>Ga0169931_10000037_pt1 | contig 173953 bp, 148 predicted proteins | sample Kivu_15m_20L_FD_129675 | JGI IMG/M metagenome (GOLD analysis project Ga0169931, IMG submission 129675) | Freshwater microbial communities from Lake Kivu, Western Province, Rwanda to study Microbial Dark Matter (Phase II) - Kivu_15m_20L... | ecosystem: Environmental > Aquatic > Freshwater >...
ACCCGCTGTTCAAGACCCTGCGTATCAAAATCACGTTGCTCTCTCATGTATTCTTTTGATCATGAAACAACGCTGCTTGCAATATCTTTCCTCACTTTTAGGAGGTTTCCCGGCGGTCTCAGGGCACATGTCCTTCACGCTGTCTTCATTCGATTTTATAAGTTCGCATAGCCAGGAGGCTGCGTCAGGTGCGAGGCAGGCAGTGAAGCCCGGTAGCACACCGCCCGGCTTTTTCTGACAGGGGATTGGAGGGCTGTCATCTGCTTGAGAGTATCGCACCCCTACAAAACAACAGACGATGATTAAAAAACCCAAACGATTCATACTGCACCTCCCAAAAAACCTTTGGCTACGAAGATCTTTTAGAGGTTATACGAGTCTATTGCGTCGATGTATCCGAAGGCAGGGAGCCAAAGCCGATAGTCGGTTTGACCCTGTATACTTAAGTCTCCTCTGATACGGTTTAGGTGGTGTGCGCTCTGCTCGCGATGTGTTGTTTGCTTTGAGTCGAATACGCACTTACACTTGTCGCAGTCTCACAGAGACCTTAATTGAATATGAGTAGAGAGCTCCCAGATCATACAGCGCGTGTTGTATGAAGGTTAGTTTTTCGTTTTTTCTAAAGAAAGAGTGCTTATGCAAGGAACTACTTTTCTCTGGTCCGGGGCACCGCTGGTGGGAAAGTCAAGCGCGATGCGGGAACTTATCCCGCTGACGCGAGAGCGGTCTCCGTCGTTGTTAATTCATGACAACGAGATAGCCTTCTCGATGGCGATGCGGTGTAAGATCGCTAACGTCACCGGGATGGCCTTGAACTCACCTGAGTTCGTCAAGGCCTTTAATTTCCAGGGGCAGATGGACTATCAGCTTAGCTGCAGAGCCTTTGCTGCCCAGGGGTTCGACGTCATGATGCCGAGTCCTTCTGAGGATCTAACGATCCCCATCCCCGTGGGAGGAGAGAAGATACCTCTTCTCAAGAAGATGGAGGGCGACTTCGGCGGCAGGATCAAGTTTTTTCAACTGATCCTGGTTCCGGAGGGGATTGAGCTGGATTCAGGGAATGTCCTCGAACATCAAGCAATGCTTGCTATTGAGGAGGAGATCCAGCGGCGCAGGGAAGCGCGCGGGACAGGAAATCTCCACCAGCAACTGCTGGATGCGGATAAATGTCACGCGACTTATTATCGCGAGAGGTTGCGCAAGCAGCTCCTCTCTCACGAGATGTTCCCGGGTGAGATCGTTCAGGCACGTGTTCATTTGGGCGAGACTCCGGCGCAGGTCGCACAGAAGATGTGTAACGCTATGTTTAGTTAGTTACGCAGAGAGGCCAGTTCAATATATGAGGTTTTCCTTACGTTGATTTAACAGCGCACGCGCTGTATGGCCCTTACCGCACAAAGAGCCAAGAATTATCTGATGATCTGCGTGAAGGCTCCTGTGGGTTGGTACCTTGTGGGTGCTTCTTCTGATAGCGCGTTAGTTGTAATCTTCGAAGAGAACAGGAACGTCGACGGAAGTATTGCTTGCGCACATACGCCTTTCTCTTCCTCACGTTGACGTTTGAGCAATCAATCGCTTTCGTTTCAGGGCGAGTCAGTGACTTACCGTTGTGAGCCTCTCTCAAGGGTCGATACAGTGCAGTGCAGTGCAGTGCCCACCGTAGGGGCCTGTGGCTGCGGCTCCCCCCAGACTCCAGAGCCGTGCGAGCCTCGTAACCAGCCGAACTTATAAATTATTTTTATTTGATTGGAGTGGCGTGAGCTCGCTCACGTGTGCATAACACTGAGTTCTATCCACTCGACAGCATGCTCAGCCCCGTTTATGTGAGCGCCGCGTGCGAGCCCTCTGTGGGAGTACCCTTGATGGAATGCCGCCTTTGACCGATAACGGTGAGGTATGGGTTTTCTCCGTTACTTTGAATTATCTCCCGTGACCCTCCTGATCACGTTCCTGATACCGTTTTCTTATTACGGATATCACGCGAAGTTTTGGTTCGAGGCCGAGCGTCTCAAGGCATTCGATTTTGCGCTCCAGGCGATCTCGCTCGTGCTTGCTGTAGTCGTGGGGGTGCGTTTCTATCACGTTATCACCGACGGGGAACGGATGGATCCCCTCCAGGTGCAGTTTTGCCTCCTACACCTCTGCCCACTGGCGCTCGCTTTTCTCGCGGTCTCCTCGGGTCGCAAGGATGGGTACGGGGCTCCGAAGGTCGGGGGTAACGCTCCGGCCGCCCCTTCCGACACAGGATTCGTTCCCAAGGCGCGTAATGAGGATATCGAATCAGTTGCCTGGGAGGATCTGATCATCGGAGAGGGCACCAAACAAGAGCTCGATTCAATTATCACTCTTTTGAAGAATCCCGAGAATGCCAAGCAATACGGCATCGCCTTACCGAAAGGCATCCTCTTTAATGGGCCTCCTGGTACGGGAAAGACGACTATCGCACGAGCTGTGGCGACTCGTGCCGGTTTGAACTTCTTCGTTGTCCGAGCGAACGAGATCGTCTCCAAATGGGTTGGCGAGTCTGAGAAGAATCTGACGAAGCTCTTCGAAGCAGCAGCTCGCAGTGCACCCTCTGTTATCTTCATCGACGAGATCGATTCTCTCGGTAAAAAACGCTCGGATTCCAACGCGGCTCACGGAGATAATCTACTCAATCACCTCTTACAGTTGATCGATGGAGTGCTCAAGAGTGAGGGCATCTATGTAATTGCGGCAACTAATCGAGCAGAGCTCGTTGACGAAGCGCTGCGTCGTGCCGGCCGCTTAAATCGCACGGTTGAGATCCCGCTTCCGGACTACGAGGCACGACGTCGTCTGTTCGGTGTGTATTCTCGTAAGCTTAAACTCGCCACTGAGATAGATCTCGATATCTTGGCTAAGGTGACCGAGGGTAACTCAGGCGCAGATGTTAAGGCGATCTGTAATCAGGCGGGGCTACTCGCCTATCAGCGTGAACAAAACGTGCCGGAGCCGCAGAGGACACACACGGTGAGCTCTGCTGATTTCGAAGCGGCGCTCTCTATGTTTGAGGTCGATGACCAGACGGCGCTCGGTATCGAGGGTCAGCGAGCAGGGGCTCCGCAGCCGATAAATGAGGCGGTTGAGAAGCTCACGTGGAGCGATATCGTTATCGATGATGACTTGAGGCGCGAGCTTCAGAGCGTTGTAGAGCTCTTAAAGGATCCAAGTACGGCGAAACGCTACGGTATCTCGGTGCCGCGGGGGATACTCCTGAATGGTCCTCCTGGTACGGGTAAAACAACTCTGGCGAAGGTGATAGCCAACGAGGCTCAGCTCTCCTTTTTTGTGCTTCAAGCTGACGATATTATCTCGAAATGGGTCGGCGAGTCGGAGAAAAACCTTACCCGGCTCTTTGCAGCAGCGGTCAAGAGCGCGCCGTCGGTGATATTCATCGATGAGGTCGATTCGATAGCCAAGAGCCGCGCCGATGGCAATGCGCAACATGCCGATAATCTGCTCAATCACCTCCTGCAGTTGATAGACGGGATCGTTAAACGGGATGGTGTCTACATTATCGCAGCAACCAATCGCGCAGATCTCGTTGATCCGGCGTTAAAACGCGGCGGACGCCTGAACAAGGTGATAGAGGTGCCTCTGCCGAATCTTGCGGCGCGCACGGCGCTCTTCTCGATGTACCTTAAGAAGCTGCCCCTCTCTGGTGCGGTTGACATCCGGCGTCTTGCTGAGATGACCGGGGGGAGGTGTGCCGCTGATATTAGAGAGATCTGCAACCAAGCTGGATTGAACGCCTTTAAACGAGAGTCAGCCCGCGGCAGCCGTGAGTATCAGGTCGCGCCGGTTGATCTCGATAAAGCTCTTGAGGAGTGGGTTAAGCCCGAGAGCCGCTAGGGAAGCGAGGCACGCGCTACTTTCGTCGTAAGGAAGAGTTTTGAATCGCTGCCGTAAAGATAAACCCTGGCAGGGTGATTTGTGTCGTACTTTCCTAACCGCGAGCGAGCGCTAAGATCCCGCGGATGGAGTGGTGGGCCTCTAGCGGATGTCGCAGGTGTTTATCAGAGATGATCGAATAGCGATTGCGGCGGCCTATCTTTTCCTTGGTGATGTACCCCGCGGCTTCGAGCTCTGCCAAGATGCGCGCGATCGCACGCTCTGTGATCCCTACCGCCACAGCGATGTCCCGCGTACGGATCTCTGGATCACGCGCTAGGCATATCAGCACGTGGCTGTGGTTGCTTAGAAAGGTCCATGTCGGAGCGTGGGACTCCCGTTGGCTAGAGCGTAGGTGGGAGGCGCCGGGCACTCTTTTTGGTTTGTCAGATTTTCTCGCCATATCTTGCATTGATAGAGGCACACACAGGATTTTTACCTGCCTTTGGGTTTTATACAAGGAGACTCTGGATAAGTCTCTGTGTTTTTACGAGTTTGTGCCGCTAACTGTACAAGCGTACCCAATATAGGCTATGTAAAGCAGGTATTCAAATACAGGTGTCACATGTCATATAGCTCACTTATTGTTTCCTCGAGCCTTTTGAGTCCTTTAACCCTCTCGTTTTGTTTGGGTGCTGTGGCGCGGCTGGCCCGCAGCGAACTGACGGTACCGAAGGATGTGTATGCAGGGATCTCCCTGTTTCTGCTCTTCGCTATCGGCCTAAAAGGGGGACATGAGCTCTCCCATGCGACCGTGGCCACGATCATGGGGCCAGCATCGGTTACGATACTGCTAGGGCTGATCACACCGCTTAGCGCCTTCCTTATTCTGCGAAAGGTTGGGGGGCTGTCGGTGGCGGATAGTGCGGGGGTGGCGGCGCATTACGGGTCGGTGTCGGCGGTCACGTTTATCGCTGCTCAAACTTTCGCCTCTGAGATCGTGCGAATTCGGCCCGAGCTTGGTCCCTTGGAAGGATATCTGCCAACGCTGGTAGCGTTAATGGAGAGCCCAGGAATCCATGTGGCGTTGGCTTTGGGTGTCTTCCTCGGATCGCGCTCGACAAACCGCAGCACTGCGAGCCTGATGCATGAAGTGTTCACCGGTCGCACGATGGTGTTGCTGGTTGGTGGCTTGGTAATAGGAAGTGTAATCGGTAACAAACATTGGGAGGCTATTGCACCGATGTTTGAGCCGACAGGTGGGGTTTTTAAGGGGCTTCTGTGTATCTTTCTCCTCGAGATGGGGATTGCTGCTGCGGGGCGTCTGAAGGAGATACGGTCAGTTGGGATATTCATGCTCGGGTTTGGAATCGTTGTGCCCCTGCTCCATGCGTGTCTTGCGATTCCGCTCGGTCATTGGGCCGGGCTTAGCCTCTGTGGAACCGCTGTGCTGGCGGCGATGTCGGCTAGCGCTTCTTATATCGCTGCACCACCAGCTGTTCGTGCCACGCTACCCGAGGCCAATCCGGCGTACTACCTGACTCTGGCGCTGGCAATTACCTTTCCGTTCAATATCATTGTGGGTATTCCGCTGTATTTCAGTGTGACAGAGTGGTACTTTGGTTGGCTATCGTAAGACCTAGTGAGGGTTGGTATCTACTGGAGGATTGAATGTCGATTCATGTTGCCTTGGCCGCTGGAGATGGAATTGGTTGCGAGATTACCGATGCTGTCCGGATGATCTTCGACGCAGCCCAGGTGCCGGTAGTGTTCGAACCGGTGGAGATGTGCCAGGCGATATTTCAGCGGGGTATCTCGAGTGGCATGACCCCCGAGGCGAAGGCTACGATTGAGAGGCTCGGTGTATTGGTAAAGGGGCCGATGGAGACCCCTAAGGGTAAGGGGGTCAAGAGCATCAACGTCACGGCACGCAAGGTATGGAACACCTATGCCAACAAGCGGGTGTTTCGCTCACTGCACGGGGTTGATACCCCGTTCTCGCAGGCGGGTATCCCTATAAACTTGACGATCGTTCGCGAGAATATCGAGGACACCTATGGTGGTATCGAGCACTTTTTGACCCGTGATGTAGCTCTCTGCAGGAGGTTCATCACTCGGCCGGGCTCAGAGCAGGTGCACAGGTATGCTTTCGAGATGGCGCGCAAGAATGGATTCTCAAGGGTAACGTGCGGCCACAAGGCGAACATCATGAAGCTCACCGATGGGCTCTTCCTGGAGGTGTTCTACGAAGTTGCTAAAAGCTACCCTGAGATAGCAGCGAACGATATTATCGTCGATGACCTTGCGATGAAGCTCGTCCGTCGTCCGGATCTCTTTGAGGTGATCGTGTTGCCGAACCTGCAGGGTGATATCATTAGCGACCTGTGTGCGGGTCTCGTTGGAGGACTAGGCTTTGCGCCTTCAGCAAATATCGGTGATTCGGTCGCAATCTTCGAGGCAGTGCACGGTACGGCGCCCGATATCGCCGGTAAAGGGATAGCCAACCCCACAGCGCTTTTGATGAGTAGCATGATGATGCTTCGCCACCTAGGACTACACGGTAAGGCGGCTCTGATTGAGAATGCACTACTTGCGACCCTCGAATCGGGGGTGCACACGGCGGATTTCGGTTCACCGGAGGTTAAGACCAGTTCAACGGTAGAGTTTGCTCAGGCTATCATCGCGCATCTCGGCTCTACGCCACGAAATCATCCGCTACACGGGACCGACGGAGGGTATACGCCGCCAACGACCCATGCAGCTGTGAACACGATCTTGGAATCAGCACCGGTACCTGAGCAGGTTGTAGGGGTAGATCTGTTCGTGGAGAGCAATCACCAGCCACGTGATCTGGCGTCTACGATCCAGGGTGTCCTTGAAGATCATCAGAAGCTGACATTGATAAGTAATCGCGGAACGCAGGTCTGGCCGAGTGGTTCAGTGCTCACGGATTGTGTGAATCAGTATCGGGTACGAATCGAAATAGGCGGTGACCAGGGGGCCAGCGAGCGCGATATGCTTACCTTAGCGCTGCGCGTGTCGGAAAAGGTCCGGGTGTGTTCGACAGAGGTTCTGATGAATTACAGAGGCGCGGCTGCGTACACGTTGGCTCAGGGGCAGTAATTGCTAGGTGCTGCAGGGGGAGTGGATAATGTAGCTGGGTGTTTCAGTGGGGTTATCCAAAGAGAGAAAATAGCCCCTCGCTTCCCTAGGGATTACAGAAGGGACACTCGCCAGGATCAGCGCTCTGCTGCCCGTCTTTTCGAGGCATTTCAGCGGTCGCATGGCACACGACGCAGGCATGCTTCTCGGCTTTTGCTCGGGATGTCGGGGAGCCACACCACTCGCACGGCAGGCCGGGAATGAGCGAGACCAGTCCGAAGCCTCCGCTGCCACACGTGGGGCACGGAGTTGCTAGTCGGTGTGCAAGAAGCTCACAACATGCACCGATAGCTCGCATACGAGTGGGATTGTGGTGGGCGCGCATATCGCTCATCGCAGTCACGGTACCCTCCGGAGACGCTTCACGACACGTAGCAAAGGCGTTCACAGCTTCATCGAGCGTTGTGATGCCCTTGAACACCGGGCTCCGTGGCTCAATACCCTGCGGATAGAGCACGAGGGCGTGAGTTCCAAACGAGATCGCTTTCAGGAACCGTTCGAGCTCGTGCTGTGTTGAGAGGGTTCCGGTGGCGTAGTTCGTATCTACGGTCACGTACTGCTCGATCACCTCTGAACCGGTCACTGCATCATGCAGGAGCAGCATCTCGATTCCTTGAGCGATCAGACCGAGACCTTGGGCGGCACTAAAGCTCCCCTCGCTCACCAGCACAAATCGTTCGGCGGTCCTCTGACGTGCCAACTGCACTTTACCTCGCAAAGCATCGAGCTTCGACCCTGGCCGCTCTACCTCCCCGGTAAAGGTGCCGAGGGTGTCGGAATCGATCGCAAGCTCTGTAACCGTTGTGCCTAAGATTCGCTTGAACGGCTCGGCTGCGACGTGGGCCTTACCGTGATTGGTTGCAAAGGCCACTGTGGTTCCTCGGAAAGCGAGGGGGTTCATGTCTGCAGCCTGCGTGGTATAGGTGACATGGCTCTCCTATGAGATGGTACGCAGCACAGCAAGCAGCTGTTCTACACACTCGTCAACGGAATGCTTTTCGGTGTCAAGTATAAGGCGAGGATTCTGCGGGGCTTCGTACGCCGAGTGCACACCGGTGAAGTTAGCCACATCTCCCGCCCTGGCTCGTGCGTACAGCCCGTGCGGGTCTCGTGATTCGCATAGATCAAGGGAGGCCTTGACGTACACCTCAACGAACCCCGTAGGGCCGATTATCTCCCTTGCAAGCTCACGTTGTGCTTCGTTGGGCGAGATAAGGGAGGAGATAACGAGAGCTCCTGAGGCGTTCAATAATCGAGCAACTTCAGCGGTACGTCTAATGTTCTCACTTCTGTCCTTTTGGGAGAACGAGAGATCGGAATTGAGTCCATGCCTAAGCACGTCACCATCGAGCCATACGATCCCCTTGCCGTCTTGTAGCATGCGGGTCTCAAAGGCCTGTGCAATCGTACTTTTCCCGGATCCACTGAGGCCTGTGCACCATAGGGTGATCGGGGGCAACCCCCACGCGCGGCGCCGCGCCTCGGGGGTTACCTGCTGCTTAGGGAGGTGGAGATCTGAAGGTTGTGTACGCTTGGCGCTCTGTCGAGAAAAGTCAGCAGCAGGAAGGGCATCGCGATCGAGCACCATCCCAGCGGCTACCGTTCTGTTGGTGATGTTATCGATGATGATGAAGTTTCCCGTGGCTCGATTGCGGTTGTAGGAATCAAGAAAGAGAGGGGTCTGACACTCGATCGAGACACGCGCAATATCGTTTAACTCAAGGGTAGCTTTGCTCTTTCGGCGCAGGTCGTGTACCTCGATGGCGTATTCGATCTCTACAATGCGTGCTCGGACCTCCTGGCTCGTGTGCCGAATAACAAAGCGGGCACCAGGGGAGAGGGGCTCCTCTGAGCACCACACCAGCATAGCATAAAAAGTGGATGCGATCTTCGGCACGTTCAGCGGTCGCACCAGCATGCTGCCACGCGCAATATCGATCTCATGTGAGAGCGAGAGCGCAACGGCATCTCCAGCAGCACACTCCGTCACCTCGTCGCGGCCGTGGAGTAGGATGGAGGTTATGGTAGCTGTCCGCTCACTCGGGAAAGCTACGACCTCCTCACCGACTCTCAAGGTTCCCGACTCTATCGTACCGGCGTATCCCCTGTAGCGTCCATCTCGCAGCACATACTGCACTGGAAACCGTAGGTCGACGCGGTTTACATCGGCACCGATGTAGACGTTCTCGAGGTACTCAAGCACCGTTTCGCCCTTGTACCACGACATGCGCTCACTCTTTGCAACGAGGTTGTCGCCATCGATCGCTACGACCGGTACAAAGCGCACCTCGGTTACTCCGAGCTTATCGAGAAAGGGTCGGAAGCTGTCAACGAGCTCAAGGAAGCGGCTCTCAGAGTAATCAACGAGGTCCATCTTGTTGATTGCGATCAGGAGCCGTGGTACCCCGAGCAGCGCTGCTATAAAAGCATGACGTTTCGTCTGCGGCAGCACCCCTAGCTGGGCATCAACTAAGACCACCGTGAGATCAGCGGTTGATGCGGCTGTTGCCATATTGCGGGTGTACTGCTCGTGTCCCGGTGAATCAGCCAGTATGAAGCGGCGTTTTTCAGTCGAGAAATAACGGTAGGCCACGTCGATCGTGATGCCTTGCTCGCGCTCGGCTCTCAGGCCGTCTGTCACCAGAGCTAAGGGGAGCTTCTTTTCACCTTTCCTCTCAGCACTGGCTTTGAGAGCATCAACGTGATCGTCGTAGATGTTACCGGTATCGTAGAGCAGTCGCCCTATGAAGGTAGACTTGCCATCATCCACGCTTCCGGCTGTAGAGAATCGCAAGAGTCCTTTGGGTAATTTCGCGCGAAGTTCCACTAGAAGTAGCCCTCCCGCTTCTTCACTTCCATGGATCCGTCAGTGTCGTAGTCGATCACTCTGCCTGCACGTTCAGACGCCCTAAAACCGAACATCTCTTCTACGATAGCTTCAAGGGTGGTCGCGCTCGATTCGATCGCACCGGTACAAGGGGTACATCCGAGCGAGCGAAACCTGCACATCACATCGTGGACCTCCTCGCCTGGATCTAGTCGGGTCACACCCTCGATAAAGGTTTCAATCGCACCGCGCCGACGAACCGCAGGACGAGGTTTTGCAAAATACAGCGGCACGATCGGGATCTGCTCGCACAAGATGTAGAGCCAGATGTCGAACTCAGTCCAATTAGAGAGGGGGAATACCCGCATCGACTCGCCCTTGTTGACCTTTCCGTTATAGAGCTTCCACATCTCGGGTCGTTGATTGCGGGGATCCCATTGACCAAAGGAGTCGCGGAAGGAAAACACGCGCTCCTTGGCACGAGCGCGCTCCTCATCACGCCGCGCCCCGCCGATCGCGGCATCGACCTCGTATTTGGCGAGCCCATCGAGTAATGCACGGGTGCGCAGCAGGCCGCAGCACTTAAGCGTGCCCAGAGAAAAGGGGTTGGCGTTCTCACGAATTGCCTCTTCGTTGCGATAGACGAGTAGGTTCATGCCGGTCTGAGCGGTTATTGTGTCACGAAACTCGTACATCTCGGGGTAGTCGAAGCTGGTGTCGATGTGCAGCAAGGGAAACGGGGGTAGTACTGGGGCAAACGCTTTCAGAGCGAGGCGAACAACGACAGATGAGTCTTTCCCCACGGAGTAGAGGATAACCGGTCGCTCAAATTGAGCGGCAACCTCTCGAATAATATAGATACTCTCCGCTTCAAGTTGTCGGAGGTAGGACGGCATCTCATACTGCATACGTGTTCGTTCATTAACAACAATCCGGACCCATCGTAGCGCTGAAGTGTCCCTGCGGCAACCGGAGCTGTGGCACGTTGGCCTTCGGGGATAAGGTTACCGATTTGTAGCGAGGTCGTTATACTTTTGTGATACGCGGCAGCTATAATCATCCCTGTATTCTGTGCGAGGTGGTGTATGTTTTCACGATTGTACAACTCGTATCCGAACCGCCTGAGGGCGCTTCCCTTCCTAGCACCGCGCATGGGGCCTTTTAGCCTCTTAGTGACCTTAAGTGGAGTGGTTGCAATCGCGGGGTTCTTCGCACCGGAGTTTGTCGAGCAAGCACTCCCCGGTTGGCGTGATCGGCTCGGTGCCTTGGTTCTCCTCGGGGTGATGCTCGGCTTGGTGCGCGCCCTCTGGCGGCTCGTTGTACCGATTATGGGGGTTGTTTTCTGGCTCATGGCTGCATTTTGTGCTTTTAGACCTGAGATCCCTTCATGGGGTGGGTTAGGCTCAGTCATCGGGTCATCGGGCTCAAGACGCGAGCCGCAGGTGTACAGTACGAGCGCCAGCGGTATCGGCCAGCGCCCACTTCCACCTGCATTACCGGATAGCGCCTACTTTGCACCGCGTTCAGCTTCGGGCTCACTGAGGCGCGGAGTGACCTCGTTTGTGGACCTGGTTCGGAATATTTAACGGCATCCTTTAATGACGATTACCCCGGAGCGCGGAGCTTCTAGCTCCGCCAACTACAAGCACCACGATCCCAGCAGTAAGCAGACTTAGAAAGTTCGCGCTCCGGTTGTAGGCGAGAGTTACCAGGAGCGCGGAGCTTCTAGCTCCGCTAACTACCAGCACCCAGATCCCAGCAGCAAGCGGACTTAGAAAGTCCGCGCTCCGGTTGTGGTCTGTCCTCATTGTATGCTCAGAGGTGTTACCCGCTATTTGGCTCTGTATTTGAATCGTTAAGATTAAACTGCGAACTACGGCCCCCCCAGTCACGTAGGTCGAGGTGCCCCTTGATCGGCTTGGGAGGGTTACGATCGGTGAGGAGTTGAGGGCAACGATGGGGATCCCAGCTCGGGTCCTTCTTGCATCTCCAGACGGTGTCGGTGCCACGTCCCAGAAAGTGGCTCGTCAGGGTCTTTGAGGTCAGAGCCACGATGAGTAGCCCAAAAGCGATCACACAGAGGATATTCAGACGACGGTAGGAGGGCCGATCTTTCGGGGTCAGACTACTACGTCGCTTCTCGATCTTTTCCGGAGCCTTTGGTACGTCGTTGTCCTCTGACATCGTCGACCTGTTTCACAGCTTTGTCCTCGCTTTGAGCCCTACTAGTGCCGTCAGTATTCCTCTAACTAGGTGGAATAACAACGGATGGTGGGCTGTCGAGGTACTGCTTGAGCCTCTCTACGCGAATTCACAGCTGAAGGCGCAATATATAGAGATCAAACTATAAAGTTATTATACACCGTTGTTTGACTAGCTGCCAAACGAAAGATCACACCTGTCTTTCGTAGGAAGATTCATTACTTGGCAGGTTATTGCGCACTAGAGCACTATCCTCAACTCAGCAACAATAACGCTCTTGTTACTGTGTGGACGTGGGTATCTACCATGGCGCGCGAGTCTACGTGCTGCGTGGTAGTCCGCATTCTCTAAAGGTGTAGTGCACGTGAAGAATTCAGCGGTACAACAGCCCGAGCGCGTGGCGGCAGAGACGCCCTCTCAGCATAGCGCCACCACGCACGCCGTTCCGCTCGATGCATTGGCCATCCCGACTTCGTATGATCCGGACCCGTTAGAGGCGCGTGTGCTACGGCAGGTGGATCAACGTGAGGAACAGCAGCTGTACGCCGCCTGGAGCACTGAGGCTGTTGTAGTTACCCTCCTTAAGATCGTCACAGATCCGCGCAACGAGGAGCAACGACGCCGTGTAGAGGCGATGCAAGCAGAGCTCTTGCTGAGCGAACAGGAGAAAGAGCGAAAAAAACGCTCGCGCGGAGGATCTCTCGGAGAGGTAGCGTATCGAAATCTCGTCGCGGTTCTCGGAGCTGAAGCTGCGGAATCGATCACCGAGAAGATTGAGAAGTTCTCGCAGTCCGGGGGAGGTGGTCTACAAAACAACCCCAGTGCGGCGGCGCAGCTTGCAAGGGAGATAGCCATGGCGTTGCAAGGGAACGATACCCTCGCTCGTCTTGGGGTTGCACCGGCACAGATCGAACGCGCCATACTGCAGCAGCTCGTCAGTAGCACGGAGAATACAGCAACATCGCAGCAGAGCGACGTGTCTGCACGCGCAGAGCATGCCCGACCTGAGGGTGATCAGCAGCACGATGCTCGCTTGAGGAGCGCAGGGCTTACATCGGACAAAGCTGCTCCCCTTGTACTCGCTTCGCCAGAGGCCCTCGTAACTCATCTTGATAATCTGGGAGTTCTAGCAGCCAGGGCCAATATGCGGGGCGATCTGGATACGGTTGCGCATATCCGCCAGGAGACGCTCGATACCCTGGCGGATAATCAGCATCTCGTTAAGCAGCTCTCACCTGAGGACCAGTCGGTGGTCGCGGTACGCGCACGTAATGCCGAAGTTCTCGAGATCAACCGGATTAAGGAGGCGCGTACCGATCTTAATGCGCAATTAGCGGAGGATTCTGAGCGGCTTTCAATCGAGGCATCGGAGGCGTTGGCGCATGGTGCCATCAAGGAGGGTGACCTCCGCGCACGATTTCGCGATCACGTATCGACTCGACTCGCTCGCCTTGAACCCTCGGTGTTAGGCACTGATGTTGACCTCATCGTAGAACAGCTGGAGCAACGATTACTGCAGGATATCCGTGAGAAGGATGCGGCGGTGCGCGAGGCTGATCAGATGGTACTCGCCGAGATCGAGCGTGGCGTTGAGGCCCAGGTAGGTGATGCTCTGGAGAGAGCTGTTTCTGTGGGGCTGGCTGAGGGGCAGGAACCGAGGGCGACCTTTGACGCTGCGGTTGAAAAGGCGCGTCTCGCTTTAGAGGCTAGGATTGAGCAGCAGCCCTTTCAAGCCGTAGTAGCCCGTAACCCCGGCGCAGACGAGCAGCTCAGGAGGGCGTTTAGCCAAGCGGTCGTTGACGCTCGTGACACGACATTGCAGGCCAACATCACTGAGATGCGAGCGCTGCTCCTTGATCCGGCCGGTGCCAGCAAGCGGGATCCGCAGTTAATGGCCCGACTTCTCAGCTCCCCTGAAGGTTTAGAAGCTCTGCGTGTGAAGCTTGAATCGCACACCTCAACCGAGGAGCGTTTGGTGTATCTACAAGATATGCGCGAGTCGCTGGGCGCAAGGGAGTTTGCAACGCTCGTTGACCGTTACGAGGTGCGCTACAATCGGCCATTAGCGTTCGATCTCATGGCTACCGGGGATCGTACAGTTGAGGGTCAACGTGCGATTCTTCGTGATTGCTTTGGGCCGTCTTCTGAACTCTTTACGGAGCATCAACATGAGCGTTTTGTGGCCCATGTAAGGGCGGAGGCAGCGCTTAATCTTGCAACGCTCGACCGCGAGCGAGAGCTTCTGCGAGGTTCGGTGGCAGCGACAGAGCAAGAGGCTGAAACAGCCAAGGGCCACCTCGCTAGGGGCCTAAGGGAGCTCGGGATCGAGGGGCTCTCGGATGTCGCCTCGTCAGAGATGCAGCGCCGCACCCTTGAGGCGCTGGGACGTCGTTTCCCTGGCTTGGCTGGTAAGACATGGGAGGAGATGACCGTGTCGTTGGAGAAGCTCTCTGATAACGATCTCGAACTCTTCAGTGAGGCGCGTGCTGAGGCACTCGGTATCGATCAAGCAGATCGTTTCAAGCTGCCCCTGGAGGAGCTTACGCGGGAGCAGGAGCTCTTACGCCGTGTTTTACCGGTGGTAACTGGGCAGATGCGCGGCTTTGATAAGTCGGAGCGTGCTCTTAAAGAGCTTCGGGAACAGGAGCGCAGTGGAGTACTGGGTGAGCCAGAGCTTGTGGTCGATCGCTATCAGGCGCTGTATGGAGATATGCTCGGTGATCTTAAGTCGCCGGACTTCGAGAGCGCGCGGCGCGACGCTCGGATGTACGTCAATGGGCTTCACGGCCGGATCGCGGCAGCGCATAGTGAGCAGGAGCGTGCTGATTTGTGTGCGCAACGAGACGCCATTGAATGGCGCTCTTTAATGTCGCGTGTTGATTGCCACCTCACCAGTGAGAAGCCGCAGGCGCAACGGGCGCTCCAGTTGTTGGCAGAGTTTGAGCTTGTTCACGGCACCGGGCCAACCCAACGCTCCAGGGATTTCCTTACGGCAGCACACACCCTGCGTGAGGCGGTTGCTTCCATCGAGAGCTTCGCGACTCAGCAGGAGCGCATCGCACAAGCCGAGCTCACTCGTAGTCGAAAGGAGGACTCAAGCCTTGACGTGCAGATCGTTGGAAAAGACCAGGAGCTTGCGGCTGCCCAGAAGCGAGTCGAGTCGTTCTCATTCCTGAGCGACAATTGGCTGTACAAGAATTCAGACCTTACGAAGGCAGAACACGATCTCTCCCAGCGTGGAGCAGAGCTTGAGGCTCTTAAAAGCCAGCAAAGACGTGCACAGGCTCAAGCGAAGCAGCTTGATGGAGTACCTGAGCGGATCGGTGTTGATTCCCGGCGCAGCCTGTTCACTGACCTCGTGCGCGGACCAGAAGGTGTTGGCAGGGGTTCATACCTGACGCCGGCAACTCTAGGCTCGATCCTTGAGCGTCATGGACCACACGGACAATCAAAGGAGAGCCTTAAGCAGCTCTCTCAAACGTATTCAGAGCTACAGATACATCGTAACGCGGTTCACGGCGTGCTGACCGACACGTCGCTCGCTCGGAGGCCGCGAGGTACCTCACTGAGCGATCTCGCTATCGGCTCTGAGGTGACTCAAGAGCGAGCGCTGGCGCAGAAGCTTGACGATGTGGTGCGTAAAGACGAGGCAAACGATCCGAGTAGCGCTTCTTTACAAGCGCTGGCTGAGAGCGTTCAGCCAGGGAGCGATGTAGCTAAGCATATTCAGGTCGTATTTTCGGCGACCAGTGATCCCCGGGAGCGTACAGATAGGCTTTTTGCGCGCCTGTCTCCGACAGACGTCACCAAGGTAAAGACGTTTCTCCTCACGCACAACGCACCTGAGATTCTCAAAAACGCCCTGCCAGGAACAGATCCGCGCGATGCAGCGGGGGTATGGCGTACGCTCTCTGGCCTCTCTGAGGAGCAAACCGTTCCACTGGTGCGCACCGCCTTGGCGCAAGGGCGCCTGATGGCAGTTAATGATCTCCTCGAGGGTCTGCCCGAGCCGGCTCGAAACGCTGCACTGTCACAGTATGAGCGCCTGAGCGGGCGAACCATCGGAGCAAGCCTACTCGAGCTGCGACCGAGCGGTAACACGGGATTGGCGTTCTTGGTGGACTTAGCAGGGGACCCTCTCGTAACGAACGGCGACCTACAAGCGTACTTCCCGGATGGGGTTGTACCGCAGGCGCTACAAGACCGTCAGGGGGTGCTTATTGCTCTCCTCCACAACGACTCCGGTCGCGCTAGCTTTGATGAGCGGGCGGTCCACGACCTAGCGCAGGCAGAGGCTAAGGAACGTGCGACCCTTCAGGTTGCGCTCTCGCTCGCTGTTCAGCAGGGACGCTCGGCAGACGCACAGCAGATCCGGTCGAGCCTGAATGCTCTCGATGGCAGCTTTACTAAGAAGGCAGAGCCCCTTGTATCGCAGCTCTCATCTGACCATGCTGCTCGAGTAGGCTTGAGAGATGTTGTTTCAAGCATCCGAGGGCTCCATACGCAGAGCGCTCTGTCGGAGGTAGCAGGAGAGTACGGCACGGTAGCCCGTTCAGCAGATACACTTATCTCGCTTCTCGAGGGTCGCCCTCCTAAGGTAGACGCTTTGATGTATACGCTGCGGGAATCGAACTACTCGCAGGCAGAGATGCACCTCTTGAGAGGGTATTACGCATACCATGTTTCGCGGCCGAGGGTCTCTGACGGGACTCTATCACTGAGCGGTGATCTGAAGCGGGATCTAGCGCTTGTCTCTGACAGTAACGTGTACAGCTCCGAGCTGACTGATCTGATGCTTCAGGGTGGCGAGGCTGCGCTGACGGGGTATGACCTCGAGATGCTTTCAAGTGCGATCCGCGCTGGTAATCCGACCCTTGCAACCCGTGCACTGGTGGCGCTCAAGGTAACGCACGGCGCAGGTGAGGCCTCGAAGATGGTACAGGATCTGGTGACGTCGCAGGAGCTGAGTGGCGCGTGGAATAGGGTCAAGGATAGCGGTAGTTTTAAGGCGGTTTCGAGTTATACAAGAGCGCTGGCGGCGGATGCTGGAGCTCAAATCGGTGTTGACAAGGAGACAGCCGAGCAGGTCATTAGTGCAGTTGAGCTCAATAACCTCATCACCAATAACGTATCGCTGGGAGATGCAGCATTGGCTGCAGCCGTTATTAAATACCGTAACAACCCTCGTATACGGAACGGACTACTTGTGAGCGGGGCTTTCACCAAGCTCTACGATTGTAATCCCGTCGACATGTTAGTAGACCGAGCCCCCGCCCTGCGCGATGCATGGAACGGGGTCTTCAGCTCCGAACCAGCGCAGAGGGTTGCCGCCTCCGTTGCGATCGTCAAGGCATCAGTGGCACACAAGGTTGGGCAGGGGGCACAGGCGGTTGCAGACCTTAAGCTCGTGAATCAGGCATTGAGTCTCGTTGGAACCCCTGAGGAGCGCGCTCAGATGATGCGCTCCTTGGACGAGTGGGTACACGGCTTGCCCCAGTCAGCTCGGTATACAGATGGTGAGAAGAGCCCTTTTGTTCAGTATTTCAAGAGCCAGTTAGGAGAGTTTGCTGATGCGGATGCGGCGCTGCTCGAAGCGATGTTCAGGAGCCCTGATGTAGGGCCTGGGGTCCCTGCGATACCCGCGCAACAGCTCGCGCGCTACCTCTCTGAGCGCGACACCTTGATCTATCAGATGCGTGAGGTCGACGCCTTTCGTGCGTATCGCGCCCACGTACATGAGCAGGCTGTGAACTTTCACACCGTTATGTGCAATTCGCACAGTCGCGCTGACAGAGAGTATCGAGAGTCCGTCTTGACAGCTGAACTCGCTCGCACCGTCGCTATTAGCCACAACTACATGCGGCAGAATCAGGCAAGCCTTATAGGCACACAGCTTGGTGGTCTACGCGATATCGATCGGATGCGTGAAACGATGCGGCTGCGAGGTGTTGCGCTCTTGGAGGATATCGCGGGTTCGATCGACCGCGGACTCTCAACGGAGCACAACACAGGGACCTTCTCAGATCTTAAGAAACGTGATGCCAAGATTGAGTGGGTCATAGCTCGTGGAGATGCGGTCAAGCTCTGGCATCGAGAGTCGACGTCCGCGCAGGAGGAGCTTGAGCGCTGGAACACACGGATAGAGGTAGCACACACGGTTGCCAAGGTGGTTGTGGTGGTCGGCGTAAGCTTTATTCCTGGTGTTGGACCGGCCGGAGCGTTTGCGCTCGCCACTGCCTGGAACGTAGCCGACAAGGGGTTTAAGGTGATGTATAACGGACTCTCGGAGGGGGAAGCGCTTCGGCAGTTTGCTATTGAGCTCGCCTTTGATGCCGCGTTCGCCGGTTTGGGTTCGCTTCGAATCGTGAAGGTCGTTGCTAAGCCCGGTGCTGCTGGTGCTGCGGAGGGCGTAGAGAATGTCGTTAAGCGAAAGTTAGTTTTTGATGCCTTCAACACCGGCGCCCGTTTTGATAAGGGCGCGTCTTCGATGCTACTCCATGCTCAAGAGATCGCAGCGGGCACCGAGGGTACCTATATGAAGTTGGCGTTTGAGGCAGCAGAGAAGATCCTTCAGAATCCAAACACACCCTCTTTTTGGGTGCTCACGGAGATCCGAAGCATCAGTGGCACGTTGCTTCGGGGGCCTGCTGAAATGTTGGCGAGTAACCTCTCTAACCGAGGGGATCCACCTGGAGCGCCACCGGCGATCCCCGTCCCAAGGACTGAGCCCGGACCTGCACCGACTAGCTCTGCGGCACAGGCAAGCCTTGATCCTATAGTGCCGGCAGCGAATACCCCAGTCCTATCCGTCGACCAGCAGCTTCAGGCGACACAGCTCGTTGATGCGGTCAAAGCATCGCTTGCACATGTACCAACCGAGCTCCTCAGTAGCCTCTCGGGCAGGATGGAACACCTCATGCAGCTTGTTAAGGAGGGTGGGCTGTCCCTGGAGGAGCTTAACCGTTACGCGGCTACCCTCGAGGGCCATGCGGCTGAGATTCAACGCTACGCTGCGGAGCGTGAACGGGCAGCCCAGACGGCTCAAGCAGCCCAGCAGGACGCTGCGAAACCTCAAGCCACCTGGTCAGACACCCCGGCTGCGGGGTCGATTGACACCGGTAATCTGTACGCGGGTGTCTTCGATGTGCTCAATAGCTATAATCCTTGGTCAAATCTTCTTGCCGACCTTGGAAGCAGACGAGCGTCTTTTGTTTCTGAAGCTCCTCCCCCTGCGCCGCCGCCCGTCAAGCCACCACAGGAACCTCCGGTCACTACTACCCGCGATGAGCCACCACGTGATCCGCCGAGCGCATACGGGCCGCGGCTCGCCATGGATTCTCAAGAGGGTAACAGCTACACCCGCAGTGTCGCTGATCAGGTACACCCTACGGCACAAGCGCTCGTGAGCGCCAGCGAGCAGGCACTCGCCGTAGCCGAACGGAATCAAGCTGCAGAGAGCATGGCAGAGGCCCTCGACGCTCGTCACAGACTCCAACTACAACTGGCAACGTCACAGGCGAGCGAAGTCGCACACCAGCAACGGCTCGAAAACGCACACGCCGCATCAGTTGCGGTTTCAGTGATGCACCAGCAGAGTCAGCAGTTGAGCGCTGCAGTTCGCCAGGCTGAGCAGGTTGCGAGCTCACAGGCGCATCAGCAGGCTCAGTCGCTCGCTGCCGATATCGCTCGTTCTGAAACGCTTGCGCGTTCCGATACAAAGCTTTGGCAGGGGGGGGCGATCGATGTTGCCATCAGTCAGAGTGCGCCACGCCTCGTCGATCCACCACAACGAGCTGAGGCGGCGACGACAGTGAGCTCCTGGGTGAGCAGCGAGGTAGCTCCGAAGGGAGCGCGGCTACGACCCGATGTGCAGGAGTATTCGACGCTTGCAGCGCTACGAACGAGTGATACTCCGGTGCGACTGAAGGGTGCAGTGAGTGCGGATGGTGAGGCGCTGCGGAGAGAGGGTGTCGTGGTTCAGCCGATTGGAGCCAATCACGACGCACACCGCGAGGCGCGCAGCGCCCTAGCTGACGTAGTTTCTCCGTTGGGCTTGAGTGCCGATGCACCGCGTCTTAAGTCATCGACGGATCTGACCGTGAAGGGTGAATATGCAGCGCTGGCCGCGCAGGTTTCACAGGAGGCGCTGATGCGCGGGCTGGAGGGTCAGAAACCTATCGACCAGGGTGCGCCGTACGCAGCGCGTGATAGGGTCGGTAACTCTTTGGTAGCTGATATACGTGGAGAGCCGTCTCACTGGGCTGTTAACCAAGGGGTACGTGCTGAACCCGAGCAAGAAGCCATACGGTCGGCTCACGAGGATAACGAGGCGGTAGGGGCCCCGCCGCATGAGCCAAGGAGTGACAAAGGCAATCAGCACAGGAGCAAACTGCGCCGCGATGCGCAGATGCGTGAAGCGATCATTCAACAGCTCTTAACGCAGGGATTTGAAGCATCAAAGCGGGATAAACTCCTGGCGGTGCTCTTAAAGCTCGGAATCAGCGAGAGCGAGTACCGTGAATTGGTGATCCTTTTGGGAGAACAGGAGGTTCTGCAGCTTGCCAACGCAGAGAGCGATCAAGCGCGCTTCCAGGACGGGGAGCGGCTCGCACTTACCACGAGTGGCGAAGTAGTGAGTGAATCGGAGATGGCACGCGAGCTTCCCGCTGCTCATCAGGATCTACCCACGTCGACCGAGAAGCAGTCGACGCAGGGAGCACGCTCGCGGGCCGACCTCTATCGGTCGCTTCAGCGAGAAAAAACTAGCGTGGCCAAGGGTGCTCATGGAGGTCCGGCGGATTAATCATTTGAGAGGTTGTCATGAAAGGTGAGGTTCAAGGGCTATGACGGCGATGAAGGTTTTAGTTGTCGATGATGATCCGCAGATCGGAGAGCTACTTTCAATGCACCTCGAGGCTGCTGGTTTTGTAGTTACCCATGTCACTGATGGTGAACGAGGGCTCGAGGCTGCCCTTACCAACACCTATGACCTCGTGATCCTCGATGTGATGCTACCCGGGCGTGACGGTATCGAGATCTGTCGCGAGCTTCGCACCAAACGCATCGCTGCACCGATTATGATGCTTACCTTCCGAGGTGAAGAGATCGATAAGGTGCTCGGTCTTGAGCTCGGTGCGGATGACTACGTGACGAAGCCTTTTAGTGTACGGGAGGTCGTAGCGCGGACAAAGGCTCTCGTGCGTCGAGCAACAGCGACACAGCCGGAAAAAGATGAGATTGTCGAGCTTGGTCCCCTGACGATAGCTGCCTCAAAGCGTGAGGTCACGTTACACGGCAAACAGGTTGAATTGACCAGCACCGAATTCGATCTCCTGCTGTACATGGCGAAGTATCCTGGACGTGCCTTTACTCGCGAACAGCTGCTTAATGCCGTGTGGGGCTATACCTCATCGGCGTATGAGCATACGGTCAACACCCACATCAATCGCTTGCGAACGAAGATAGAGCAGGATCCAGGGGTGCCGATATTTATTCAAACAGTGTGGGGTGTCGGTTATAAATGTGTAGGAGGGGTCCGTGAGGGTCTCGGTAGCGCTCAGACGCGTTAAAGCAGCGCTTAGTTCGCAGGTGCAGCTCTGCAAGACTCAGGTACGATCGTACAGGGGATACCTCTCGCACTCAGTGATAGTTACGCTGGTCTGTGTGGGCGCCGGGCTGATCGTCTTTCAAGTATGGGCACACCTTGAGCTGTCTCGCCGTGCCGTTGATACCTCCGAAGCGATCACCCATCGGCACATCGCTACTCTCTTTGCCGAGCGCTTGCGGCGCTTTAGCGAACACGCATCAAAAGGGGAGGTGTATCGGCAGATTAACGAACTTGCGCGACTCAATCCTGCGGTTAGGGTCTACCTGCTCGACGAACACGGCATCGTCAAGGCGAGTCCGAAGGAGTACGGACGTATTGCGATGCCGTTTGTGGACCTCCGGCCGATTAAGCGTTTCCTAGCGCTCGGCGAGGAAACGGCGGTGGTGTACGGTGAGGATCCGAGCGCACTGCGTGTCGAACGACCGATATCAGTCGAGCAGCTTCGTCTTGGCGGTGGCACGCACTATCTGTATGTTGTGCTGGCAGAGGGTGGCGCCCATGCGACGATCGATTTCGTTTTCGGAAGTACGGTCGGAGTTGGTGCGCTGGTCATCGCAACGACATCGATAGGGGTGATAGTGCTGCTTGTATCGGCTATGGCTTATCGGCGACTTTACAAGCTTCAGGGTTCGGTTGCCGCGCTCTCTCACGATCTGCGCAGCCCTTTGTCGTCGATTCAGGGATATCTTGAAACTCTGCTCAATAAAGGTGAGGCGCTCGACGGCGAGTCGTCGCAAAGGTTCATGAAGATAGCGCTTCGTAGCATACAATCCGCTGCGAGCCTCGTTGACGATCTGCATCACCTTTCGCGCCTTGAGGCTGCTGGAGAGCGCCCACGTATGGAGCCCTTCTCGTTGAGCGATCTGGTGATGGATCTCGAGATGTCGCTTCAGCAACAGCTTCGAGAAAAGGAGATCTCATTCTCGGTGGATGTCCCGGCCGTGTTGCCGCTGGCCTATGGAAACATTCAGCTCGTTGAGCGATTGTTGCGAAATGTCCTTCAGAATGCCCTGCGGTACACGCCGCAGCGAGGGAAGATCGAGCTTACCGTTCAACTGGTGGCGACAAAAACACGTGTTACGGTGCTCGATTCAGGGTGCGGTATACTCGAATCGGAGATGACGAAGGTAAAGGGCCCCTTCTTTCGCGGCACAAATGTTAGTTCATCGGTACAAGGATCCGGGATAGGTCTTTCGATTGCGAGTGCGGTAGCCAGGCTGCACGGCAGTGAGCTCAAGATACTGAGTCGGGAGGGAGAGGGCACGGCGGCCGTATTTGAACTTCCCCATGCGCCGTCGGCGCGGCGCAAGGTTGCATAAGGAGCCGCTGAATAAGTCTTTGAGGCAATTCCGTATTTTTGGCTATCCGTACAAGCGCAACGAGGCCATAAAGCCCGCAGGTGAGCATTATAAAAAAGAGAGGCAGGATTATAATAGCCACGGATGAGGGCCCTATGAGAGTTATTTGGTCACGTTGCCTCGTTGAGCATAGTACGCATTGAATATCAACCCAACCTCCACTTTCTCGCTACGGGTAGGTTTGTCTCGCTTCCCTAGCCTAATCCAACAGGCAGTGGTTCGCCATATATATCCGATGCGAGCGTCGGAAATCCGATCTCCTCAACCTTAGCCACTTCAAGCTTTGCTAGCTCAAGGCCTATGAATCCCTTAAATAGGCTGTGAGGGTAGCCCTTCATGTCGGGTGTGGTGCGCGTTGCGCGTGCTAAGCAACGGTGCGCTGCATCTAGCCACTGTTGTTCACCTGAAACCTGGCCGAGAATAGCGAGAGCGTAAGCCCGGCCCGCTAAACCACAACACACTGAGATCGAGTTGTCGAAATGAGTAGCGCAATGAAGCGCTGCCGATCGAGCTAGATCAAGCCATTTGGAATCGTTGGTGGCCAGATATGCCTCCGTCCACAGAAGGGTAAAGCCCGCTGTGCCATTACACCAGGCAGGCATATCACCCTCCTCAATCGGGCGGTCAAAGCGCAGAGGCCAGAAGCTCCCGAGGGCAGTGTCGACCCGGTAGTCAGCAAGCTGCTGCATTGCGTTCAAGGATTGCTCGACGACGGTCGTATCGTACTTCCGTCCCCAAGCAAGAAGCGAGTAGAGGATCCCGGCCCAACCGTGTGCAAATCCGACGTATTTGACGCTCGATTGTTCGAGCGAAGAGCACGAGGAGATCTGTCTAATCATATCAGCTGCGAGATCGTTCCCGACGAGAAGTAATCGCTCATTGTCAGCGACCAAAAACGCCAGTTGCTGAATACAATTAAGAAGACCCGCTTTTCCGAAGATGAACTCCAGGAGCGCCTCAGTCTTGTGAATGCCTGTGACGAACGGAGTGCAGGTCTGACGAAGAGAGATCGCGTCCAACTGACTGTGTGCAATCAGCGCTTTAATGAGGGTGACACCTGTTGAACGGTGGAGAACGGAATAGGGCCCGATCACCTCTGGAGTAATCCCTATCTCCTTGCACAGACTCCCGTCAGATCCCTCAATCCAAATACCGGAGTACGATGCCCACAGGTCAGCGGAAGGCACAAGCGCCCGGTCGCCGAGAGCATGTGCTGATTTCAACAAGGCATAGGCTATGCCGGCACTACCATAGTTGAGGGATGCCGAGGGCGCTGGAAGCGCGTTGGGCTCCACGGTGTCAGCAAGCCCCTTAAGAACCGTAGTGCTGTCGAGAGAGGTGCAGGTAACGAACAGATCGGGTTCTGCAGGGTTGTCCTGCACTTCGCTGAGTTGCGCTAGGCACTCTTCCATTGAAGTGTATCGCGCGGATGGATCCTTCGAGAGCATTGTACTGATGATGTTTTGGAGACTGTTCCACCCTTTGAGACCTCTTTGTGCAAAGGGGACCATCGGCGCCTCGCAGATCTGACGGAGCACAGCGTTATTCTCTAAAGCAAAATCGATGTAGGTCGTGCCTGTCACCAGAAAATACAGCAGGGCACCAACGCTGTAGATGTCCGATGAGGGAGAGGGCGAAGGGGCAAGAGAACGCTTATCCTCAAGCTCTAGCTGAGCGAGGTCAGGCGACTTGAAATAGGGGTTGGCGTTACGAGGAAGTTTTCCAATGATTGCGTCCACCTCTCTGTGAAAGGAGAATCCTAAGTCTACGATTCGAGCCGTCCCATCATGACGGATTAATACATTCTTTGCGTAGATATCGCTGTGCATCACCCCCTGAGAGTGGAGTTGTACATATGCCCGCACTATCTCTCTGCATAGGCTTAGTGTTTGGGTATAGCGCTGTTGTGGGGCAAGATTGCGAACACGGGCAGCCCACAAATGTGATTGCTCACCTTGAATCCACTCCATGATTATGAAGCCACCATCTCCCTCAACCTGATAACTGACAATTGCGGGCGTCACCAAGCCGCCCAGCCTTTCCAGTATCAGGGATTCGCGCTTGAATGCTGAAATCACAGTCCTGCTCCCCTTGCGTATCAGTTTGAGAGCACCGACTACACCGTTGTTTAACTGGATCTGATAGATCTCGGTATCTTCGAGAACTTGAATCCGGCGAAGGATCGTATGACCCTCGAACGAGTCTTTGGGTTTGTATCGGAAACTTAGAGCGGGGGATGTCGCTGGCCGCTCCGCAGTTCCACGTTTTTTAAGGTATTTTCGATCGATGAGAGCCCTGATAAGAGGATACGCCTCGCCAGCAATAACGTCTGGGGATATGGCCGTGTCTCGTGCCAGCTCTTTGAGAGCATCCGTAAGTAAACGCCCACCAGCGAGCAGCCTAACGAGCTTTGCACCCTGTTCGTCTAAGACCATCGAACCATGGCGTGTGCCAGGCCGAGAGAGTACGTGGGTACCTCCCGAAGTTGGTAGCCGATCCCTGACTCTGTTCGCGACGTCTGCGATCGGTATTATCTGTGCGTCTTCATGAAGTACTAGTTGATTGGGGTCTGCCACGTTTAGTTCCTCCAAAAATTCACATCTCTTACGGTCCAGGATTCAGGATTGACACCGAAATAGTAGACTCCCCAGAGGCTCGCTTGTTCAGGTGACAGAGGGTAATGAGGGTGTAGTTTAGCGGCCGCCATGGCACTAGCTAGCTTGCGAGCAATCCATAGTCGCCAACTGTTTTGTATTGCAAGCCTCGGCTGAGGTGCCTGCTTGTTGGGGTCAACTCCGATAGAGATCAGTCCGTGTTGGTCTTGTCGTGTGGTAAAGGGCACTCCTTGAGCCTCGATGTCGCTCATCTCATGGGCTATAATTTGTGCTGCTGATTGTGCGTGCTCGAAACTGCTGAAGTAAACGCAGATTTTATCGGGCCGAGCTATTCCGTACGTGTAGCGGCCTATCTTCCAAGCTCGACAGGGTAGAGATGGTAGTATTTCGACCAGACGGCTCAGACAGCGGACCAGGTCTGCCACGACCGGACTGACGTAAAGTTTAGCATTCACCGGCGTACGACCGGCGTTGTCGTGCCGCCGGATGCTTTCGAAGAGATACCAGCCTGGATTCTCCGGCGGAGCTACGCGTGGCTTAAATACACCGTGAAAATTTGACTCAGCGATTCGCTGAACCTGTTGTGTGGTATCTTGTAGCATACGGGACCTGAAGATGAGCTCACTGTTGTAACAGTAGAGCCGAGCGGTCAGGGCAAAGGGGTCCTTAATAGGTATTCGACATGCGTGACGGAGGGCCGCCATCGACAGCGGATCGGTTGTGATTGCTTGCGGCACTATGCCAGATTCCTTGGAAGCAAGAAGCACTCGGGCGGCAGGACCACTGACTACCCCTCGTGCTAGCCTCAGCCCTAAAATACCGAGAGCAATTAATCGCTCGATCTCACTCATAGGAACGAGCAGACTTGCATCAGCCAACGCGATTCGAGAAGAGGCTTGCTCGATAACTTTACAAAGAGCTCCGCTTATCGGTACGAGCGAAAAAGAGCTATCCTCCCGCGGTATCAGAAAGCCTTCAGCGCGCGAACGTTCGATCACCGAAGCCAAATTGATGCGCGTGACGTTCGGCAGCGCCTCTGTGGTAGAGTAGTAGTAATTGTCGGAGATGCATATGTCGAGTGAGCGGTCACGACAACTCAAGTCTGCTTCGCCGTTCAATAGCTCTTCGATATCGGTCAGTGAGGTTGTCGGTGTTAATTTCCGTAGCGCGGTCATAGGTGTCTCTCACTCGTCGATTCGTGGTGGATTCTCATCACTACGCAATCACGCGTAGCGATGCGCGGATAATAGGCACTTCATCCCCTGTAATAAATAAAAAAGCGGATTCAGGATTCAGATGGCTTTTCAGCTTGTTGTTCGGGCACAGATCCATAACAGCGCTTGTTCCGAATCTGAAACGGATATGAAGAGAATTCAGAACAGTCTTTGTTTGGTTGTTGAGAGCAAGAATAATCTTCCCTTTGGGTGATCGATGCGTACACTAATGGGGCATGCATCAGATTAATCCTACTCAACACAACGATACATCACCGTGTACGATCGATATCGCGAAAAAGCCTTTGCTTGTACCCAGCACCTCGCGCGACCTTGCTATCATTGGCGGGGGATTGGGCGGGTTGTCAGTGGGTAAGGCAGCGATAGAGCTTGTGCAATCGTATAAGGAATCGGTGCGCGACTGTCCAAGCGAGGCGAGGGTGCCTATACACTCACCAATTAAGACCATGAGCCTGCTCGTAGGAGGTGAAAGCCTAGCATACTCGCCTGTGCGCGGCGACTTCTCTGAGCTCTTGACGTTGAGCGGAACGGATAAGTACTCGAGAGTAGCGGGGCTGGATAGGTTCAGGCAATGTGTCGAAGACATGTTCAGGGAGTTTTCCTTCGAATTCAAGAGAGACACCGTCGCTACTTCTATTACTAAGGGAGAGAGAGGAACTTTCCTCGTTGAGGAGAGTAGTGCAAACGGGCGGTCTCATTTTGAATCGGAGAAACTAGTCCTTGCACTCGGTCATACGCTCCGGGAAGTTTCATCTGAGCTGCATCACTATGTCATCCGCGGAGCTGGCGAGCTGTGTGCAAAGCTTGCAAGGGAGCTACCCCAATCAGACAGCAAGGAAGCATGCCTCGACCGGTTGCTGATGAAGTTCAAGCCAGTGCGTGGGGAATCGATCCGGATCGGTTTGGTCGGGTTGGGGGCCTCGATGATTGAAGTCGTTAAGATCCTTGAGACCCTTCTCGAAAAGCCCGATGGAGAGGATGGAAAGTACCTAACAGTGCATTCGCGTCAACCGATAGAAATTGTCATCTTCGACCCACACATAAAGCACGTTGGAACACTTTTCTATGGGCTTTATGGCCGTCTTTGGTCGCTTCTCGGGTCGTCTCAGCAAGAAACAACCGACGATGTTACTCAGTATAACAGCGCTACCGTGGGACGTTTTGAAAAATTTTATACATCAGGACAGTTGTCCATAGAGCCTTATCGAATTGATTGGAATACGGTGCGCGTCTGCGATCACGTGCTTGTCCCTAAAACAGAGACCGGTCGCGAACTAACAGCGTTGTCGTTGCTAATCGATTGCGCTCCTTTCGAAGAGGGGATCGGTCCGGAGCAATACGCAGTGATTGAAGCGCTCGATATGATAGAGCTCGAAAAGGTAAAGTCGTCGCTGTGGAGAGCGCATGGAGTCACCCCCGAGTGGAAGGATCGTCTCGCCCTGGCAGGGGCAGCCGTGATCCCGAGGCGTGGGTGGTCCTCGGGTCGTATCGAAGATCAGGCCAAAGAGATTATAGGGGATTTCTACCCGAAGAGAGGAGAGGCAAAAACCTCGTACTCTGCCACGTGAACGTACCCGAGCAGCTAAGTGAACAAAGAGATCAGAGAGGTCAGCGAGGGGGTATCATACCCATTTTTTCCTATGCCACTCACGCTCGCTGTGCTCCCGCTCTCTTTGTATTTTTCCCCTCGTTTCCTTTCATAGAATCTTTCAGTAAAGAGCGACCGAAGAGTATTCAGATAAATCTGAGTGAGTCATGCGGCATCATTGTAGAGATCGTTCTGTTAGTAGTTGGCCATCTGTATTGATAGCATCTGAAAACACGAATGAATCTACGAGCATCTTTTGTGTAGCCGACTAAGAGTAAAATCTATATACCTCACTGCCATGCCTCCCTGGGCCGACGAGAAAAAGTAGTTACTCAGAAGCGAGGTGTGTTTAAAAAATGTGCTCTCATGGTGAGAGCCATAATTCAGGAGTCTTATATGTTCAAGCATGATGCAGTTGTCGAAGAGATTCGCTCGGAAGTGAGCACGCCCTCCTTCGAGGTGATAGATCTTGCGAACCCGCGTGACCTGTTGCACAACGAGGGGGAAAAAGCCTGCACCTGGGGCACAGGTTGTTTTGGATGTTCACATTGCTCGAACTGCAGCAATTCTGGTTGCTCGTGTCAGGGCTGCACGGATACGTGTGGTTCCTGCACGAACACCTTTAAAAATAGCAGTGAATCCGATGTTGGAACGATTTCCGCGCAGGATCTTAGCCTCGCGGTTATGTCGTAGGCACGGAGTGTTTTATTGCGCCTCGATCGAGGGCGACTTTCGCTCATCGGCAGAGGTTCAATCCTGGGAGCAGCTTTGCTGCTCCCAACTTTCCGTCTGCCCTCTTTCGAAGAACCAACCATCCCTAGCCCCCTCCATCCTTCCGAGTGTTGCAGGTTGCTCCACGCGTGCTTCAGGAGGGGTCTTAAGGTCATGGGGTCAGCTTACCAGCGCCCGCCGGAATAGCCGCCGCGAGAGGACGAAGAGCGTCCACCACCGCCGCTGTTACCGAAACGGTTTCCGCCGCCACCACCACCGCGATTACCGCGGGGTGCTGAGCCACCCTCTTTAGGGCGAGCCTCGTTTACAACGAGGTTCTTGCCGTCGAGGTCGGCGCCATTACGGGTATTGATAGCCTGCTCAGCCTTTTCACGGTCCTCGAACTCGATGAATCCGAAGCCACGTGAGCGGCCGGTATCGCGATCTGTTGCGATCTTGACTGAGAGGAGCGGGCCGAACTCTTCAAAGAAAGAGCGCAAACCAGCCTCGCTGGTGTTGTAGGAAATATTACCGATGAACAATTTCATAAAGTCCCTTGCAAAAGGCGCACACGTTCGACTCGACCCCAACGGTCGAATCGGATCCTAATTGGCTTCTAAAGATGAAACAGGGACTGCGAATACAGGGCCAGCTTGTCGATAGAGCGGAAGGCTCACATTCATGATGCGGGTGGACGGCCTGCTTGTCAAGCAAGCCGTGTTACAGGAGTAGCGAGGGAGCCCTGCGCTGGATATCGCCCAGCACGCCGAGAGCGAGCTCCGGCTGCGCTAGGATATCGTTGCTGGTTTCCTGTGTCTTGATTGATACTTCGTTAATATCACGCAACTTTTCGCCTTGGAGTGTGGGGCGTTGACCACCTCGACCGAGCTCAGCTACCTGGGTGCTCATCACTCCAAAGTTGGCACTCAGTTTCGAGCGTAACTCTTCAATTCCTTTGCGCGCAGCCTCAACCTTAGCTACGGTGTTGAGGATCAGGTCCTTGGGGGACAAGCTTACAGCGTCAAAGCCGGAGGCATCGCTGGATTGAGTCGGCAGGATCATCTCTAATGTCTTGCCGAGGGTACGCTCTAACTCGAGGCGAATTGAATCATCTAAGACCGGATTCGTACCGCGTAATGGGTCACGACTGACGCTCTTGACGATCTCGTCCCGCAGACTACGAGCTGTCTCTTGGAGAACCTGAACGCTGTCGTCTGAAACACTTGGTTGTGCAGCATCCGCAGCGATCTCCTGGATGTCTTCGAGTATTCCACCGATTTTCTCGAGGGTTTCTGTCGCCAGATTGCTGGCGCCGATCGTTGAATTAAGTGACTCAAGGGCCTGCGGTGCGCGAGCCACGGCTGTGTCACGCGCAGTCTCGAACTCAACGGTATCGTTTATTGTAGGCGCTGGAAGTGTCGTCTCGAGCGAGCTATCCGGGGTCTGTGCTCGGGCGGGTCGGCCGGGATCAACCACAACTAAGGGGATTTCAGATACATCCTTGATATCCATACTGCTACTACGTCCTTGTAGAGGGAAAACTTCTTCCCTGTTACTGGTTATCGGATGGTGGCTGTGAAACTTGAGGGTGATCTTTTTGTAGGCAGATGAAGATAAACCCTGCACGAGTGATCTTTGAAAAAGAGGCGCTTCAGGAGATCGAGTGGGTAAAATGGCTCAACCCTCGTCGGGATTCGGCAAACAGAAAAGGGGGAGCGCGGCGAGGGTGTTACCCACTTAAAAACCCAGGAGGGCCGAAAAAGATCCCTCGTAATATTTCGGGCTCGGTTTACCTAGCGAGGCGATATCGCGGCCCCCTCGATATAGCCTCTAACGGGCGCTTCAACTTCGTACCATCGTCCTATCCGGCCGCCAATGACTACGATCTCTCCCGGACGCGGATAATCAACAGCCTCGCTATTGTGGAAAGGCGCGGCTCTCACTACGGCTGATGGCTCAACAACGACCCATTTAGTATCGCTTTTTGATGGCCTGAGCGGGGCAGCGCTTGGCCTTCTGACAGGCGCTTCACGAGGGGGTAAGCCTCGGGGGCCATCCCTACCGATAACAAAGGTGTCCGGTTCGGGGGGTGCGCTCTCGCGTCGGGCGGCTATCGGTGGAACCTGGGTAAGGCCGCGTGCTGCGCTGTAACGGGCCTGGGCACGCGGAAGCAGGACCTCAAGCGCCTCTAAACGTTCAGCGGTTGGCGGATGGGTGGAGAGTAGGCGCACCGAACCAGAGTTCGAGGTGCGTGGATCGTCCGCCATCCGGCGCCATACTGAGAGCGCTTCGCGTGGATCATAGCCAGCATCAGACATGAGGAAAAAGCCGATGTGGTCCGCCTCAAGCTCCTGTCGCTGAGACTCTGGGTTGACCGCCAGGGCCTTCACCGCCTCGGAAACCAGGACGCCAGCAATACCTGCCAAGGCTCCGTACTGGCCCTGGAGTGATGTCTGAGCGATGCGTCCGCTGACCTGTGCGATTATCTGACTGGCCTCCTCGGTAGCTGTAGGTTGCGTGTGGCCAGCGAGCACGTGCCCGATCTCATGAGCCAGCACGGTTGCCAACTCGTCTTCACTTCGAATGGTTCGTAACATACCTGTCCACACGAACACGTGGTTGCCACGGGTTGCGGCGGCATTTACCATGTCGTCTCCACGCAGCACGTACACGTGCCACGGTTCCTGGTCGGCGCGGGCGGCTCGAGCCAACTTCATAACGACATCGCGCGCCAGGTTTACATCGGCATCGCTACGAACCACAGGATACTGTTGCGCCAGCTCGGATAAGACCTGCTGGCCATACTGCTCCTCGTCGGGCGAGAGGTACGTGGCCTGTGGTATCTCTCCCGGCGGTATCGCCGGGCGCCCTACACCGCACCCAAGCGCCGCCGTGATGAAAAGCACGCACGCTAGTAGCCTTACGGTTGACATCGGCTGTGAGGGGAAGCCTGGCACTTTCACAGCTTTACAGTCCAGGTACATACTTCAGGTACGCTAGAGCGCTCGGCGGTCGCCGCTTGCACGACACCCTCACCTGGTCAGCCTTGGGCAAGACGCTGATAACCTCCCATCCCTCGAGGCCAAGCTCTGCGAGTCTCGCCTCGAAGTCGCCTGCAGCGAGGTCACCAGGGAGATCGATAACACGGTACTCCCAACGGAAAAGTTTACCGAGTTCCTCCTTAGTGCGGGTATGCAAGGCCTCGGCCTGCGGTCCGACGTTGTCCGAGGCCCCGCGCAGAGAATCGAGAACTGAATCAATAGAATAGCTCGACGGAGTGCCCACTGTTGCAGCGGCGGCTTGCTCTGTGTTTGGCTCGGCGCCGGAACAGGCGCACGCAAACAGCGCACAAAGTCCAGCGCAAGCAGTTGTCACGATTGCATCTTTTGAGGGAAACCAAGTATAGTTCTGCGCGACCATAGGCTCTCTTCACTGTAATCCGTTGTGAGCTTCTTAGAAGGATCTTAATCGTGTCGTATTCAAACGATAGCGGCTCTCGCCACCAAGTTCCAGAGACTTTTAAGCTTCTCTTTCCACCTGAAGTGATCGCCACTCGAGTAGGCGAGCTCGGCCAGGATATTAGTCGCTGGTGTCGTTGTGTTCGGGACGAGACGGGGAAGGACGTGGTGGCGATCCCGGTACTGCGGGGAGCGATCTATTTTTTTAGCGATCTTACCAGAGCGATCGATACCTCGGTGGAGGTCGCTCCAATTAGAGCATTTGCGTACGACAACGCAGCTATCGGGGTGCACAACAGCGCTGTGTCGATAGTTGCGGATGGGGTCGACGTGCGGGGGCGGGTTGTGCTGATCATTGATGATGTGTGCGATTCAGGTCGGACCTTAGAGGAGCTTGAGCGAGCTATGCTCGAGCGTGGAGCGCGCGAGGTGCGCTCGGTGGTTTTTGTGCGAAGGCTGCTCAGTGTACCGAGTTTTGTACCGTGTTGGGTTGGTTACGAGTATAGCGGTAAAGAGTGGTTTGTAGGGTACGGCCTTGAGGCTCAGGAGCGATGGCGAAATCTTCCGGGCGTTTACGGGGTGAAGCCAACGTAGGGGTAATGGAGCGGTCTTTGGCGGTTTCACATGAAGAGGTTGTTCAAGAAGCAGGGCCTTCGTCCCCACGTTATGTGGTGGACATCGTCGGACTGAGCAAGAGCTTCCGTCGACAAACCAGGGGGCGTAAGGGCTACACAACCCTTAAATCGGCGCTGCTTGGTCTGCTTCGTTCCGGCAGGCTCTGTTCGACGGAGGCTGCGGAGAACACTACGCACGCAATAAAGGATCTCACGTTGCGGATACCAGCCGGATCGTCGGTGGGCTTAATCGGTCGTAACGGTTCGGGTAAGTCGACCTTTCTGAAGCTCATAACCGGCATCTACAAAGGTGACAAGGGCCGAATCGCCGTTCATGGGAGGGTCTCGGCGTTAATTGAGCTCGGGGCCGGTTTTCATCCCGACTTTACCGGTAGAGAGAATCTCATGCTGGCGGGTGTGATGCACGGCCTGAGCCGTGAGGAGGTCATGCGGCGCTTTGATGAGATAGTGCGCTTTGCTGAGCTTGAGCAGGTGATCGATGATCCTGTACGAACGTATTCATCCGGGATGTTCATGCGACTCGGCTTCAGTATCGCTATTCATACCGACCCGGATATCTTACTCGTTGATGAGGTACTAGCGGTAGGAGATGCCGGGTTCGTAGCGAAGTGTAAGGACCGTATCGCTGAACTTCGTAAGCGCGGGAAGACCCTTGTCTTAGTGACACACGACCTCGAAGCGGTAGAGCGCTGGTGCGATGAGGTCGTGTGGCTCGATTCTGGTGAGGTGCGCGATCGGGGCTATCCACGTCGCGTGATAGACGCCTATCGCCAGTTTATTGAGCGAGGCGAGGAGCGTGAGATACTCAGGGACGAGCAGACACACGAGAGTTCAGCCGAACAACGGACGCTTGTACCCGAAGATAAGAGCAACCAGCCAGCTCGCTGGGGTAGCCGGGAGGTGGAGATCACACACGTCGAGGTGTACTCCTGGGAAGGGTCTTCCAAGCGCGTGTTTCATCCTGAAGATTCGATGAGGATCCGGATTGAGTACACGGTTCATACCCCGCAGCCGGAGGTTGTTTTTGGGGTAGGGATAACTCGTGCTGACGGCGTGGTCGTGTTCGGTACGAATACACATATAGAACGTATCGCGCTGCCACAACTACCAACGAATGGAGATGTAGAATTCGTGATCGATCGGATCGGGCTTGTTGATGGTTCGTATTCGCTCGATGTCGCCGTCCACCGCATGGACGGTTACCCGTACGACTTTCAGAAGGATGTTGTGCACTTTTCTGCTCGTTCCGAGATGAATCACGTCGGGGTAGCGGTGCCTGTGCATCGCTGGGTGTTCAACGGAAAGGAGGGCGTATGCTCCGAGTAGTTTCAGAGCTGTGGCGATCGAGAGCCCTGATCGATGCCCTTGTGCGTAGACACGTCGCGACGCGCTATCGCGGTTCGGCACTTGGCTTCCTGTGGTCATTTATGAATCCGCTGTGCCTCATGGCGGTGTATACCTTGGTGTTTCGGTACTACATGCGTTTCGATGGAGGTCCGCACTATCATCTGATGGTGTTCGCCGGTCTACTGCCGTGGATCTGGAGTAGTAGTGCGCTGGCAGAGGGTACCTCATCGCTGGTATCGAGTGGGCACCTGATCACGAAATCGATGTTTCCGGCCCACATATTACCCTTCGTAAGTGTTACTGCTTCCATGGTCCATTTCCTCCTGGCTTTGCCGATGTTGGCGCTCTTCATGGTCGCTTCCGGAGTACCGGTGACGGCTGCCTGGTTACTCCTTCCCGTCGTCGTCGTGCTCCACGCGGTATTTCTCGATGGCCTTGTGTTGGCGCTGAGCGCTGTCAATGTGTTTTACCGAGACGTGCAGCATCTTGTAGGTAACGTACTGACATTCCTGTTCTTTCTGTGCCCGATCGTGTATCCGCCTGCTGCAGTTCCCGAGCGCTTCCGTTGGATGGTCGACCTCAATCCGTTCGCACTCCTTACGGAGGTGTATCAGATGGTGCTGATCGACGGGAGGTTGCCCTCGGCCGGGTCACTTCTGTACATAGTGGGGTTCACCGTCCTGACCTGGGGTGCGGGAGCCCTGGTGCATGACACGTTTAGGGAGCGGTTTGCGGAAGCCTTATGAGTCCTCGTCGTGCAATCCATCAACTCGTTCACACCTTGAGTTATGGTGACGCCATTTCGACCGAGGTGCTGGCTATGCAGCGTTGTCTTGAGGCGGCAGGGTTTGCAAGTTCTATCTTTGCGCTTCACGAACATCCAAAGCTCAAAGGCCGCACGCGCCCCCTTGCAGCGCTCTCTGAAGAGTCGGAGGCGGATCTCGTATTACACTACTCGCTCGGCTCTCCCCTGAACGAGGCATATCGGAATTGGCGTTCAGGGCGAAGAGTACTGGTGTACCACAATATTACCCCAGCACGGTGGTTTAGGGGGATAAATGAGCGCGTGGCGCACGATATCGAGCGTGGCATAGCCGAGCTGCCGGAGCTGTGCGCGATATCCGACCGGGTCTGGGCCGATTCGAACTTTAATGTGCGTGAGATAGAGGTGTTAGGGTATGTGGCGTCGGTACTCGATCTGCCGATCGATCCTGCCCGTTGGGACCGTCCGCGAAATCAGGGCATATTTGAGGCCGTGAGAGTGACTCCGGGCATGCATGTGCTCCATGTTGGACGTCTCGCACCCAATAAGTGCGTCGACGACATCATCAAGAGCTTCTATTTTTTCCAACGCTACATGCAGCAGGCTAGTACCTTGTGGTTAGTAGGCATAGACACAGACACAGAGCTGTACTCCTTTGGGTTGCGGCGCTTGGCCGCGGGCCTTGGCCTTGAAGACCGGGTCAAGTTCCTCGGGTGTTTAGCTGACGAAGAGGTACGCGCGCTGTATGAGGCGTGCTCGCTGTATGTGTGCATGAGTGAGCATGAAGGGTTTTGTCTGCCGATCATTGAGGCGATGTATTTCGGCCTCCCGGTCATTGCGTACGCCGCTGGTGCAGTTCCTGAGACCGTTGGTAATGGTGGAATACTCGTGCGAGAGAAGCGCCACCTTGAGGTAGCAGCGTTAATGGCAGAGGTTTTATCTGATAGCGCTCTCAAGGATAGGCTGATTGAGAGCGGTAAGAGACGGGTGAATAATTTTAGCTTCGAGAGATTCGGGGCACGGACCGTTGAGCTGGTAGGTGCGCTTGCGTCACCGAAAACAGCCGAGGCGTGTGGGGTATGATCTCGGTAGGATTCGATGTGAGTGGCTTGGATCCAGCGTTCAAGTCCCACGCGCAGCGCGGCATCGGCAGGTACGTGCAGGAATTGAGCCGCTTCTTACAGGTGGTAGACGAGCCTGACCTCTCAGTACGCTGGTTTGATCACACATCTCTTATGAAAAACGGCGTAATGCCGCGCGCGATCGAGTGCCTACCGTGCGGTCGCACGACGCTTAAACAACAGCTCCTGTACCCGCTGCGCTTAAATGCAGGGCAGATGCGTGATTTTACGTTGCTACACTTTCCAGCCCACATGGACGCGCCAGCGTGGAGCGTTAAGCCTTTTGTATTGACAGTGCTCGATCTTATTCCGCTCATCCTGAAGGATCTCTATCGAGCGAATCGACCGTCGTGGCGCTTTATGTTTGCTCGCTGGCTTGAACTTCGAGCGATTCGACAGGCGGTGGTGCTGCTCGCTATTAGCGAAACCACGGCAAAGGATCTGGAGCGGGTCCTGGGTATTTCACGTGAACGGATCGTGGTCACTCCGCTGGGGGTTGATCAGCGTTTCTTTGAGGTCGAGCGTCTGAGAAACGAGGCACATGCCGATGCACGCACAGCCTTTCGGAGCAGGCTTGGAATCCCCGATCAGCGGGAGATAGTGCTGTACGTCGGTGGACATGATGAGCGCAAAAACATTGCGACCCTCGTGGCTATCGCAAGTGGAGCAGTACGAGAGGCGCAGCGCGCTGGGAGGAAGGCCCCAGTGCTCGTGCTGGCGGGCCGTGTTCATTCCGATGCAGAGAAAAGCCGGCTGGCGGATGCCGTGCGTCGGTACGAACTCGAGCAGGACACCATAAACCTGGGGTTCGTCTCTGACGAGGATCTCCTCACTCTGTATGCAGAGAGTTCGGTTTTTCTCTTTCCGAGCCTGTACGAGGGGTTCGGTCTTCCGGTGCTCGAAGCTTTGGCAGCTGGAGTGCCGGTTGTAAGTTCGAACACCTCTGCCATGCCCGAGGTGATAGGTACCTGCGGAGAGCTGTTTGACCCGCGCGATATCGAAGCGGGTGTTCGTGCTCTCGTAGGCATGTTAGCGGACCCGGCGCGGCGTAAGGATCTCCGTGTGCGGGGTAGGGAAAGGGCGCGGCTCTTTACATGGGAGGAAACTGGGCGCACTACTGTGGAGGCGTATCGTCTCGCCGGGGATATCCTGGCAACAGAGCGGGTCTTCAGCAAAGATAGCGCATCAGCTTCAGGGCCTGTGAGGCGGGCCGTTCCGGATAGGGGGATCGTATGACCGGTAGGTCTCACCTTGTTGACGTGCAGCGCGCGTCTCCTCAGTCGCCACTCGAGACTTCGGCACCATCGCTTGACGCTACGCTTTGCGGCGACTCGGAGGTCGAAGAGAGAGATGCGGCGCTCAGCCTAATCGATCGATATCTGCTCATCCTGCTGATGGTAATCGGCGCAGCGCTACGGCTGGACTTCATGCGAGCCGTTGGTTTCACGATCGATAGCGATGAGGCGATCGTCGGCTTGATGGCGAAGCACATACTTGAGGGCGAGCCAGTGCCGACCTTTTACTACGGTCAGCACTACATGGGTTCACTTGAGGCGATCATGGCGAGCGCGAGCTTTGCGCTGTTTGGCACGACGGGCTTCGCTCTGCAGTTGGTACCGCTGGTGTGGTCTCTTGCGCTGATTGTTGTGATGTTTTTCTTGGGAAAAGAGCTTGGGGGAAGAACTGTCGGCAGGATCGCGGCGCTTCTGACGGCGATCCCTCCTGTAGCGCTCGTTGTATGGAGTACTAAAGCCCGTGGCGGGTTCATTGAGATTCTCGTGCTCGGCGCTCTGGCTATGTACGGGGCAACTCGTTGGTTCAAGTCATCTGCAAGGGTCACAACGTATCCGATCCTCATCGGTCTTGTGTTGGGGATCGGATGGTGGGTGAACAATCAGATCCTCTACTTTATGCTCCCGATAGCACTATTCAGCGCCTTTTATCTCCTTCAGGAGTGGATTGCTGCTCGGTGCAGCCTGCTCGAGGCTGCGCGCGTCGTAGGGGTTGGCAGTGCGGCCTTCCTCGTGGGGGGGAGCTGCTACTGGCTGTACAACGTCGAACACGATTTTCCATCGTTAGGGATGTTCGGTCGCTCAAATCTTGAGGAGATCGGTGAACACCTCCAGGGGCTGTGGAGCACTGCGGTGCCTATTTTGCTCGGCGCTAAACACTTCTGGGAGGCTGATGAGATCTTTCCAGGGGCTACTTCGTTGTATTACGGAGTCTACGGAGCACTACTAGTGGTAGTGGCCTTCGTTCGTCGCAGGGAGATACTTCAACTTTTTCGTGGTCAGCTCGATCGTCGGGAGCCCGTAGAGATGCTGCTCCTGTTTCTGCTCGCGGCGTTCTCAATCTTCGTGGTCAGCACCTTTGGTTGGTTGTACCGAGCACCGCGATACCTCCTCCCAAGTTATGTTGGTGTGTTCATTGTCGCAGGGTACGCGTGTGCTGTATTGCTCAGGCGTTGGAGGGCGTTCGGTATCGTGGCTCTTGTAGCTCTTATAACGCTCAATATCTGTTCGTCATACGCGGGAGGTAGGGCTGTTCCCGGTGAGCCTGTTGTATTTGATGGTGACCGGGTGTCTCGAGATCACACTGAGGTCATCGCGGCGCTTGAACGACTCGGGATCACAAAGATTAAGACCAATTACTGGATCGGATATCGGCTCGCATTCGAAACTAAGGAGCGGGTTACCTTTGTTGTATCTGGGGAGCCGCGCCAGGTACGGATAGAGCGCTACGAATCTGGAATTTCCGATGGCGATCGCGACCGATTGCCTCTGCTTCTGGTGAGGGCGGAAGCTGACCGTGTGAGGCCTGCGTTGACGCGGCTGGGGTATGACTACAGGGAGCTCGATGTGAGTGGCTACAAGCTCTTTTATGACCTGACTAGCTCTGTCAGGCAGCTCACAAGGATATCAATCGATGCCATAGCAGAGGTGCGCGCAATGGGCCCACAACAGCCCTGGGGCGCAGTTGATGACTCTTCTCACACTCGCTGGGGATCAGGGCGGCCTCAGGCTCACGGTATGTCATTTGAGGTGCTCTTTAAGACACCCCACGTGCTTCGAGCTATTGAGTATGATCTCGGTGATTGGGTGCACGACTATCCCCGAGGGCTTGAGATTCAACTTGTGCTCCAGGATGGTTCTCGTGAGACGGTGCTGACTGAGGAGGAGTACCGAGGTATTCAGCTCTTCTTGCGAGATCGCATCTCGGCACCGATCGTGTTTCCGGCTCGCGAGGTAACTGGGGTGGTGTTGAAGCAAACCGGGAAACATCCGATCGTTGACTGGTCGATAGCGGAGCTACATTTCTTCACGGAGCAGGGCTAAATGTCTGAGACACCAGAGCAGCCTCAGCGCCGCAGCAGAGGCTGGTGGCGTTACGGTACCGGCGTAGGATTCTTTGCGGCGCTGCTTTGGTGGATAGAGCCTCTCAGCGTGTTCTCTGCTCTTAGTGATATAACACTCGGGGATCTGGCGGCGTTAGCGATTGTATCGTTTTTACTTATCTTAGTGAGCGTCATTAAGTGGCGTTTGTTCCTCTCTCGCTTGGGGATCGAGGCAACGATGCGACATTTATTCTCGCTCTATCTGCTTGGGTATTTCGTCAATCTATTGATGCCTTCCGTGTTAGGTGGTGATGTTGTTCGAAGTCTGTACGTCGGCAAAGAGGTGGACAAAGCGCGATCGGTATCTGCTACGCTGCTGGAACGCTACACCGGTTTGATGGCGATGCTGATGATCGCCCTAGTCGGTTTATGGTGGGCACCACATGTGACGCGAAACATAGCGGTGTTGGTCGTTGTTGTCGCAGGAGGGGCCTGTGTGGGGAGTATGCTGTTGTTTTCACGGCGTACGACGTGGCTCCTGAGACAGCTACCAGTTCCCGTCGGATTCGTTTCGATAGCGGGTCGAGTTGAGGAGGGGCTGAGACACGGCATGCAAGATAAAGGGCTCGTAGTGCAGGCGCTCGGACTCTCTGTGGTGTTTCATCTCCTGACGGTTGCAAACACTGCGGCTGCGGGCTGGGCAGTTGGATGGGAGGCGATCCCTTTGGGGCACCTGTTCGTTGTTGTGCCGTTAATCCTGCTCGTCGGTGCTATTCCGGTCTCGCCGCAGGGCTTGGGTATCCAGGAGGGTGCTTTTGTTTTCTTTCTTCAAGGTCTCGGATGCACCAGTGGGCAGGCGCTTGCTCTAGCGCTTGTGCTACGAGCAAAATCGTATGCGCTTGCGCTGCTCGGAGGCGTGGTCTGGTTCGGCTTACAACGCTCGCCCGGTTTGAAATCGGGTGGGCAGAGTTAAGGAAGCAACGCCCGCACACAATCTTGTGGTAGTTGGTCTCCTGCCGTCAACAAGAAAGGCAAGCAGCGTTCCGTTACTACAGGAGAGGAAACCTCTCCGGTCGCCTGCGGTAGCATTCAAATCCGGTGTACAGAAAGGTCGGCCAGCGTCTCTTTGGGTCTTCGAGGGAGTCGATCGTGTGATGCTCGACCTTCTCGAAAACGAACACCAGGTCTGGACCGAAAAAAACGTTGTCGAGCCTTACGAGTTGTATCCGTCTGAGTTCTGTCAGTAGCTCCTTGGCCAAAGGCGATAGAGAGGAGAAGTTCGAGTCCCATAGTAATAGTTTAAAACCAAGACCTCCTAAGCATTCTATCACCTCATTCGCTGTCCACTCGCGATTGTGGCGATCATAAATACCAGTAGGTTTGTATTGGCTCTCCATGCCGGGATGCTCCCCTGCCAGCATCGTTAACACGCGATCTATCGAGGTGGCATTCGGTGTAGAGATGACGAAGTGGCCGCCCGGGCGAAGAACTCTATTCACCTCAAGTAGCGTCCAAACGGGATCTACCAACAAATGCTCTAAGACATCACACAGGAACGCCAATCCAACAGAATTAGTGTCAACTGGAAGGCGATCCCGATCGCAGGTGAAGGGATGGATCGTTATGCGTGTGTTGTTGAGTTGAATCTCACCACCCTCGAGATCAGCGCAGGAGTAGGGCAACAGATGGGGGGAATAACTCCGAAGCAACCGAAAAAAAGATGCTCCACCACTCCCGATATCAAGTGTCGGACCGCTAAGATTTGGAACTAGGGAAAATACGTTAAAGATCCGACACAATTGTGGGGCGCGTGAGACCGCCCACGGTAAGAGCTCATCGCCATCCGCTAATGCCGTGTGGGCTTCGAGTTCGGTGATAGGCATCTATGAATCTCCGGTGGTCTTAATACTCGGGCTCCTCAGGAGGTGTCTCGTGAGCAACGATAGGTGGCAGGTCGCAGAGTACTTGCGCCACGGTGTCCTTACGAGCACGAGTCCTCGCCCTCCAGAGAAGAGACTGATCAACGGTTCCAGAGCACCCACGACACGTGAAGCTGTTCCAGTTGAGGGTCGCTGCGAGGTCGAGGCACGTTTCATAGTGCGTGCACTCGTAGCGTCGTCGCGGGGGCTCCGCCATCGGTTCTGGAGGTTCATCATCAGCCCTGATCACGGGTGCCGAGTTGCCCGAGGTATGCGCAGCGATGTCTCGTGGCTTAGCCACAAGGTTGTGCACCTTGACCTCAAAGGGGCCCGGTTTTCCGATCGAAGGATCTGAACTCATATGCGTGTAATCAAGCCGGCCCACGAACGTCGATATAGTGCCTGTCTGCTCTCCTTGACGTTGACACATCTTTAGAGGCTGAGCAAACCCATGAAATGTGCCGCTCAGTGGACTAAGGAATGAGCTTGAGGTAGCCTGGAACAGGAAGGGCAGGGTTCAGTTTGCACGACGTAACCGGGCTCACCTTTGTGTATCTGTCTGTTTCCGTTCGTGAAAGAGTAACGGGTTGCGGACATGGTCGGTTGGTAGTGGTTAGAGGATGCACGAGGGCAGGTGTTTGAGCCGGGTTGGATGAGGTTCAATGAGTGTGGCCTAGCTTCTGCTGGAACAGACGTTTATGATTGGTAATACCGTTGCGACTGAACACAGTTCTGAAAATTCTCGCGACCTTGAGATCCTGTTTGACCAGGGGACGGGGCGTGCATACATCACGATAGTAGACGACGACCGCTATCTTTCCCTGGTGAGAGCTGTCTCTGATCAGATTTCGCGCACGGCTCGCAGTATCGTCGTCAAGAGCCGATCAATCACCTCCGACTCGTGGCGCGCACTTTCCGATTCGCTCCTCTTGACTATTGCTCAGGTCGGTGTGCGACAGGCTAGTCTGATCGGGATGGGAGCCGGAGCGACCCTTGCTCAGAACATCGCGTTGATTGAGCCCAAGACTGTGCGTTCCATGGTGGTCGTAGACGCTGCATCTCGGCCGCATCCAAGTAGCTGGGATCGGTTCGTCGATACACTCGAGGCCCGGTTACCGTTCGGACTTCCTCTGAGGCTGGGGTCGAAGGGCTTCAACGTCCGCTCGTACGTGCATAGGTTTCGCTGCCCACTCCTGATAGTCTCTACCAGCCGAGCTTCTACGTTTATTCGTGACGAACTCAGGCAGCTAGCACTCCTATCCCCAACTGCGTGGCGGGTAGACCTGTCTGACACACACCGCGAACAGGAAGCTTCAGTTTTTGCGGAGACTGTGATCGCTTTCCAAGAAACTCCGGTGAAGTGCCCGCAGAAGAACCTCAAGGAGCGACGACCGTGACGGATATCGAACTGAAGACCGAGTCGCCCACCAAGAGGCTGACCCGCGACTGTGTAACGGAGATCGTAGCCGCAATTAATGATTCCGCGTCCGGAGACCTTGGTGCGTGGAATGCAGTCAACGCGCTTGAGATACTCGTGGATGCGGGGCAGTATCGAATCGCTCGGGAGCTTTCGCTGACACTTCAGCGGCTCGTTGCAGGGGATGGTAGGCAGAGGCTCTTCGTTGCATTTGAGGTGTTATGCGGGTGCATTATCGACGGTACGGTGCGCTCTTCAGTGACAAAACTGAAAGCGATCTACGAGCAGATCGTCCACGGGAACCACGCGCTGGCTGACAACGTTCGCGCAGGAGTTCTCGTGTCGCGTGCCCTTCTCATCGGAGTGAGTACGAATACGCTCGCCGATGATTCCGTGGTGGAGGCTCGCACGATACTGAACCGGGAGATGTGTCGAGCTCTAGCGCAGCATGATCCCCATTTGGCATGCATGGCTGGTTTAGAGATGGCTAAGAGCTATCTGCTCTGCTCGCCCAATGAATTGGTGACCCTGAACGCCCTCGTTTCGTATATTCGAGAGATATCAACCGATGAGCGAGTGTTGCCAGAGCTACGTTTCGAGATACAACAGCTCGGATATCAGCTCTTGCCTCGGGCCACTTCGAGTGAAGATGCAGAGGTTGCAGTATCAGATCTGCGGCGTATGGCGATGCCGATTGGAGCCGTCAGTAGAGGACTAGCAGAGCTCTCCATTTCGCAGCGCACAGACGTTGATGAGGATACTAGGGTGGTCGCGCGCGAGAGAGCGATGCGCCTATTTGAGGAAAATATGTTTGCGGCGGGAACCTTTGAACTCCTTTATACACAAGGAGTTGAGGCTCTATCAGTATCAGCAGGCCAACCAGCACTACAGGCGTTCGCCAGAGCAAAAGAGGTCGCACGTAACAGCGGTTATGAATACGGAGTAGTCGAGGCCACCCTCGGTGCGCTGCAAGCGTCTTTATCTTCGACTCCTGGCGAAGTTGCGCCTTGGTTAGACCAGATGAATACCGTGATGAGCTCTGAAGCTGCACTTGGCCGCGCTGGCTTACGGGTAATCGCGGCGATGCAGGTTGCTGGGCGCCCTGACATTGCACGGAAGCTTGCACGGCGTTGCGAGCTCTTTTTCGCCGAAATTGGATTGGATGCTCTCCAGAGTCAAGCGGTCTTTCTGCTTGGTTCAGCGCACGCACTGAAGGGGGATTGGTCAAAAGCCAAGGCCTCGTGGCGGCGCGGAGTATCAATCGATGTGCGTCGTCGAGCTCCGCTCGCAGCAGCCGATAAACGAGCGGCTCTCGCTCAGGCGATCGCCATGGAGGACTTCTCGAAGACCTCAACCATATCGGCTGATTCGATGGTCAAGATCAAAAAGCTCCTGGCGGTCGCTGATCGCGCAGCAGCCGCATCGGTTAATACGATCGAAGGAGTGCGAACTCGTGCCAAGGTGCTTCAGACCCACGCACAGCTTTGTATGATCGCCAAAGAGCAGGTCGATGCGATTAAACACTTAAGTCGTGCGCGGGAGCTGTATGAGCAGCGAGGCCTTGCTCGCGAGGTGGCTCTCGCGGACGCGCTGATCGGGCTCGCAGTGCTGGAGGTAGCAAAGCTGAAGGGTGGAAGTTTGTTCGAAGAGGCAGCGGCGGCGTTACTGCGCGCACTTGAGTTTTTTGAGCATACTCAACACGCCCTGATTCGATGGAAGCTAAAGTACTACCTCGCGATAGCTGCATTCATGAGCTCTGGTACAAAGAGGCGTGCTGAGCAGAGGGACTATTGGGTTCGGACCGCCTCCGCATGGCTCAAAAGAGCTATCGACGATGCCTCCCAGGTTAAGGCGGCGGGCTCCGAGGGTAGCCTTGACGGGGATTTCTCCCCCGGATTCGGTGCTCATGCTTTGGAGGCCCTTGCTGCCGTTTTGCGCCGCACGTCGAAGTCCATGCGTCCGAGAGTGCTGAGAGCTAACGGACGGGCTAGAAGGTTTGCCCGACAGATTCACTAAGGTGGAACTTCCCAGTATCTCTCCAAGGCCAGTGTCTCTCCAAGGAAGGTAGCGCGTGTAGGGGGTATCCAAAAAGGTGTGGGCAAACTACCGCGTAGACCCTCGACACAGCTCCGTTGAGAAGGTACTCTGCTGCGTGGTGTTACGTGGAGATGTTTTCGATGAAGAGTGGCTTTCAAGCTATAGTTATCCTAGTCATGGCGCTCACTCCGCTCTGGAGAAGCGGCATCGCCGTAGCAGAGATTACCTACGCGGTGGTGGACACCCAGAGGGTGATCAATGAATCGATCGTCGGAAAGGCGGCTCGTAGTGACCTCGAGGCACATATAAAGAAAGGACAAGCCAAGCTCTCTCAGGCAAAGGCTGATTTTGACAAACACACGGCGGACCTAGAGCGCCAAAGCTCAATCCTCTCGGGTCAAGCGCTTGACGATAAGCGAGAAGCTCTCTCAAAGAGACAGGTGGAGCTGCAGCGGACCGCGCAGGACCTGCAGGAGGACCTGGCACGAAAGAATGAAACCGAGATGGGGAAGGTCATCGAACAGATTAACATCGTAGTGAAGGACATTGCAAAAAAAGAAGGCTACACCTTCATCTTTGAAAGGGATAAACAGGTAGTAGTATTTGCGTCGGAGAAGGTGGATATCACCGCTGACGTGATACGAGCGCTCGATGAGAAGAAGATTGATCTGTAGCGAGGAGTTCTGAGGATGGATGCGCAGGATATTACAGAGCAGAAGATAACTATGGACATCGTCGAGATCCAGAAATGGATCCCGCATCGCTATCCATTCTTGCTGATAGACCGTATCACCGACCTCCGTCCTGGACACTCGGTTACCGCTCTCAAAAACGTAACTGCTAATGAGGAGTTTTTCCAGGGCCATTTTCCTGGTGTTCCGGTTATGCCTGGGGTGCTCATCATAGAGGCGATGGCACAGGCGGCTGCGGTTTTGGCGCGCTATTCGGAGTCTGCAGCGGCCAGCGGTAAGATCTTCTACCTGGTAGGGGCTGATAATTTCAAATGGAAGAAGCCGGTTGTTCCGGGGGATTCGATGACGATCTACATGCAGGTTGCCCGCCGCAGAAACCCCTTGTGGGTCATGGAGGGGAGTATCACAGTTGACGGTAAGGTCCTCGTGTCGGGGACGCTGAGCGCAGCGGCTGCCTAGAGGTTTTCATGTCGCAGTCTCCACCTATCATTCATCCCACGGCGATTGTGGACTCATCGGTGGTTCTCGGGGAGGGAACTACTGTTGGTGCCTACTCAATTATTGGGGCGGGCGTGGTGCTGGGGCAGGACAACCGCGTTGGCCCCCACGTGGTTATCGAGGGTAACACGCGAATAGGCGATGGTAACGAGTTCTTCCAGTTCTGCTCCGTAGGTGGTCGTCCGCAGGATCTAAAGTATCAGGGTGAGCCGAGTGAATTGATCATCGGAAATCGCAACATCATACGCGAGTACGTTACACTTCAGCCTGGGACGCGCGGTGGTGGCATGGTGACTCGGGTCGGTGACGGGAACCTTTTCATGGCGAACACTCACGTGGGTCACGATTCAGTGGTCGGAAATCGTTGCATTATGGCCAACAGCGCGGCGCTCGCCGGTCACGTAGTATTGGGAGACAGTGTTGTAATTGGTGGGCTGGTGGGTATCCACCAATTCGTCAAAATAGGGGATCTGGTCATGATCGGAGGAGGTGCTATGGTGACGCGCGATATCCCTCCTTTTTGCATCGCCGTGGGAGATAGAGCTACCTTGCGTGGACTCAATCAGATCGGGCTCGAGCGTAACGGATTAGGCAGAGATGAGATAGCGCTGCTGCGCAAGGTATACCGCGACGTGTTAATCGGAGACTCCCCGGAAACCAAGGGCAAACGCTTCAAGGAGCGTATAGAGGTATGCAGGGCTGCCGTACTCGGAAGCATCAAGGCCTCCGCGTTCCTGGATTTTATTGAACGCTCCGAGCGCGGAGTGGCTCAGCACGGCGAGGACTCACAGGGTGAGTATGGTACTGGCAACGCATGACTGTGCTTTGACTTTTCACGGCGTGGTTGATATCTTTGTGCCGATTAGGTGCGAAAGCATAGTGTTAAAAGGCAGTGTCGGCGTCCTCATGAGAGGGTGTAACTGCTTGATATTATTCGTAAGGTAGAAATCCATGACGCAATCTTCGAACGGGGAAGATGTAACAACGGGAGCAATTGATTTAAGCGCTCTCGAGACACAGGAGGTCATCTCCAAGTTCCAGCGCAATTCGCAAGATACCGGTTCGCCTGAGGTGCAAGTTGCGCTTTTGACGAAGCGCTTAGTAACCCTTACTAAGCATTTCGGGTCGAACCCGAAGGATCACCACTCACGTCGGGGGATGATGAACATCATCTCGCAGCGCAAGAGGATGCTCCAGTACCTCAGAAGCGAGGATGTGATGCGGTATCGCAACACGATCTCAGCATTAGGGCTCCGCAAGTAGAGCCGCAGTCAGCAGGTAGAATTAGTGGACAGTAGGGACATGTACGCCATCGGCGCCGCTTTAGGGGGTGGTGGAATGGCGTATTGCCCCGTGGTGTATCTTCAGCACTAAAGGGCTGATGCCTGCACGTAGCAGGCGATTTTTCAAGTGAGGTAACCTTCATGTACATGGTAGAGCGAGATTTTCATGGCCGGACGTTGCGAATAGAGTCTGGCAGGATTGCAAAGCAAGCTGGCGGATCGGCGCTAGTGAGCTATGGTGAATCGATGGTTTTGGTAACAGCTTGTTACGGGGCGGATAAAGACGTTGATTTTTTCCCTCTAACCGTTGATTACATCGAGAAGACCTATGCAGCCGGCAAGATCCCGGGAGGATTCTTTCGGCGCGAAGGTAAGTTGAGCGAGAAGGAAACGCTCGTGTCTCGGCTCATCGACCGTCCCTGTCGCCCTCTTTTTCCAGAGGGCTTCCATAGAGAGGTTCAGGTCATAGCTACGGTACTTTCGGCGGACGACGAGAACGACACCGATGTATTGGCTATGTGCGGAGCGTCTGCAGCGCTCACGATCTCTGAGCTTCCGTTCGAGGGGCCGATATCAGGGGTGCGAGTAGGTCGAGTTGGCGGGAAGCTCTTGATAAACCCGACGAAGACGCAGCTTCAGACATCGGACCTTAATTTCATCGTCGCGGGCTCGGGTAACGCTATCGTAATGGTAGAGGGCGGTGCGAGCGAGGTCCCTGAGGCGGAGGTTCTTGAGGCTCTTTTCTACGCTCAGGATCAACTGCAGATCATTAACGAGATGCAGAGGGAGCTGCAATCGAAGGTAGGCAAGCCTAAGATGGAATTTGTCGCCAAGGAGTACGATGCCGGCCTCGTGAAGACGATGACCGACTTCGTAGCTCCAAAGATCGCAGAAGCTATACGAGTTCGTGAAAAGCTCGCCCGTCGTGACGCTATCGGTTCTGCAAAAGCATCGCTGTTGGCTCAGTTTGTCATTGAGGGAGACGAGAAGGCGAAGGAGAACGCAAAGATAGCTGCCAAGGTGTTCGAAGACCAGCACTACAAACTGGTGCGTGACCTGGCGATCACTGACGGCGTGCGGCTCGATGGCCGGGATACAACGACCGTTAGGCCGATCTCAATCGAGGTTGGTCTACTCCCACGAGCTCACGGTTCTGCGCTGTTCACCCGAGGAGAAACGCAGTCGATCGTGGTGAGCACCCTCGGGACCGAGGCTGAAGCTCAACGGATGGACAACCTCATCGGTGAGCAAACCAAGACGTTCATGCTGCACTACAATTTCCCCCCGTTTTCCGTGGGAGAGACCAAGCCGATGCGCGGACCGGGTCGCCGAGAGATCGGGCACGGAGCGCTGGCAGAGAGAGCGGTTCGCGGGATGATGCCCGATACGAAGACGTTCCCGTACGTGGTGCGGGTGGTCTCGGAGATAACCGAAAGTAACGGCTCAAGCTCCATGGCTACGGTGTGTGGAGCGAGCCTTTCATTGATGGACGCAGGAGTGCCGATCAAGGCCCCGGTGGCCGGAGTTGCAATGGGATTGATCATGGAGGGCGAAAAGTACGCGGTCCTCACAGACATCCTTGGCGATGAAGATCACCTCGGAGATATGGACTTTAAGGTGTGCGGCTCCGATAAGGGGATCACAGCGCTCCAGATGGACATCAAGATCAAGGGTCTCCGCCGTGACATCATGGATAAAGCGATGTTGCAGGCCCGCGATGGTCGTCTTCACATTCTGAAGGAGATGCACAAAGCGATCACGATCCCGCGCACAGAGCTGAGTAAGTACGCTCCGCGCATCGTAACGATCAAGATTAATCCTGATCGAATCAGGGATGTCATCGGGCCGGGTGGTAAAACTATCCGCTCAATTACCGAGTCGTGTGGTGTCAAGATGGAGGTATCGGACGACGGTACGGTCAACATTGCGAGCAACGACAATCAGAAGGTCAAGAACGCGATCGCAATCATCGAGAGCCTCACGCAAGAGGCTGTTGTTGGTAAGGTTTACAAAGGAATTGTGAAGCGGCTGGCGGACTTCGGTGCATTCGTTGAGATCCTTCCAGGCACTGACGGGTTAGTGCATATCTCGCAGATATCTGAGGAGAAGATCCGGCGCGTTGATGATGTTCTCACAGAAGGAGACGAGGTATGGGTCAAGGTGCTTGAGATCGACCGTCAGGGTAAGATTCGACTCACTATGAAGGAAGTCTCTCCGGTAGGGTGAGAGGAACGGAACGAAGCTGGCATTGGGCCGCATGAAGCCTCATCGTGTGGCTCGGCACCCGAATGACGTGCAGCGTGTACTTCGGACGGATCGGTGGATTGTGTATGGTACGGACCATTCTCACCATGGCGGCGTGCGAAGGGTGCCTGCGTGTTGCGCTCGGGGCGGTGCTAACGCTCACATGGCTCTTTTCAGTTCGCCAGGGCTTGGCAGAGCAGGCTGAGTTTCAGCCCGCGGAGGAACGCGAGGAGAAGCCAGAGCCTACGCCACGTGAAAAGAAGGTGTTCTCGTTCGGGCGGTTTGAGCCAGCGTTGCGAGAGATCTGCCGCGAAATGGAGATAGACGGGCGGAGAACCAAGCTCGTGCAGCTTTCAGAGATCGGCCGAAAGGGGCACGCCGACTGCCCTTCCTGTCGCGCTGTGTGGAAGAGTGTCTATTGGGCATGTAGAGACTCTGCCATTGTAGACACCAAGGCAGCCCCGAATCCGGTTAAGAGGAAAAAGAAGGTCCCAGCAGAGCCGCAGGAGGGAGAGAGCGCGGAGGTCGTACCCACCCCTACGCCGACCCCCAAACCCCTGCAGCGCTATCCATCCACAGCGATGCTCGATCACACCTCACGCTTAAGCGTTGTGCTGTACAACCAGGATCCCGGTAGTGGTGGGTATTTCAAGGGGTTAGAGTCTTTTGCTGGCACCTTAACGAACGACCCGAGCTTGACACCCGGTGAGAGGGACTACTTTTCCGTGTTTGTGAGCTATTTGATGGCCTCCTGGAAGGACCGGGGTGAGGTACCTCAAGCTCAGGAGAAAGGGAACGACTCAAAGCAGATCGTCGATGAGTTATTTGAATAGTGCTGTGGTGTAGTGGGAATCGTTGACCCCCTGCCGACAAGAGTAGTAGCATAAGCCGGTTAGCGTGCAGCAGTGGCTGTGGGCTAATCGAAGCGTTCGGGTACACCGAACTCCGGAGGGAGACTTTGAGAGCGTTAATTCGGTTCGACAGCCCGAGAGCTCCATCCGCAGTATCCGTAATCAATCTAGAACCGATATAGGCTGTTAATCAGTAATTGCATGGTTAGTTCTATTTCAGCAGGCTCTTTTGGGGGCTTCAAAGGTGGCGAGGGAGAGGGATCTTTCGCAAGTGAGTTCGAGTCGCTTCTGCGTGAGCGGTTCGACAATATGCGGCCGGGTAAGATCGTATCGGGCGTTGTTACCGAGGTCGGCAAGGAGATGGTTTCCGTTGACATCGGCTTCAAGTCCGAGGGCGTTGTTCCCACCGAGCAGTTCGTCGGTGCAGAGGGCAAGATAATCGCCAAGGTTGGCGACAAAGTAGACGTATTCATTATAGCTCTTGAGAATGAGATGGGTCAGGTAGTTCTCTCGAAGGAGAAGGCTGACCAGAAGAAGATTTGGGAGCAGGTCGAGAACACCTACAAAACAGACGGGCGCATCAAAGGCCTGGTTGTTCAGAAGGTGAAAGGTGGCTTGCAGGTCGATATCGGTATTCCTGCGTTCCTGCCTGGATCACAGATCGATATCCGTCCACATCGCAACCTTGATAAGTTCCTGGGACAGGAATTTGAGTTCAAGGTGCTCAAGATCACCCGTGACAAGGGTAATATCGTCCTATCACGCCGTGCAGTGTTGCTGAGTGAGCGAGACGAGCTGAGAACGGCAACCCTCAAGGTGCTTCAAGAGGGCGTGGTTATGGAGGGCGTTGTCAAGAACGTCACCGACTACGGCGCATTTATCGACCTCGGTGGTATCGATGGGCTCTTGCACATCACCGATATCTCATGGGGCCGTATCAATCATCCTTCCGAGAAGCTCTCGGTTGGTCAGACCGTCCCAGTGGTTGTCCTTAAATACGACGGCGAGAAGGAGCGTGTCAGCCTGGGTATGAAGCAGCTTACGCCTGATCCGTGGATTAGCGCCCATGAGCGCTTCCCGATCGGTGGCCGTGTGAAGGGACGCGTCAAGAGCGTGACTGATTACGGTGCATTCGTAGAGCTTGAAGAGGGTGTTGAGGGTCTCATTCACGTATCTGAGATGAGTTGGACAAAGAAGGTTCGGCATCCATCCAAGATCGTTAACGAGGGCGAAACCGTTGAAGCGGTCATCCTTGGAATCGATTCAGAGCAGCAGAGGATCAGTTTGGGTCTGAAGCAGCTCCTGCCGAATCCGTGGGACGATCTACAGCGATTGCACCCGATCGGTTCGCGGGTCAAGGGTAAGGTTCGTTCGATTACCGAGTTCGGTATCTTCGTTGGTATCGAGGATGGGATCGACGGACTCGTGCACATCTCGGATTTCTCGTGGACCAAGCGTATTAAGGATCCTAAAGAGATCCAGGAGCTCTTTAAGAAGGGCGATGAGGTCGAGGCAGTTGTTCTCGATATCGACGCTTCCAATGAGCGCTTGAGCTTAGGCATCAAGCAGCTCAGTGAGGATCCATGGGAGACGATTGCACAGCGTCATCCGGTTGGAACCAAGGTGAAGGGAACCGTTACTGCCATTACTGAGTTCGGTGTGTTCCTTGAGATCGAGAACGGTGTTGAGGGCTTGATCCACAACTCGCAACTCGGGATCGACAAAGGCCAAGAGGTTGCAGCAACCTTTCCGGTGGGTTCACAGGTCGAGGCTGAGGTCACCAATGTTGACACGCAGGAGCGACGCATCAGCCTGAGCTCTCGGGCGATCAAGGAGCGTGCTCGCAAGGATTCCTACGATTCCCAGTATATGGGCGAAGAGGAAGGTCCGCGAGTTACCTTCGGCGATCTTATTCGTGAGCAGATGCGAGACAAGAACTAGGCGTGACGCCGAAAACCTCGCGATTGGTCTCCAATTATGAGGTTTTCGGTTTGACGGACCGTAGGGGTCTGTCCCAGAGTGAAGAGTTTTCCAGTTAAGGGCTCGTTCACTCTGAGGAGTCGTGACCAGGTGTCAGAGCATAAGGGCCGGGGCTAAGTCCCCGGCCCTTTGCGTATATACCTCCGTGCTTCAACACGATCTGGGCTCGGCGTTCGATCCCCGCAGATACGAGGGTGCGCTAGCGCTTTTTGACCAGCTCAACGAGCTCAGTAAGTGAAACGTCGCGCAATGCACCGGTGAGCCGGTCCTTCACCTCAACCGTGTGCGCTGATGTTCTCGCACCGCCAACTACGACTCTCAGAGGTATCCCTATAAGATCAGCGGTTGCGAATTTCTCCCCAGGGCGAACACCCTCCCGCAGATCAAGGAGCGTCGATATCCGTTCATCGGTGCACAGCCTCTTAATCTGGTCGACCTGATCGCTACTCCGATCTTGCTCCCCGATCTGAACTACATGTAGATCGTATGGAGCCACTTCCTGAGGCCAGACCAAACCGCATTCATCTCCGTAAACCTCAGCGATTGACGCCAAAAGTCTCGTTGTTCCGATTCCATAACTACACATACGCACTGAGCCTACAACGCCAGCATGGTCCTGGATTCGAAGGCCGAGAGCGTCTGTGTACCGCGTACCTAGCTTAAAGGTGTTTCCAACCTCGATGGCACGACGCTCTATCAAGGTAGGGATGTTGTCACCAAAAACTATCCGAAGAGCTTCAGAGTCCTGTGCAATCTCTGTATTAACAGCGGTGCGACCGTCTTCGGTGATCAGAATCGTGTCTTCCCCAGATTCATGCAGGAGTTGGAACTCGTCAGAGAACCGCGAAAAGACTCCACCTGAGGCAAAGGTGCGAACGGTATGTTTCCCGATGCCACAACGATCAAAGATCCGAGCATAGGCCTTACATACCGATTCGTAAAACTCATTCAACTCTGAGTCGTTCAGATGAAATGAATACAGATCCTTCATCCGAAACTCTCGGCCGCGCAGCATTCCCGCTCGCGCGCGATGTTCATCGCGATACTTCGGTGCGATCTGATACACCGAGAGCGGCAGATCTCGATATGAGCGTATCGCGTGCGTACACGCAGCTACAACAGGCTCCTCTGCTGTTGCTGAGAGGCAGTACTCTGCCCCATGGCGCGAGGCGAATCGATACAAAACGTCGACAGAATCCCAGCGACCGGTTCGCTCCCACAGTTCGCGAGGTTGCAATCCAGAAACGAGAAGCTCGTGTGCACCGAGAGAGTTCATCTCGTCGCGTACTATCGTTTCGATTCGGCCAAGAACCCTCACAGCCAGGGGCATGAGGGTGTAAATGCCGGCGGCAGCTCTCGATATGAAACCGGCCTGAGTGAGCAAGCGCGCGTTTTTTGAATCCGCACCTTCTGAAACAGAGCGCAGAGTATGGGTAAGCTGATTGGACAGTGTATGAATTGCGTAGGAATACATAAAGGCACCATAAAGATACTACCATTTGAAAGCGAAACGCGGGGCTATAGAGAAGGCGAGGAGGCGTAAACCCGCTAGGCGGGGATCGGGGAGAAGGAGATTTGGTCGAACACAGAATCCATAACGGAAGGATGACGGTTGCGACGACAATAGTCAAGCAAAGAATCACCCGGAATTCCTGAGCGAGCTCTCATGCACGAGGCGGAGGGCTGGATCAACGCCGGTATCAATAGACTGGAGCGGCTCAAATCGCTTCTTCCGGTCCTGGTAACCTCGTATGTTGTAGAGCTGTCCGTCGGTCACACCGAAGCGCTCTACTGTACCCAGCTGCTGTAAGACTGCTGCAGGGCTCTCTCGTTTGAGCAACAACGCGCGATAGAGATCTATCTTGGCGCGCAGGAGATCAGGTGTTTCAAAGAGTGCCTCTACACGGAAAGTGTGCACCCCTCTGCTCTGAAGCTCAGGCAGGAGTCTAATCGCCGACTGTGGAACTCCATTGAACATCGTATTTCGACACTCTGCATCTGCTTTGAGCGGGTGAATCGCCCCACTCGGGTCGCGCAGTTCAACACGATGCTTCTCGCATGGGCGGCCGCAGTCACGAAAGCTCGAACCCGAGCTTAAGAATGCTGCAAAGACGCAGTGCTCCATGTGAAATGCGGGGATATACTGGTGCACCGTTACCTCAAGCCCGGCGGGGTTCACAGCCGAGAGGAGGTCTAAGAGCTGCTCTCCGTTTAGATCATAGCTCGGGCAGAGCCGCACAAGCCCCTTTGAATAAAACCAGTGAGCGGCGAGGCTGTTTGAAACATTCAAGCTAAAGTCGCCAACAAGTGAGAGGCCACTCGAGCGTAGGTACTGAAGCGCGCCTAGATTACGAACCAATACCTCGTCGGGGCGCAGCCGTTCAATCACCTTCAGGTGCCCCGTCTCTCCCGGTTTGAGCACTCGCGTGGTTGCGATACCGACCCTACACCCGAGCGATCTAACCCTCTCAACTGCCGAGGCGTATTCCTTCCCAAACTCAAAATCGAGGTACACCGTCCCTACCTCTGCGCCATCGAGAGCATCAAGCTGCTGCAGCTCTCGGACGAGGACGTTCAGGGTAGGTGTCACTTCAGAGGGTAGTGGCGCGGTGGCGTGCGTATCGACCCACTTCTGAACTTCACGCGCCTCGACCACTGAGATAGCACTACGAGGTCGGCGTCTTTTTTCAATCATTTGATCACAGAGCGAGCGCCGTATTGCTTTGAGCTCTCGCGTATGGAGGAAGCCCTCCCCTGAGACCTGAAACTCCGAGCGAGCCAACCAGAAGATCGTTCCTCCCAGAGCTCCAAGCTCTGCGGCAGCTGATTCGTGGGTTACTGGTGACCACTGAGCCGGTACTAGCACCGAACTGGAGCGTGCGTGCACCGTAGTTCCCTGATCATCTGTAGCAGTAACGTAGAGAGGGCTACCGATCTCACCCGAGATAGCGAGCATAAGAGGAATGCGCTTCAGTGCAGCGCGGTCGCTAAAGCTCTTACGGATCTGTGCACTGACGTGCGGCGATGAGTTGATGAACACCTGCATCCCGACCCGCACACTACCCAGAGAGAACTCCCGGCTGAACGAGAGCTCATAGCCATCGCCTAGCGTGTGGATATGAAAAACCGTCGCGCCTACCTCTTGACCGCTCGTAGTATCCAAGAAAACGAGGCCGTCCCCGGGCAGTATCTGCTGCTCGGAATTCCCAACGGTGACACACCGCTGGTCGATGCGCTGGACACTACCGACCAGGATTCCGTGATGGCTGCTGATGAGGGGATTAACGAGGCGCTGGTGATTCACACCGTCAAACCAACCATTAAAAAACCCCCGCGAGTAGACCCGCTGCATGGCCCCTCGCAGATCCTTTGTTTCCTCTGTGCTGAGCTGTTCTACGCTCTGTTGCTTGTAGGAGCGTGTTGCGCTCGCTACATACTCGGCTGATTTGAGACGTCCCTCTATCTTGAACGAGTCGATGCCGATCTCTTTTAAGCGCGGAACATCCTCAAGACCACACAGATCTTGCGGTGAGACGAGGTATCGCTTTGCACCCATCTCACGCTTTTGCCCGTCAACGATTAGGTCGTAACCGAGACGACACGATTGGGCGCACTGACCTCGGTTGGCCGAGCGTCCGCCGAGACTCTCAGAGGTTAGGCATTGACCGGAGTACGAGACACACAGAGCGCCATGCACGAACACCTCGAGCTCCTTAGTGGTATGGCGCCGGATTTCGGTCATCTGTGTCAGGGAGACTTCGCGACCTAGTACGTAGCGATTCATCCCTAAGTCCTCCGTGAGCTCGATAGCCTCGGTACTGGTCACCGTCATCTGAGTTGATGCGTGAACCGGTTGGTCGGGCGCCATAAAGCGGACCAGCCTCGCCAGGCCGACATCTTGAACGATCAGAGCGTCTGGTCTGAGAGGCACGATCTCCTCGAGCACCTTTACGATCTCCTTAAGCTCGCGTTCGAATATCAAGATGTTACAAGCCAGAAACACCTTCACACCATACAGGTGGGCATATTCGATCATCGCCGCAAGCTCCTCGCGTTCGAGCGTTGGAGCTCTTCCGCGCGCGTTGAAGCCCGGCATGCCGATGTAGACGGCGTCTGCTCCATTGTGTACGGCAGCTCGCAGCATCTTCCAGTCGCCAACGGGGGCTAAGATCTCGGGTGGTTTCATGGCGGTATTTTCGCCCTAAAACGGTTTTAAAGCAAAGAAGGTGCTCCCAGATTTTGTCTTGGTACAAGCCCCTGGTGTGTCTCACAAAGATGCTGCTGGTGGGGCCTCAACAAAGGCCATGGGCTGCTCAAGCGCTCGAATCAGCAGAGAGAACAGTGGGTCAGTGAGGGTATCAGATTGTGTGTCCTATGCTCCTCACCCTCTCTGTGCTCCCGGTCTCTTTGTGGCCCCCTTGGTCTTTGGGTAACGCCGCCCGAGCAGCGGGCCACATCACTTGTACCCACTTGATCTCCAAAACCGCCGTAGAGGGTCACTCAGGGCAGGGGGGGTGTGCCATGATAGAGCTGACTAATTCAGCGAGCTGACGCGGGGTAAACGGTTTGGAGAGGAAGCCCTGAAGACCCGCCCCGCGCGCTTCGGTTACCTCTTCGTGGGTAGCGTGACCCGACATCAGGAAGAACGGAGCAGCAAAATTTGAAGCTCGTAGGTGTTTCAGGAGCTCGGCGCCTGAGAGCCCCGGCATGCGCATGTCGGAGAGCACAAAGTCAACGCTCGGCTGGCTGCAGAGGTAGGTAAGAGCGGCATTTGGCGTGTTGAAGCCAGTTACCTTGCAGTGCAGAGCCTCCAACAACAGTGTGAGAGCTCGTAAAACCCCGGGTTCATCATCAACTAATACTACCCTCAAGCCCCGAAGAACCTCGAGACCTGGAGGGCAAGACGCCTTCGAAGGGCCGCCTTCTCTTTGGTAATCCATATATACTCTGATGCCGCAGCCGTTTAATCTACGCTCGGTCAGGTGTTTTTTTTTAGGGATAACGAGTGGATAAGGGGTTTTTGATCAGGAAAACTACCAACGTCTTAACACTCAAGCCTAGGAAGCTTAGCTGGGCCGCGGCGGTGCCAGTACTACGGTAATCCCTGTGACCTGTTTTTGTTGTCTGTTCGATTAATGCCCCAGCTTAAGCTTTTCCACTATGCGACGTTCCCATTTCGAACTCAGTTTGCTGTTTAAGAGAATTCACCTTCGGAAAGCACCATATTGAGAAATATCAACTTACATAAAGGGGCCCGACATCGCCTTGCCGGAGTCGGGTGCTGTTTTTTCCCCTGTCGAGAATCGAACATCAAGTCAAATTTCTACTCTCTCGCTACGAGCAGGTTGTGCCTCGCTTCCTTACGCCTCTGCGTTGATGCCGCCCCCCGGAGTAATCAGCGCTGTATTCAGAAGGGCTTGCCACGTAGGCTCGGCGGACTGAGGATAGGTGAGCGTCCGGGTCGTGCCGCCCTGGATGAGACTGTTAAGAACGAGCCTATGACACGTTGCAAAGTCGCCGTCGTTGGAGCCACAGGTGCCGTGGGGAAGGAGATCTTGAACCTCTTGGCGACGCGAAGATTTCCGGCCACGGAGGTGGTTGCGCTCGCTTCTGCTCGCTCTACCAACTCCGTGGTAATGTACGGCGATACGATGCTGCCCGTTCGCGACCTCGCCGAGTACGAGTTTAAAGGCACCGATATCTGCTTGTCTGCCCCTGGCGCCAGCGTTTCTAAGGAGTTCGCACCGAGGGCGGCTGCGGCAGGGTGTATCGTGATCGACAAGTCGTCGCAATTTCGGATGGAGCCTGACGTTCCGCTCGTTGTGCCGGAAGTCAATCCACACGATCTTAAGTGGCACTCCAAGCGAAATATCATCTCGAGTCCAAACTGCACGACTATTCAGATGGTGGTGGCGCTCAAGCCGCTGCACGATCTCGGCACGATACGACGTATCGTCATCTCCTCGTATCAAGCCGTGTCAGGCGCTGGCAAGGAGGCGATGATAGAGCTCGATCAGCAGGCGCGGGCGCATTGTGCGGAGGCAACGCCCCAGTGTGAGGTGTTCGCAAAGCAGATAGCCTTCAACCTCATTCCTCAGATCGAGGATTTTTCTTATGAGGACTATACAAAAGAAGAGCTGAAGCTCACTCACGAAACTCACCGCATCCTCGACCCGCAGATCAAGGTGTCAGCCACGTGCGTACGTGTGCCGGTGTTTAACTGCCACGGAGAGTCCGTAAATGTCGAGTTCGAGGAGTCGGTCAGCCCCGAAGCTGCGCGTGCTGCCTTATCGAGGGCGCCAGGAGTCGCAGTGGTCGATAATCCTACTGAGGGAGCGTATGCAACGCCGATCGAGTGTTCTGGACGTGATGAGGTTTTTGTCAGTAGAATCAGGAGAGACAGTTCGATCGGGAACGGACTCAACCTCTGGATTGTGTCGGACAATTTAAGGAAAGGGGCGGCTTTGAACGCTGTTCAGATTGCCGAACTTCTAGTGAGGGACTACCTGCAAAGGACTTAATTGCTCTCGTTGTGCGGCCTTGAGAATCTCGGTCCGTCCCGAGCGAAGGTCGAGGTCTCCGTTCATTGCGGTAAGCACATTTTTCAATTCGTCTCGGTCCCCTCGTTCGATCGATTTCCGCGAGATACTCGCTAAGCACTGTAGCCTATCGTTTATCTTTTCTATTTCGCAGCTGGTGATGCTGATTAACAACGCAACCTCTCTTGCGTTTTTTACCTCTTGCTGTGAATTGTTCCTGCCCCAATTAAATAGATTCATCCCAATCTCCCGAAACTCCCTGGCTGCATAAACTAGCTAGAACTGGCCTCAAAAGTATCTTCTGCTGCGGTTGACGATAAGCGGGCTGCGACTTCGTCAAACTTCGCGAAAAAATCCTTTTAAAATTCGGAAGCGCCCACAATAGGTGGTGGTATGTGGATCAGAGCGAAGTTCAAAGCACGGCTCGCCGGTTATACGGCCGAAATCAATGGTAGCCAATTGGGTTAATCGATCCTGTTCCATAGAGTCGTAGGCTAGTACTTTAACGAAGCGCTGGGTCGATGTGGGATCGCAAGGCTCGCGCTTCGCACGCGGTGCCACAGCTTTCAGCGTATGGTTAAAAAGCTGATATAACAGAACAATAAGGTGGCTTCCTGTCCTTTATTTACGGAATCAGCCCAACGTGGTTTTATCTCACCAGTATGGGTTACGCAGCTCTCAAAACCGAACTTCCCCCAATGATGCAGCGTTACCTGGAGTACAAGGAGCGTTACCCTGATGCGCTGCTGTTCTTTCAGGTAGGTGATTTCTACGAGCTGTTTTTTGAGGATGCCGTAACGGTCTCCAAGGCTCTTAACCTCACCCTCACGTCGCGCGATAAAAACGCGCCCAACCCGATTCCGATGTGTGGCGTGCCGCTCTCAGTACTCGATAGCTACGTTGATCGTCTCATTCCGCTTGGGCACTCGGTTGCTGTTGTCACACAGAGCGGTTCGGGGCAGGGGGTGGAGCGAGCTCTGGAGCGGTTTGTTACCCCAGGCATGCGCCTGTTTACATCGGTCGACTCAGATTCCTCCGAGAGCCTGATCGCGGCAGTGGCGCTTGACCCGGGTGCCTCAACCGGAGCGATCGCCTGCACAGACCCACAGACGGGGATCGTGCGCGTCAAGGACTCTATTGAGGTAACGGCTATCGCACATGAGCTGGCCCACTGGAGCGTCCGTGAGGTGATCCTTCCGCGAGTAAGCAACGGTGAGAAGATCGATCGGCGCTCGGCGTGGGTGCGAGCTATCGAGGGAGTTGTTCATTCGAATGCGCTAAGGTTTCGCCCTGACACGCATGTCACAGGCAGTGCAGAGCTGATCGTGAACGAGCAGGCCCGCGGGGAGATTCAAAGTTTATCGCCTACCGGTAAGAGAGCGGTTCGACTTCTTTTGAGTTACCTGGAAGAGATCTCTCTCGGTAATCCGATCCCAGTGACGCAGGTGTCTCTCTTGAGGGCGGTAGGCTCGGTCATAATAGACGCCTCAACTCGCCGTAACCTAGAGTTAGTGCAGAACACGCGCGACGGCTCGGTTTCGGGATCCTTGTTTGGTTTCCTCAATCATACTGCGACTCCGGGTGGCGCGCGGCTCCTGCGAAACTGGATCCTCGCCCCGCTCACATCTCGTGATGCGATTACAGCACGACTCTCTTCAGTTCGAGAGCTGATTCAATGCCATCGTGAGATATCTGATCTGCTACACGGGATGAGTGACCTCGAACGGCTCGCCGCACGCATTCAGATAGGTATCGCGTCGCCACGCGATCTCGGAGCGGTCCGGGATACCGTCGAGCGGATTCCGCCCGTTCTTGAGGTGCTAGCGCAGTGTAAGTCGCCCCTCCTACAGGACTCGCGAGAAGCCCTTCGGCCACCAGAGGGGGCTCTGTCTCCTTTGCGCGACGCTCTCGTTGAGAATCCACCCCACCACAGCAACGAAGGAGGTATCTTTCGAACTGGCTACGACACACTGTTAGATGAGATCCGCTCACTGAGAAGCGACGCTGAGGCGTGGCGCCAGAGCTTTGAAATGCGTGAGAGGGGCGCTGCAGGTATTACATCGCTTAAGGTTAAATCAAACAACGTGATCGGATTCTTCATCGAGGTGCCGACGGCACACGGCGAGAAGGTTCCCCCTCATTATCAACGCCGACAGAGTACGGCAAACGCTGAGCGCTTCATTACCTCGGAGCTTAAGGAGCACGAGGAGGCGGTGGTGACTGCTCTCGACAAACAAAATCGTCGCGAACTTGAGCTGTTCGCGGCGTTGCGACGAGAGATGCAACAGCACGTTGATTCGTTGCGTGTCATGGCTGCAGCGATAGCGCAGCTCGATGTTTTGTCAACACTTGCCCAGGTGGCAGAGCGGTGCGCCTGGACCGAGCCAACCCTTGTTGAATCGCGTGAGTTACAGATCACAAAAGGGCGCCACCCGATCGTAGCCGAGCTGCTACAGGGAGCTTTTATACCCAACTCGCTCTCATTTCCGGAGGATGGCCCGACGTGCTTCATCGTCACGGGGCCCAATATGGGGGGCAAATCGACGTACCTGCGGCAGACGGCGTTGATCGTGGTCCTGGCGCAGATCGGTTCATTTGTCCCGGCTGAGTCTGCACGGATCGGCTTGGTAGATCGCATCTTTGCGCGTTTGGGGGCAGCAGATGATCTGCATGAGGGAGAATCGACCTTCATGGTAGAGATGCGCGAAGCAGCGCAGATTCTCGCGCATGCCTCCGGTGGATCGCTCGTGTTAATCGATGAGCTTGGTCGAGGTACAGCGACCTCTGACGGACTCTCTCTCGCCCAGGCTATCGTTGAACGATTGATTACTGTAATTGGGTGTCGCACCCTGTTTGCAACGCATTACCACGAACTCACAACGCTCGCTGCGTCTCCCGCAGTTAAGGTGCAGAACCTCTCAGTTGGCTCGATCGAGGAGGAGGACCGTGTCGTGTTTACTCATGAGATCCTTGAGGGCCCGGCACCGCGATCGTATGGCCTTGAGGTTGCCAAGCTCTCTGGTCTTCCGCCCGAGGTTATCGAGCGCGCCTTCCAGCTCCTCTCAACGGACTCACCACGCTCAGAACAGATCGGGACCCTCGAGCCCTCGAAGCAGCTAGCACTCTTCAACACCTATCAACCCAAAAGAGACCCTCGAGCAGAAAGGGTGCTTTCCACCCTGGCGGGCCTTGATGTTGATGCCCTCACTCCGCGTGAGGCTCTCTCAACGCTGTACGACCTGGCGGCGCTTGCAGCAAAAAAAGGTGAATATTCCAGCACCTAGCCTGATTGCGACAATGCGAACGAGGGGCTATCCTAGGCGCTTGTGCGAGGATACCTGGAGAGGGATGCTGACGTTGTTGTCGTTTGGTAATGGTAGGCTGTACGGGCAAGCTGCGCTCGTGTTGGCAGTTATCGTATCGTTGTGGCCACTGTTTGGTTTAGCTGATACGGAGGGTGCATCGCCACTAGCTTCGCTCCGCGCCGAATACACCCGCTTGAGGAACAACGACCCAGAGACAGAGGATCCGCAACGTCAAGCGGAGTGGATAGCTCTCGCCACGCGCATCAAGGCGCAGCTCGCCGAAGGGTCTCCAGTGAGAGACACGCATCGACTTAGGCTCGATGGGGCGGATGTACACTTACGTCTATGGCGAGCACTCCGACGGCCCTCGTTTCTTGATGATGCCCGGGAGCTTGTAAGACCCCTGCTAGACCAACAGAGTGCAGCTCCAGGCTTCTTCGATGCCGCTCTCCTTCAAGGCGACATCGAGGTGTGTGCTGGGGGCCGACGCGAGGATGCCTCTAGCTGGTATCAGGCGGCACTCAACGGTGATGAGCCGATAGCCCGTCGTGCGCGTCAACGCTTACTGGGAATTGAGCTACAGACCTTCGAACACTTCGTTCCAGCGCCAGAGATAGAGCAGCCCCGGCTCGCTCGTAGGCTCAGCTCTGTGACAGGTGGTGCTCGCAAGACGGTGGTGTTGGACCCCGGACACGGTGGGGATGACTCCGGTGCAGTGGGAGAGTTTGATCTACTCGAAAAAGAGGTAACCCTTGATCTTAGTGTGCGGGTCAAAGAGGTGCTCGAAGGTGAACACGGTGTACGGGTGATACTAACACGCGCCGAGGATGTATTCGTTCCGCTAGCCCGTCGGACCGCGATAGCAAACAAGAGTGATGCGGACGTTTTTGTAAGTTTACACACTAACGCCAGTCCGTCGCATCGCTTGACGGGTCTGGAAACCTACTACCTCGACAATACCGATGACCAGGCGAGTCGAAAACTTGCTGAACGAGAGAACGGAGTTGCTTCAGGGGGTGACCTCGATGATCTCTCCTTCATCGTCAGCGACCTAATCCAGAGCGGCAAGCTCGAGGATTCTATCCAGCTGAGCCGTGTGGTGGATGGTTCGCTGCGTGCTCGCGTCTTACGGCTCTATCCCGAAGGACGGTCGCTCGGCGTGAAGAGGGCACCATTTTTTGTGCTCGTAGGCGCCCACATGCCATGTTCTCTGATTGAGTTGTTCTTCATCGACAATCCTCATGATGCGCGACAGCTTGCGGACAGCGATTTTCGAGATACTCTTGCGCGTGCGATAGCAGACGGTATCGCGCGGTTTCTTCAGGGCGTATCCTCCAGGCCTAGCGCCGAACGTGACGTGCGTCGAGTAACATCACACTCCAATATTCAGAATCAGCCGGCAGGAGATAGTTGAGATGCTGTCAATCATAACCCTCGAAGTGACCCCTTTCATGCAGAATGCGCGTATTCTCAGCTGTAGCAAAACGGGTAGCACAGTTATTGTTGACCCGGGCGGGGAGGCGCACAAGATACTCTCTGAGCTTCGCGCGAGGGGGCTAACCTGTTCTCAGATCTGGTTGACACACTCGCACCTTGATCACTGCGGTGCGGTTTTGCCCCTGATCGAGGAGCTCGGTGTTCCACTCGTGGCACACCCAGCCGAGGCGGCCATGCGCTCTCGGGTGCGCGCTATCGCTCAAATGTACGGGTTGTCTGCAGGAGATTGGTTCGACTGCCCTGAGCCAACGGTTCAGGTGCAAGGCGGTGAAGAGCTAGCGCTTGGCGAGCTACGCGCCGAAGTGCTCTTTACCCCGGGACACTCACCGGGCCACGTGAGTTTTTACTTTCGCGGCGAGAAAGTACTGATAAGCGGCGATAACCTTTTTGCGGGATCCATCGGACGCTCAGACCTCCCAGGTGGCGACCATGACACATTGATCGCTAGTATCCGCGACAGAATACTGAGCCTAGAGGACGATGTGCGAGTCTTGAGCGGTCACGGAGAGGATACGACCGTTGGGGCAGAGCGAAATACAAATCCCTTTCTGGCATGAGGATACATGGGTAAAGCAACCGAAAAACGACGCATTGTCCTCGGAATTACCGGATCAATAGCGGCCTATAAGAGCGCAGAGCTTGCGCGTTATATGATTACGCGCGGCTATGAGGTGCGGGTAGTCATGACTGATTCTGCAACTCAGTTCATCACCCCGCTCACATTCGAGTCAATCACGGGGCAGCCGGTAACCCACAGCTTCTGGAACGAGACACAGCCGGGGGCGATTGGACACATAGCGCTTGCCGATTGGGCCGATGTTGTTCTCGTAGCGCCCGCTTCAGCGGACTTCCTCGCCAAACTCGCCCATGGATTTGCGGATTGTCCGTTGCTCGCACTAGCGCTTGCGACCAAGGCTCCGATCGTAGTGGCCCCTGCGATGAACGTGAACATGTTCACCAACTCACAGACCCAAGCGAACATCTCTCACCTCAGGGACCGTGGTGTTGAGTTTGTAGATCCTGACTCTGGACCACTGGCGTGTGGATGGGAGGGGAAGGGAAGACTGGCTCATCACCGCGAGATCTTTTTTCATGTAAGGCGCGCACTTACTGTGCGTGACTTCGAAGGGCGGCAGATCTTAATCAGCACGGGGCCAACCCGAGAGGCGATCGATCCGGTACGCTTCATTTCGAACCGTTCCTCCGGAAAGATGGGTATAGCGCTCGCGGTTGAAGCGTTCCGTCGAGGTGCTCAGGTCACCCTGGTCCATGGTCCACTTGGTATTCCACTTAAGGTTCCGCGTGAGGTGGAGTGCGTAGCGGTTGTCTCAGCACAAGAGATGCACGATACGGTGATGGACAGGGCGTTTCCGGTAGGCCTCTCAGTGCCCACCTTTGATACCGTGATCATGGCAGCGGCCGTGGCGGACTATCGGCCGGAGGTGGCGCACGATCAAAAAGTCAAGAAGAGTACGGCTCCAAGAGCCATTTCGATCGCTGCTAATCCTGATATCCTGCTCGAGCTTGGAAAACGTAAGGGCGCGGAACGGATCCCTCATTTGGTCGGTTTCGCCGTCGAAACGGGGGAAGTGGAGGACCTCCTGCGGGAGGTACGAAGAAAGCTCGATCAGAAAAACACCGATCTGATGATCGGGAATCTTGCTCAGGACTCCTTCGACCTCGATACAAATCGGGTGTGGTTGGTAACTCGGGCTGGTAGAGAGCAGGAGTTTTCGACGGCTTATAAGAGCCGTATTGCGGTGAGGATCTTCGATGCCATCGCTGGATTGTACTAGGGGCATCCTATGAGTAGCGAACACAACGGCTTCACGAGTCATCAGCTAGCACGAATCCTCGATCGAGTGCGTGGGGCCTATCCGCACGGGATTCCACGTGCCGCGATACGGCCGAAATTGTCGGCACCGTCTTTGGATAACGGTGTGGCTACTGTGCTCTTCGTGGTCTTTTCGGAATCGCCAATCATACCCCCGGAGCATGAAACACTGCTCGATGCTATCGTCACTAAGGGTCTGAAAGTTTCACCAGAACGAGCCTTTCGGTGTGTAGTTCGTAACGACCATGAGTATGCAGCTGCCACCCAAAAGCTCCTGACCTTGCACGGTGGAGGTGTAGTGGTGGCGCTTGGTGGACCACAGCAGGATGGAACTTTGGAACAGATTGGAACAGCGCTGGTTTTGAGCTCACACCCACTTGATGCAATAGCGAGGGATGCAGCAGTCAAAAAGTCTTTTTGGGGACACCTGCAGCTGGTTCTTGGGAGGTTAACATAGGGTGTTGGATGGGTTGCTTGTCGGAGTGTGTGCAGCGTTGTTGTTGTATCTCTGCGCTCGCAGAGCATTGGGCCGCCAGGATAGAGAGCAGATAGCTAACGCAACAGGGTTAGCGATGCGAGACGATCTGGCTGGCATGATCAACGAAACAGGGGAGGCGCTTGAGACCTTCTCTGAGTCAGGAGCGGTATTGGTGCGTGGAGAGGAGTGGAAAGCTTCAGCTATGCGTGGCATCATCGAGCAAGGGGTGACGGTACGCGTGGTGGGATATGCATCCCCAATGGTGCTGTTGGTAGAGGCAATTCCTCTGAATAAACTACAGAGAGATGGAGACGTGAGATGATCGCAGGACCGATAGTTCTTCTCGTAATAGCGCTCGGTGCGCTGGCTTTCTTTAGTGTCTATGCAATTCGAGCGTATGAGCGCGCCGTGGTGTTACGTTTCGGGGTCTTTAACGGGATCCGGGGGCCCGGCTTGCGCTTTATAATCCCCTTCGTTGACGAGCTCACGCGGGTTGATCAGCGGATGATAACGATGGATATCCCGCCCCAGGACATCATCACCAAGGACAATGTCTCGATCAAGGTCAACGCCGTCCTGAACTTTCGGGTGATTGACCCCTCTAAGGCTATCTTGACGGTGGAGAACTATCTCTATGCCACCAGCCAGATAGCGCAGACCACTCTGCGCAGCGTATGTGGTGAGGCTGAGCTCGATGACCTGCTGTCGAAGCGTGAGGAGATTAACCACCACATCCAAGAGATCATTGATCGCCAAACTGATCCATGGGGTATCAAGGTGTCGCTGGTAGCGATTAAGGATATCGATCTCCCCCAAGAGATGCGCCGCGCCATGGCGAAGCAAGCGGAAGCAGAACGTGAGCGCCGCGCAAAAATCATACAAGCTGAAGGCGAATACCAGGCAGCCGAAAAGCTAACAGCAGCAGCTGAGATCATGTCGAAGGAGTCGGGTGCTATTCAACTGCGGTACCTAGAGACCCTCAAACAGATCTCCGTCGAGAACAGCTCAACGGTGCTCTTTCCGATGCCTATCAACCTGCTTGAGGCGTTCACAAAACGCGTGGGCGGGGCCTCCTAGGATTGAGGTGCGATGACCGAAGATGGACACTCTAGCGCGTAGCGGAAGTTCGATGGAGCCGTTCGTTTACGAACTGCCGACGGACCGGATCGCGCAACGGCCGGTACATCCGGCTGATACTGCCCGCATGATGGTGATTGAGAGGGCCTCGCGCAGATTACGGCACCTCACTTTTAGGGAGCTGCCAAGTATACTCAGAGCCGACGATCACCTCGTATTTAACGACACGCGCGTCGTACCGGCGAGACTTTTCGGCACCCTTTCAGAGGGCATAGAGCATCATGCGGAGCTGCTGCTCGTGCGCGAGGAGGGGCCTGCACGATGGTTGTGCCTCGGTAGGCCGTTACGAAAAATACGCGCGAAAGGGGTGATTGCGTTTAGCGACCGCCTGTGGGCACAGGTAGTCGACGTTCCCTCTCACGATCGCGTGGTTGTTGAGTTTCGCACTGATACCGCTGAGCCGCTCGAGGACCTGATACGTCAGCACGGAACGATGCCGATTCCGCCCTACATCAGGCAGGGTCGAGCCGACGAACAAGACCTGCTCGACTATCAAACGATTTTTGCTGAAAAGGAGGGCTCAATCGCTGCTCCAACGGCATCTCTGCACTTTACCCCTGAGCTTATGAGTGCGATTGCAGACGGAGTCGGCTGCAAAACATCCCGCATTACGCTTCACGTCGGTAGTGCTAGTTTTTTACCCGTTTTAGTTGATGGGGTACTTAAGCCCCCAGGCTCCGAGCAGTTTATCGTGGCACCATCGCTGCTCGATTCGCTCCAGGAAACCAGGAGGCACGGAGGGCGTGTAGTTGCAGTGGGCACAACCGTGGTGCGCGCCCTCGAGAGCGCAGTACGATGCGGGGGTTCGGACAATATGAAAGATACAGAGCTGTTCATTCAGCCGGGCTTTGAGTTTCAGATCGTCTCAAGCGTCGTCACGAACTTCCACCAACCCGGAACAACGCATCTGCTCTTGGTAGAGGCGCTGCTCGGCAGACAGCTGCTTGCGCAGGCGTATGAGGAGGCACTTTCGAGCGGATACAGGTTTCTGAGCTACGGAGACGGGATGTTGATCGTATGAGAACGCGCTTTGAGATCCGAGCGTGTGCAGGGAGCGCTCGTCGGGGTAGCTTCACGACCCGCTCGGGAACCTTTCAAACACCGACCTTCATGCCAGTTGGTACCCGTGGTTCGGTAAAGGGTGTCGATGTGGAGAGGCTGCGTGAATGTGGCGCTGAGGTGATGCTCGTTAATACCTACCATCTGTGGTTACGACCGGGACACCAACGAGTACAACGGTTGGGTGGGATACATCCGTTTACCGGATGGAAGGGCCCGATCCTCAGCGATTCGGGGGGATTTCAGGTCTTTAGCTTGAAAAGTATCAGGACCATCAGTGAAGAGGGAATCGAATTCCGTTCGCACATCGATGGGTCAAAGCAGTTTCTCAACCCAGAGCGTTCGATCGAGGTCCAGCAAACGTTAGGAGTAGACATCGCCATGGCTCTCGATGAGTGTCCAGCAAGCGATCTCTCGTTTGAGGCCTTTGAGCGGTCGCTTGCCTTGACGTACCGGTGGGCAAAGCGCTCGCTGGAGGCACGGCGTGATGAAGCGATGTGCCTCTTTGGTATCACGCAAGGGGGGTGTCATCGAGAGCTTCGGTCGCGGTCGGCTGAGCAGATCGGGGCTCTGCCGTTCGACGGCTTCGCAATCGGTGGATTAAGCGTAGGAGAGCCGAAGACCGCTATGTACGAGGTGTTGAGCTACCATGCTGACCAGCTTCCACGAGATCAGGTGCATTACCTGATGGGAGTTGGAACCCCAGAGGATATCATTGAGGCGGTATCGCGGGGAATCGATATGTTTGATTGCGTGATGCCAACGCGCTCGGGTCGCTTCGGCCGCGTCTTCGTCGACGCCGATGAGCCATTTTTCAATATCAAAAATGCTCGGCATGCTGATGATCCGGGTCCGATCGATCCAACGTGCTCATGTGTGGCCTGTCGGCTCTACTCGCGTGCATACATTCAGCACCTCTTTAAGGTAGGTGAGATGCTCGGGCCTCAGCTCGCCAGCATCCACAACCTGACGCATTATCTGACGCTGATGGCACGCATCAGGATGGCGATCGAGGATGGTAGTTTTGCCCTGCTTTATACCCGAATGAAGGAGCGCTGGGCACGATTCGATCTACATGGGACACCTCGGGAATCAGCATGAGCATGTGCAGTGCCGCGAGCACACGCGCTAGGCGGCGCTGAGCTTCACTCGGATTGATCAGGCTGCGATAGCGCATAGGCAATCCACGTGAAGGCTTTTACATCGGAGCGGTGGCATATCTTCGACCTATAGCAGCATTCCTCGCCGTCGTTTTCACTGGCTATCTGACACGAGACGTGTTGGCGGAGGGTTTGGAGCCTCCTACAGCGAAACAAGGCGGTTTGCAACAATGTGCTGACGGTCGAGGATCGCTGGTGTTGGGTGAGCAGCTCGCCATACTCCAACGCTTATGGCTGAGGCCGATGCTCTTTATTAAGTGCGGCGGGCCCGAATTCGTTGATGACGGGGGGATCGTGTGGCAGACTGACGCTGGTCTCTCTAAGGCAGCCACGTACGGCGATATCTCCGGGTATGGTCGCACACTACTTCCCCCTCTCTATAGTTCGGGGAGAAGCTCACGACATGGACCGATCGAGTACCATCTGCCGCTTCCGTTGGGTTTCTACACGGTTTCCTTCTACTTCATGGAGCGTTATCAGCACCAGGTTGGGGGGAGTGTCTTTGATGTTGAGGCTGAGGGCGTTACGATCGTCAAGGGTCTCGATGTTGTGGAGCGGGTGGGGATCGGAAACCCTCTAAAAATCTCCCGCGATATTGGGCTGTATGATGGTATACTCGACATAATTGTACGTCCAACGCGTGGAATCGCTTCTGTAAGCGGAATATCGATTGCGCCGACATCACCGTGAGGAACGCTGAACCTCATCGGCCGAAACAACGTCTTGAAGTTAATGGTTGATTTGGGCTACGGCGACTGGTAACGTGCGACGCCGTTTTGAGAAGGTAGGAGACTATGGAGTCAGAGTCGTTTCGTGGCCGAGTGATGGCGCTTATCCAGAAGAGCCGGCGGGCTCTGCGTTTATACAGTTCAGCAGGTGTAGCCTCCAACCTCAAGGCCGACGGACCTTCGGAACTCTCTGGGGCACAGGTGCTTGAGTGGCGCGAGATAAACGGTCTCTTGTTGAGAAAGCTATCAGAGGCAGCCGAGTCTCCGAATACGAAAAAGTTAATTTACGATGTGTTCTCCCTCAGAAATGAATTTCAGACGGTGTGGCGCACCAGTGAAAGTGAGTTGGTGCAGTCACAACGTGAGCTCATAGCCTGTGCTGAACGGGGTGATTTTATCAGAGCAGCTTCTCTGTCGGTCAATCTCGTGAGCCTCAAGGCCCGCTTGCAAGCAGGCCAAGCGGCGCACCATGAGCTAGACATGCTGATCCGCCGAAGTAAGGTGATACGACCAACGGCTGAACTAAGTGAAGAGGCCGCGACGGTTGTTTCTACCATTGCCATTCTCGATGAGGCACTTGATGACGACGGTCATGAGTACGGTAGTAGGGCCATGACTCCAGTGGCAGTAGGTGGCGGAACTGGGAAGGTGACCCCGCTCAAGCGCAGCTAGCAGAGGAGCCAAACCTTGCGATGCTCTGAGCGTTGCTGCATGCAGAGCAGATTCAAGCTTTTTGAGACCATAGCTACTATCTGGGGTCAATCGAGAAGCGCCTCACGGGCGGGATTTTCCTGTTCTAACCGCAACCAACGCGCCCATCATCTTCGCATCTAGATTCAGCATTACCCTGATTAAAATAATTTCACTTTGCTCTCAAGTTTACGTTGAGAACTGCCGATATCCATACTGTAGTTTATGGTTTTACGAGGGGTTGTGGTGTCGCAAACTAATAAATCTAGAAAAATCAAGCTGTTATGGTCGTGGTCTACATTCCTAGTGAGCACAGCAACGGTGCTGACCGTCGCCAGTTCGCAGTTGGAGGCTGAACCGCTTGGAAGGAGCCCCGAGGGGCCCGGTGGCGACAGTAGGGGGGCTACACCGTGCGATCCAGTTGACTGTTATGGACAGCCGCTACCTCGAAAGCTCGACGTAAACAAAGACTGCCGAGTTTCCCTCGCCGATGCACATGAGCTCATCGATTACCTCAACCGTAGTGGGGGTACTACACCGGTAAATGACTCCAATGCGCACATGGATCTGCACGAAGACAGCCTGATAAACGATAGCGATGTGAATCGAGTCATGATTGCCCTAACGGCTGCAGGTTGTGTTGAGACGACGCCAACTGCGACGAGCGCACCGACAGCATCCGCCACGTTGACTCCGATCCCGACACCTCTTGCAACTGTCCTCCCACCATCAGCCCCGACGGTTGCCCCCACACCAAGGGGGTGTGAGATCACACTGTTGAGCTTTTCTAGACCCGAGTGGTGGAATTCGGATTCACAGGGCTGGAGCCTCGCGAATCTTAGGAAGAACTGGGATCAGTTGCCTCCCGGCTTTCAGTGCCTTGATACTATGGTGAATAAAGCAATTGCCGACACACAAGCACGAATGGGGAGAAATTTCTGGGGGTGGTATGGAGATGACGGAATCTTCTTTTCATTACTCAATCCGATTTTCGGTCCTCTTACCTGGGAGCGAGGTCAAAATGATGATTGGAGTTATTGGGTCCCCGAATGGGAACGGAATTACCACACACCGCGAACCAACGCATTTTGCGGAATGAAATCTGTAATTCACTCGGTCGGTCGAGCTGGCAATCACTCGATGCAGTGTGTTGCAGGCCATTTCTTTCTCGACAAGGATTGCAACCGGATACCCATAGGATTGGATGGAGCGCCGCTCGATCCGAACCTCAAGGTGTGTGGCAATCCTGCCTTGGTATTTGGTAAGTCTTCCCCGGTTTCATTAGTGTGGCGTGAGGGGGCGGATAGCACTGTGGACGTACGTTTCGTGAAGTTCCCACTCATTCCCACGCTTGAGCGGCAGCTCTTCACCTGGAAGGCCTCCGAGGCTTTACCACTCGTGGTGTACGATCCAAATCATACAGGGGTGATAACTCAGGCCTCTCAGCTTTTCGGAAACTGGACCTTCGGGGGGAAGCGGATTGCTTCGCTCTCAGTGGACTCTATGGGAGCTGCTGAGCCCTGGAGGGATGGCTATGAGGCTTTGGCTTCCTTGGACCTTGATAACGACGGCTCCGTGCGTGGAGAGGAGCTGCGCGACCTTGGTCTCTGGTTTGATAGGAATCAAAACGGAATAAGTGAACCGGGTGAGGTAGAGAAACTTACTTTGACCGGAGTAACCGCACTCTTCTTTCAGGCAGACTCCTACAACGATTCCACGAAGACCCTGCGTGCCTCAGTAGGTTTTGAGAGGACTATCGATGGTCGGGTCGTCCGTGGCCCGTCTATTGATTGGTTTGGGGGAAGCTCTCCCAGCGCCGCCTCACTCGTGCGGGGCCTCCTAGGCTCCGAGAGTTCGCAACCACGCATGCGGGCAGAACACCCGCAGAGCACCAACAACACGGAGCTAGCAGCAACTGCTCGCAGTGGCAGCAATCCGGAATCGGTAGCGCTCGAGGATCGTGCTTGGGGTGGTGCTTGGGCCTGGAAGTTAAAGGGGGAAGAACACAAACCTCTGCCAGACGGGTATCTGATGATGGGCTTTAAGGATGCAAAACGCCTCGCTGGAGTGAGCGTTAACCCGACATTCCTCCAGCCGAGAGGCGGGGACATTTCAACCATGGTGAGCATCCATCACTTCGAAGGGGAGTTACGCGGTACGGGGGCTACGCAGGAGTTTAGCTTCACGCTGACTCACGAGTCTCAAAAGATACACTCCACCGTTAAGAGGAGCGCTGCAAACCCAGAGCTACTCGAGGGGGTCTCGCGAGTTGTTATCCCTCGCAAGGGCGGTACGGAAACGGCAACGTACGAGTGGACTGCTAGTCGCAAGTAATCAGGCCACACCCCCTTTGGGGAGGTGTGGTACACACGCCCCATGGTTTGCGAAGTGGGGTGTTAGGCGCAGATCCGCTCTCAGCCGATCTGGGTCAACACCCGAACCGGGGCTCCCGTAAATGCAGATACAACCGGCACTGGGCCCGGACCAAAGGTGCGGTCAATCAAGGTTGCCCAACACAGAACCGGGACTCCACGAAGGGTTGCTCGCGTATGGGCCTCCAAACTAGAACGCGCTGTGGTGATAACATCCGTCACCAGGATAGAAGCACACCCCTTGTACTTTTCACCGTGTCCGTTCGACATCTTACTCTCAAGATACTGCTCAAGAGGGATCTCGCGACCTTTGTTGTACATCTCTGAATACACCGCACACAGTCGCTCAGCGAAGAACGAGTAGCCCCCCGGGAGTTTTAGGAACAGCTCGGGTTGCTGCGGCGCGATTACGTTTCGTATGCGCTCTGCAACATAGTGGGCACAGGCATCGAGGTCTGCGTCACGAAGATCCTCGACCCGGTAGAAGATAGTGCTTTCGCACCTCCCTCCGATCGGCACAGGCTCCTCGTATTGCTCGGTAATACTCTCAAAGATCTCTTCGAGGTCCGCTTGGTCCGTCATACGCTTCCTTATTCACGCTCGGGCCGGTGTCTACGACCCGTTTGTATACTCACATTCCCCTCTCGGTGTCACTGCTCACGCGAGCAATACATGACTCGAGCAAGGCGTTCTATCAATTCATTCCAGGCACTTAGCTTAGTAGAGGTCGAACTGCCCTCGATGCGAGCGATTCTTCGACCTAATACCGGGCGTAGGTATAACCCATCGGCACTGCCCTAAAACCTGCTAACCAAATCAGCTCAGCTTACGAGACAACTGGCCAAAAGGCTGATATAACTGCGGAATCATATCGTATTTTTGAATGTTCGACAGTAGTAAATTGTTGGGATTATCTCATGGCAGAGTCAACACAGCTCGTTATCATGGACCAGGACACCTCCGGGCCACGAATTACTAGGAGAAAGACGCGCTCCGTGCGGGTAGGGGACCTCATTATCGGCAGCGAGGGCCCGATCTCGGTTCAATCGATGTGTGCTACGAAGACCCAGGATATCGAGGCAACATGTCGGCAGATCGCCCTGCTTGAGGAGCACGGGGCCGATATCATCCGTATCGCTATCGATAGTCGCCGGGACGTTGAGGCCCTTGCTGAGATACGAAAGAGGACCAACGCTCGGCTCGTCGTAGATCTCCAGGAAAGCTATAAACTCGCTAAAAACGTAGCACCCTTTGTCCAGAAGATACGCTACAACCCGGGTCATCTCTACCATCATGAAAAGGGGGTGCCGGTCAGGGAGAAGGTGGCGTACATCGTTGAGGTAGCCCGTACGCACGACCTCGCCTTGAGGATCGGGGTTAACTTTGGCTCGCTCGATCCGGCGCTATCACAGGGGGAAAAGGACTCGATAGAGGTGGCTATCGATTCAGCCAAGGAACACATGGGGTACCTTGAGGATCTGGGCTTTACCAACTACGTGGTGTCACTCAAGAGCTCGGACCCTAACGACGTCATCGATATTAATCGGCGCTTCGCAGCCCAGTGTCCCGAGATACCGCTGCATGTGGGTGTCACAGAGGCAGGAATGCTGCCGATGGGTGAGATAAAAACCCGCATCGCTTTTGAAAACCTCTTGGCACAGGGCATCGGAGACACATTACGAGTATCGCTCACCCTGCCCCACTCCGAGAAACACCAAGAAGTTCTGCTGGCAAAGAAGATTATCGAGGATGTAAAAGCGGGTCGTTTTCGTTCGGTTCCGCGCTTCGAGCATGACGGTCTCAATATCATTTCGTGCCCATCGTGTTCGCGGGTTGAAAACGAGGCCTTCGTGGAACTGGCGCAAAAGGTGCGAACCATGACCAGTGAATTTGCGGACAAAAAGCTTACGATCGCTGTCATGGGGTGTCGCGTTAACGGCCCAGGCGAGACCGATGATGCTGATCTGGGGTTGTGGTGCGCCCCAAGTCACGTCAATCTAAAACGTAGGGGAGAGCTGGTAGGTCAATTCTCCTACGAGGAGATATTACCCCAACTGAAGCGAGAGATAGACACCCTCATAGCTTCCCAAGGTTAGTACAGATACGAGGAGCCCCGCGTGAGGTTGGTCCTTCCTAATGCACTGAGCGATTCAGAAAAGGTGCTCTTTGAGCGGTACGAAGGGGCCCTTCCTGCCTCAGGCGTGTGCACTAACGTGTGCCTTGGGGCCGCACCGTGGGATCTTCGCCCGCTCGTTCTGAATAAGGGTCGCGTGTGGATGTATCGCTTTTCAAGGTCGTTCGACGATCGAACGAGGATGGCGATACTAGACGAGGTTCAAGGTTTTACGGTCGTACCCGGGTGGGATACGAGAGTTGAGGCGGTCCCCGGACTCGATCAGTTCGTTCTGATACGCCCATATTTTCAGTCGACCCTCAAAGACCTGCTCCTCCGGGGAGAGCTTCCAGCAGGCGAGAAGCAGCTTCCTCTGGCAAAGATGCTCATCGAGCAGGTCAGTTCCCTTGCACAGCGTAGACTCGCGCATGGGCACATCTGTCTTTCGAATATAACCGTTGTGGACGAGCAGGTCGCGCTCCTTGATCCCCGAATAGGGCTGCTCAACGGCTCGCACGACGAATATGTAGCGCCCGAAGCGCAACCCGATCAAGAGCCCCAAAACAGTGCCGATCTCTACAGCCTCGGTCGCACGCTGAAGGTCATCCTCGGAGAGGCGATGACGGGTCGACAGCGACAGCTCGTCGACCAGATGCTACTACCAACGCCACGACAGAGGCCGACACTCGACGAGGTTCGGGATGCATTCCTGCAGGATGGCGCTCGAGTGTCGCCATCGCAAGGTAGTTACGCGAGCTCTTCGGCTGGGCGCGTGGTTTCTTCGGGAAGGAAAGTTCCATCGGCTGAGATGGGTGGACAGAGCTCGAACAAAACAGGTGGCACACTTCTCGATGTTCGAATGGGTACAACAGCTCGCCGTGTGGTGTTGGCGCTTGTGATAGTCATAGCCTCTTTGGTGGCACTGCGACAGCTCGCCCCTACGGGATATTTTCGTCTTGCTCGTTATCTACCACTCCCAATCAACCACCACGATCCAAGTTACGAAGCTGACTGGGGTAGCGCTTCCCCCGCGCGAATGCGACGAACGGCGCGGGCTGCTGTTATAGACCTCGATCCTGCAGCTCAGAACGCAATTATCGAGAACATCCTTGATGGGGCTAATCCTCAGGGTATTCCAGCTGATATACTGCGGTCAGGATTCAAATTTGGAAAAGAGTGGCTCTCACATGCGGATCAAGACACCCTGCTCGCGCTAACGCTTGCTCCTTTGTTGCCTGAGGGCGCACGTGATACGCGCCGCTTGAGCAAACGTGCTCCTCCTGTAATCCTGGCGATAGCAGGTCATATGGCGCCGACGAATTCGAGTAAGGAGCTCGATGAGGTTCCGCTCTATACGATCGAGGAGCTACCGGAACCGGTAGGGCCTGCCTTTCGCTACCTGCGTGAGGCTGGAATAGAGCGCATGAGCGCCCCGGAAGCGATCGGCTTGAGTGCCATCGCGTGTGGTCGGGTAACTGCAGCAGCGCTCGATGCGTATTTTGGGCGCAACTCAGATACCAGTGAGATTTTGAGAAGGATGGCAAACGCGGTACCGCTTTTAGGCGAGAACGAGGAATCAGCTCGACAGATGCTGGCAGCTCTCCGTGACAGGGGAGGGGATATCGGCTCAGTGCTGGGCTGGTTCGATATCGATTATCTCGCGCGCTGGTCTGAGGTCTCGACCTTCGATAAACTAGCGCTGCTTTTACTGCAACTACCGGCTCGCCAACTTACCTTAACGCAGTACGCTGACCTCCTTACGTTTCCGGAAGGCCAGATTCGACAACGCGCCGCTGCGGTACTCGTTGAGAGCTTTTTCAAGCCTCACGACGCAGACTTCTTCAAGCTCCTCGCTGAGGAGCATAACGGGCTCACTCGCGACCAGAATTTAGCCCTCGTTTCCGCGTTGAGCTTGCCATCAGAAAAGAGGGCCCCCTTTATCTCAGCGTGGTTTGAAACCAATCCTGTACCCAATACGGTTGTTCTCATTCTTCTGGCGCGGTCCCATGCCGACAACGCTGATCTGCTTAACCTTGAGGCAGCTCGTTACCTCCGTAAACACGAATGGGCAGCCTCTCCTGACATTCTTAAAGTGATGGTGCGGCATCCTGAAGCGCTCGCACGCTCGATGGCGTATTCCAAGCTCAACCCAACGGTACCCGAGGAGCGTGCGCTCCTCCAAGAGAGTCTCGGCAAGGAGCGTGATGCAGCGCTCCTACGGGTCGTTCGGCTGAGGCTTGGATTACAGGCGGAGGGCGAGCCGGCAAGCGTTCCCGCTACGTCGACGTCGATACCACATTAATAATTGACTCTTCGTGGAATCGAGTGGGTGCCAATGACTGCTGATGGGGCATAACCCATATAGCTCTGGAGTTCATCGTCACTACTGTTGAGATGTGAGACCGGCTAGCCAGGGGAAACGGACAACTCCACGGTCAGTTTAAAGGAGCCAATAAAAAAGGCCGCCAGGTTGCCCTGGCGACCTCTGTGGAACTAGAACCGCCCCGTGAGGGCGGACCGGTCCTTACTGCTGAATGCTAATGTCGTTGAAGAAGGTCGATATAAGCGAGCGGAGGATGAACGCTCCGACCGCTACGACCATCAAGCTCAACGCGGCCTTGTACTGACCGAATGCAGCGCTCAAGATCGCACCGATCCCTGCAGCTGCCATAACCAACGCTCCGAAGGAACCCTCGAGGTAGGTCATGATCACGTTTACTGCGTTTGCGATCTTCGTATCATTGTACTTCGCGAGGTTGCTGCCGCCGCCATTTATTTGTGCGATTACGTCAAGCGACATCCCTAGCGATAGGACCGCAACACCTGCCACGAAAAGTGCGATGCGAGCGTGCTTCTCGCTGGGTGCGACCACGAGCGCTCCTGCGCGCTGACATAGCTCTCTGTGAGCTCTCTTGACTTCACCTAATGCGCCCTTAATTTTCTGTATCATGATTATCTCCAAAATTGTTTTAGGTTTTTTCTCTTCTTACTCTTGCTTATACAACGTGCCACGCACGTCCCAGTTTCATAGATGGTTATAGTAACTTAGCTGCGCGGTGTTGCATAATGATCAGCAGTCTGAATTGGTCTGTTTGGGAGCGTTGGTGAAGCGAGCATGACAGAAAGCCCTCTTTCGGATTCCTCGTCAACAATCACAGGTAGTTATCCAGCTGCTTTCTCGGCCAGCCCGGGCAAAAACAGCTCCGGGTCGCGTGGCTCACCACCGATCCGGATCTCGAAATGGAGATGCGGGCCGGTTGAGATCCCCGTGCTACCGACCGTCCCAACGATCTGGCCTGCCTTTACTCGTTGCCCGGTCTTTACTTTGATCAGGTGACAGTGGCCGTAATGGCTCGTTGAGCCGTCGTGGTGCCTTACAACCACGACGTTACCATAGCCAGCATACGGATCTGCATAGATCACCTGCCCGGCTCCGATCGCCCGAATCGGGCTGTGTTCAGGGGCGGCGAGGTCAACGCCGTGATGATGTCGAGTAGACTTATACACGGGGTGTTTTCTCTTACCAAAATCGCTCGAGAGCCGAGGTCCCATCACCGGATACACAAAAGCGGGCTTTTGAACTATCGTGGTTAGTGACGCCGGCGTTGCGTAGGCTTCACCAGCAACAGCCAGGGACAGTGGCGCAACAAGGGTGAGTAATCTGGCAACTGCTTTAGTTAACAGCTCTGTGCACACGACGGAACGCCTCCTCTTCAGCGTTTGCACTATAGCCCTTTACTCGGACTGAGCTACCATCGTTCAAGCTCGAAGCGCCGTCTCCAAAGGTTACAAGGGAGGAGGAAATCCACGCTCTATCGCCGTTCGGCGCAAAGACGCGGTACCACTCCCCCTGACGAGCCTCTACCATCAGCCGAGAACCACGTCCGAGAGTCATGAGAGCTGAATGATTCCTTCCGGGGCCGAGACGTAAATCTGCCTTCTCCACGGAGATCGTCGCTACCTGAAGATCAGCATCTGCCGCCGGTGGTCGAACGTCGACTGCTGGGGGATTCATCTGACCTGGGATATGCCGGCCTACCGATGCTCGATGCCCAGGGTCTACTTTTGGAGCTGCTGGGATCGGTACGTTGTATTTACCTAAACTGGCCCGAGCTTTCGAGTCGAGAACCCCTGAGAGACGACTCACCTCGGTCTCTGCGATCGAAAGCTGGCTACGGGATTGATCAAGCTGCTGTTCGAGCAGCGTAATCCGTTGCGTGGCGCTCTCAAGTTCGGCAGACATGGATCTGTTTGACTCTTCCAGAGAACGAATCTTTGCGGTTATCGACGGCGGTAGCGAAGGTCCCTCGGACGCATCCTTTGGTGTTGATTTGACCTCTGCTCTACGACTGTTAGAAGGACCAACCGACTGCGTACGTTGCGGCAAAGCCGCCTGTTTTGGCTCCACGCTGCCCTTTGTCACGGCCACAGGCTTGGTGAGTTCTTCTGCAACGGGCTGTGTGTCTGTGATGGTGAGCGTGTGCAGAAGGGTCCGCTCTGCATCCATCAAGCGTTTCTCGTTAGCTGGCCTACTAGCTGCAGCACCTCTAGTCGTCTGTGAGACCTCTGCGTCCACGGAACTCGTAAAGGCGAGCACTGCTACGAGCACAGCGGACGGGAGCGCGCATGGCACTGGGCGGCTCTTATGACTAACTCTGTTCTTCGACCACATATCCGCACTCACTGTTACAAAACCGCCTCTCCGATCACACCGGAGAGGATGCGATTTCTATCTGAATCCTCGTCACCAAACCAGAAAGCGATTATGCTCTCTTCATTCTAGTCCCAGGGATTTTTTGATATCCGACAATCCCTTGTTTGTCCTCGAGTCAACGGGAGGCGCTGCCTCGATCTCTTCCTCAGTATCTCGCCACCCCTTGTCACTCAAACTCCCAAGGATCTCCTCATCTGACAGGACCTGTGTAGCTTTGCGCCCTTTTTGAGCCTCACTCGGCGGCTGCTGGCTCGTGAGAAACTCCTTAATATCGTCGTTGACCTTGAGATTCTCGCGCATCGGTGAGGGCTCACTGCTTCCGATGATTCGCACTACAGCCACGATCAGACCAACCACGAGCAACGCACCGACCTGATATTTGTTCCGGAGTGGGAGTAGAAAGTTCTTGACGTTTATGAGGCTCATAGGTCTCCTTGTTACTGTTGAGGACGACGGTAATACTGCCAGCGTCCCTGGCGAATCTCTACCACCTCTTGGTGACCGGGGCGATAGAAATGTCCCTCTGGATCGAGACCGGGGGGAACATCAACCACGTCCACCATAGGCTCCTCCCAGATGTACTCAACAACACCTGGTACGTTTCGCACGTTATACTGAATCGTCGGTGGTCCTTCTGGTTGATTTCTGGAACATCCACCCACACTCAGTAGCGCCGTGAACATCACACAGACAACTACGATTCCTTTTCTCCTAGTAGCCATACATCATTCTCCTACAACGATGAATCTCGGAATCCGCTTTCCATCATACCGTTTACTGCGCCAGTGACACCCACTCCGCGCCCCTCATCCTGTCCCACACCGACTCCCATCAATCGCTCGTGTAGATCCTTGGCTCCATACGGAGCCACAGCCACTACCTCTTCGAGAGCCTTACTGAAGTCGTTGTTGTGTCGCGTCAAGGAATCAGAAAAGAGCTGGTTGTCATCTCCGTTGTTCGTACTGACCCAGTAAAACGCAGGCTCTACGGGCAGAACGAGTGCTCCTTCACCTATGTCTGACAGGAGATAAAATTGCGACTCAACCCCTTTAACCGTTCGAAGTCTCATGATCACATCCGCCTGTTGCGGCGTCAGATTGAACGCCTGAGCAGTGAGGTGGAACTTGTTCGGATCCTGCCTCAAAAAGATCTTGTGAGCACTATTCTGAACGATCGCTTGCCCACCCTGACCGACGTAGAAATCTTCGCCTGACTGCGAAGCAGCGATCACGATACCCTTACGTTTACGGTAGAGCCGGAACGCAGTTTCAATCGTATTGACCTGCGTCTTTCCGATCAGTTCGTGTGCCTCGTCGAACACGAGTATCTTACGCGTGTCGAGCTCCCGCGGGTCGTTCATGACCGTATCCGCCCACACCATCGCAATCTTCAGAAAGACGCGCTGTAGGTCCGGATTTCTGCTGAGAGCCTTGAGATCAAAAACTATGAAACGCTCCTTGAGCTTCAGCGAACCCGGCCGATCAAAGAAGCGCGCGTAGGTGCCTTCGCCGTAATAGTCGGCGATCAGCAGCGCGATACGTTGTCTGCGGCGAGCGCCATCCTCAGTCTCGTCTACGCGTCGTGGAGCACGCAGTACCGAAACCACGTCACTCAGGATAAATTCTCGGCGCATCGGCCCACTGCGATATATTCGGTGCGCCTCCGACAGCGATTCCGCTACACTACCGCGCTCAAGCCGATCAGGATTGTTGTTACCATCGGTCGCCATGTCGCAGATCACATCTGCACACATGTCGATAAGGTCTTTGTAGTCATCGTTGCGAGAGTCAGGAGTAAGCTCTCCAAGCCGTGCCAAGAAGTTCATGGCCGGAGCTCGGGAAGGGGTAGCTTCGTAGACGCGACCACCGAATAGTTTTGCGATCTTTTCAAAGCCGCATGGCTGTCCCACCATCCCCTTATCGAAGACGAAGGTAATCGGATTTCTCTCTACGATGCGCCCATCCGAGAGCGTCGCATAGTGCCCTCGATTGAGCATCGTAATCAGGAAGCACATCAGATAGCTCTTTCCGGCACCGGACACTCCGCTGATCAACACGTTCGGCGCGATATTTGAGTCATAGAGATCAAATCCTACGAGCTCACGATTCCAGAGGCTCGGAAGGAGTATCTGCGAACCATCACTACCTCTCCAGTTACCCCACAGCGGAAAGAGTCGAGTAGCACGAGATGATTGCATCACCGTCGTCCATCCGGCACCGTCGGTTGATGGATCGTAGCAGCCGGGTAGGGAGTTAATCAGCACCGCCATATCGGAGATCTCGTGTACCATACCACGAGCGCCGTTGAGCTGCGGGAATGTAGCAACCGCCTCAGATGTCGCACGGATCGCCTCATCCTCAGTTTGGCAGATGAAGGTTTGGTGGACACCAACTCGCACGATCTGCTCTTTGGAGTTATACAGCTCCTGTCGAGCCGAACGAATCGCAGAGATCTGATGGAGGATCTTCTGATTGGAGCGCCCTCCCCAGGCACGCTCTCGCATACCAAGAGTCCCGTCGAGTCGGTCTAAGCGCTCGAGCTGCTTCTCGCGTGGGTCCTTTGAAAAGGTCACACTCACGATGTTTTCAAAGGGTGCTGACTGTAGTGGGGCTATCATTAAGGGCAAGCACTGTTTCGGAGGCTTGACCATCGATACAGACCGGAAGATCCTTCCATCCTTCTTGATGACTCCATCGCGCGGATGTTCAACGGCTGTTTCTGAGAGCTGGTTCGCCAATAGGTCATCACTGTCGTACACCGGTACCGGAAGGGCGGTGGTTCGGCCACGACGGTACTTACCAGGCTTCACACTTCTGCGATTCAGGATTGGGAAGAGAACATTGATCAGATCCTGGCCGTCCATACGGCGAGGATAGAACCCGAGATCCGCCAGCTTTGCGGCCGCACCATCGGTCAGCCCCTTGAACTTGTTGGCGTACCCCATGTATTCGGTGTGGCGTTGCTCAGCGCCGATGCCCACCGCTCCATACATTAACATCTTAAGACTACGCGCCACTTGGTGCACCAGCCCCTTGCCCTGCCATGGGGGATCAAAGCGGAAGCAGGCAAAGAGCCGCAACCTGCGGGGACGTCGGTGCAAACTCCGACTCTGACTAGCCATACGGATCGAGCGCACCCAGCGCCGCGCCATCCAGCCGGCAGGTCCCGAGATCGGGTAGCGAGAAAGGCAGTCCCTTAGAAGGTCCTCAACGTCAAAGGTCGTTATCCAGCAGAATTGAGCCGCTACGGTGTGCTCCATGGAATCGAGCATCTCTTGTATGCGTTCGGTGAGCTGAAACGCCTCAGCATCCGATACCTTGGTAATCCACTTTGGCTGCAGCTCCCACAGAGACCACAGCGAGGCATCGGTGTGAATAAACAGCTCAGTCTCACTGTCATAGCGTGCGAAGGGCAGCAATTTGTTAAAAAGCTGCTCGTCTTGAAACAACCTATTGCGAGTTAACCTATTGATACTCATGAGCTTTACTCACCAAATAGCCGAGGATTTTCCGGAGCTGGTGCTAAAAATCGCACCTCCTTATTATCGTGATCGACAACCACCTGAATTCCAGCCTTCTCACCTATAGTCTGCCCGAGCTCGTCAATTGTTCCTAAATTTTCTATAGAAAACGTATTTAATGCGATTGAGGGGGAGGTGTAGCTGGAATAACGAGCTAAGGCCGCTAAAACACGAGCTGTTTCTTCGAGGCTCGCATTCTTAAGGGTCAGTTGGAATACCGGTCTAAGCGCTGGGCCAGTATCGGGCCCACCCTCACGCTTATCATCGCCCGGCATTTCGCGCTGCGGTAGCACCTCTGGCACGTGCGCCCAGCGGGTTCTGGCGTAGGCCGGTTCCGGTGCGGCTGACCGAAAGCTCGGCATAAAGATCGTTCGATTGCTGGTCGAGTATGGTTCATAATCCTTGGGACCAGCAGGACAGCCCGACAACAGTGCGATCACCCCAACTAAGCATGCACTACTGGCACGGCTCATCTGACGTCCTCCGGATTAACGAAACCGACCGCCGAGCCGCCACCAGCGCTGCCCCCCTGTAGCTGAGACTCCAACTCGAAGGCATCTGTCACTGCCCACTCATCACGCTTCACCTTGAGGTAATAGTAGTGCGCGGGTACGAGATCTCCGTGGGAATTCAAGTGGTCAGGCACCCACATGAGCCTTACAATAGCGGGCATCATCACCGGGTTATTTGGCTGCGGCGCATGCGCTCGTTGATAGGTATTGAACGCCTCGAGCGCCTCGCGTGCGGCTGCACCCTTACCGCCCCCAGAGTCGTTGAGGGCGCGGTCGTTTTTCTCCCCGAAATACGCGACCGGGCTCGGATCCTCGTAGAACGGATTCAAGACTCGGCCCAAAGAGGAGCACCCCGTAGAGAGAGACGCGACTATGAAGATGAGAGCTACCTGATAATACTTCATACAACTACCTCTAAGCACCTAATCAAGAGACGTATACACAACTGCAGGCTCCTCCTCGTCGAGCTGCTCCAGCAGATCTGGGATGGCCAAGGACTGAGAGAAGACCGCTGTAGCCTCGCGATTCGAGAGCACCTGGACGACTGGAACAAGCTGAGCAAGTCGCTCGCGGATGATCGTGCTCCATTCCCGCGCTGCTGACGAAAGGGCTAACCCGGCTGCGAACTCCGGAATTTGCCCATTTGCCACGAAACCGGTTTGCTGACCAGCTAAGCCGATCTGGTTTACGGTATTCCCTGCTGCCAAGCCCTGGCCAATGCCTGCTAAGCCGCCGGCCATCCCGACACCAGCTATCGCCTTACCGATCGGATCGATTAAAACTCCCTCCATCCCTCGGATGCCGTCTTCGCCGACAACCCAGCCGTCAATACCGAATTCCTTACGGCGTCCGTTGGGCAGCCGGATGCTGAGCCGCGTTAATCGGAAGAGAACCCGCGAATCAGTCAACGAGCCTTGAGCCGCCGCGATAACTCGCGCCTCGCCAAGGGGTATCGAGTTACCATCCGGTCCAAGCACCTGCCCGATCAATTTGAGCACCACAGGGTACGGAGTTCCATCAGTGGGGGCGTTGACCCCCGCCAGGAGCTTCACCCGCACCGAATCGCCCGGCATGATTGCGGCCAGTCGCGGCTTCTCAGGTCTATCGGGGGGTCCATCAGGAGCATCCGAGGGTCCTCCGAGATTTTCCAACACTGCGTCTTCAATCGGCGCATCTCCTACCTGAGGAGGCATTATAATTTGTGCGCTGGGATCACTTTGCGAGGTCTGGTTCACCGTCTGAAGTTCGCTCAAACGTTCGATGATCTTCTTGAAGATCTCAGCCGTCGTCTGCTCGTAGTCCGACATCGCCTTCCTATTTGCCTCTACCTCTTCTTTGAGACCATTAACGTTCTGCGTGAGCGAGTTAAGGTGCGTATTGAAGCGCAGGATCAGATCGTCAACCTGCTCCTGCCTGTTGGTCTGCCCGACATCAACCGGAGGCTGCGGTTTTCTGTTACGTATCGGCCTGTTGTCGCTCACCATGAGCCACACGATACACAATACGACCAAGCCCGCGATCACCTGCGTTTTGCGGTCGCTCTTAAGTCTGAGCCCCAGGTCCTTGATAAACTGCGACATAATAACTTCCCTCTTATTAACGCGCTCGCGAAACGATGTAGACCTTCGTGTTGTGCTTACCGGACACCTGCTCCTCAACATTCAGGGGACGCGCCGTCAACTCCCAGTTCGAAGCCGAGATAGCGCGCGTACCGTCGATCCGGAAGGATGCTGGGTTGAGCTTTTGTGACTGGTCGAGCATGTTGGTCGTGTCCAAGACGTAGCCCCACAGATTGGGTCCGATAAAAATCTTGTCGATCTTAGCCAAGACTGCGCCGTCGTTTACTACCGTTTGCCCCTTGTACTTCTCGCTCACCTGGTAGCCCGCTATCGACCTTTTCCCGAACTCAGCCACCAGCACCATTTCGCGCATCAGGCCCGATACCTTACTCGGCGGCGCCTTGTCGAAACCGCGCTCCTTGTAAATCGGCATCTCCTCTTCCTCTGCGCCGAGAGGTCCTTTCCCATCGCCGATTGAAACGGTGGCATCACGTGGGTTATCACCCGTTGCTCGGCGTATTCGAAGGGGATACGAGCGCCCGTCCTCAAGCTTCACAAGGATAGCTTCGCCATTGTCGTTGATATTCTCTTTGCCGAACACGACTAGCGAGTTTACCTTCTTTTCTACAGCGATTCCGGCTGTCGAGCTCTTAAATCCCTCTTTGATTCGCCCCGGGAACTCGATGTCGGTTGGCTCGGAGGGGTTCACGAAGACCTCGATATCACCCTCTCCTGATTGGTACTCGACATCGCGTGCATGCGCGCTCAGGGGAGCTCCTATGAGCAGGCCTGCTGCCACTACGATTACCGCTACTACATGTCGACTCATACGTACTACTCTCATACATCAGCTCCCATCGAAGGATCGTCAGCGTCAGGGTTCCTCTCGCCTCTGATATTTGGCTTAAAGTTCACACTCGTGATGACTATTCCGTACTGATTCAGCGGATTGCGCGGATTGGTCGTTAATGTCACACGGAAGCGACTAGTTACCGTCGGAAGCTCCGCACCTGCGATCACCTTCCAGCGCTCACCTATGACGGTCACTGTCACGTTGTTGCCCTCCCTGGTTACTTTGGTCTTCAGAGGATCAACGAATAACACCTGCGTTCGTGAGGTCGTTTCGATAGCACTCAATTCAGAACCGATCATTTCGGTGTTGAACTTCGTCAGTAGCGGTTCCTTGAGCATGGCGCGAGCAGCTTCGAACTGCTTTCGAGCCGTAGCCGGCTGGTACGTGGCTATCAAACTAACGTAGTCGTTTGCAATGTTGATAAATTCTGCATCCGGAATATCTTGAGCCGCATACATTCCGGGCATCGGTTTCGATGGCACTTGCAGCGTTATCTCTCGCGTCAGCCATAATATCGAAGCGAAGAGCAGCGCTACAAATGTTGCAGGGATCTGGATGAGCGCCAGCGAGCGCCACATCAATGCCTGATCCTTGTAGTTCTCCCACAGGCGGATCGTATCGTTCTTGGAGCGTCCTGCGGAGAGCTCAGTATCTCCGACCTTTTCTTTGACGACGTCTGTCGCGTACTTCAATTTACCCATGGTTCCGACCTCGTATTCTCAATAAAACCATCTATCAACCGCCCTGCTCGATATCGCGTGGTCTATTCACTACCTGGTCCAGTTCAAGCGCCGAGTAGTGGCAGGTTGGACTCAAGCTTCTGATCGGCCCACCGCTCCAACGCGGCTGCAGCCGCGCAGGGGCGGGGATGCCCGGCGGCTCGAATCCGCATGCGACCATGCACATATTCCTCACACCACGCTCCTCGTCGGGAAATCGCTTCCGGGTCATGGCGAGCGACAACGTCGTACCGATCCAGATCAGCACCAGAAGCGGCATGTAGTGGGCTGGCTTATCAAACGCGCTACTTACCAGGAATGAAGTCATGAGACCTGCAAGCCATTCGAACAGCTTACAACCACCAAAGGCCCAGTCTTCATTCAAACATGGGATCACATCGCCGCTATCCATGTCACCTCCTGTTCATTCCTGTAATCAGCTCATCCCCTGCGCCTGCTTCAGCTAAATATGCTGCCAACACAAAATACATTTACATTCGCTACTTACGCCGATCTGGCATAAGCCGCGAATCGGGCGCGAATCGGATCCCGCCCTTGGTTGCCCGGGGTTGCGGGTCAAGCACCCGTTCGAGGTCCTCCGCCCGATCTATCAAGGTGTTACGCCACTTTACGGGATCAATCAGCTCATCCGGACGGGCGAGCTTACGCGCCTGGTCAAATTCGTTGAGAGCCGCTACCAGGAGCGCCCGCGAGCGCGCATAATGGGCAACAGCTTCGGCCGCTTGCTCCTGACTGGCCTGCCCCATGGAGACCCGTTCTACATCGCAGGCCCCCTGCTGAGGCCCTACGGCGAGTATCAGCGCCATAACTGCTAGGTATCGTATATTCATCGCTAAACCCTCAAAAAAGCACCTCGGCAACTAAACGTTCACCTATGGTATGGATCGCACTGTGAGAAACGTGTCCTAACTCACAAGGAGCCGTCGAGGGGGTGCGGGAGGATCGGGGTGCGAGACTTACCCCTGGACGAATCGATTGAGGATCCGACCGAATACAGACCGACCGTTCAGGAACGTCTCGATTGATACAGGCTCCTCCGGTCTAAAGTAGGGAGTCTGCGGGCGTCCGGCCGTCATATCGAGCGCCACCTGCTCGGCCACGCAAGCTACCCCGCGCCCTTCATCTGAGTTCGATACCGTTCCGGTGCCAATGACCGTCCCAGTACTCAAGGGATGTGTGCTGGCAGCATGCGCAATCAAGGCACCAAAGGAGAAATGGAGCTCACTGGTATCGAGTTCACCCAAGCGCTCTTGACCACGGTGTATGCTCATGGTGAGGACAGGTTTACCCATATTCCAGGCCGATCCCAATTCATCCGGGGTGATAGCCAACGGCCCAGCGGAGGAGGGTGGCTTGCTCTGCAAAAACCCGAACTGCTTTGGGAGCTCCCGCTTAATCCTTTCGCGCAAAGACACGTCGTTTATCTGTGTAATAAGTCGCACGTGCTTAAGCGCTTCAGAGGGGCTTACACCAGCCGGGACATCCCCCGTAATAACAGCCAACTCGGCCTCGCAATCAGGCCCATCCGCAAAATCGCAAACGGGGATCTCAGCACTCGGAGGGATAAAGGTCGGAATGCCGCGATACATGAGGGGATCGGTCTCAAGCCCCGCAGGCGGCTCAGCTCCTCGCGCCTTACGCACCCGCAGAATGTGCGAGAGATAACCACTGCCGTCTACGAAATCGGTCGCGCGAGGAAGGGGGGCTAAGAAGCGTTCCCGCGAAAGATCGAGATCCTTCGCCTCAGACATCGCCTCTCCGCGGGACACAGCGCGGAGCGTCTCCTCGACTGCTGCCCAGTTATCTAGAGCACGACGCATGGTGAGGCACCTCTCGTCCTGCAGGATCCATCCCCGGGCGCCATCACTTGAAACCACCACGAGTCGCCCATCACGGGACAACTCCTCAGAGTTTGCCGAATTGTGCGCAATCGAGGCTAATCTCATGGTGTTCTCCGTTCGGTGTCCTTGATTTACTACTTCGGGCGCTCCTGGCGGCGCCGTCGGAGTTATAGCACGCTCATGCTCACCTACAGTACCCCAGGATGATACACATACGGTGACGTCCGTAGAGATTACAAGAAGACACAGTAAGAACTTGAAAAGATTCTGTTTTTAGGTACACACTCGAACCATGAACTACCACAGGCGCACGACAAAAACAGCTATTTCAGTAACATAGGTTAGCTGTAGTGCCGACATACCAAGAGGGTCCGAGCATCCGAGGATACGCTGTGATGCAGCCGCCCACACGAGAGAGAGCATAAGAGCTTATGTGCACCGCCTTGATCTTGATCTTTTTGATCCTTACCCTCTTGGGGTACGCTCACATGAGCTCTAACGGTTGTACGCTTAGGTTACGAGAGGGATCGTGGCGGTAGAGGGGCTCCCAAATCCAAAAGATAGAGATCTTGATCTCTTACGTTCTTCCGGTCGACGGAACTACGGCCGCCTCGCTTTAAAGGGCCTTGCATGCTTCCTAGCGTTAGTTACGTTGTGTTTCCTCGTGCTGTATACCGTTAAGGTATACGACGGGTCTAAAGAGGACACCGCAGCGCTTCACCGCAACCTCATAAACCTTAATGCCCCATGGGCTGAGCGTTTCTCAGCGAGCTTACAAGCGCAGAGGGAATGGCTCGAAATTCACGGAACCTACACTGAGGCGAGGGTCTTCGATGACATCAGTGGGGTGCTCGCTCGCAGTGCGATCTCACTCGTCTCAGAGCCAAACGGCGAGCTGACGTTTTTCTCTGCGGCATTAGTAGCGCTGCATACGGGCGCGGTGCGTGTGCTGTTCGTAATCATCGCGTGCTTCAGATTGTGGCTCGTGGCGATCCTGGTTGCGGCGTGTGTAGGGATCAATCGCTTCAAGCCGTACGATGGTGACGATGTTCTCGGACAGATGGGAAACGGGCGCCTATTCTACTCTGGGTTGCGGGCTGATCTCGAGCAGGTAACAGAGGCTGGGGCGCCAAACGTACAGGTTCGGGGACTAGCGTGCCCTCAGTTTGCCTCGCCCGTAGAGGCTAAGGCTTCAACCCTTTGGCACACGTTACAGGAATTCGGAGCGTGTAATGCGACCAACGAAACCCTCGTTGCGATCGTCGTAAAAAATCGGGATATCGCGCCGTATGTTGCATACCCCGAAGAAGAACAGCTCCTCCGCAATTCCTTCGATGGAGATGGCCTCCACGACAACGCCCACCATCTGCTCTCAGCAATCCTGGCGCTCCACGCGCTCTACGTGGCCGGTGATGTGAGGTCTTCACACCAGGAGCCGGGAGGTGAACATACGCCAGCTTCTTCGGAGGAGTACGCCGAGAGGGTGCGTCTCGCGCTCCATCGGGTCTTGACTCCGACTATGCGTCAACTGCTTGGCACGATACCAGCTGCGGAGCTTGCGACTACGGTGCTGGCGCTCGAAGCAGGCAAGGTGCTAGCTCATTCCTTTGAGGGTGGTCGCTGGATAAAGCGCTCGAATTTCCCTCAATTGAGTGCTCGGGCAGTGCTTCATTCAGTGGTCGCATACCCAGTTGATTATGATTTCGACGCACGGCAGCGCATCCGCCGTGCGCTGATTTACGGCTCTCGCCGTAGCTCGTTCGCACCCGTTCGGATGCCCACTGATATGTCAGAGGACATATGGGTGCTCCGGCAGTGGAGTGAGATCCTTCTGGCTTGTCCGCACGAACTCGATGCAGTTGCAGACGAAGTTGAGTTAGTTGGACTGGTTCGTCACGCCCATCGAAAATGGGTTAAAGACTTTTTGGATCCGGCAGGTATACTCGCTCCAGAGATCGCTCGAAGCTGTTATACCACTCCGGCAGAGCTCCTCTTCATGCCACTCCCTCAATTGGTTTCGCTCCTTCGCCGGGCCCTGGAGCCGAGCGAAATTCGACGCATCGAAGCGCTCGGTGCCGTGGTCAGTTCTCGACAGAGGGTCAATCAGCTTGCGCGGGATGCTGGGGATGAATATGCCCTCGAACACCCATCGTTCGAACGTGTGTATCCGCCTCTGTCCGACGACGAGAACGCGCATCTAGCTCGCATCCATAGCCTCAACCCCAATGACCTCAAAGACTGGTCAGCGCTGCGGATCGTTCTCAGTTCGTTCGGATGGCTCGCGCGAAGGGTAGGGGATTATACGGTGCCTGAGAGCTCCGTTATCTTCGCAGTTTTCAAAGCTGACGCCGGCCTGGAAGGGGTCAACTCGCTTGGTCTTCTTGGCAAGATGGGAATGGTGCCGTTTCGGGGATCCCGACTACAGGATCGGTGGGGAAAGAATTGGGCCCAGCGGTTCCTGTGCGTTGCTAGCGCCACTATGGCTGAGACAACTGACGACTATGAAAAGCTCCTCAAGGGAATTAAAGAGACCCTTCCCGAAGACCCAGCAACGACTCAAACACCACTTATCGCGTGAGGATTGCAAAGCGAAGATATGGCACGTACGTACAAGAGGATAAACTATCAAGCGCAACGGGCACAGGAGCTTCAGCAATCACTGATGCGAAGCGGCATGGCCTCACTCGGTGCCTTCGGGGCTGCCTTCCTGCCATTTCTCTCCTCAGCAGATCCGATGCTCCTGTTTGGGCTTGGCCTCGTGCCAGCTGCTGCATTTGGTTCCAGTGCTCTGACGATGGCTCGTCAGCAATGGCTTGAGTTTGAGAGGCAGCGCGAGAGCGATCTGCGTGGAGGACGGGACGTGCTCGGGATGCCACCTGATCGAACCTGCTTTCACGCCGCCATCGAAGAGGCACGGGCAAAGAACAAAAAGATGATTGATCGCTATCTCGTAGGCTTTGAGCTCGACTCAGGCGCCCCTCTGTGGGTCGATGACGACGAGATCTGTACCCATGGGGCCGTCTTTGCCAAGACGGGAGTTGGAAAGACCCTGTGGCTTGAGTCTCTCATCTTCCAACAGATGGCTCGGGGTCGCGCCAGTGGCTGCACCTTCATCGACGCAAAGCGTGATTCGGCGACGCTCGCGCACATCATCTTGATGGCGCTCGTGACGGGTAGGATCGAGGATTTAGTAGTTGTAGACCCTTTCGACAGCGTCCATGCCTACAACTTCGTGATGACGAATCAACGCGCGGACGTCAAAGCGCGTAAAGTGCTTCGTGCCGGCTTGCCGCCAACATCGGACCAGAGTACGACCAAGCATTACGATCGCTTGGCTGCAGACTCAATCTACCGCATGGTGCGCGCTATGGAGAGCTTTGGGCTAGCCTGGTCAATACGGGATATAGCTGTAGCACTGTCGGCGTTTCAGCTCGCCTATCCACATCTGCGCAACATGTTGCATAAGATCGGTGCGCGCCAAGCGATGGTTGAGCTCGGGCACCTCGCATCGAGCTATCGGAGCGTCAAAGGTGTTCTCGACACGGCTCGTATTACGGATAACCTGCGTGGTATCGCGTCAGAGTTGCATGCTATTGCAGGTAGCGAGACCGGGGAGATCTTTTGCACGAAATATACGGATCTTGTTCTTACAGATTCAATTTTGCGCGGAAAGATCATCTACTTCATGCTGCCTCGACTCGAGGAGGCTGAGAGTGCTGCGCGAATGGTTAAGGTCTTCCGCGAGGATCTCGAGGTCTCCATCGGCGAGATTACCTCTTCGCGCATTCACAACCTGGAAGACCCGCACCTCGTGATAATCGACGAGGGATCATCGACGTTCGGTCCTACGTGGGCGAATCTTTTCGAGCTGGCCCGTCGTGGTCGCTTTGCGCTCCTGTTCGGTGCGCAATCAACCGGCGGTCTTACAGACTCCGCTATGGGCCTGAGCGAATCGTTTTATGAACGGGTCATGGCGAACGTCAACCTCAAAGTCATGATGCGTATCGGAGACAATCGCACAGCAGCCGACATGACCGAGTGGTTCGGCAAGATCGTTTCAACTAAAAAAGCGGTCGGCGCAGGTATCACGACGGGGATGACGAGCACCCTCCTTAAGGGCTCTCTCGATCTCGATGCGCGGCGTTCAGGTGGAGAGTCTCAAACGGTGAGCTACGTCGAAGACGAAGAGGACCTTGTCAGTGCCGAGGAGTTGAAACACGAGATGTCAGCAGAGAAGGGGCTCGCTTGGTTTGATCTCGGAAACGGCAAGATCGTCAAAGGCCGCTCGTTTTGGTTTAATGCAGTCACACCCGATACATGGGAAGGGCGTGAGTTTCTTGTGCATCCCGAGCGCTTCGAGATGGATGAGATCGGTTTGGCGGAGTGGGTTGATGAGCAGATCCTTTCCCAAGAGCAGCAAGAGACATCGACAAAATTCGCCCCCAAGTCCAAGCCCACTGCGCCGGACTATCTCAGCTCTGAACGGAGAGGGACCTCTACCTCGTTACACACCGGTGATGCGCTGAAAAAGAGCGATGCGGCTGCTGCCAACCCAGACGCACCAGCCAGCTCCTTTAAGATCTCTTTGACACCTCGCGGACCAAAGCCGCGTGGAAGTGTGATCTCGCTCCCAAAGGCAACAACGACCCCGGTCGAGTCCACGGCTCCTTCAACCAAGGAAAAGAACTCTGGGCCCTCAGGTCAGGTTTCTGAGAAGCCACCAGCTGCATCTCCCCCGGCAGGAGGTCAAAAGCCACCTCCAAAAGGGGGAGTTAAGGTGGGGCCCTTCAAAGCGCGAAAATAGAGAGACACTAGGCCAGAAGTGTTATTCAATTGTCATTTCAATACTTTGCACGAAAAATGTAGCGTTCGACGTTTGATGGCAGAGCTCGTAGTGGCACCTGTATAGCACCTTAGTACCTTGCTTTTGCTTGAGGCTGCCGATATCGTAAGTTGTTAACACTAGTATCGACTGTGCTCGATGCTGCTACGCTTCGTTCACAGGTTCTAAAGACAAGGTGGAGGTTATGTACCGCGGCGGTGTCACGTTTTCTATCAATAAATCCTTCGGCAGACTGCAACTTATCCCAGAGCCACACGGACTTCGGCTCTTCTACACCCCAATAATTGACGGCGCAGAGACTCCAGGTGGGCCCGGTAGCCTCGATATGTTGCTTCCTATAGACGCCATCGGAGGTTTGTGGGCGACCACGAGAGCCTTTCTCTACGGTGTAGAGTCGCTCGATGAAAACGTGATCCTTCAGAGCGGAGAGAGCGAGAGTGACTCTGATACCCTCGTAAAGCTTTATCGCGACAAACCACGTGGACAACAGGGCCGGCTCAATGGCGAAGAGACCTGCTGGCTGCGGATCGTGACGGGTCGCACGGAAGAGGAGCGTCGGCGTATCAAGCTTGGACCTAGAGACCTGCTGTGCTTGGAGCTCTCCTGCAACTCCGTGATGATCCTGGCAGGGGAAGCTGGAACCCATCGCCCAGCCCTTGCTGAGAGCGTGGCGTAGTTCGTATGCGTATACCACAGTCCGGTCTTTATTTTCTCGCTATTGCTGCGTCTTTCGTGTCACTCCTGAGTTCTTCACAAGCTCAGGACTGTGATGACTGTGTTGTGGCTAGCTATCTTCAAAGTGGATTTACGCCTGCGGCACAGCAACATGCGGCATTCCAATTCAACTATCGCTACCGCCATGAACCCTACCAAGGGGATTCAAAGCAGGGTAACGAACCAGATGAAAAGGTAGCCGACTCGACCTTTAACTTCTTTTACTCTGCACGCGTACTAGAGCCGTTGTTCATAGACGTGAACATCCCATTTACTTCACAAGCATACACGCTACGGCCCGATAACACCTACCAAAGCGATCGAGACACGGCGCTCTCGGATATGAGCCTGTTAGCCACCCTACAACCCGTGGCTGAGTCTGATAAAACGGGAGCGATCGATTGGCGCATACGCGCAGGGGTTAAGCTGCCAACAGGTGACACTGGAAAGCTCGACTCTTTCACTTTAGGAGAAACGCTTAACAACGGCGGCAGTAACGTCTACTCGTACGATAGATCGTTCGGGTCTGGCTCATTCGATTGGATCGCCGGCTCAAGCGTATTCCTCCGAGAAGATCAATTCATAGGGATTGCTGATCTTCAGTACATCGGTCGGACTACCGGAGAGAACGACTTTCGGTTTGGCGATAAGGCAACGCTGCACATTACTCCTGGGCTCGTCTTTTACACCCACGGAAAGGACACCTTCGTGTTACTTCTCGACACCACATACACCTTTGTAGGAGAGTCTGACTTCGACGGCACTACAGTTCAAAACACCGGTGAGAGCTCGCTCTACCTGGGCCCTCGTATCCTTGCTACCTTTAATGATACCTTTTCTTCGTACGTAGGCGTTTCTCTGCCGCTTTACCACGATATGCAAGGAACCCAGCTCGCCACAGACTACCGCATAATAGCCAGTATCATGGGTGCGATGTAACGAGCTGGTCGGTAGGGTACACTCACTCCAAGATCGAGTTTAAGCTCACCCCTTTCTTGCTTGACGTACCGTCAAACAGGGACCCTTGGGTCTTCGCCGATAGGCGGTTTCGAACCTTTCCCATCGTGTCGTTGGCGAGCGCAAGGTATCCGACCTCGGCAGCAAGCTCTTGTGCTTTGTCCAGATAGAACGATACGAATTTCGCAACCTCCGGTCGCTCAAGAGCGTCTGCTCGCACGTAAATAAAAAGGGGTCGCGCGAGCGGGCTGTAGCTACCACTCAGTACACTAGCGGCATTCGGCAGCTGCGGACCAGCACCGTTGACGGGATTCTCATCGTCCACCGCCAACACCTTCAAGCGCTCCTTATTTCCTTCGTAGAATGCGAGCCCAAAGAAACCAAGAGCTCCTTCGTTCCCAGCTACTCCTGTGACCAACACATTATCATCTTCACTGCTCGTATAGTCAGCGCGACAAGCGTCCTCTTTACCGTTAATTACCTCGGTAAAATAATCGAAGGTGCCTGAGTCAGTTCCAGGTCCGTACAACTGTATAGGCTTATCCGGAAAGGTCGAACGAATATCGCTCCATTTCTTGACAACGCCTTGAGCCTCCGGGGCCCAGATCTTTTTGAGCTCTGCTACCGTAATCGAGTCAAGCCAATCAGTCTTCTTGTTCACGACGACCGAGAGAGCGTCATACGCGACTGGGAGCTCTATGAAAGCGATGTTACTCATCTGAGCAAACTCAAGCTCTGAGCTCTTAATTGGCCGTGAGGCGTTGACGATATCGATCTCTCCTGCAAGAAATTTCTTGAATCCACCACCGGTACCCGATATGCCAACCGTAACTGGGATACCAGGCGCTACCGCACGAAACTCCTCGGCCACGGCCTCGGTTATCGGGAAGACCGTGCTCGACCCGTCAATTCTCAAAGTGCCACTCTTAGCTGGAGCCGCCTGGCAGTCCTGAATCGGTAGAGCTGAAAAAGCTATCCCTAAGGTCAAAGAGGAGAGCAGGGGGGTTAAGGGGTACATTAGTCTCAGTCTCATGTCTAGTGCCTAATCTTTATGGTGATACTTGTGTTCAACGTTATTGGTTATCGGGAGCACTTACAACCACTCCACCCCTGGTCGTCGATATAGCACCGTTCAGTATGAAAGGCGCTATAGTCATTGATTAGAATTATATGAGGCTTTTGTTTGGGTGAGCTCATATCTTGCCAACAAGCAAGTCCTTCAAAGCCGAGAACGCGCTTCAGGAAATCGAGTGGGTAGTGTGGCCCAACCCATAGGGAGGCATCGCATGTGACCCACTCAGAACCCGGAAGCGCCGGCGAAAAATCTTTGAGATCCAAACAGCGAATCACAAGACGATCCCACGTAAGGTTAGCTACATGTGTATCGCGTGTTACATTATGATGAGCTTAGCGATGAAAAATAGAAATTGCTCCTGGAGGAAGGTCGAATTCACCGCGATGTACAGGTACACGCTCGATCGTACCACCAGCAACGTCTTCCCGTATGAGAACCTCACAAACGGGTCGCGATTGGCGCTCCAGGTACAGATTAACTACTAACGGGGTTAACCACACCTCTAGCGACGTCACATCCTCGGGCTAGTATTAGCCTAGGGGATGTGACGCAGAAGAGAGCCTGAGAGGCACAGTTCCGGGCACGTTAGCTACTCCTTCTGCGCCCACCAGCGGTACACGATACTGTTAGTCATTCCACTAGCCATCCTTCGCCGCACATTCGTCTCGCCTTCGAGGTACGTCTTTCCATTCCGCTCAACCAGCTTAGCTGAGCTGGTTGCACGTTCAGCGTCATCTGGGAGTACCAAGTCGAAGGTAATCCTAGAGCCATCGTGCGGATCGATAGCACCCATCATCGTGGCAAAGTTAATCATATGGCGAGAACCAGATCCTGCAGTTGCCTTCCATTCCGCAAAGCTCATGCCTAACAAGCGACCCTGCTCGTCGCTGCTTAAGGCAAAGAATCCCGATGCTGTATCCGCCTGATTGAGGCCCTTTATCCAACGCCAATTGCCTGAAAATTTAGTATTTTTCTCTCTACCGAACTCAATTAATCGTCGCGTGGCTGAAGCACTCGAGGAATCAGCATCGATACGCGCAGCTTGTTGAGTAGTTTCAAGCATACGCTCACCCTCAGCCAGATTCCTCGCAAACTCCGCCACACGCGCCATCCAATCAACTGACGCTCCGCGTACCTCTTGGCCATCGTTGGTTTTTCGTACGAACCCGTCCTTAAGGAACTTATCGCTTGATCCCTCTCGAGTCACACCATCCTTGTAGCGTAGCTGGATCAGGCCCGCCTCGATCGCGCTCTTGACCTCACCAGGTTGCGATACTGCATCGCGGTCACCATCAAACCAGAGCCCAAGGGGTGCTAGTTCAGCACCCTTGATTACACCATCTTTATCTGAGTCGAGCGTTCCAAGGGCCTCATATGCGTCTTTCCAGGGCTCTTTTGTACCCTCCTTAGAGCTGCCACCAAAGGTCCAGGCACCAAACAGCTGCGACGCTGAGGTTATCTCCCCCTTGTGTTCGGGATCGTACACCAGCAACGGCGCCTTGCTACTAGCTTTCCACTCATACGATGTCCCTGGAGCTGCCTTTGTATCGAGCGGGAACTGGACGATACTGACTACCTTGCCAAACAGCTCGACGCTCTCCTCAGGATCCCAGAGCAACGATAGCGGCGTGACCTCTGAGAACAACAGGCTTGCTGCAGCACACACCCGACCAACCGGGTCCGTTGCGGGATCTACCGCTTCACAGGCACCAGAGGTGCCAGCCTTAAGCAAAACTGAGCCGGCCATGCACATGTGGTTATGCTTATGAACATTCCCTACACCTGGAAAATTGGCCTGACTATTTCCTAGATACGCCCGCTGATAGTCGCCCCCAGCCCAGACAGCACATTTCACACGTGATAGTGCGGGATCTGTGTGGTTAGTCTTCTCCCAGTAAGGAACGCTCTCTAGGGGAAACCACGGCTGTGAACCCAGCCCCTCATCTCGTATCTCCCTCCAGACCTCCTCGTTTACATATCCGTAGAGAGACATTATTGCCCAGTACGACAACATGCTCCACGAGAATGAGTACTGGGCAGTATTGTTCTCTCTCCACCAATCGTTATCATTCATCCCTAGTAAGGTGTTGAGGCAGGAGAACCGGCCGTTTTCAGAGCTCACCATGGCCTCTAGAGCTGAAATAAACTGCGCTGGGTTGTCATTTCCAGGCGCAGTCGTTGATTCAAAACTGTGTACCCCTGCCTGCATGAAAGACACCTCCATGTACGCGCACGTCGGGGTCGGCGATGGTGTCGGTGTTGCCGTAGCAGTACTCGTCGCCGTTGGCGTTGAAGTTGCTGTCGATGTCGGAGTTCGGCTCGGCGTTGCAGAAGGTGTCGGTGTTGCCCCAGACGTTCCCCCAGGAGGCAACTCACCTCTTGTTCTCTCTGGGCTACCGCCACTTGGCACAGCACCAACCTGCGCGATAGTAGCACACAAGCCGACCGCTAGAACGATGCTCATTGCAAGAGCTACCTGAGTAGTTTTCCTGAGTGTGTCCAACGCGGCTCCTCCTGTACTGCAGCGGAAACGTCTGCGATTTTTACCGGTCACGAAGATCGAACATCAGCCCTATTTCTACATTCGCACTGCGATTAGGTTGTGCCTCGCTTCCCTAACGCTACGGCAATTACCCAGAGCGACTTCTCACCGACTACCACGGATATCGGACGATCCGGGGCAGAACTTAATACTTGTGGCGCTTCGGGAAATCGAGTGGGTAGAGTGTGGCCCACCCCCTAGGGAAGCGAGGTACGACCCTACCTTCTGCAAAAGTATTTGCCTCGCTTGAGAGTGCTCCTAGTTACTCCTTCTGTGCCCACCAGCGGTACACGATACTGTTGACCGTTCCATTGTTGCTAGTTCTCTGCACGTTAGTCTCTCCCTCGAGATAGGTTTGGCCATCGCGCTCAACGAGCTTAGCGGAGCTCGTTGCACGTTCATGCTCATCGGGCAGCACCAAGTCGAAGGTCATCCTTGAGCTGTCGTTGGCATCGATCCTACCCATCATCGCGGCGAAGTTAATCACATTTCGAGAACCTGACGCTGCTGTAGCTTGCCATTCGGCAAAGCTCATCCCTAATAACTGACCCTGCTCATCGCTACTTAAGGTAAAGAAGCCGGATGCGGAATCTGCCTGATTAAGGTTCTTTATCCAACGCCATTTTCCGGTAAATTTCGTCTTGCTCTCTTTACCGAAATCTATAAGTCGTCGCGTAACCGAAACATTCGGGGAGTTAGCATCAATACGAGCAGCGCTCTCTGTGGCTCTACGCATACGCTCTCCCTCGACCAGATTCTGGGCGAATTCAGAGGCTCGCGCCATCCAGTCAACTGACGCTCCACGTACTTCCTTACCGTCGGCGGTCTTTCGGACGAAACCGAGCTCAAGGAACTTATCGCTTGTTCCCTCGCGGGTCGCCGGACCCTTGTAGCGTAACTGCGTAAGTCCAGCCTCGACAGCGCTTACAACCTCACCAGGTTGTGATACCGCATCGCGGTCTGCGTCAAACCAGAGCCCAAGAGGGGCGAGCTCATCGCCAGCGATAACACCATCTTTATCGGTATCAAGGGTGCCGAGAGCCTCATAGGCATCACTCCAGGCTTTTTTCCCGCCGTCGGTTGTCGCTCCGCCAAAGGTCCATGCACCGAATAGCTGAGAAGCCGATGTTATCTCTCCCTTGTGCTCAGGATCGTACACTAACAACGGTGCCTTACTGCTCGCTTTCCATTCGTACGATGTTCCAGGAGCTGCAGCCATATCGAGCGGGAACTGCACGATGCTCAACGACCTGCCAAATTGCTCTACGCTCTGCTCGGCGTCCCAGAGAAGCGACAGAGGACATACCTCCGAAAAAAGCAAATGAGCTGAGCCACACACCTGACTAACAGGATCGCTCGGTGCATGAACCACCTCGCAGAAACCTGTGGCGCTAGGCTTTAGAAAAACTGAGCCAGCCATACACATGTAGTTATTGTAGTCTACGGCGAACGATTCATTCGGTGTCGAGAGATCATATGTGCCGAGATAAGCACGCTCATTGGTACCTCCTGCCCACACCGAGCAGTTTACTCGCGACCGCGACGGATCGGTGTGATTCGCATTCGCCCAATCGGGATTACTTGCTGGGGGAAACCAACCCAATGGTATACCCTTCTGAATTTCGGCCCAGGCAACCTCGCTTACATACCCGTAAGCGGCCATGATCGCCCAGTACGACCACGTACCCCACGCATACGCATTGCTTTCGTTGTTAGCACTCCACCACTCGTTGCTGATCATTCCAGACAACCTGTTAAGGCAGGAGAACTGCCCGTTGTTGAAATTCGCCATAGCGTTAAGAGCTGTCACATACTCTCGCACCTTGTCGGTGCCCGGTACTGGGGTGTCGATGTAGCGGTGGGCACCCCCCTGTCTAAATGAAACCTCAACTATGCTACACGGCTGAGTCGGCGTAGGGGTCGGCGTCCGCGTACGAGTCGCTGTCGGCGTACGCGTAGGAGTCGCTGTCGGCGTACGTGTAGGAGTCGCTGTCGGCGTGCGCGTAGGAGTTGCTGTCGGCGTGCGCGTAGGAGTTGCTGTTGGCGTGCGCGTAGGAGTTGCTGTCGGCGTGCGCGTAGGAGTCGCTGTCGGCGTACGTGTAGGAGTTGCTGTCGGCGTGCGCGTAGGAGTTGCAGTGAACGTATGCGTGGGAGTTGTCGTCGGTGTCGGCGTTGACGTACGAGTCGAGGTCGGTGTCGAAGTCGGTGTGGGCGAGGACTGACCCTCACTTACCTCTTTATATCCAATCCTCTCCGGACTCCCTGCTGTAGGAAGAGCATCACCTTGTCGGATATCAGTGCACAAAATAATCCCTAGAATAAGGAAAGATGCGACAATTATCCGAGTGGCTCTTCCTAATTTGTCCAACGCAGCCCCCTTCATCAGACCCTCGTAGAGCGGTTGGTCCCATTGTATGCAGCAACCTGCAAGGGATCGCGCCCTGTACTCCATTTGGCACATCGGATGAAATCGAGCAGGACTTGAATTCTTTTCGCCCCCAGACGATTGGATCCTGCTAGCCGCAGCCCATTAAGCAATCCTTCCGCGCATAACCTCTTGATACGCTCATGCTCGATCCGGGCATGCTTTCCAACAAAGCTGTCGAGCCCCTCCATTTGACCGATAACCTTCCTTATCGGTCAAATACTACATCCCGTAGGGGTATTCCTTGTAATTAACGACGCCACTGGCCCTAATCTGAGCTAGGGCTTTGCCGTATTCGAGCAGGATTGCAAGCGCATGCTGGAGGCGCCCTCGTACCTCGCGGTCACGGTCACTGGCGGCGTCGTCCCCGTGCAACATCTCACCCACGTTACGAATAATCACGTGCTCAGGAAGGTACACCAACCGATTGTTCTTGTACGAAGACACCCTTAACTCCGCAATCGGATAGCTACCACCAACGCCCGCTGATACAGACACTATCAAAGCTGGTTTGTGGCCAACCTCTTTAACACCACACAGCAGGAAGAAGTTCTTCAACCCTGGTGGAACCATACCGGCCCATTCGGGAGCAACCACAACCAGTGCGTCGCACGCCCTGAGAGTCTCTGAAATTGGACCCCATACAGTGCGCCAGCGATCGTCTCCACTCCACACCGACTCATCCCACAAAGGTAATGGATTACCCGAGAGCGAGACCACGCTGCCTGAGCTACCAAAAAGATTTAGCTGATCCTTAATGTACGACGCTACCCTATCGGACTCGGAATTGGCTCTATGGCTTCCTGCTATGACTGCTACTTTCATCGTCCAAACGATCGCTCATCCTCGAGCAAACCAAAAGACCCTACTACAGAACCAATGTTTTACGGCGGAGATCTTCAACGGTTGTTCATGTTCAGCTTCCGACGTGGACCAAAGACCAACGCTCTTGCATCTTATCAGTGGGCGCAGTGCAGCTCTCCGTTTCACGGAACGCGTAGCACGGTATGCACGCTTACGAACGGTAAACGAGGTAATTGCAACGAGCGATAGCTGCCGGCATTCTGGTAGTGCGATGACTATACCCATGACGAAGTATCCACCACCCTTTGCACTGACGGACCTTTTCGATTCCGACTTCTACCTTAGTCAGTGTAGCGGCGATATCGGCGCCCACAGAGATCCCCTAGACCATTTTACCGCAATCGGATGGCTCCACGGATGGGACCCACACCCGCTCTTTTCAGTACGCTACTACCTGTACCAAAAACAGGAACTCTTGAACGCGCGCATCAATCCGCTCTTACACTACATGATGCACGGCTCTGCCGAGGAGATCGATCCGCATCCGCTTTTTGACACCCGCTATTATCGTGCTCAAGTGCCACACCTGGGAGAGATCCCTTTGCTGCACTACCTAAAAGACGGCTATAAAGCGCTATCACCGCACCCCCTCTTTGATCTGGCATTCTATCGTGAACAGGGCCGAGTCGCCACAATGGCGCTCATCCCCGACGATACGCCCCCGCTCGTGCATTACGTGCTTGAGGGTGTAAAGGACAGTCTGAGCCCTCACCCTCTTTTCTGCTCCCTATTCTACTGCTCTCGAAGGCCTGACGTCATCGAGCAAAAGATGAACCCCCTCGTGCACTACATTCAATTCGGCTCTCGGGAGAACGAGGCTCCTCACCCACTATTGCACTCAGAATATTTTGCGCGCACTTCTGGTGTTCAGCTCACGAAATTTCCAAATCCTTTGCTTGCATTTCTTAACCTTAATGCAAACGAATGTTCCCCCCACCGGTTGTTTGATATCACGTACTACAGAAGCCAGCTCAATGCGCGAGGAGTTGCCGAGCTTGAGGAACACCCGTTAGTGCACTACTTACGAACAGGTCACCGCTTAGGCTTTAATCCTCACCCCCTCTTTGATACCCATTTCTATCGAACCAACAATCCCTATCTGCTCACGTATGATATGGAACCGCTCACGCATTACGTGGCGTGGGGAGCCGAAGAGAGCCGCAATCCACACCCTCTCTTCGATAGTGCATGGTACACGATGACCTATCCGGACAAACAAAAGTCGGGAATGACCCCCCTCGAAGCATACCTTGAAGACTGGCACTCAGGAGGGGAATCAGATCCGTGCTGGGCCTTAAGCACGAGGTACTATCTCGCGAAACGGCCAGGCTGTCGAAGCTCAAACGTCCCACCACCTTTTCACTTTTACTCCTATTTCAGATTACCTCTGACTGTTCAAAACGAGACGGTCTCCTTCCCAAGTGATGATTTTTCGGGGCTGTACAGCCGCTTTAACTCGCGTGTTGGTATTCAGCGCGATCGAGCACCCGTGAGGATCATTATCACCTCGCATGATGCTACACGGACAGGAGCACCTCTGATCGCACTCAACATCGGTCGCGAACTACGTAAGCGGTACGGGATCGAGTGTTTCATAATCCTTGAGCGCGGCGGTGCCCTACTCAAGGACTTTCAGGAGCTCGGTGAGGTAGTCGTTATCGATGACCTCAGACGCAAAGACGGCATCAATAACATCGCTCCTCACGTAATGGCGCTCCTCAAGCCCTCACGAACGGTAGCGATCGTAAACTCCATTGAATGTGCTGATATACTAAGGCTCCTCGTAAGTATGGGGATCCCCTGCTACTCATTAATCCACGAATTCACGGAACGATACAACGAGTACAACGTCGCAAACGTATTGGATAATTCTCGCATAGTCGTATTTCCGAGTGAGACAGTAAAAAGCGATGCTCTAACACACCACAGTAGGCTCAGCACCAAGGCTAGCGATGCCAAGGTGATCCCACAGGGGCTCAACGATCCCTCATTTCTTGAGGGTTCTCGGCAACTCGCACGGACGGAGATACTGCGTGAGCTCAATCTCCCTGAGGACTGTACGATCGTTTTAACCGTTGGACAGATTCAAAGCCGTAAAGGAGCAGACCTCTTTATCCTTGCTGCCCGACAGTTCAAGCAACGCAATCCGGACCGCCACGTCGTATTCGTATGGGTCGGAGACTCTGATAAGTCCGGAGTTTTATACGAAGATTTCCTGCACAGCGACGTGCACAGGGCAGGTCTGGCTGATCGGGTTCTGTTCATCGGCCCCCGCGACGACACACGAAGCTACTTTTATGCTGCCGACATTTATCTTCATCTCGCACGATTAGACCCCTTCCCGTGCGTAGTCCTTGAGGCGATGGCAGCGGCTCTCCCGGTAGTTGTGTTTGATGGGGTAAATGGTGCCTCAGAGATTGTTCGCGATGACGCTGGCTTCGTTTTGCCGTTTCTCGATATGAGTGGTGTTCACGACGCGCTCACCAGGCTGGTTAATGAGCCTGAGCTCAGACACCGTCAGGGAAGATGTGGCCGCACACGTATCGAGGAATCTTTCTCTTTTTCGACGTACGTAAACACCCTCCTAGGCCTTATCTGCGATGATCGCAGGTGGCGACAGATCGGCTCCTTCGAACGCACAGAGCCCGCTCACCATCCACAGAAAAGCCCCCAGGGCAAGGTGCCGGTCTTCTTTGCTGCGTCTTCATGGGGTATCCGGGGGGTCAACATACTGTGGCGGCACCTCATTGCAGGCCTCAGGGCTCGCGGCTGGGATGCTCGTATCCTTTTTACCGATAGACTGATTGCAGGAGAAACGTATCGAGAGCCGCAGATCCCCCACTGCCGAGTATCTCACGCTATCCGCGATACCACTCAGGAGCGCTGGACGGCGCTACAAAACTTTCTCATGCAACAGGCCGAGTGCATCTTTGTGACCGGGGATGACTATAAATGCAACAGTATCGTCTCAGCTCTCCCGGACCACATCGGTGTCGTCGGCACACTCCTCGATGGCTCGGGCGAGTCCTACGAACAGGGATATCGGATCGGTATGTATTGCAATCGTATCATCGGGCTCTCTGAGGAGTTCACGCGCGTGATGTCCGGATACAACCCCGGATTGACCTCGAGAACTATCACAATTTCAGCGGATGCGATTGATCGCACGACCCCCTTAGCATGGAGGACCACGAGGCGCCCAGGTGCTCCACTTCAAATAGTCATGGTGGGAGCCTCAAAAGAGAACAACTCTGCTGAAGAGTATGTAGCTCTTTTGAAACACCTCTCTCGCTCCTCAATACCTTTTGGAATCACCTTCATTACCGAAGAGACAACGCCCTCACTTACTACTGAGATTGAAACCAACCTCGGCCTTAGATTGCCCAGAGGGAGCGTGAGGATCCTGTCGCACGCAGAGCCCGAGCAGCTCACACAACTGCTTGAGGAACACGACGTTCTCCTCGTCATGCCGCATTTTAACGCGCCGTCGCCGTTGCTTACTGAGAGTATCTCCCGCGGCTGCATCCCAGTAATTGTAAAACCTCACGGAAACCTCTCTGCCTTGGTGCGCGCCGGTGAGAACAGCGTCGTTTTGCAGGATGACGACCTCGGTGCGATAGCAGAGGTGCTCAAGGATCTGTACACCAACCTCCCAAGGATGCTTGGGCTTCAACACGCGGCTCTTCAGAGTCGGCAGAGTGAGTACACAGTAGACCTCATGGTCGACCACTACGAGCGCATACTGCAAGGGGTGGCAGAAGAGACTAAAGCTAGACGCTGGAACCGACCAAAGCCGTTCGTATGGAGCCCACATTTCGGAGATGCCCTCCCTCCTCAAGACCTCATATACCGGCACGATGCGCTCATGGCTCGCAAAGGGCTTGAGTCATAACATTCGTCACTCGGAGGCATCACGTTCAGGTGGTAGAAGCCTGTATCGCACGTCCATCCATTTCGACAGGTGTCTTAATTCCAAAACTCGCCAGGATACTCGGTGCCATGTCCCAGATACCCGGTGCGGCCTGAGACCATTCTGTTTTATTTGAGAGCAGCACACCCGGCACAAGTCCCGGATCAAAGCAGTGATCAGCCGACCACTTGTTGGTTCTGTCCCCGATGATCTGCGCCGGGAATTTGCCGAGCACTGCTTCATCTGACACGCGATAACCGGCGTGATATCCCACAAGCACGTCAGGGGCCAACAGCTGGTAGGGCCCCGAGTAGATCTTCTGCGAATCATAGGCTGTCTTCACAACAGGCTTCATACGCTGCGGATCTACAACGAGCGGAAGGCGCGCAATTATCTGCTCTTTAATGCGCTGAGCGTCCCCGGGATCAACGATACCCTGTGACTCCCTATCTTTTAGATTGACATAAATCCCGTTAATCCCGAGCGCGTACGCAGTTGTCTTTGACCAATCAACACGGTCGTACATATCACCTGGGTCCTTTGATCCAGGATCCTTCAGGACTGTATACCCTTGCTCTACTAACCAGGTGCTCAGATGAAATTCACGCTCAAAGGTTCCGAAGCCATGGTCCGAGATAACGAAAAAGGTTGTTGTCTGATCGACTTTGCTCAAGACCAGTTTGAGCGCGTCATCCATCCGTTGATACAACCTCCGCACAGAGGTCTTCAGCTCAGCACTCGCCTCTGGTCGAAAGAGCGGATGGCTGGGATCACACAGACGCCACAACATATGGCAGTTCTGATCGATACAGGAGAAGTAATAGAAAAAGAAGCCCTCGTGAAAGCGAGAGAGTTGATAATCGAGGACCTTAAAGTTTTCGTCGATGACGATATTCGCCTGGTGGTAGTACTCCTCGTCTGAAAGAGCCCCAAAGGCCACTGCCTTCTGGTCCGCCGGGAAACCCTGTGTATAGAAACGACCTACCGCTTGCGCAATCTCTCGCGAATAGCCACTCGGTGAACCGATCGGTAGGTTCGGCTCCATCGGATCGATATTGATCGGCGATACGTATATTTTCAGCGTTGGATGAACCTGCTTGACAAAGATACGCACCATCCCACCAACGGAGGCAAATAAGGGGATAAACTCAAATGAAAGGGGTACCCAATCAGACCACTCACCCTGTTTCAGTACGAGCCTCTGGTCACCGATATCCACCTTCACGATCGGCTCCCACGGATCACGTGATATCGTCACCGGGACACTCGTAGCTGGCCCGTCCTTGCGAAACGAGTTGGCAGGCCCCTCAAGGCTCGCTGCAAAGACATGATTAACGGGATGTACCCTCACCAATCTGCCGCCACTCCACGTCTTAGCATCAGGTACATCAACCTCGGAGAAGAGGGTAAAGGTACCGTAGCTCCCGAGCAGATCCGGAGTCCCCATCCCCGAAAGCGCCTGCACACCCCCGTCCTCAATCACTGGGAAGTTGGCTGGAAGCGCAAACATCGTGGAGGGTATGCCCTGCTCCTCAAGGTAGGACCAGAAAGGACGCCCCTTACGCATCAGATCAACGTGTCCTGAGCCGAGAGGAATACACCATTCGCCGATAGAGAGCTTTGAATCAGATGAGTATGAGCGCGTGGTAGAGAGGTAAGGAAGAAAGGCCTTGGGATCTCGGTGCACGAAATCAAATATTCCATGCCCTCCCGGATTCGTGCCGGTGATAAAGCTCGACCAGGCAACCGGACTTTGCGGGGGCATGGTTGTGGAGAGCTGTCCGAAACGCGACCTCTCCATAAAAGCCTTGAAGGTCGGCATGTATCCCTCTGCCACGAACTGCTGAAGCAGTGTGGGATCCATTCCATCGATGCCGAGCACGATCGTTTTTGCGGAGATCCCACTCTTCTTGAGGTATGGTGCTCGGGCGCTGGTGAGCATATCGCCAAAGGAGATCCCCGCAACGCTCGCTGCCGCACCTTTGAGGAAACCCCGTCTGCTTAACCGCGCGCGCGTCACTTAATCCGCCCCTCGACAAAGAACACCTCGAAACACTTCTCGTGCATAATCGGGCCGTGCCCGAAGTAGCCCTCTTCGCCGAACAGCTCTCCATGATCAGACATGACCATGATATGGGTATTACGGGGCACCACCTCGTAGAGCTTTTCAAAAAGCCCATCAAGGTACTCTACGTTTCTGCGTTGCTTCTCGTGCAGCATCTTCATCTGGGCCATATCGAAGAAGCGCTCCTGCTGTGATTGTGCCCCTTCGCCACCCTGAAGCACGAGATCGTCCATGTGCTTAAACACCCCGTGAACCCCTGAGATACGCGGGAGATCGTCGGCTGATTCGCCTGGAATGATGTACGGATAGTGAGTTTCTCCAACATTAAGCAGGTAAAAGGATGGTCGATCGGGCTCAAATATGAGGTTGTCGATAATAGCGTTAAAATCGTGGTGGCACTTCATGAGTTGATAGCGGTCGAAGTGCGTATTTAAGATCGTTGTTTGATTGAGGACGGGCATGCTTACGAGAGCGTTTGTCTTGTAGCCGTGCTCCTTGAGGAAGGCAGGCAGTGAGAGCCGCGGAACGAACCCTTTAAAGGAGATATCAGGGATATTCAGTCGCTCACCCCAATTCACAAAATCCTTCTTGTAGACCTCTGAAGCAAAGACCCCTTTAGGGCTCTTGTGCGGGCTACATCCGAGGAGATACACCGTATGCGAGGGAACCGTCCAACTCGCATATGAATAGCGTTGCTCAACCTGGCCGAGCCTGCTGATGTATGGCGTCTTGGCCTCAACAAAGGAGTCAAACCTACAGCTATCAAAAACGATCATCAGGAGGTTGTTTTTCATGGCCTTGCCTTACTACTCATTAGACCCTTACACCGACACCCCGAAGAGTCGACTCCCCACGAGCCCCGCTACTATCGAAACCACAAGAAACACCGAGATCCACGACAACTCAGCACCCGCGAATGTGTAGGAACGCGCGGGGTACGACAGCTCTACCCGCTCAATCCGCCCAGGAGGAAGTGAGAATCCACCACCACCGTTCGGGAACAGAAGTGTCGTCAGAGGTTCGTGTCGCGAAAGGTAGATCCCGAGAGGTTGGCCGGGCTGCAAGCCGCTGTACATCGCCTGCTCCACCTGTCTGCCATCCTCAACAGCTAAGAGCTTGAGTACATGCGCGCCCTCCTGATTTGGCTGCACTCTCCAAAATAAAGAGTTCGTCTTCGGAACCCGTACCGGTCCAACGACCGACACCCCAGTGTCAGCCTCCAGAGATACCTGCCGCAGGTCTACCCCTGAGGCGACCGTGACCGACACTGTTGCCTGATCGCCCACTGACAGTGGCCCTGCGCCGAGCCGCAGGTTGAAGTGCCCTAAGATTATTGCAAACGGAACGGCTAACACCAACACCGGCCCCATCGCCAGCGTGAAGTATCTACATCCACACCAGAGCAGGTTCCCTTGCGCCCTGAGGGCCTGAAAAAGATCCCTTCGAAAGAGGAATACCTCCATCAATGCTGCAGCTATCTCGTTTTTGACCCGCCTTATCGCTCCCTGGTTCGATATCTTTCCAAAGACAAGCACCATCACGAGCCCGAAGACCACCGAGACAACAACACACTGAGCCGTTACGGGCATCCACAAGAGTGGCGACCAGAGCAGGTCAATAACTCCTGCCACGATCCGGTGAGAGAGAGCTATCGCACTATTCAAGGTAGCCCAGCCCCTTGAGCTGATTGGCGATCTCCTCTACCTCCGCTGCGGTAGGTTCCTTGTTCGAGGTCGAAGCCATGACTTTTTCAGCTTCGCCCTCTAAGGCGCGCTCGACGAACTCCTCGACCGAACAACCGAGGATACCCGCAGCAACCTTGACCTTCTGCAGGACAGCATCACTGAGCTTAATTTTGTTACCACCGCCGAACATAAACCTCTCCCTGCCGCCCCCCACGCCGCTACGGCGAGGAGGCGCTCCGTAGACCTACACGAACTATATATCAATCCAAAGCTCTGTAGAAGGGTGCTCCAGCCCTACCCTCCAGCCCGCTTACAGCTAATCTGTCGCTGTGAGAGCGCCCTCATAACGGCCTCGCAGTGGTCCCCCTGTATCTCGAGGACCCCCTCTTTTTCGGTCCCCCCGGTGCCGCACACCCTTTTAAGCTCCTTGAGCAGGGCGAGCAGGTCGGTGCGTGTCATAGCAAGCCCAGAGACAGTCGTTACGGTCTTGCCTCCCCTGCCCTTGGTCTCTCGCCGTACGCGAACCTTACCGTCCCCCGTAATCTGTCTACGCTTATCCTCAGCGCAGGAGCACTTCGTGCGTGGCTTGCTACACTCACCGCACATCTCTCCATGCTCAGTGGAGTACACCACTCGAAAACCTGGTTCCTTACCTTGCGTCACGTTGTCCTCTCAGCCATAGCAGCGTTATCTGCGAACCCCACGAAGGTTAACGCCCACTAACTGAGATTGAAAGAGGCGACGATCGACCCGGCGTAGCGTTCGCTCTTGACGGCTTTCTAAGAGATCATAGTGCTTAAGGGCGGATAGGTGCTCCACCACACGATCCCCCACCGTATCATCACACTCCCAATCCAACCGCGCTGGATCGGGCAAGCGCAACGGTCGAGAGTAGTTTCGTAGCGTCTTCTCACCCTGCATGTTGAAATAGAACTCAAAATACGAGAGCACGAGTTCACGAATGTTCTTGAAAAGAGGTTCACGGAGACGCAATCCCGGAAAGTTTGATTTCGCGACAGCTCCCCAACGTCCACGATATCGATATGCACAGATCATGTGATCATCGTCTCGCACTGCACACAGATCTACAAGGCACGGAAAAAAACCGGTCCGTCTCAACGCTGCCGCCGCCAGTAGGGAGCCATCAAAGCAGTGCGCTTTCCCATCCCGTAGCGCTGCTCGCGCGCACAGATGTCCATCTTCACAGCGGTAGGGTAACCTATCGAGGTAGTCCTGCACTGCGGCTGGTGTTCGTAGCCGTTTCAAAATCGCCAGCTCCGATTCAGTCCACGAATTGTGTCTCTTTTCGTTCATACGCACCTTCACGAAATCGCATCTCTACTTCTATTCCGAACTAAGGCCTATTGTGTACCTGAAATCGACAAACTTAAGATTCCAACCGAAAAAAGAAGTGATTCGAAACCATAAAAAACAGACTCCGTTAACGACTTGCCAGCGTGCCAAGCGAGCAATTTTTTTCCAGTAAAGAGTTAGCCCTCCGAGTTGCTGAACTGGCGGCCCATAACGGTATTGAAGAGCAGGATCGTGCGGGTCTCGAGAAGAGTTTAAGCGAGTACACGCTACAATGTTGTGCACTGTGCCTACGGTACCTTGAGAAATCGACATCCACGGACACCCTCGACGAGCTCACGACGTTTTTACTTCCGCACCTTCAGGGGAGAGATCTGCGGTGGCCCTCCGAGCTTCAATCGCTCTCTCAGAAGTGGGGAGAGTGGTCGCCCGGATTCGCGTATGACGAATGGAGCATGGCTCAGCTCAAAAAAACCCTCCCCGGGGTTCCTGAGAACGCTATCCCCGCGATCGTCAAGCGTTACGAGGATCCCTCCAGCCCGCACGCTCTCGTTGGTGCGGTTACCCTTGCCCAGCACGATATTATCCATATCCTGCTCGGTCGGGGACTGCTCGACCAGGATGAGGCGTTCGTTCTCGGTTTCACGATGGGCACGGCATCGCGTGAGGATAGAGAGAGCGATCTCCAAAGGATGCGAGACGTCCTTGGAAAGGAGTACCAGGAGCCGTTTCGGATCCCGAGGGTGAAGTTACAAGCCTTTGACCTCGGGGTGGAGTGTGCGCGACGTTCGAGCTGCAGAGATATCTTTCTTAAGCCCCTGACAGACTCGTCAGCTTTGGAGAAGACGGTAGCTCAGTTGCGACAGGAGTACGGTATCGATAAGCAGGCACTGCTTGAGTTCTACGCTCGAGAGCGCGAGCAGATCCCCGGTACCTTTGAATCTCTAAGGTTGGCGTAGATTGGGATAGACGATGAAGCTCCTATGCCTCTCGACCGATAACGTAGCGCTTGAATGTGGTGTTAGCCTTGAAGGTACACCCTTTCTGGGCGGAGCGGCGCATTTTTAAAGGATTCTCTATGAAAAAATATTTTCTGTATCTCGTTGTGCTTTTCAGCTGCATGAATACTCCACTCAGCGCCTCTGCAGAACGGATCTCAATCTCTGTGAAGGGAATGGTGTGCTCTTTTTGTGCACGGGGGATCAAAAAGACCTTCGGTCGCAAAGACGGCGTGCTTGATGTGGCAGTGGACCTTGACCGTAAGGTAGTCACCATCACGACCAAGGACGGCACGACGCTTGCCGACAGTGAGATCCGAGAGAGCATCATCGATGCCGGGTATGAAGTACTTGAGATCAAGCGAGGCTAGTATGATCCGGAGACTCATACCGGCGGCAGCGCTTTTCTGTTCCTTGAGCACGCTTGTCTGTTGCGCTCTCCCCGCTCTCTTTGTGGCTCTGGGTGCAGGCGCTAGCTTCGTGGCACTGCTTGGGGTATTTCCGCAGCTTATATGGCTTTCGGAGCGCAAGGTCCTCGTGTTTTCGGTGGCTGGTAGCATGCTAGTACTGAGCGCTTTCGTGCGCTTCGGGACCGCACGTCAATGTCCGACCGATCCGGAATTAGCGCGACAGTGTCGCAGCGCTACGCGAATTTCACATCTCGTATTTTTTCTCTCTCTTGGCCTGTACGCTACCGGGGTGTTCTTCGCTTTCGTTGGCTAGCCGAAGGGGCTCATTAGTGTGCCTATTGTGCATGAACTCGCGGCAGAAAGAGCTTAAAGGAGGTACCAGCACCGCTTTTTGACTCGATCTGTAGCCAACCGCCGTGCGCTTGACTCACGCCGTGGGCAACGGCGAGCGCCAAACTAAGCGCGTGCTGATCTCCATCAGTCAATAGCACAGGCCGCAGGGCATGATCGAGCTCCTCAGAGGTCATCACACGCCCGGTGCTGTGCATCTCAATTACGACGAATGAATCTGGAACCGCTCGTGGATTCTGCAGATTGGCGCCGCTTATATACTCACTCTCCGCATCATCGATCGGTTTCACCAAAAATCCAAGCGGATGTGCCCGGTGAGCCTGCCGCACGGTTTCTGCGTCAGAGAACGCTGTCAAAAATATAGACGGAAGGTGAAACGTCCGCTGCAGCACGTCAGCCAGCCTCGTTCCGGAGAGCTCTCCTGCGAGCTTGACATCCATGAGAACCAGGTCCGGCTTAAGCTGTCCAGCTAACGTAAGAGCTTCCTCACCTGAGACAGCAGTGCCCACCACGCTGTGTCCCATTCGCTCCAGGCGTTCTTTGAGCTCAAGAGCGAAAAGTGCTTCGTCTTCACACACCAGTATCTTTAAAGCTTCCATACACAACCAAGAGACAATAAGGACCTCTGTATAACGAGCACTCCTAGGCCCTGTGTATTCTTCCGAGACGTTTGCCTGTTGCAGCCTTCGCCAGCGCCTCATTCGGCCATTATGCTAGCGCTCTGCTACGCACCACGGTATGTTCTTGCACCGGCTGCAGTCCCGGGCCTAGCACCAACTTGCTTCCAGGTTGAGCGTAATGTGGATGTCGTGTCGGTATGCGCAGGGGGTCATTCGCACGAACATTGCCCCTGATTGCATCGCCCCCGATTGATGGAGAGATAACCGTGAGGGGAGATCCTCATTCAAAACTAAAAGACCTTAGCTGCTTCAGATCGACTCCAATCCTAGCAGGTCGCGACAGTTATTGAAGCGCTGCAGAAACCCCTCTTTTTGTACCCTTCCCCATTGTGCGTGACCTGCAGACCTGCTCGTGCGCGTGAAAAGAAGTGATTTATGAGTCAAAAACTGTGCTTACATGATCTTTATGCTCGTTATCACCCGCTCGATCTCCTTAACGCGCCTCGTACTGTGTGGTCTACTATTGTTGAGTAGCGAAACCTTACGAATGTATCATACGAAGGCTGGTGGTAGGCCCCTATGCTCGACAGAAAAGACGATCCTCAAACACAAGACCATTCCGATAAGCCCGACGATCGAGCGTCGCAGCTCTCGAATTTACTAGGCGTTGACAGGGACAGTGGGCCGAAGAACCCTATGTTTAGGACGGAGATCGATGCTGATCTCACCAAGCACAGGGTCCCTGGAACAAGTAAGCATACCAAACTGGGACAACCTCTCGTTCAGATAAACTTCGATGAGATCGACCCCTTCTCTTTAGACCCGGTCGGGCGCATTAAGGCTCTGGCAAACCTTCATCCTATCCCGTCTGAAGAGTTCACTTTCCAGAACTTCTTCCGCAAGGAGAGTGGCGTGCCGCAACCATCTCAGATCCTCAAATTCGGGAAGGACCTGGTAAGTGGTTTTGTAGTAGATTCTCTCACACAGAGGGCGCAATTGGTGCGAGCAACGCCCGGTGATATGCTCGACGTCGTTCAGCCACAATTCGTGCTATTGTTAGGGGCGGCATGGAGCCACCCTGAGTTCTCGCCATTTCATCCTCTGAAGAATCATCATGAGCAACCAGCTTTGCCGATCATCGGTGACCTGTGGCTCGATGGAGAACCGCTCAGTGAAGATGTCTTGAGCGCGCTTGGTATCTCACCGTGCGGTGCCCCCGTCACCGATTCGGACGGGAATCAATCAGTGGTGCTTGCCAGTTGCAACGTATTCCGCTCAGGAGGTCGCGCATTCCTGTTACCGGTAAGGACTATCCTGCCACTGGTGCCTACCTCCGAAGGTGGCCTCAAGATACCGTCGCTCGATGACATTCAGGATTCCTCACGAGATAAAACACTCACCGTTAAGCCCGTGGTTGCGTTCCAGTACACAGGGATCGGTATGGGCCGGTATCTTTATCACGCTGCGCCGAAGGACCAAGCCGGCCGCGTACTGATGGATGAAGCAAAGGATGTTATCGTCGAGGCGGAAAACCTGCCGTGCAAGGCCGGGGTGGCGATCGTTCAACGAACTGAATACGCGGGAAAATCCGGGATATTTCTCGACATCAGACACCAGGCAAGCTCGGTATCACCAACGGGCGGACTTGCCGACGACACCATTAGCATCGAACGCGACGCTTTGCTGCTGAGACACGGGGCCACCATGGGTGGAATCACGATCAACTCAGCGTCTATCCTACAACGGAAAAAGCTGGAACAGGTCCTAGGCCGAACATTAGATCTTCCGTGGGAAAATCTGCACGTTTTGGTTCGGGCGATCTTCGATAGCTCTCATCGCCTCTCGGCATTTTCGATTTCAACCGGGAAGTCCTTTGCAACTCAGATTCTGCCTGAGATCCTGGGAACCACGACCGAGAAATTCTCAACCGAGCTGCGCGATGAGTACCTCACGAAACTAGCAACTACCCTCGGTCACAACGCGTCTATCTGCCTTGGACTCTCCTTAACTCTACCCACTGACCAAGTAGCCCTGGATAACTTGAGCGTTTTTGGCGGTATCCTCGATAGCGAAAACTTCGTGCCGATGCGCTCGCGCTATGAGGCCCTCGGCGTCATCAAACTCTGGGTCCAGAGCTTAGTCACGGTAGCCACCGCATGTGGTGTAGAGCTGGACGAGCTGAGACGGGGTAAGATAGTCGAGTCATTCGCGCGCGCCTTACTGCCAAACTCCTTTAAGCCCGAAAAGCTGCAGTCTTTCCCACCAGAGAACTCGTGCACGGATGGAGATGAACTCGGCAGTTTACTGGGGACCATTCTCACGATCGCGTGGGTTGAGCAGTCGATGAGCCGTGACCGCGTTGGGTTTCCCGTTGCGGCGCTTCTTACCTACTTTAAACAGAACCGTTCGGAGCTACAGGTAGTGCTCGGCGGCGTCGTTCCACGTGAATCCGATCTGTCACGGTGGATCAAATACGGCCTACCAGACCCGGTAGTATTCGATACAATCAGTTTCTCCGGTGGGTCAGTGGTGCGTCATCAGATGCCTTACGGTGCATTTGTGAGCTCTCTCGCGCAGATGTATATTGGGTCTCGTGTGATTGCTCACCAACGACGACTCGTGTCGGCGGAGGGTGATCCACCTCCCAGGGAGATTGAAGAGGTCCCCTACTAAGTCATCCGCACGAACACGTGCTGATTAAACTCGATGTATACGTAAAGCCTCTTAAGGGCTTGACCGTTACCGTCAAACCTCCTCGTTAGGGAGGAAACTCGAACGTGAACACAGCACCGTGATCGTCCTCGGCAGTAAGTCGTCCGGATAATTGCTTACAGAGGGTGTTTACCATTCGGATACCAAGGCTTGAACAGGTCAGCAGATCGAAATCTCGCCCTAGACCAGGCCCACGATCGGAGATGCGAAATTCGATCATTGCTCGCCTGTTTCGAAGCTCAATCGACAGCGACAACACTCCATCCGGACCACACCCGTGCTCTATGGCATTCGCTATCAGTTCATTAAGGATCAAACCGCTCGGAACGGCCTTGTCGATCGAGAGCTCGACCGGTTCCAGATCGAGGCTCAAGTGAGAGCGCTCGGGCGCTATGCCGTGCGACCGAAGGAGTTGCTTAGTCAGCTCCGAGGCGTATATGTGGAACCCGATCTGCGAGAGGCTCGCGGATCGGTACAGCTCTTCGTGCACCAGCGCCATACACTTGACCCGCTCCTCACTACTGCGCAGCATCGTACGAGCAGGTCCCTCGGCCATGTATCCCGACTGTAATCGAAGCAGACTACAGATGATCTGGAGATTGTTCTTCACCCGATGGTGAAGCTCCTTGAGCAAGAGCTCTTTATCCGTCAGTGATCGTCGCAGAGCGTCTTCGGCGACCTGTTTTGATCGCATATCGTGGGCAACGATTGATACCCCCGGTGGTGTCTTGTTCGTTCCCGGAACAAGCGATATGCACAACCACAGCGGCACCTGCGTCCCATCCTTACAACGACACACCGCCTCTAGCTGAGAAAAAGTCTCTGGAGTACAGCTTGCTCTCGCTATATGTTCCACGATGCGTGTCCCGTCTGGGGCTACGAGAAATGCCACCGACCGTCCAAGAACTTCTCGCTCTGAATACCCCAAGAGCCTCTCCGCAGAGCGATTCCACCCCCAGATCTCTCCATTCGATTCGACGCCAATGATAACGTCTTGAGCATTCTCTACCAATGACGCGAGCCGGGCCTCCTTAGCCTGCTCCTCGTCGTAGACCATGTGCTGGGTAGCCACTGTCACGGAACCCTACCTCGGTTACACGTCGCGATCCTGTTACCGCCACACATCCGTGACGTTTAATCGACTGAGCTATGCATAGCGCACTCCGCGTGGACTCCACACAAAAAAAAAGCCTCTATCGCATACCCCCAACAGGGTGCTGTGAGGTGAATGATGGTCATCATATGAGAGCTTCAAGGGTCTTAGTTGAGGCGATCAAGGCACGCCCATCGGTGAATACGCCTGGGGAAGGCAAGACCACATACACCTGAGAACAAGGCCGCTTCGTCGGATAGATCGAAATTAATGAGGTGAAAAGTGTGGCTGCTGACCATTTCTACCTCGCTAACCTACAGTGGCCGAGGCAGCGCTCCTTGAATGTTCAGGACCGAGCCAACCTTAATCCCGAACTTGCCCATTGTACCGCCGGCGAACTCAAGCACATAGGTGCTCGGCGCATCAACTTTACGAGCATCCTCGGTGAGTGGTGGCACCCGCTCCAACACTCCAACTACGCGTAGATCCTTTGATACGAAGACCATATCGAGAGGTATCAGCGTGTTCTTCATCCAAAACGACTGCACCTCTTCAGTCGGAAAGATAAAGAGCATCCCTGAACGTTCAGCGAGTTCGCGCCTAAACATCAATCCGAAGCCCCGAGATGACGGGGTCGACACCACCTCCATGCTGAAGGTGGGGCTTACCTCACCCGATGGAAGCTTGAAATCTACAGCCACCTGCGGATGCTGAGACTTGGCCTGACAGCCTAACGCACAGAGAAGGTTTCCCACGACCAAGAGCGCTACAAGCGCTATCCCGCTCCTGGTAGATCGCGCTGAGCATCGACCGCGCTCCCTTATCACGCACCCACCTTAGTACCTTTGCACAGGTTCACCAGCTCCGGAACGGCCTGAAAGAGGTCAGCAACCAAGCCGTAGTCGGCTACTTCAAAGATCGGAGCGTCTGGATCCTTATTGATGGCTACTATCACCTTCGAATCCTTCATACCCGCTAGATGTTGAATCGCTCCGGATATGCCCACCGCCAGATAGAGCTTAGGCGCGACGACCTTGCCTGTCTGCCCGACCTGCCAGTCGTTTGGCGCGTAGCCGGAGTCAACCGCCGCACGCGACGCACCAACTGCCGCACCAAGGGCATCTGCCAATGGATAGATCACCTTCTGAAAGTTCTCAGCCGAGCCCAGCGCACGACCACCACTGACCACAACCTCAGCATCTGAAAGCTCAGGTCTATCGGCCTTTGATTGCTCGTAGCCCAGCACCTCACCGAAGCGTGGCTGCTCCTTCAACTCTGGATCGCCAGAGAGCTGTAACTCAGACACACTGCCGGGAGCGCTACCCTTGAGCGCCGGGGAAAAAGCTGTGCCACGCACCGATACGACTCGTGCAGCCGAGAGCACCTCGACATCTGCTATGATATTCCCTGCATACATAGGTCGCTTGAGCGACCCATCTAAATTAACCGCCACGATCTCTGACGCCTGCCCCGCATCGAGCATCACTGCAACGCGCGGCAACAGGTCCTTACCAGAGCTGCTCGCTAGTCCAACAACAACATCGCATCCTGAATCCTTCGCCGCGAGGGTTACAGCTCTCGCATAGGGCTCTGCACGAAACTTCGAAAGTATCGGATCCTCAGAGTAGCACACACTCTCCACGCCGTACTCTGCAACATCACGCGCCGCCGCTGCTGCCCCCGCTCCCAACACAACGGCGCATAGCCCAGCCTTTCCCCAGACCGTTTGAAGCTCCTTTGCCGCGCTCAGCGCGCACAGCGACCCCTTTCCTACCTTGCCATTATCGTGTTGTACGAATACGAGCACCTTACTCATGTGTCACCCCTTAGAGAACCTTAGCTTCGTTCTGAAGCGCTGCTACTAGATCGGCAACGCTCCCCACCTTCTTTCCAGCCTTTCGTCCGGCTGGGAGCGACATGCCGCGAACCCTCACCTTAACGTCTGACGCTACACCGAGCGCCTCAAGCGAGAGCTCCTCGAAGGGCTTCTTCTTGGCCTTCATCAAATTAGGCAGCGCAGCATAGCGCGGCTCGTTCAATCGGAGGTCGGTTGAGACCACGCACGGTAACGGTACCTTAAGGGTCTCTAACCCGCCGTCGATCTCACGTGTGACAACCGCACTACCCTCCTGGATCTCGATACGTGAGGCGAAACAGGCCTGGGGGAGATTCAGCCGACCAGCCAAAGCTTGAGCTGTTTGATTAGAATCGGAGTCGATCGCCTGCTTGCCCATGAGCACCATCGAATACTCGCCCCGCTTAAAGACCTCAGCTATAACGCGAGACGCCAGATCAGAATCAACTGGCCCGTCGTATTTGACGAGCAGCGCCGAATCGGCGCCCATCGCCAAAGCGTATTCGAGCCGTGCGCGTGCATCGGCTGGACCGATACTGACGAGCACAATCTCAGACGCAAGGCCCTTCTCCTTCAAACGGATCGCCTCCTCGACTGCTATCTCGTCAAAGGTGTTCAGGATCCACTTGATACCCTCTGTCTGTATGCCAGAGCCATCAGCCAGGAGTTTGAGTTTAATCTGCCAATCGGGAACTTTTTTAACGGGAACTAAGATCTTCATACCGGAATATTACCCCAAGCCGTTCCGATCGTGCCAGGGCAATATTACCTGGGCCACACATTGAAACCGTTGTTGGATAATTGCGACTTACAGCCGGTCAATCAAGGGTAATCAGGGCCTCCGAAAACGGCGGCCTGAGCAAGCGACTACGCCCTACCTTGGCTGATTGCGCCAGCACGGGATGCGTTTTTTCGAGGCGTGTAAGCTGATTTAGGTGGTCAGCCGTCTGACTTACCAGTCGAGCCACGTCACCATCAGCCACGCCGGATAAGCGCAGAAGACCCGAGAACTCACCCCAGCTCTCCGAGTCCATCCATGTGATTACGGTCAGAGCCGCATCTGGTAAGACCTCTACCTCACTCTTACCTGGGCCGGTGTAGGTATCCTTGATGCGTTGAACGATCTCCCGCAAGGCGCTGTAGAGCGCCGGTTTAATTGGGTTCTGTTTGAGCTTAAAATAAGGCCGGTGCGGATCGCCTGCGATACTTCCAATCAATCCCACCAACTCATATAAGGCACAGTCATCGAACAACTTTGCGTCGATACACTCGCCGAGCTCGAGCACTAAGCTCGTACACAGCTCTGCTGCCCAATAGCCCTTCTCCGTAAGCCCACCCCCCTCGACATAACCGAGAGCCCTCAGGCCCTCCAAGGAGAGGTGTAGCGAGGTCTCTTGCTTACGGTCGAGCTCATCGGCTTCCTTGAGCATACGCCTGACCCGCTTTTCAGCCTTCTTACGCTTCTCACCCTTAAGGGCATGGTCAGCCTCGATGTTCTGTTGCTCTCCGATCGCCTGTTCTCGCATCTGGCTCGCGTTCTTGCGGTCAAGAAAGGCCGCCAAGCTCCTCTCAACGGTGTACTCCAGGTCGTCGACGTTACGGTACTTGAGCAAGTTGAGCACCGTTGAGGGTGCAGCGAAGTATGCCGATCTCAGGGGCTCGGGAGGCCGCTTGGAAACCTCAAGAAGCACCCGCGCATCCGAGAACTTACTTGGCGTTATGATACACATCCCCACAGCATCTTTACCGCGTCTTCCAGCCCGACCCGCCATCTGCTGAAATTCGGCTGCTGAAAGGACGCTAAAGCCCTCAGAGCCGCGCTTGCTGTGCGCTGTTATCACTACCGTACGTGCTGGAAAGTCAACGCCTGCTGCCACCGTTCCGGTTGCAACCATCAGGCGCAGCATCCCACGCGACATGAGCTCTTCGAGCAGCAACCGCCAGATCAAAAGCTGCCCAGCGTGGTGCGCTCCTACCCCTGTGGTAATCAGCGCCTGGTATTGCGGGTACGCCGTGATGAACTCGGGCTCGAATCGGTACTTGTCGATCACCGCCTGAATCTCAGCCTTGAGCTGCTTCTGACGCCCCGGCTGGAGGAGCGCGTTGTTGTTACGAGCGACGCTCTCGACATCTGCATCGCACTGCTTACGCGCCGTTCGAAAGAGGATCGCCGGAAGGAGCTGATCGCGTTCGAGCTCACGCAGGATTATCGAAACGGGAAATTCTACCTGCATCTTATCGCCTCCTCCTACTCCGTCCGCTACCGGAGCGGGAGCTGTCACCCCGTGACCCTCGACCACGACCCCCTTGCCGCCGTCTGCCATCACCATCGGAGCGATCACCACGATAGTGCTTGACCCTGGTGCTCGAATCATCGAGCGGCATACTACCGTAGTAGTGTGCTACCTCTGGCGAAAGATGGCCCTTTTCATCACTGAGAGGAATAACACCGAAGCGCGGATGCATGAACCCGTAGCGCAGCTCAACTGGACGATCAGTCTTCATCACCACGCGGCACTCTTTGTTGCGCACCTCTTCGATCCAGGCAGCGATCTCCTCAGCGTTGGAGATCGATGCTGATAACATCAACAGGGTCGACGTGCTCGGGGTGAGAATAATGCTCTCCTCCCAAACCGCCCCGCGCTGAGGGTCTGCGATGTAGTGAACTTCATCGAGGATCACCAGTCCGTACCTCCCTGAGCCGCGATACAGCTCGTTTCGGTAGATCTCGGTGGTGGCGATAACGACGTCGGAGTCCCCCTCGATCTTGCGATCTCCGGTCAGCAACCCAACGGAGTGTTTTGGACCAAAGGTAACCTGAAACTCAGTATACTTCGTGTTCGACAACGCTTTAAGTGGTGTGGTGTAGATTGAGTGCTGTCCTACCTCCAGCAAGCTCTTGATCGCTTGCACTGCTATGTAGGTCTTCCCGGAGCCGGTGGGAGCAACCACAAGGGTATCGATGCCAGCCTGTAAGTTTGCAATCGCCTCCTTTTGGAAGTCATCAACTATGAATTCGCCCTTCTCAGGAACCCCTAGTCCAGTGAGGAATCGCTCGCGCGATTCGTGGATAGCCTTAAACTTCATCATCGAGTCTTTACCTTTATACTGGCAGGGTCGTGATCGGCGCCCCGCTGTTCACCTCGTAGCGACAAGCGATAAAGCTCCGCACGAACACTGGCGACGCATGTACCAAGTGATCAACCGTTCCATCGAATGCAATCGATCCATCAAAGAGAGCCAGAACCCGCTGCACTGCCGGGAGCAGTCGACGCAAATCATGACTGACCATCACGGTCGTTGGCTTGTACTCGTTGTGCAGCTCGACGATCAGCTCCATGATCACACTACTCGCGACCGGATCGAGACCGCTCGTTGGATCGTCCAACAACAAGATACGAGGGCGTCCGACCAACGCTCGAGCTAACGACACCCGCCGCCTCATACCACCGCTTAGTTGACCGGGCATCTTAAACGCAGCTCTCGACAGCCCTACCCGAGCTAGAATCTCACTTACCTTCTCACACACCTCTTGTCGCTTCTGGTGCGGGAGCGAGGTCGTTGGAACTTTACCCCCGACCAGCGGAAACGCCACATTTTCATACACCGAAAGGGAGTCAAAGAGGGCCCCCTCTTGAAACATCAAGCCAACGTCACGATGTGAGCAACCACCTCCAAAACGTATCTCCCCTGATTCACCTTTGCAGGTGTGGGCGATGAGTTTAAGCAACACACTCTTGCCACCGCCGCTCGGCCCTATCAAACCGTTAATCGACGCCGGGAAGAGCTCAAAATCAACCCCGCGTAGCACGTGCTTATCGCCGAAGTGTCTGTGTACGTTTCTAACTGATAACACCCAATCTCCCCTTGGCAGCTGGAAGCGCTACCCTATCGGTCCCTTCGAAGCATCCCATCCGGCATGCTCCTGAAGTCGACTCTCCTATCAGCATTATACCGAGGAAAACGAATTGCACGAGAGCTCGCTTGGCGCAACGTCCGCCTCCTCAAGATGCGGCCCAGCCTGCCCGGACACCGGCGCCCTCCACTCTCCAGCACGCACCTGCTCCAAAAGCCGTATCTGTTCATGTAAGCAGTTGATGGTCAACAGGCTCTTGCGCCACACCGACCCACGGCACATCTGCGATGCTAACTGCTTGACCTTACCAGCGCACGTAGAATCAGAGAAGTCCTCTCTCAGAAGCTCTATGTATCGAAACAACAGGGCGAGCATCAGAGTGTGGTCCTTTGCAAGCCGCGAGGCCTCACCGGTCATGATCTCCGAGAACACGAGGGGGTTCCACATGCTCGCCCGACCGATAAACAGACCAGCAACCTTGCCCCTCAGGCGTTCCTGCGCTGAACCTCGATCAACGACATCACCGCTACCGAGAACCGGTATCGAAAGCCTATCGGCGATCTGCTCAACCACATCCCAATCAGCCTCTCCGCGATAGAGCTGCGCCCGCGTACGTCCATGCACTGCGAGTGCCTCTACCCCTTCGTCCTGAGCCATTAGCGCAATCTCAAGCGCATTCCGAGAACCCTCGTCCCAACCACTCCGTACCTTAATCGTAAGCGGAATCTGTACAGCACGACGCACCTCACGGATGATCTGCCGCAAGTGGTCCGGTTGGCGCATCAGCTCGCATCCGCCTCCGCGCTTGACTACCTTGGGGGCCGGGCACCCGCAGTTGATGTCGACCATATCAGCGCCACTATCCTGCACCATCAGTGCAGCATCACGCATACGATCGATGTCATAGCCGAAGATCTGAACGCAGAATGGCCGCTCCTCCGACGAGAAGCGCATCATCTCCATGGTGCGGCGCGAACCACGCGTCATACCCTCGACCGAGACGAACTCACTAACAACTAAACCGACGGCTCCCGGATTGCTCTCTTTGACGAGCCTTCGGAACGCCCTGGTGGTAACGCCACTCATCGGTGAGAGCACCAACCCCGGACTGATGACGATATCGCGAACCTTGTACTGCTCAATCACGTAAACACCCTCGTACCTTCCTGGAGAGCACATCGATTGAAAAGGGCTTCTGAATGAAGTCCCGCCCCCCGTGTGCCAGTATTCGAGTTACCACCTGCTCGGAACTAAATCCACTCACGATCAGAACTCGCAGGTCAGGGCGTAGCCGTCTGAGTCGGTTAAAGACCTCTTCTCCTGAAAGCCCAGGCATGAGTAGGTCTAAGATCACCAGGTCATATCGGCCCTCGGCCTCCCCGAATTTATCCATGGCATCCAAGCCCGACGCCGCAGTGTCAACAGAATAGCCGAGGTGCGTCAGGCTCAAACCCAACACGTTCCTTACAGCGTACTCGTCATCAACCACCAGGATCCGCTCCCCCTGGCCGGGGACTGGGCCGCTCTCGGACTCACCACCTGAATCCTCCGCCAACAGCGAGTCCTCTACCACAGGGAGCACGATGCGGAACTCCGTTCCGACACCCGGTTGTGAGGACACCTCAATGGCACCACCGAGGCTCTTGACGATCGAAAATACGGTTGTCAGCCCCAGCCCAGTACCACCTTCCTTTTTGGTGGTGAAGTATGGCTCAAACAAGCGCCGTCTCACCTCATCACTCATGCCCTCACCGGAGTCACGTACTACCAACGCTCCATATCTCGGGGCTGCCGGTTCGGTACCGAAGAGGCGCGAAACCTCATCCGATGAACATGTCCGCTCGATAGCAACCTCTATTGTCCCCTCAGACCTGATAGCGTCGCGCGCGTTGACGACCAGATTTATTATCACCTGAGATATGTAGGCCTCCGACGCAAGCACTTCAACGGTGCGTGAAGGAGGTGAGAAGTGCAACCGAATACCGGAGGGTATCGTGCCCTTGACCAACAGGCATACCCGCGACACCATCTCGCCGAGATCTACCCTCGTTGACGGTTCCGTTTGTTCAAGCCGCGAAAATCTGAGGATCTGTTGCGTCAGGCTCGATGCTCTAACGGCACCCTCCTCAATCGCCATCAGTGACTCAGTGTGGTCGCCACTCGCTGGAAGTACGTTCTGCAGATAGGCCAGATGGCCCAGGATCCCCGTAAGGATATTGTTGAAGTCGTGCGCTACCCCACCAGCGAGTAATCCCAAAGTCTCCATGCGCTGTGCATGGAACACCTTGGTAGTTTGATCCTGGGAGAAGCTCGCGAGGACCCTCACCAACAGGGTCTCACCAGCAAATGTGGCTAATTTCACCACGAGCGGCTCTCCCTCGGCGTTTCTGAATTCTGCAGGACATTCGCGTGTCTCCCAGCGGTACTTCTCAACATCAGGCCAAAAGCGCTCCACTGCTTTGCCGATCAGCGCCTCCACCTGAGCCCCGACCAGCCGAGAAAAGGCGCTGTTGAGCGCCAAACAGGTGCAGTCCCTCGATAAAACGCAGTGAGGTTCAGGCAAACCTTCTAGGATAGTTTGCGCTAGGTGAGCTGGATTCATGAATAGATACCGACAAGAACTACTGTTTAAGGGGCATAACCGAGCAAACCTACACCCGCCTAATCCCGCGGCAGAAGAGGCACAATCGCCCACTCGCCCTGTCTCCAGAAACTATAGCTGCTAGATCAGTCACTTATCAATGTACTGTCTCAAGCGGAATACTCCTGTCGTTTCCAGCAACCACGGCCCTCATTCTGCCCCGACTACACCGCGTGAGATCTCCCTAAAAATTGTGGATCCCTTCCCTCTCAGCCTGAATCTCAACACCTTAGGAACGAGATGATGTGTCCTCGGATCCGGTATTGTATTGTAACGTAGAGCAGATGTGATAGGTTTTATTTACCGTAAGTGTTTTTAACGGGGAGTCCGCAGTTATGTCAGAGTCTGATTCCAGTACGCTGAAGGGAGTTGTAAAGTGGTTCAATGATGCCAAGGGATTTGGTTTCATCGAGCACTCCAGTGGACGAGATGTATTCGTTCATTATTCGGTAATCGCCGCTGAAGGTTTCAAAACCCTCAAGGATGGCGAGACGGTCGAATACGAGCTGAAGGAGGGTCCAAAAGGCCTGCAAGCAGCCAAGGTAACTCGCACGAAGAAAGATGGCGAAGAGAGCGCCGAGGCAGCTCCATCCGATATATCCTCGGATGATTCTGCTGAGGAGGCCAGCGCCACGATGGTAAGCGAGTAGCCGGCTTCCGACGCTACTAAACCCTGCGGTGAGAAGGGACGCTCACCGCGGGGGCGCTAGGCGCTTCCGCCCAACACGACAGCGGCTCTTCAAGAACCGCTTCGGGCTATCCTCTTCTCACAGCCCGCTTCTCTAAACTTGATCCTAGCAGATATAGCCGAGAGTGAACCCTCAACGGTCTACACTAGTCGAATGCCGATCGATCGACGTCGGAGTTCGCGCGCCAAAAGAGTCACTCCCTTGCTGTATGCGGCGAAAAGGTCCGGATTACTGAGGAGCACCTCGTTCATAGAGGCTTGCATTCGGACGACGATCGAGTGAATGGCCTCCGAAGATACTGCGTGGTTGCTGCAGACGAACTTCGACAGAAACACCTCACTGAGTGGAATGCCGCGTTTGAGGTCTACCTCGATTGCATCCTTGATAGTGACCTCCGAGATCTCATCTCCTTGAATTACCCGATCCTGAAGCGCAGCGAGTGCAGAAGCAACTTCAGACGTCGATACAACCGAACGAAGGACCGCCATACAACCCCACTATAGTCGCACCCGATACAGCCGGTATGCTGGTAGAGGTTATGGCGAGACCGCTACGACGGGTTACTTAAACCCATCGCGAGGCTCTTAGAACTACTCAAACGTACAAGGATTCCGCTATCCTATTGCCGCATCGGGAGCGACCGTGAGAACAAACGAAGAAACGTTACTGTTGAAAATATTCGTGTACAAGGTTTCATCACCGACCGTACAGATGACCTCCTCCGGAATGTCAGGAGCGCTCTGAGAAACAACGCCGGCTACAAACAGAACTCCGCCGTCTTGCACAAAGATCGCCCCACCCGAATCCCCCCGACAGGGATGGCTCTCGTTGGGTCGAAATGAGATTGAGATGTGCTCCGAAGACACATCTCGAATCACAGCTCTGCCTGCACGTAAAACCCCGCCCACGGGGGAATCGCCACTGGTTTGCCCAAACCCAGCTACGGCTGCTTCCTCACCCTCCTGCGCCTCGCGCGACACGAGGATAGGTGTAGGCGGGACACTCAACGAGCCATCGATGACAATTACTGCAGCATCGTTCAAGTAGACCGCGTCATCGCTAACCTGAAAGTCTGGGTGCGACACGACATTACGCGCTACGCGACGTTGCTTTGCCCCGCCGATCGTTGCGATGACCTCTACGAGGGCAGCACCTCGCGCAAAACAGTGCGCAGCAGAGAGAACGGCCGTAGGTGATATCACCGTGCCTGTGCAGATAAACCGCTGACCTGCGAGGTTGGTAATCTGGACCTCAACCACCGAGGACGTATCCCCACGACTGTCTGCTGAACAGAGCTCTCCGTTGGCTACCTTGAGTACCTTCTCGTAACCGACTGCCGAACAGGCCGAGCTACCAAACACCTCTGTAGGGCTGCCGTCATCCGTAAAATCCTCACCATCGCCACCACCTCCACACCCCGAAGAGCCGCATAAGAGCGCGAAGGCGCATAAAGCCACGATACCCGGAATAAGGTTCGATTTCATAGATCTCCCTCGTTTCTGTGCGTGTCATCACCCCGTGCACACTCACCGGACTGTACTCTATGGTCGCAGGACCGCAAAGATACGATCAATAACCCTCTCGAGCAGCGACCTCAGGGGGAACCTCCGCCAGATCCTCGGCCAGAACAAATCCACTACTTCCGCGCTTTGATCGGAGACGCACCCAGCGACCGAGTTTTGCTTCTACGAAAACCCTGTCGCCTCTCTCTAGTCTCCCTACAACCTCAGCCGAATAAGAGGGGTGAGCGAGGACCGAGGTACGAACAAGCACTCGAAAAACGCCCCCTGGGTCGAAGAGGTCGGGGTTGCGGTTCTCCAATACGGGAGGACCGGGAGGACGCTCTGCTCCTGGTAGGGTAGGCTCTGGCGCTGAATCGCGCCTTGAACGGCCCTCTCGCCGTCGCAAGCGCTCCTTAACATCAGGTCCCTCTACCGGAGAACGTGTATTGACCGTTTCCTTGCGTACCTGCCTGGCGACTGCGTCGCGCCCCTGCCTCCCTGGCGCTTTTACCCCTGCCGCGGCCCCCGGCGCTGGACGATCGACGGTCGATCGTATGGCTTCAGATCGTGCGGCACCTGACACTGACGCTGAAACCCCATCTGTCATCGAAGCGCCCGTTGTATCGGGCGTGGGCTGCTCGATCGAATAAAAGAGAGCACTCAAGCTTCCAACCGGACCACGTCGGTCGAGCGTCGGTATCATTTGCTCTGCAACGCTCGGTTGCGATACGAAATTCTCGGCCGCTATTACTGCTGGCACTCCGAAGAATGTGTGCCACTGATACACTACTCCCCAACCGAGCCCCAAGAGCACGAGCAACCCACCCACGATCATACCGATGTATACCGGGGACCGCCTCTGTCGTGCGCTCGGTGAAGGCAACGCTAACCGCTGAACGTTCTCAGTCGGTTGCTCTTGGGCACTCGTCACCTTACTCTCACGGCTCGTCGCCGCGTGCACCGGCGGTCTCTTCGTGCGCTCCTGGTCTTTGTCCAGAACCCCCGCGTCGACCAAGGAGTCTCGGAGACTTTCGACTTGATCACGCGCACCGACTTCTTTCAGCCGCGCCAGCGCTACCGCCCCTGCCTCGGCCAGAACTGGTCGAAGCTTTTCCGTTAGCTGTTGGTCACGCGCTCGGCGGCAGACCGCCTCAAGAGGGGCCGCCAGGAAGGAAACCGGCATCGAAAAAGCGCCGAGATGACCCCGCACCCACCACAAGCGCAGCTCAGGTTCATCCGCCTGCGAGAGCTTCGCTTCAGCGAGTTTGACCAACTCAACCCAACTTCGACTCCGATACAGGTGCTCAAATTCTGACAACGGGGGATCTGATTGCTCGACAGCCTCAGACAGTTCACCCGACGCTTCAGCGATGCCTTCCCCGAGTTCTTCCGATGGTTTGGGAGGATTCTGCGTAAGCAAAGCTGAAATACCAAGGTCGAGGGTGGCTGCTGCCCCTTTTGGTTCATCTTTTTTGTCACCGTTCGACGACATGGTACCTACCACTGCCAACCCAACACTGTTCCGTGAGAGACCCTACCGAGAAGGATGCCGGTCATATAGTATTCAGCTCGGTTGAGTTCGGATCTCCCGTACCACTTAGTATACTATCTCGTTTGTAATTATGAGACCTCATTGGTGTGATGTTGCGCGACGCTTCTTGATGCTCTCCTTGCTGTCTCTAAGCTCTTGTTTTCGCTCGATCTTACCACCCATTGAACATCCTGCAGGGGTGCATCACCTGCTTACAATCCCCGATATACCTATGACCCTACGGGTAGCAATTGAGCAACCTACCGCGTCTGTAGGGCACCAATTCCTGCTCGGCATCCTGCCTGTGACACGTGTGTATTCCCCGCATATTGAGCGCGAGATTTCGACCTATCTCGCCATCGAGGCAGCTACCCGTCGCTACAAACTGATCCATGAGGCCTCGGGCGCAGTGCAACCGTTCCCTCACCTCCTGGTGACCGTGAGTGAGCTTCAGATCTCGGGGTATGACCTCGTAGTGCTGCGCCGACCAGTAGCCTCAGTGAAGCTAACGGCACTCCTTGATATGCTCGATCGATCCCCGCGTAGGTGCGAGATCACTGCCAACAGCAGCCGCATCACTCAATTTGCATTTAGCACTGAACTCAATCAAGTGCTCCAAGAGGCTCTTGCGTCCGGAGTGCACGAGCTATTCGATTGTCTGCTGTTGTAGTACAGATATGTCAACGAGCTTCCACATCCTCTCTGCTGCTGTCGTTACCGAGGGATTACTCATCATCATATCGTTCATCTTCGCAGGGCTTTTCGATGTTACGATCCACTGGCGCGCGTCGTGGGTGCTGCTTGCACTCGGTATAAGTTCCGCCATACCCCTGCTGGTAGTGAATCATCTCCTGTGGCGTTGGAGTCGCAACCACCCTACGAGCGTATATGCCCGCTTCAGCGAAACTGTGATCGTCCCGCTGTGTCGCCAGATTACTCCTTTGGTCGCCGTGTTGCTCGCGGCTATGTCGGGCTTTGGTGAGGAGCTCTTCTTCCGGGGAGTGTTTAACTCAATCATCGCGACAAACCTTGGGCTGTTGCCGGCTGCCGCCCTCACCAGCATCGTCTTCGCTTACGTCCATTTTGTTGGTCTCGTAAAGAAATTTGGTGGGTTGCTGCCGCTGTATAGCGCCGTGGGTCTGTGCTTCTGGCTTCTGCACTACTGGACCGACTCTCTCTTCACCGTTACCATCACGCATGCTACCTACAACCTATGCGCGATTATCTGGGTTCGTTCGACGAACGGTCGAGCAGCAGCGCCCGCTGCACTCACTCGAACAAACGGCGGGCCTCGCGAATAGAGGCTACTACCTGCTCCAGGTCGCCTCTATCCGAATAAATACCAAAGCTCATGCGAGCGGTTGCTTGAACCCCGAGTTTTCTCAAGGTTGGCATGGCACAGTGGTTCCCGGCACGCACCTGAATATTGAGCGAATCGGCTATCGTTGCGAAATCATGCGGATGAACCCGGTCAATTGAAAAGGATACAACCGCCATCTGCTGAGCTCCGTTCGCACCGGGACCGTACAACGTAACACCGGGTTCACGCCGCAGCATGTCAATAGCGCTTAATACCAACTCCTGTTCGTGATTCCTTATATCCTCTCTTGAGAATCGATTCATGAAATCAACAGCACTAGCGAGAGCGATCGCTTCCGGAAACGCCGGAGTGCCTGCTTCAAAACGCTGCGGAACGTCGGCCCATCCCGAGCCTTCGACGCTCACGTACGAGATCATGTCTCCGCCACCTTGGAACGGCTGCAAAGCAGCAAGCCTTTCAGGACGCCCATACAACACGCCGATCCCGGTCGGACCGTACATCTTGTGCCCCGAGAAAACATAATAGTCGCATCCCAAGCGATCCACATCCACACCGAGGTGCGTGACCCCCTGAGCACCATCAACGAGCACTTGAGCTCCTGCAGCTCTCCCCAGCGTGACGATCTCCTCAATCGGAGTGACAGTGCCGAGCGAGTTTGCAAGTTGCGTGCATGCGAGTAGCTTCGGTTTCAGGAGTTCCAGCTTCTGCCGGAGATCTGACATGTCGAGCCTACCGTCTGCCGTTATGTCAACAAAAGCGACCTTAAGCCCACGGCGTTTCGCGAGCATCTGCCAAGGCACTATGTTGCTGTGATGTTCGAGGAGCGTGAGCAAAATCACGTCGCCCGGCGAAAAGAGATGCTCCGAGGCATAGGCAACTAAATTGATCGCCTCGGTTGCTCCTCGCACGAACACGATCGAACGTTCGCTGCTCGCTCCGATATACGACGCAATAGTTCTGCGAGCTTGATCATACAGCTCCGTAGCGTGCGCACTCAGGTGATACGCTCCCCGATGAACATTGGCGTTCGAATTAATCAACACATCCATCAGGGCCGAAAGCACCTGCTGCGGCTTCTGCGTGGTAGCTGCGGAGTCGAGGTAGCAGCCTCCCGATCCCTGCGCAAAGAAGGGAAATTCGTGTCGAGCCTCAAGGCCCGGCCTTAACCGGTTACTACCGCTAGTGATTGCTTCAGCCACGAGACACTCCTTGTGTGCATTACGAACAGATCCCCTACAAGCATACTTAACCCCACGATTTAATTCAAATAGACGCCTTCCCTACCCGACAGGTAGCATCATCTGGAGCAGCAACTCGACGATCTGCATGGGAGTCAAAAAAGTTCTTGACCAACGACAACAAGTCACACTATTCTTTGGGTCCGGTTTTTCGGAGCTTTGCTGTAAAACTCTCTGTAGTTTTCTGCGGAAAAGTTAGGCGACTTACGCCTAGACAGAGGAGGCTTCGAGGCTTGAAAGGGTGTTGTATACTCTTGACTATGAACCTCTTCGAGGTACTGACGTGATCGGTGACTTTGTCAGAATGGTGACTCAGTCCATTACTTCGTTAGTAGCTGTCGAAACGCTCTCCGGGTAACAGCGGAGGCGAGAAGAGGCTTAGTGAGGTTGATTCCTCCTCGACCGCACAATTCCGTACGATGTTGGCACACTCCGTGACAGCTTCGCTTCGTCGAAAGAAGAAGGAAGCCTAGGAGGGTGTGTCTGCGGGGTCCGGAAGCGTGTCGGCTCAAGAAAGGGTCGATTCATAGTCAGAATATGCGCGACTGCCCCGGTTGCTGGCGTTTGCTGTCGTACTGCCTACAATGTGAAGGCCATGGGCAGGCAAGACAACAAGTAGTAGTAGATTACGCTGGAACTAAGCAGGGATCAGTGACCTGCGTTATAGGTGGAGACGGTAGGAGGTTGTTTTGATTCGTTGGCTTGCCAACGACGCTTAATAAAGGTGTGTTGTTACTTATTTAACTTTTTGACGGGACAATCAAAACATGAAATTTTGGTCTAATTCTGATGTTCCAACCCCCGGTGCTACGATCCCCGAGCTGCGATTACTTGCTGCAGTGCTCCAACGGGCGATCCACGACTTCATAGGTGGAGACGGCGACGTTCGCGAGGGCGCGCGGTCTTGGCTTATGGACGATGAGCCTACCGATGCTCCGCTTTCATTCCGCTTCATTTGCGAGGCGCTCGACCTCGACGGCGATAGCCTCAGAAAGGCGATTCAGCGCCAGGCTGATGCTCAAGTTAGGGAGTTCGCTGCCTCGGACGCTTCCCTCGCCTAGGCGGCTCCTCGAGCTTGTCTGCATAAGCGTTTCCGCCATTTTAGACCGCAGGATTCTGGGGGATGTTGTTCCCCCGGAATCCTGAGCTAGTTCGATGGATTGCGTGCTCTCTGACAGCCGGCATGCACAGCGGTAGAGCTTTTGTTACTTTCGGGGACCGATTGAGCCGATATATACTAGTGGAAGGGGTGTAGCTCGAATCGAGTGGCGGCTCATACGAAGGATTTTTTTCTTCGACTACCACGAGTGTCTGCATCTAAAGATCTACTTGTGCGAGCCCGAGACGCCGTAAGGGTGGAGAGCTCAACCTACAGGACACCTAGAGTCCTTAGCCCGCTGTTGGTATCAGGGCCGTATGAGAACGAGCGATAGAGGCATGGTGAACTATGAGTAGCGGAAGCACAAAGGGCAACAATCCTGAGCTCTGGGATAAGCTTCTATCAGACCTTGACGAGAAGCTCCAGCTCGGGTTGCTTGACAAACTAAGACGTATTCAAGCCTATCATTTTGAAGGAGACATCCTATTCCTTGAGGCCGCCTCCGATGAGGATGCAGCATACCTCTCCCGAACGGCAACGCTCCAGCATTTAGAGGTATTGGCCCAGGATGCTACAGGTATACGCGAGCTGCGAATTAAGAAGCGCTCCTAATCTGTTCGATCGCTATGGGTACCCAGAATGGCCAAGGAGATAAAACGACCATACGCCGCTGTAAGTCGTGTGGCGGAGAGTTACATCGAGATAGCCCTTCGGATAGCTCCCCTTTTTGCTCCAAACGGTGTGAGCTTAACGACCTGTCGAAATGGTTCGGCGAACAATACCGCATCGCCTCGCACGCCACCTCAGGTACAGGTCCAGACTCAGATGCAGATGATGGCACAGGATTAAGGCACTCGGCTAATCAAGAGGGGAGCTAAACTCTGGCAACACCCTCCCGTAGCAAATAGCTGACACTCGAATTCTACCCTCGATTTTTACGAGCGATAAAGAATCTCGGAGCGGGCGGCTCTGGTGGATCCCTATCAGCTCAAGAATCGGCTTTTTCTTGGCTCATCCCAAAGCTATGCGGCAACACGGTCGTTCGCAAAGCACCTCTGGCACAGACCACTAGCGCGTTCGGCAAAACGCAGTCTCCATGGCTCCTTTGCTAGACTCCCGCTGCGCCTCAAATCATCGAGCTTCATCAACGCAGAGACAGAGTTGAGTAATACGAACGTTTCGACATCACGCTCATAACAATCTCGGTACTCAGCTCGAGAAACGCCATATCCACTCAACACCGCTGAGAGATCGCGCTCGACGCAATCAGGTGTTACCCCATCCCGATTGAGCACGTACACTAGAGAGGCTATCTCCATATGTAACGCTGGTCCAACCCCTGCAAACTCCCAGTCAATAATCCCCCTCACATCGCCTACGGAATCAACGAGGAAGTTACCCCAGTTACCGAGGAGATCACGGTGATAAAGACACGATTTGGGTTTCAGGGCAGCCAGTGCCTCGACGCGTGCCGTAAGCCAACGCTTCATACCAACTGCTAGTGATGAACGTTCAATACCCGAGAGCTTGTCTTCAATACAGGCGAGAAAATCAGGACGCTTGAATCGTCTCGTCTGCTCATCGAATTCATTTCCGTACCCTTCCAGACGGACGGAATGTATCTTTCGGGCGATTGCTCCCAATTTTGTCAGAGTGTGCTCACGATCGAGCTTTGTGCATACCTCACGTCCTGACACGAATGGCATCTCTTGTTGTAGAGAGTAAGCAAAATCAGTCTCTCCGCGTCCGGGAATCACCAATGACAACACCCCCGCACCAGCGGGTACGGCACGGGGAACAAACTCATATCTCTGAAGTTGTTCAAGGATGAAACGCTCCTTTTCGTAATGCTGTACGCTGTGCGAAGGGGCACTATCGGGTGGCGCGACCCGAGGACACAGGCGTAAGATGTATCCCGTTGTAGCCCCACGGTTCCTCACTCGGACCGTAAGGTTCGACCAGCCCTGACCGCTGAGCGCCGTAATCGTCGGTGGCTCGAGAAATATGTGCGGAAATATCTCATGCAACACGGGTGTCAGCAGGTGTGCCAGCACACGGGCACGATTAGCTTGATGCGTAGCTCGAAGGAAGTTCTCCTGTGAAAATTCACTCTCGACGCTCATATCTGTGTCACCTCAGAGCCCCCTGACGTACTACGGGTGCACTCACCCGGCCTACCGAAGGTATTATGATGATTTTTTACGGATATGCCTCACGGGGAACCGCGTCGAATAAATAGACCTAATTTCAGGCCATTAGCTATCCAAGCGGTCGTGTACTGGCCTCTGTTTTGCAAAACAACCATGGGCAAGAAACTGCGCGGACAGATTCGCGATGGTCGAGCTGAACGGCATGTATGCATGGTGGATCGGAAGCGTGTATGCGTCGGCACTGCTCACCTGCAAAGCTTCCCGTACGAGCACTACCCCATCGTTGTCCTCGCCGAACGGGGGAAAGAATCCCCAGGGCCTTCCCGTGCCACCTACCAACGAACCGATCTCAAGTTGCCGGGGCTCAGCATCGATGTTCAAGGTAGCCAGCTCTCCTAGAACAGGCCCTAGGAGCGCTCTGCAGATTCCACTGCGATTGAGAAAGCGCGCAATGGAGGCTCCTCCGTGCGGAGACCCGAGTGTAACAAGTCTCTTGAGAGGGGCTGCGGGAACCGCGTGGTGGTCCATAACCCGAACCAAAACTCCACCGAGTGAGTGCCCCACAAAAGAGACCGGCTCTCCTGCGGTGACCGTAGTGACGAAATCGCTCAGCTGCCGCGCTAATTCGCCGAGGGGAAAACGGCGGGACTGGTAATCAAAAAGGTGGATCGTGGTCTGAGGCACAAGTCGCCGGAGGCGCCTGGACAGAAGCACCATGTCGAACCGCGAACGGGCCAATCCGTGCACCAGTATCGTATGCGGAGCCAGCTCAGCACCTCTCACACATCCAACGTCGCTCTCGAAATGCATACCCTACCCGTCAACTGATCATGAAAGAAAAGGTCGATAATGGTAGGTGCCGAACTCTTCACAGCTGTCTTCAGCTATCTTGCGCGTAGGAGTATCTCGACCAGTGGCGAACGCTCTGAAGAATACCTCCCTGTGGGCGGGTATTATGGGGCTTTTGAACAGCCCCGTCCGGTGTCTGGCGTCGAGCTCAATTGTGTACGAAGTCCCCTCTGATAGCCTAAGCACGACTTTACATACCCCATCCGAGAACAATTCAGGACACCCCACGGACGCGATCTCACAATTCTCCCATTCCGCGGTATATTTCACCGAGATTTCGTACACACCGGGCAACAACCTGTACCCAAGGTATCGATAGGTGAAGCCAACGCTCTTACCGTCCACCTTGATAATCGAGTGTGAGAGATTTGCTCGAGCTTCGGTTACTTGTACGTAGGAGGTTTTATCGTCCGGCAGCTCCGGCCCTTGATAGAGGACCTTCACCGAGCATGCACTGAGCACACAACACCACAACAACGAGAGGTGCGTGAGCCTCCCGATACCTTTTCGTTTTTGATATCTCATGTTTCCAGTGTACTGCTGGCTGCCATCACTAATTGTAAGACCGCTTCGCGAAGGCACTTGCAACAAACAACACCGCGACCGTCCCCAGGGCTATACAAGAGATAGCGAATAACTGCCTACGGGGCAACAACGTCGCACACCAGGCGCGTACACGCCTACCCTGGTTTAGTTGTAACTCTCAAAAGGCCGAACCCCACGGACCTTGGTCGCACGTCCCCAAGGTCCGTGAGCTGTCCCGATCGGCGCTGCCAACCTACTGCTTTTTACCTGTGTTCAGCTATTTCTCCGTGACTTACTCACCTCTGACAGGAGGGAGTTTGATGCATTCACCAAACCGTAGCGCAAGTAGTCCGGGTGTATCCCCAGCGCCTCGCACACGTTGTTGAATGAAAAAGCGTATTCAACGCTCCTATCCATCACCCAACGGTAGGCCTCTACAAAGGCACTCCGTTCGTTCTCACTCTTCGCCAAAGCGTACGCGACAAAGGCCTGTACTCCATCGAACAGAAGCGCCGACAAAAGCGCTCGTTCCGGCCCTACCGCATATCCCTTCTCCGACTCAATCAGCTCATCGACCAGAACCGTTGAAAAACCGCCCCAAGAACCTGCTCGTAGCTCTAAATCACCCGTAGACATACATCCTCCGTGTGTACAGTTGGGACTCTCATATTCCGATGCCACAACTAGTGTTTCGGTGCTCACGCAGCCTTCCCGACAGGGCAAAAAGTGCGAAAAACGAGCCTGTGAACTACCGTGCTCTCAATCCATGGCTATCTGGGTAGCCGGAATCCATTATTTTCCACAATGATAACAGGCACCTAAGACACACTTCGGTATGTCTGCAACGAACAACGGAGAAATCTTCGAAAAGCTCCAGGCTATGCCCCCGGGACTAGTTCACTGTCGGGCAACACAAACGATATTGTGCAGCAGCACAAGGGGCTTACCTGGTGCTTAGGCGACCCTGAAAGGCACACAGCACAGCGCAACAACAGCAAGGACGAATATCGGCACCACGGCGCTCAAGACGCCGCTAAAGACCGCTGCAAGGGATACCACGCCAGCTATTGCGACAAGAGCCTTCAACCTCAACATCCCTCGACTTACTACCTGCAGATCATGCAGGATCGTCGGAAGGTCGCGCAGCGAAGGGGTAAGTGCGATAAGCACAGCACTGGGCAGCTCAAAGCGTTCCCCAGCAAAGCGAACAACCTCGAGCGCATGGGACCGTCCCAGCACCTCTGATTCCTCTCCTTTGACCAACAGCGTATTCGGTGTGAGTTCACCCTGTGCCCCTGTCGACATCGATACCTTGAGCCCTTCGGGCCAGGAGAGACCCACTACGGATCGACCGAGAAGCGCAGCCTGCCCATACCGCACCCAAAACCGAGCGATTACCTCGTTGTCGATCGCAACGAGCAGCGCTCGCTCATCAGGCGGCGGCGTCACGACATCCGACGGCTGCAACATGATTCCGCGCTCAACGATAAAGTCTTCCGTCCCGATGGATATCTCGACACCCTTTATCGAGCCGCACACCCCACGCCCGTCGTATTCGCGCAGGTCAACTACTCGCTCTGAGGCTATAGCCTCTCCTACGGTCCTTTGACAGAGATCTCCCGCGGCCGATAGTGACGGATCATCACACCGTCCCAGGAGAGAAGCCACGCAGCTACACAACTCACTGCGACCTATTCTGTCATCAAGCAACTCAAGCTCGCGCGCTTCACACACCGACGAGTGATCAACACACGATGGATCAACGAGCACATCCGTTATGCCTTTCAGACGCACAAGCGTAGCAGGAAGAGTCGAGACGAAGCCCGCCTTCATCCATCGCCAGACAACTGCCGCTACTGAGCTGTGTGATAGCTCTATCAGGATTCCAATCGATCCGATGAAGAGTGTCAGCCCTCCCGCGAGAAGCACCTGGACGGCATCTCCGCTGTGCTTGTCCCACGAGATCGCCGCTGCCACCGCCATAAAAGAAATACAGAGCGAAAACGTGCTCACCCACCCCGCATTCTGCGAGACCAAAACGCTCTGACACTCTTTGATATGCGGCGCTATCAGCTTCTCGATTTTGCTAGCCACTGAATCATCTGAACTTGAAAGTGAAATCGCTTCAGCTGACCCCGTTAGGATACGAGAGCCGGCGAGCACGATATCTCCTTCATCCTTGATGCGAAAGGCAGCAGAAGATGAAAGCCCACTCTCAAGAACGGAACAGCTCCCAGATTGTATGATCGCATCAGCCGCAACTCCTCCGCGCTCGCGCATAGCAAGGCTCTGCCCTTTTTCCACCACCATCCCGCACTCCGGTGAAGCAATCATAGCGAAGGGAACCGAACGCTCCCGTACACGCTCCTCTGCCCTCAGCGCGAGCCCGCGCAAAACGAGATAGGTGCCGAACAAAAGGGGTGCCTGACTTACCAGCCACCCAGAGCTCGTCCCCCCCGTGCACAAAATCTGAGCCCATACGGCCAACAAGACCGGCACGATTGCTGCGACTGGAAAGAGTGCGAGAGGCGAGTTCCGATATCCTCTTGACCTAATCAGGTGGACCACCTCAAGACAGAGGGGCACGACCACCAAAGAACTCACCCCCGCGAGCGCTGCTATGACCGTGGACGGTCCGTACTCAGATAAATTGATTAATAGAAAAATCGCTCCGAGGACTACAAAGGACACACCGCCAACGGTGCGCAGCCTCCACGAGAGACGATCGTTGTGCCTCAGCCTATCTTTGACCCTGCTTGAATCTACCGACGGTCCGATCTGCGGCGCCCTTTGCGTCGGGCTGCGTGCAGCGCCATCTGGCCCTATCGCTACCTCGCTACCTTGTGCGAAAACAGGTGCAGAGGCAGAAGCGCTCCCTGGAACACTCATCGAGCACCTTTGCAAAAAGGGTTAGCCCTGGGGGAACTACTTACTTCCAGCGTCTCCGCTCTGACTAGCTGAGGCCACCGCGTTCGATGCCTGATACTTCTTTTTGAGCTTAGAGAGTTTTTTATCCTCGAACAGCACATGCTTGCGAGCAACCGGGTCGTACTTCCGTACCTTGAGTTTGTTCTCTCCCTTACCCTTCTTCTTGTTCTTGCGGTTGGTATAAAAGAACCCTGTACCCTCGGCAGAAACTAGGAAAAAAGTCTCTTTAGCGGCTTTAGCCATATGAAATCCTCACAACACCGTTTAGGACGTACCTTCCCGTACAAACTAGTCACGGTCGGGCTCGGAAGCTTTTGATTGCCCGAAGGATCGGTTGTAACCCAATTCTCTAAACCTTTCAACCCTATTGCCTCAGTACCTAGCGGGGCAGCCTAGCGACACGAACAGATGATTCGAACGTCTTTCGCAGCTATCCCCTACCCCCTGCTCTTACGATCACACTGATGGAATTACCGCCAAAACCGGCCGTATTAACCATAACTGCCCGTAAACTACCCGTCGCTATAGGAGTGCCCCCAACCGCATAGGGTAGGCCCAACCACACCCCCCCCTGTAAAAGGTATCGAGCAAGCTCCAGGCTCAGGAATCCGGAGGCTCCGTAGGTGTGCCCAGTCAGGTGTTTGGTAGTGACTAACGGCAGCTCTCCGAGGGTTCTCCGGATGGCAGAAAGCTCCGCCGCATCCCCTCGCACCGAACCCGGAGCATGCGCCACTACAGCGTCTACCGTCACACCAGGGGATAGCTCTCGGCAAGCCATCCGCATCGAAGACTCAAAGGCGCGTCCGTCAGCAGAGATCCCGGTCGCGGAGGGGGTCTCTTCGAGCGCCCATCCGATACCAAGTATCTCGAGATCTTCCTCCTGAGGCTCAGCGCTATCCAACGTGAGTATCGCCGTACCAGCGCCTTCGCCCAAAACCACACTATTGCTGCCGTGCGGGGCTTCTACCAAGGGACGACACGGCCATGCCGTTTCGCCTCGTCCGTAGAGCCCCAACGCTTGAAGTTGCGACACGGTATAGGGCGTAAGGCAAGCTTCGGCGCCCCCGATCAGACACGCTCTAGCGAGCCCCCCTCTCACAAAGCCAACTCCGGCTAGCAGCGCGTGAAAAGCCGAAGAGCAGGTCATCGAGGTGTCAAGCGAAACAACCGAGTCTATACCCTCTCGCGCCTCGATGCGACCAAAGAGATCCTGTGCAACCCATGAAGAGATACTACCGGCTGTGGTTGCAGGCGAGGTGTGAATCGGAACCCGTGACGAGTGGTCGAGAAACATCCCCATCGTTCGCTCAAGGGTCTCGGCTGCTCCGCGCGCGGATCCTAGAGAGACCAGTCCGATCTCTTCAGCACGCCCATGGTATGCCTCAAGAGTGAGCCTAGCTACCACCAGCGCCATGAGGGTCACCCTATCCAGCCACGAATAACGACTGATTCCCTGAAGGTGCTGCACCAATCGTTCAGCTGAAGATCCTAACGGAAATACGGGCGTTCGTGCCGCAGCATCGCGTAGTTCTGCAGGCGCACCATCCGATTGGAAAGCGCTGCGTATCTCGTCCCCTCCACACCCCAGCGCCGAGACCGTGCGCAACCCCTTCAGGATTAACCTGCCGCTGCGCATGCGCCCCTGTACATCTCTTGAAGCTGGTCGACGTATGATAGTAGCTCAGCTAGTTCCGAAACCCGATTAAACGAATGCAAACAGATCCGCAGCCGCTCGCTGCCTCGCGGTACGGTCGGGGAACGAATAGCTCGCACGAAGAACCCAGCCTCGAGCAACCTCCGCTCCAATCGAACAACAAAATCGTTCCCCGGAACTACGATCCCCTGAATGGGGCTCGCGGATCGAAGAAACTGAACGTTGTGGTAAGCAGCAGCCATTTCGGCCCAAGCGCCGATCAGGTGTTGCAACGAGAGCCGCTCTCGACGAGCCTCTGCCATTAATTCGTAAGCCTCTCTAATACAACGCAACGAAAAGAGATCGCATGCCGTCGAGTAGACAAACGATCGCGCAAAGTTAATCAGGTAATCTCGTAGCTCACGCGATCCAACCACACACGCTCCACGATATCCGAGCGCCTTACCAAAGGTGTGCACGCGCGCGAACACCTCATTTGCAAGACCATTGGCCTGCACTAATCCCTCGCCCTGGTGGCCGTACACGCCGGTAGCATGCGCCTCATCGACTATGAGATGAGCCCCACTCTCACGACACAGGGCACACAGCTCCTGCAGCGGAGCACAGTCGCCATCCATCGAATACAGCGATTCCACAGCAACGAAACAATCGCCCGTTGCACGCTGAAGCTTGCGCCTCAAATCATCTACATCGTTGTGCCGAAACGAATGAGAGCGCGCTATGCTCAGGCGAACCCCATCGCGCATCGAGGCGTGCACCAACTCGTCGTAGAGAATAGTGTCGCTGCGCCCTCCGAGACTCCCCAGAAGGCCTATATTCGCCTCGAATCCAGAGCCGAACAGCAATGCCGCTTCGGTGGCATGAAAGCATGCAAGAAAATGCTCCACTTCTTCGTGGGCCAGGGTTGAACCGCTTACCAAACGAGAGCCAGTTGCACCTAAACGAGCTAGTCCGTGTGCCGGAGTGCTACAGACATGACCCAGTTGTCGCGCCAGACCAAGGTAATCGTTCGAGCAGAGGTCTACCCCATCCTGCGCAGGCGTAACAACACGCAGCGCACCATTCTGCATGCGACGACTGAGCGCCTCTGAGACCGATACGGGAATACGTGTTGCCATGATGCAATTCGATACGAGCTCGACATCCGTCATCGTAGCAGAGCACTCGCAGGACGCAACGAGATCCTGACCCTAAACATCCCCTACCGTGGCACGACTCCCTCACGTAATGTACCAAACACCCTAAAACGATCGTAAACCTTGCTTCGCTAGCTTTTCTAGGGCGAACTTCATATACTTAGACCCTATGACGATCCACGAAGAATTGCTCTGGCGAGGTCTCATCCAAGACGTATCGGACCCCCAACTCTTTACGAAACTTCGCCCCGGTGACGCCTTTTACATCGGATTTGACCCAACTGCGCCATCGCTACAGGTCGGAAACCTCGTTCCTCTCTTGGTCTCGATTCACCTTACTCGTGCCGGGTACACACCGATCCTGCTTTTCGGAGGCGCAACCGGGATGATTGGCGACCCAGGGGGTAAGAGTGCCGAACGAAATCTCCTTCCTCTTGAGCAGGTGGCCGAAAATGTTCGTCTGCAAGAGGCTCAAGCTAAACGGCTGTGGGCGGCTGCTGGCCTCACTGCAACTCCGTCATTCGTCAACAATCTCGAGTGGACAAAAGACGTCAGTGTTCTGACCTTCCTACGCGACGTAGGAAAACACTTTACGGTCAACTACATGCTTGCAAAGGAGTCCGTTAAGAGCCGCCTCAGCGGCGAGGGGATCTCGTACACCGAGTTCAGCTACATGCTACTCCAAGCTTTTGACTTCCTGCATCTCTATCAACAGCGCAACTGCCGCCTACAGATCGGAGGCTCAGACCAATGGGGGAACCTCACTTCCGGTCTTGAGCTCATACGAAGGAAGATCCAGGGTGAGGCATATGCGCTCTCGTTTCCTTTAATTACGAACTCACAAGGTAAGAAATTCGGCAAAAGCGAAGGGAATGCGATCTGGCTCGATGCCACCCTCACGAGCCCGTACAAGTTTCATCAGTTCTGGCTCAACGTGCCCGACTCAGACGTCGTGCACTTACTGAAGATATTCACCCTCGAATCACGTGAGCGGATTGAGGCAGCAGCGACGGCATTGGCGAACCACCCCGAGCAGCGCGAGGCTCAGAAGCTCTTGGCTCATTCGCTCTGTACGCTCGTTCACGGGCCTGAAGCAACAGCCGAAGCCGTGCGTTGCGGACAGGCGCTCTTTGGCGGCTCCCTCAACGGCATCACTCCAGCTCAGGTACTCGAACTCTTCGGCGAGGCTCCCTCGTCTGAGCTACCGCGCTCCCGCGTAGCGGACACGGACATCTTGACGCTCCTCAGCTCAACACTTGTGAAATCAAAGGGAGAGGCTCGTCGCTTGATTCAATCAGGGGGTTTCTATGTTGATAACGAGCGGGTGACTAATGAGAGTCTCATCGTGTCGGAAACCCCGCTCCTTGAACGAGGAGTTTTAGTGCTCCGGAGCGGTAAGAAAAGCTATCACCTTGTGAAGCTGGTCGAGGGTTAGAGCAGCGACGAAAGCCCTCTTGCTGCTGCCAAAGGAACTCTTTGGTTGCTCTTCCATTTCGGCAAAGGGGAAAATTCTCATCGCATAACGAAGATCTGCACTTTCTTGCGACAGGTGTTTCTTACTACACGTCAGTTGTGCACCGCACCCCTACTACGGTACTGACTTAACTGCCAACCACTCGAAGCTGACCTTTCGACCAACCCCGTCATCGTCTGCGACATCCGTTGTGGTCTCACCCTTCATGAAGATTTTCCCATCGCGCTCAAACACCGTCGCGACACTCACTGTCTCCTGTTTTGAATCCGGCGCCGTGGTTGTGTAAGAGATCTTCTCTCCCGCTTCTCCACTTACCCGTCCACTCAACAGGGAGATCTCAGCCGACCCCACGATCCCCTCACTGCGCTTGTCCGTTATGGGCGAAAATGAACTTCCGCGTACCTCTCCGCCCTCCAACACCTGCAGAAACACCACGGTATTTTGCGGTGGCCCATCGATCTCGTTTACCGACCGCCAGTATCCGTTAAAGAGCGAGGAGTTTCTTTGTGTGTCTGAGGATCCCTTCTCTGTCCCTCCAGCGCTGCTTGAGGCGCCTTGCTCTCCCTGGGCCTCCGTCGGGACAGGAGTCTGTGTCTCTGTCGGCTCCGGTATCGCGGTCGGTGTTGCAGTTGGTGTTGCAGGCTCAATCGTAGGGGATGGCGAAGGGATGTTGGTCGGTTCGGTCGTTGGTGATGCAGTAGGAGATGGAGTATGCGAGGGAGTTGGCATGGGCGAAGCAGTAGCCGGCGGTTTCTTCTCAACGGAAGCAACCGACCAGCTTATCGAGGGCCCCGTCACCAACTGCCCGTTAAGACCATATCTCCGATATCCCTGCCTGTAGTACTTCGAACCATCCGGCAATACTTGAGGTTCACCCCTAATAATGATCTCCGCCAACCCTACCCTATCCGCTGCCACGACCTCACCGCGCTGTGCCTCCCCGTCTCGATTCTCATCGAACCACAAGGAAACAACCTGTAGCTCGCGGCCGCTCACGGCGTTATCTCGATTGCGGTCGAGCGAGGCCAACACCTCGTAACCATCCCGCCAGGGCTCTCGCGGCACACCTTCATCTCTGTGGTTGCGACCCCCAAGCGTCCAGCTACCAATAATTGACTCCGTAGTGACTCTGAACTCCCCCCGCGGATCGTAGAGCAACACGGGTGAATCGCGATCTGCTTTCCATACGACCCGCCCCTTGAAGGCTTTTTCAGGCGCGAACTGATAGGTGATAGCCCGCGTCTGTTTACCGAAAAGATCTACCGTAGCCGAACTCGGCCAGAGCAGAGACAGCACCTTATTCTCACCCTGCTTTTCCCCTGCCTCTGTAATCGGCGAGGCGCCGATCGCAATCCACGCCGCCAGCGCAACCGCGCCGACTATGGTCGCGCATCGTGTGATGTTGAAACTCACCCCTTTCTCCTAGTTTCGCCTAACGAACACGGTAGTGCTCACCAGACCGCCCCATGAGTATCGAACCATGGAAAGCGAACGCCCTTGAAGTGTAGCGTCGTTCAACCGGGGCCGCTAGCCTCCTCGTCTGGGTGAGCCACACGTTTCAAACTCACCATCCCCTTCATCTGGATCACCCTCAGGGCATACCCGGCTCGGATCCGTGCCCGGTTCCTCCGCTGGCTCAAAGGTCGGTGGCTTGACCGGCTCGACTATGGGAGGGGGTTCTACCTCGGGCTGTTCGGGCTCGATATCGGGACCTGGTTGGACCTCAGGAGAAGCGGGCGTCGACGAAGACGAAACCCATTCTATACATCGCCCAGGAAGGTTAAGAGCTTCCTGTTGATCCAAACGCTGCGTGATCGTTACCATACGTATGCACCCTTATACTTCTGCGCAGATTTCAAAACGCTATCCCTCCATCGGCTCGCCTTTCGGAGTAACCAGGACGAGCTCCGCTTTGCGGTCGAAACCCTCTTGAAAAAAACGACTTACCCCGAAGCGCTCGTCAAGCTCGAGGTGCCTCCGCGTGAAAGACTCGTTTACAAACGCCTGAAGGACCTCCAGAACATCGGAGTTAACGACAAGGTAAGGGCTCCAGGTGCCCCGTTCACCCTCAAAACGATACGTAGTCCACGCTGGGAACCACGGGCGAGCAAAAGCGAGTGCGGGGAGTACCTTGGAAACAGCGCCGACTGCTTCCCTCTCCAGTTTAAGCCCGTCGAAGCGCTTTTTCAAAAAAAGAACGATGTCGCGGAATCCCGGGGAGCGGTACCCGCCGGTATCAGACAGGACCTTCCTGCCGGTTTTCGGGTCATCTGTAAAAGCATCCGATGGTTCGGTATCAAATTTGAGCCTCCGGTTAAGGTCCCGTACCACATCGAGTTGCCTGAGCAGGAAGTAGACCGATTCCGTCGCCCGTGTGCTGTCAAGAACCTCGTGGTGCAACACCGGAAGCATCTCTCGATGAATATGCACACGGGTGATATTGAGTAGGTCCTCGTATCCATATCCACCCCTGTAACCCCTCTTGGACCAGTAGGCGACGTTTCGCAGCGTATCCCGGCCAAACACAAGGCTCGAATTTCTGATGATCAGTGTTCCTTGCTTCGGATGACTAACGAGCAGATACCCTCGACGGAATTCGAACATCGTGTTCGAATCCAACGAGTACCACTGGTATTGATCATTCGTTGGTACCGAATCTAAGCCTCCAAGTGCACTGCGCCTCAAGAGTTTTGCGCGTACCTTCTCCTCTGATCCCGCCATTCTAAGGTATCCGGGGCCAAAGATTCGATCGGTGTGCGGCCGCGGGCCTAGCTTAACCAGATCAAGCCTCCTCTGTATCAGCGAAACCCCACCAGTCTGCTTGACCCATCCCTGCCCAGGGCGATAGACGATGGCGCTCTCGGAATCATGCTTCAAGAGCAGGTGAAATCCGTGGGTGTACAAACCGATTCGAGCGAGGTTCCATGCCGCCGCTTGCCCGATCGTATCGACATCTTCGTCAATCAGGCGGGTGGTAGCCGTTAACGCTCGTGTTAACGGGTTCAGCTGGTCGGGATCAAAGCCCACAGAGCGTGGATGATTGAGCAGCAGCATCATCTCCGCTTCATTAAAGTGTTGCCTCGATTTTCGGATAGATTCAACGTGGTCAGACATCCACTCGATGGCAAACCACATTCCCTCCAGAGTATGTGGCGGAAGATGATAGAGAAGAGAGTTTGATAATTTGAGGAGTGGCCGCCCCAGACGAGCATCTTTGCGAGCCCTAACTCCCTGAATGGTGACCTCATACCCTGCCATCAACGTCAGGTATGTCAGGTATACACTGCCCGTCTCTCGCAGGATCTTGCTGGCATCATTCGAGAGCGTATCTGCCGCCGTATAACTTTTATCTAAACTAAATTTGTTGAGCTTACGGCTCCACTCCCATGCGGCCGTCAGAAGCCCGTCAAAGTCAGTGATGCTCTCTCTCCCCGCCACCGTTCGAACCTCAAAGGTCCTATGCGCATCGCGTCGCGGGGGCTCAGCACCATAATTGCGCAACAGCTGGATTGATCTTAAACAACCGACCTTGATGGCATAATCCATGGCGCGGAGGCCCGCATCGTTGACTGCGTCAACAGGACCTCCGTGTTTGAGAAGTTTTACGATCAGCTGATTGTCTGGAATACGCAGCTTGTCACCACTTGAGCAGGCATCGAGGTGTGTAATAAGTGGAGAATTACCATCGCCATCGACGACCCTTGCAAGAACCCGATACCTATCCAGAAGGATATCGGCACTTCCATACTGCAAGTTAGCGAGCTCGTGATGCAGCACCGTTCCATGTCGAACCGAATCAGCTCCAATCCCGTTTGTGTCGAAGCGAAAAGTGATATCGGCACCCAGATCCGCTATCGAGCACAGCGTATGCACTGGAATGCGAGCCTCGTACGCCGCCGGTAAAAGTGGCAGGTTGCGTGTAGGCAGGGTAGATTCCGTCATGTACTTCACAAGGTCGCTTCCCAGCACATCCTTGTACGCCGCCCATTGTCCGAGTACCTTGTTGAAGGTGAGATTACATGCCAATACTTTTTCCGGATCCGGCCTTGACAGCGGGGATCTTTCTAGCACCCTACGCGCCTCACTGTTTTGCTTCAACTTCTTGGCATAATCAGCGTGCTCTGTGCTATCGCTCGTCCTCGGCAACAGGTCGTCAATGCACTGAAGCAGTTCGAAAACAACCTCTTCCTGTGGGCTCGAGTTGTCCCCCGAAAACGAACCGAGGATCTGTTTGATGCATTGCACCGAGCGCCGCGACGCCGGATGGGGCCCCATCAGCGCCATAGCCAAACCTGACTGCGCTTCATACCGCGATATCGGGAGTATATTCCTCTCCTTCCAACACTTCACGAGCGCATCGAGAAGATGCGCACCTGGGTACTGGAAGCTGTAGTGAAAAACCTCGCGCTTAGCATCATCTCGAGCGGCTAGGTCGGCCCCCCAGCTACTCAATAAACGTAGGGTCTCTTTGACAGCTTTCGTGTCAGCACTGTATTTGAAAGCCAAGAGTAAGGGCGTCTCCCCGGTTGCTGTTCTGGAATTTAGCAACTCGGGCGGATGCGGCAATATTTTGAGCAGCGCGTGGTCTCCCCCAACAGCTGCCAAGTGATAGACGTTTCCCCCCTGGATAGTCTCTGAGAATATTCCGCGGCGCTCAACCTTGATCGGAAAGGTCTGCGTGACATCGAGTCCGAGGGTGATTAGTTTGTGCAGGAGCTCCTCGCTCATACGACTTCGATGCAACGCCAAGACCCCCCGCCCTGGCAGGCCGCTTGTAAGGGTGGAGTTGATTACTGTGCATCGCTCCTCGTGATTCGGTATCTGCTCGATCTCTCGCAGGAGGTTCTTCCCATCCCGAGAACCGAGTCTGCTGTTCTGAGCTAGATCCAGGAGCCGTTGGCTGAGAGCGCTCAAAACATCAGGATCGGTCGGCTTGGAAGGCTGGGGCGCGGGCGAACGCCTCCGTGCGTAACTATCGGTAGACTCGTGTGAAGATGATGGGTCCTGAGGTTGCATACGAAATACCGCCAGCCTGTGAGGACAGGAGACTAGCCTTGTCGCCGAGAAAGATCAAAGCCGCTTCTTTTCGTAAGTGAGCCGCAGACTAAAAACGACCGGTTAAGACAGGCATGATACGAGGCAGCCGACCTCAGCGACGCTCCCCTCTAAGTGCCAACTGCCACATACCGCAGTGCTTCGCGAACTGAGCAGCGAGGAGTTGAAGTCGCTCGTCCTTGCCGCAGAATTTGAGCCTTCCCGCGTCACCTCGCGGATAGTTGGCCTCAAGCGCTACCTGACCGAGTTGCTGTAGTATCTCCTGATTAACCTTCTCAGCTTTGAAATCCTTGAGCAGAAGCCCCTGATACTCCACGTTTGCGATCATACGCTTGAAACCGTCAAGTGCTAGGGTCGACGAGGCGAAGCAATCACGGGTGCGCGAAAACTCCGCGTTCGTGCGCTCACTCACCTCGAGTAGCTCACGATACATCTTGATCTGCGCGATTGCAGTACGTTCATCGTCGTTAGAGCCCTGCAGGTGCGGGCCGAGGTGCCGCGGTTGACCTGAGCCAGCCACCCTCGTCCACAGTGCAGGATAGCCGACGACCACCCCGAGGCATACCATCAAACCGACGGCCTGGGCCTTTGGCTTCTGGGCTTGCCACAGCCGCTGCAATCCGGACCTTCTTAGGGCGTTTAACACCGCTTTACGCATCTAACAGCTTCCCATCAGGCCTACTTACCTGAGTAGACCTGCACAAATGTACGTAAGGTAAAGGTCGTCACGGGTAGCGCTAACCCCAACGAACCGGAGCGTCTTTTTGGCAACGAGGACCAGAAGGCTCGCAGGTGACTGGATCAAGTCCGCCCGAAACCAGGAATGAGCCCGTAAGTGGAGCTAAACCAGCTACATAGCAGGCTTCCTGCGAGCTGCTCACAGAACACAAGGCCCGGAAACCAGGCGCATCCCTTACCTCGAACGAAAGAAAATACCGGGGTCTACCGCTGCAAATCGCCCACGTGGCTCCTGCACGCGCGTTTCAAAGTGCAGGTGTGGGCCACTCGCGTCACCGGTCTGCCCAACATCGGCGATCCACTCGCCGGCCTCGACTACATCACCACGCGACACCCTGTTTCGACTGTTGTGGCCGTATACCGTCATCAACCCCTCGCCACGCACTACGACGATCTTTCCGTAGCCGAAATACGACTCACTTGTGAACACAACCTCCCCGGCGTGTGCTGCCACGATCCGGGTACCCTCAGGTGCCGAGAGATCGATACCCTCATGAAACTTACTCCAACGCCATCCGAATTTAGAGCTGTATCGGGCTCCTGCGAGCGGCATAACCAGTGTACCAAGGTAGCTCCTCGCGGGAGCGATCGAGATACGACGCAGGGGAGCACCGTCGGCTGAATCGCTGGACTCAGCTGCTGTTAGGTCGGGGGCTGCGGCGCTTCTGCCATCCGCACTAGTGCGAAGCGGCCCGAGGGCTGGGATACGGACCTCCTGTCCGATGTGAAGCTTACGGGGATCAGGTATCTTGTTGTACTCTTGCAACTCACGCGCCGGCAGAGAGAACCGTGCACCGATCTCTTCGAGGGTATCACCACGCTCCACGATGTAGGTAGTATCAGCGCCTGAGGGAGCAGGCGCGATCTCATGAACGCTACACCCTAGCCCTAGACTGAAGGCTAGCAACAGTATCATGCGCGCACGCATGCCGTGTCCCTCCTTACCCTATCGGATCGCGATCTCTTCGAAGACAACCCGCTTGACCTCCTCCGGCCCCCGCTTCCAAAGGGTAAGGTGACACCGTCCTTCGAGCAAGAGCGGTGCTATCAAAACGCCCCCGATTGCAAGCTGCGCAAGGGGCAGCTCACGCTCCTCCTGCACCGGATACGATACTACCACCGCATCGAATGGCCCTACTTCAGGCCACCCTTTTTGCCCTTCACCCCTGCGCACCACGACACCGTGGTGCCCCAGAGCATCGAGCTGTCTACGGGTGCTTTGGGCAAACACCCCGACTGATTCGATCCCGAAGACCTGACACCCTCCTGCGGCCATCACCGCACACAGATACCCGCTCCCGAAGCCCAACTCCAGGATGCGCATACGGCGCCTGAAATGCAGCAACCCAAGCATGCGGATCAAGAGTGAGGGACGGGTCAACCACTGGCTGTGAGCAAGAGGAATATCTACGTCTTGGGACGCCAAGACCCTGTGCTGCTCGTCAACGAAATGCGCCCTCGGCACGGTCGTGAAACAGTGAGTCACGAGGCGCTCAACATCCTCATTGAGAATACCAGCCTCGCTGACCCACAGCCGCACCTGCTCTGCCCACACGGGATCGTCTAAGAGAATTTGAGCGTTTTGCATTCCCATTTAATTCAACACGAAGCCCCCTCCTTGGAAAGGGGATAAATCTACTGAGCGTGAGCTACGCCGAACTTCTGAAAGAGGATCGGAGGCTGGCTAAGTGGCTGAGACTCAACGCGGAAATCGACTACATCGCTCCAACGCACGTCGCTTATACGACGCCCAAAAGCCTCAAGGATCTTCGACGCAGTACCGGGCAAGAAGGGCATCAGCAACACCCCTAAGGCGTGTATCGCTCGTAACGAACACGTCAGCGTCACCTTGGTAGCCTCTATATCAGTCTTGCGCGACGTCCAGGGGGCCTTCTCGTCCACGTAACGGTTACACTCGCGAGCGAACTCCATGATTGATTCCAAAGCCCCCTTGAACGAGCAGGACTCAAGTTGCGCGGTTGCCTGCTTGAAGGTCTCTTGAAGGCTCTGCTCAAATGCGCTGTCCCGCTCACCCATGCGACTGCGATCGAGCTCAGGCACCTGCGAACCGCAGTGCTTCAAGGTGAATGAAGTGATCCGATTGACGAAGTTTCCGAGCGTGTCCGCTAACTCAGAGTTGTGTCGACGCTCCAGATCATCGGGCTTGTACACCGCCCGCGCACGCTCGGTAGCTATGGACGTCATATAGTAACGAACCGAGTCTGGATCGACCCCTGCCTTTACTAGATCCTTCACCCAAACTGCCGTACCCCGCGATTTCGAGATTTTTTCGACCTCCTTACCCGGGAACTGAATGTTGTAGTACTGATTGACGAGCACGCCGTTCGGTAACTTCAACGTCCCCTCGGCGCTCAACATAGCGATCCAAATAACACAGTGAAAGATCGTATTATCCTCACCGATGAAGTGCCTTATCTCGACATCCTTAGAGCGCCACCAGGCGTCAGCTGCCGTTGGGTCAAGCCCCTCACGCTGACACAGCTCCATCGTATTTGAGATGTATCCGATCGGAGCATCAAACCACACGTAGAGTACCTTACCCTCGGCGTCAGGATCATCGAGGGGCACAGGAATACCCCAGGAGAGGTCACGCGTCATCGCCCTTTTGACCAATCCAGTTGAGATCAGTCCACGCACGTAGGCCCTCGTGTGATCGCGTAACTCTGCACCTTCTACCCATGACTCCACTTCCTGCTTAAACTTCGAGAGGTCGAGAAACCAGTGCACGGTTTCACGGATCACCGCAGGGGTCCCCGAGAGAACGCTCGTAGCGTCAGTAAGGCTTTCTACATCGAGCACCTTTCCACAACTCTCACACTGGTCACCGTTCTGGTCCGGCGCTTTACAGAAGCCGCACGTACCCTTTACATATCGATCGGGAAGAAACGCTGCCCGAGATGCATCATAGAACTGACGAGAGCTCTCCTTCACGAAGTAACCCTTTGCGTGTACCGCCTTAAAGAAGTCTTGGCTCGCCTTGGCATGGAACGGATTGATGCATGTACCGCTATAAATGTCGAAATCGATCTTCATCGCTCGAAAATCTTCCGCATGACGCGTCCGATAGTACTCAGCCACTTGCGCCGGCGTCTTACCTTCCTTTTCCCCTGTGAGCATGATCGCAACACCGTGGTCATCGGAGCCACAAATAAAGCGCACATCCGCGCCAGTCAAACGGAGATACCGTACATAGACGTCCGCCGGCACATAGGCACCACCGAGGTGCCCTACGTGGATATCTCCGTTGGAGTATGGCAAGGCCGCGGTGACGAGAACCTTACGACGCGGCTGATGTTCGGGAACGGTGTTCATATGGCAGCTCCTATCGCCCTCATAGTAGCCCCGATTAACGGCTTGGGCCACAGGCACACTTCATAGTATTAAAGAGGTACTATACCGTCATGCAAAACTACTACAGAACCCTCGGGGTTTCCACCGCAGCCACAAACGAAGAGATTCGACGCGCGTATCGCGTTCTGGCTCGCCGCTACCATCCAGACGTCAACCCTGGTAAGAGCTCCGAAGAGAAATTCAAACAGATAGCCGAGGCCTACGAGGTCCTCTCGGACGCCAATCGTCGCAAGCAGTACGACGTAGAGCTTGAAAAAGGCTCCCATGAGAGCTTTGCATCAGCATTCGAACGCGCACATGAGGCGTATCGCAAGCAGCAGCAACGAGCGTCTGCCAGGCCACGCCCGGAGCCAAAGGGCTTTAAGCCCTCGGCTGGTGCTCAGACCAAACGCGCTAAGCCACCCCCGACACGCGAGAAACAGATCAATCGGATTATGCGCCTCTCGCGCGACACCTTTCAGAAATTGCGCCGTTCGGTCACAGGCAAAGCGGGGCTCAAACGAGACACAACAGCTGCTCCGCAGATCTCTCAGGTATCACTGATTGAGGTCTCCGTATCGATCATCGAGGCTATCACGGGTATTAGACGCACGGTTGAGGTACCAAACGAGGACGGGACACCGCGTAAGATCTCAGTCACGATCCCACCAGGGGTGCGCTCAGGAAGCGTCGTGCGATTCCGGCGCAAAGAGGACCCCTCTGAAGAGGTGGTATTGATCGTACGAGTCGCGGCACACCCGTGGATGTCGATCACACACAAGGGGCTCACGATTGAGGTACCGATATCGATCTCTGAGGCGATCCACGGAGCACGAGTTCAGATACCATCGCTGCGAGAGCCGCTGCTCGTGTCTGTTGAGCCTGGCACCCAGAGTGGCACCGAGGTGCGACTGAAGAGCCAAGGTATACCGTTTCGCGATGGCACTAACGGCGATCTCTTTGTTCGTTTTCTGGTCGCATTGCCAGAGGCGCCAGATGCGGTTGGCTTGAAGCAGAAGGTCGATGACCTCGAACGCTACTATGCAGAGCCGGTGCGCCAACACCTCCCTAAAAGTTTGCTTCAGGCGTGACACCGATGTCGACACGAAGCTCGCGCGCGCCCCTGCTTTTCTTCCTCCAGACGGTTGTTTGTCAAGCTATCGCGGTCAGCGTGCTCTTCGTTGTATGGCAGCTCGTGCAGTCGTTGCCGTTCGCACTCTCCACAAGCGCTCTTGCAGGATTCGCCACGGCTCATCTCCTGGGACTCTCTGCGCCGTGGTGCGTACTAAACCTCGTACTTCCGCCAGCGCTTGCCGCGGCGCTCGCAGTGCAGGTTCCCGCCTGGGTGTTCTTGGTACTCTTTCTTGGCTCTCTTCTCACCTACGCTCCCGCCTTCTGGACCCGCGTACCGTACTACCCAACACATCGCGCTGCATACGCGCTCATCCTGGCTGAACTGCCACACGATCGACCGTTCACCTTCATTGATATCGGCTGTGGTACGGGCGACCTCTTGCTGTTCCTCTCCGTTCGACGTCCCACGGGTAGATTCATTGGCGTCGAGATCGGTTTAGTGCCGTGGTTTATCGCAAAGCTTAGATCATTGCTAGCACGGCCATCGTCCGTGACGGTTCATTTCCAAACTATGTGGGGTCTCGACCTCGCGAGATACGATTTTGTGTACACCTTTCTCTCCCCTGCTCCGATGGAGCGCTTGTGGGCGAAGGCCAAAGAGGAGATGAAAACGGGGAGCACCTTTATCACGAACACCTTCGAGACACCTGAACAAGCGAGCTACACCATTGCGATAAAAAATGAGCGTCAAACTGCTCTCTATGTTCACCGGATTGTCCAAGAAGATACTCAAAATCCCACTGCCTCGTGATTGTGGTGAGCTGCGCTGTTTCATCGTGCTTGCTTAACGATATGTCGGGCTATCGATCATCCGCACACCGGACTCAAGCCCCTCAGGACCGATGGCGTATAGTGCCAGGGCCAAGAGTAGTAACACCGTCACCACAGCACACGCGATCTTAATCCAGCTCTTTGGATACTCCCCCTGAATCGCCCCAGTGACACCGTTGACGACTACCTGATATGCGGAGCCTTTATAGGTGTAGGAGATTAACCACACCGGAGCCAGGATATGCTTGAATGTTTGGTTACTAAAGTCCGGGGAAACACGTAATGAGCGGTGGGTATCTCCCGGCACTGCGCGTGCACACATCGCCTCGATCGAAGCGACCATCCTTCGACGAGCATCCTGCGCAGCTTCTGCTAGATCGAGCTGATAGTGCTCTACGAGCCAGCCCTTGACGTACGAGGGGTCATAAGGAATGAGCTCCTGTGTGGGAAAAGGCGAAACCGATTCAACTAAACGGGTGTGAACCCCGCGTGAAGCGCATACGAGTTGGTCGTCGAAGAAATGGCTGACGTGACCCGATGCCGGTTGCCAGCGCGTATGGCGCACCTGTCTCGTACGTATCTTTCCGGCGCTGTCGGTGAATGATTCAGTTGTATAGTAATAGTGACCCGCCTCAGCGGACCAATCGGCTTCCACCTGAGCATCAAACGTCCAGAACGGGAGGTACATACCGGTAACTATATCGGTACGCGTCAGCCTCAGTAAGTTGTTCGGCGCAAACCAGACCTGTGCTACCCAACGTTTTATAAGATCACGAGCGCCTGACTCTGCGATCTTAATCGGCATAACGCTCTCAGGCCGAAAGGGAGCTTTAGTCTCTTCATAGGGCACCAGTTGCGACGAACCACAGAAATCACACCTCTGCCCGAGGCGATTTTCGGAAAACACCGAGATAGCGAGGCAGTGCTGGCACCGGACGGACATCGTATCGACGGCCCAACCTCGCTTGTCGTCGGGGATACTTCGAAGGGCAGCGATCAGGTCGTGCTCCTGTATCGTTCCGTCCGGCGCAGCGACACCGCTGGTAGTTCCGCAGTACGGACACACCAGAGCTTGCTTACCCGGATTCCAGATAAACTCCCCCCCGCACGCCGGACAGACGTGTTTTCTGCTAGCGATTTTCTCAGTCGCAGGTTCCACTCAGAGACCGTGCTAGTTTCGGAGAAACTCCTCGAGCGCCTGCCGTGTTATCCTGTATGCAGTGCCGATCTTTTTACCCTTGAGGGAGCCATCGTCAAGAGCAGCCAGTACATCTGACTCAGCAACACCCAGCACCTTGGCCGCATCCGCAGGGCTCAGGAGCTCCGGCAACGACGCTGCCGTAGGCGGCGTTCCACCGACAACGGGCGGCGTCGACTGAGAACCAAGGATACCTCCCGGCTGATTCATCATCTGCTGAGCCATACCGAACCCCATTGCTATCTCTGCTGCAGATCCAGCGGCCCCACCGCCAGAACCGGAGCCGAGACCCTGTGCCATCTGAAACTTGACGTAATCGTTAAGGTTACCGACTGCACCCATGCTTGAGCGCTTGTCGATCGCCTTCTCGACCTCTTCGGGTACTGAGACGTTCTCCACTATGAAAGCGCTCATCTCAATACCGTACCTCTCAGAGATGATCGGGTTGATGACGGGCAGAAGTGCCTCTCCCATCTCAGAATAGCGCGCCGCTACCTCAAGCGCAGGTATGTTCGACCGAGCGAGCGCCTCAGAAAAAGCGCTCACCAATCGTGAACGCATCACATCGGCGAACTCCTCAAGGCGGAAGTGATCATCGGTGCCCGCGACCTCTTTGAGAAATAGTCGTGGATTCGTAATCTTAAAATCGTACGTACCGTATGCGCGCAGACGTACGATCCCAAAATCCTGATCGCGCACCATAACTGGATTCGCTGTTCCCCACCGATTGCCGGTAAAGGTCCTCGTGACGACATAGTACACATCAGCCTTGAAAGGGGAATCGAATCCGTACTTCCAGCCCTTCAAGGTAGAGAGCACCGGGATGTTCTCAGTCTGTAGGGTATGCTTGCCGGCACCAAAGGTATCCCCGAACTGCCCGAGGTACATAAACTGAGCGGTTTGCGATTCGCGTACGATCAGTTGTGCTCCACGCTTAATCTCGCGGTCCTGATCCGGCCATTTATACGAGAGCGTGTCGCGCGAGTCATCGATCCACTCGATAATTTCAATCAACTCTCCGCGGATAAAGTCCATGATACCCATATCGTTGACCTCGTACTCTTACTCTAATTTCGTAATACCGCGTCCCTCACAATGAGAAACGACGGCGGCTGACAGACCCTCTACTTTCTCGCTACGGGTAGGTCTTGCCTCACTTCCTTAGAAGGCTACATCGTACAACGCGCCCAAGGCAAGGAGAGCCTTTTCGCCAAGGAAGCGAGTCCACACATCTTAAGCCTCGACGGCTCCTCCTCCGAACTTCCGAACCGTCGTATGGTGCGGGTGTTGCGGGAGGGTAACAACGAAACGCGTTCCAAAGGGGTGATTGTCAAAGATCCTGATCTCTCCCTGGTGATCGGATATAACCGAGCTGACGATCGCAAGCCCTAGTCCGGTTCCTCCCTTCTTGGTCGTAAAATAGGGCTGAAAGATCCGGTTCTTGTCCGTCGGCGCGACACCCGGACCGTTGTCGCTCACCTCGATCAGCGCTCGTCCGTTCTGACGATCGAACGAAGCGTCTATAACGATTCGTGGCGATCGCCCCTGACCGTTCGTCTGACCTACAGCTGCCACCGCGTTGTTGAGCAGGTTTATGATCACACCGCGAATCTGCTCAGGATCAAGCAACATCTCCGGAAACTTTCCTCTACAAACGTGCTCAAACTCAACCTCCGAGTGCTCACGACGGAAATGCCCAACCGCATGTTCGAGCAAACCCTCAAGGTCCGTGGGCACGAACTGAGCGGTCGGCATACGACCGTATTCGGAAAATTCGTTGGCCAAGCGTTTAATAATGGCCACGTGTTCGACTATCGTTCGAGTACACTCTTCAACCACCTCTGACTGCTGTGTGTTGAGAAGGATCTTCTCAAGTCGCTGTGCAGAGAGTTGAATCGGTGTGAGCGGATTCTTTATTTCATGCGCGATTCGTCGCGCTACATCCCTCCACGCTGCTAAGTGCTGCGCCCGTGAAAGCTCGGTGATATCGTCGAAAATGAGAACGAATCCAAGACACTCACCCCCAGCTCCCACGATTCGACCAGCCGTGCACAGAACGAGCAGCTCGCGCCCTCCGCAGTGGATCTTACATTCAACCTCCGCGACCATAGGAACCTGCTCGGCAGCTGATGGCACTAGCGACGCCAACAGGGGCGCAATAGGTTGAAAATCCTCTCTACTAAGGAGTTCAACGAGCGCAATACCCGGAGAGAGATTCACATGATCGATCTGTAGCATCGCCCCTGCAGCGCTGTTGATGGTAGTCACACGCTTGTCGATATCGAGGGCGATGACCCCCACAGCGAGATTCGATAAAATAGTCTCAATCAGCACCCCACGCCGCTCCGCTTCGTCTCGTGAGATCCTGAGGTCCCGTAACATCTGGTTAAATGATTCGACCAGAAAGCCAACCTCATCATCTCTGACCGGCTCAAGCGAAAAGTCGTAGTCGCCCCTCGCAACACTGCGCGTACCTTCAGCCAGCCGCTGAATGGGCCCGGTAATCTGTTTGGAGATGAAAAAAGCTACCCAAATCGCCCCGAAGATAGTCAAAAGATTAAACAGTGCCAGGGTCAGGAGGAAATGTGCTTTGAGGGGATGTCTGAGAGATTTGAGCTCCTCATACTCGGCAAAGGACTCCTTGACGGCGTCTTGAGCTTGCACAATTTCAGAGTCCATGCGGTGCGAGACAACCAAGAGCCGATCCCCTAAAGGTGCGTAGGATCGCACGAATTGGCTAGCGCCTCGCGGCTCAACTCGCAACACCGGCGGTCCTTTCTGAGCACGCTCGACTGCATCCTTGTCAAGCGACGGCTCTGTGAAGGCATCAACACCCGCCGTCGCGTGGGATGATTCCACCAGCACGGTCCCATCAGAATCAACTATCTTGATCGAATAGAGATCGTTGCGCGACCGCCACTCCTCCAGGCGAGACTCAAGACCTTTCACGCCGGCTGGATCAAGGCTGGAAACAGGCTTCAGGGCAAGTTGAATCTGCTCACTTGCCCTCGTCACTGAACTCTTGACGCTTGCCAAGTGACGCCGAGCGATCGTCAGCGCACTCGTGACCGACGTCTCAACCTCGTTGGAGAACCACCCATCCATCGCCTCGCCGATCAGGCCACTTGATACGATGAAAGTAAGTGTGATCGGCACCGCTGCAATCAGCACGAAAGCTACCATCAAACGCGACCGCAACTTTGCGCCCAAAATTCCTCGTCTTCGCTCAAAGATAAGCTTCACGACGTTGCGCCCGACGAGAAAGCCTAAAACCAACAGCGCCATGATGTTGAGGTTTACCAGCGCAAAAACTAATATGTTACTGAGGGAAGAAGCCTGATCCCCGCTCCAATCAACGGTCAGTACGATCACCAGGAGTACCAGCAACGCCCCGCTTGCTCCGAGAATCCAGCGGAGCTTCTTAATCAATTTCCAGATCTCGTTCATGGTTCTATCGAGGACTTTGTGATGTCGGAGACCAGGCTGAATTCACCCCAATCGGTCGTCGTTTCTATGACGTTGACCATGCCAAGTGTAAGAATCCGAGAGACGTTAGCAAAGAATCTATTGGCGCTACCTCGGCACGACAACGTAGCTCTAACCTGGAGGAAGGTGCCGCTCTCTCTGAGCACCGAAACATCCCCTTGGGCCAGATACTCAAGCGGAACGCTCCGCATCCTCAAGACCGACTCGATCGCTTCTAGTCGCGAGGGAATCCCGCTTGAAGATGGTTCGACGTCATCGTCATGAAGATCAGACTCAACGCGATAGCTTTCGGTGACGACGTCAAACTCTATCGAGTTAAGACCACTTCGAGCTGGCCTACAGGAATCGAACCACGCCGGGTTCCTGCGGCATACCCGAAACTCCATCTTTATCCGCGATTGACGTGAGGAATCGAGACACTCGGTCACCGCTGGAGCAAGACCTGCACCGTCAACCGTAACGGATCGCATCTCGTTGCTCGACCAGAACACGCTGAAGGGCCCCTGCACGGTTGCTACCGCTATCATCAGCACGATCGTGAAGGGATAAATCACCGTCAGCTACTCCGTTGAGAAAAGACCCCTCTGTCTCTCGCCAGCAGGAAGCTCCCTGCCAAGATGCCGGTATGCCCTCTCAGTAGCAGTACGGCCACGTTTAGTACGCGCGATGAATCCCTCCTGCAGCAGATACGGCTCGAAAACATCTTCCAGGGTGTCACGATCCTCGCCGAGTGCTGCAGCGATCGTCTCGATACCGACGGGCCCTCCCTCGAACTTGTCGACGATCATGGAGAGGAAAGCACGATCCGTCCGATCGAGGCCCACCTGGTCGATCTCAAGCAACTCAAGCCCCTGTCGTGCCACGGACTCAGAGATGACTCCGTTGCCGCACTCCTCTGCAAAGTCCCGCACGCGCCTAAGTAGGCGATTAGCGATGCGCGGCGTTCCCCGAGAACGCGACGCGATCTCACGCGCTGCATCGTGGCTGCATTCTATCGTTAGAATACCCGCTGAACGCATCACGATCCTCCCCAGCTCCTCCATCGTGTAGAAGTCAAGGCGGTGAACTAACCCGAAGCGGTCGCGCAGCGGCGAGGTCAACATTCCTGACCGCGTGGTGGCTCCGACGAGCGTGAAAGGCTTCAGGGGGATCTTCACCGAACGAGCCGATGGCCCCTGCCCGATCACGATATCGAGCTCAAAATCCTCCATGGCGGGGTACAGGATCTCTTCAACAACCCGCGAAAGCCGATGGATTTCGTCGATAAATAAGACATCGTATTGAGATAGCGAGGTGAGGATAGCTGCGAGGTCCCCTGGGCGCTCGATGGCAGGACCCGACGTACTCTTGAACCCTACTCCCAACTCACCTGCGATAATGCGGGCCAACGAGGTCTTACCCAGACCCGGAGGCCCGTGTAAAAGAACGTGGTCGAGGGCATCCCCCCTGCGCTTACAGGCGTTACACGCTATCTGAAGGTTACTTCGAACGTGCTCTTGACCGACGTAATCATCAAAGCGGCTGGGACGAAGGGAGAGCTGAACCGCCTCGTCCTCTTGTTGAGCTGGCGATGTATCACACGGCTCCGAAGGGGCGTCGATCTTCTCGATACCCCAGATCGCACTCTCCTCCTCGAAGCCCTCGCTTTGAGGGACTCTCTTTTCAGCGCTCGACATAGCCCCCCTTCCGTCACGGTTAAAATCATACAATACACCCTAAAAAGGGCCGCGAACAGAGGCGCCTTCATCGATTTTCAGGATAAACTCTCGCAACTTACATTTGCTTTAGACACAAACGGCGCCAAACTGCACACCACAGAGCTACACGAAGCGCAGAGCCTCACGCACGAGATCACCCACCTCTCCAAAGGTTCCCTTCGCATCTACCGCCTTTGAAACAGCAACCTCGGCATCTCGACGCGCAAACCCCAAAACCTCTAGCGCTGATACTGCATCAGAGGATAGGGTTGGACCCTGGGAATCACCACCACGCTCGACGGTCAACATACTCCGAAGTGCACTCGCACGCTCAACCGCCATGGATCCCACCAGATCACGAAGCTCAACCACGATTCGCTCAGCTTTCTTCTTACCGACCCCCTTGATCGACATAAGCGCTTGCACGTCACCAGAGCCGATGGCGTGCAAAAGGTCGCGAATAGCCACGTTCGACACGACGTCCAACGACGAGCGTGGACCCATACCGGAGACCCTGTTAAGAAGCAGAAACATATGACGCTCGGCTGGGGAGTCGAAGCCAAAGAGGCGAATCGAATCCTCGCGCACGTCCGTGTATATACTCACCGTGGCCTGCCCACCAACGCTCAGGCGCGAAACGAGCCTTGCTGTGGAGACCACCTCGTATCCTACTCCGTGCACATCGAGCAGGACGGTATCCCCCTCAATCTCAGCCACCTCACCCCTCAAACGTCCGATCATAGGGCCCTCATAGCGCGTTTAACTTCACCATCAGCTATATACAGCACTTTCCCTTCAAGAGCACGGCTGATATTCAGTGTAGTGCGAACGACCTTGCGGCGCATCTAGAGAAGTGACGATCATGCCTCGCCGACCGACCAAATCCAAACGTGCAGCACGGGGCTCTAACGGGAAGCCTGCTAAGAGCCGCGGCCCGAAGAAGCGCCGCACAGCGAAGAGCAAGGGTCGAACCCGTTGGGGACGTCGCCTAGCCCTTAGCGGCCTGATCGTATGTGGCCTCCTGGCACTCGCTTTTGCCTACAATGACCGGGTTGTCAAGGAGCGTCTTGCATCGCTCGGGGAGTCAACACTCCCTGTTATCTACTCCTGCCCTCTTGATATCCGCGGTGTAGTTGAACGTCTAGCTGAGTCGCCGACAGATCGAGAGACACGCGTGCGCGCGATCCTTTTCGACCGACGCTATACAGAGGTGCCCCACCCCACCAAAGCGGGAGAATTCGCTCTGCGGTCAAACTCGCTTGAGATAGTAACGCGCGAATTTCGGACAGCATCCGGTACTACCATGGCCTCGCAGAGGGAGACGATCCCACTCGCCACGCAGAGTTCAGTCGGTGACCGCCGGAAGGGATCTGCTCTACTACTCGAGCCACAGGTGATCTCCTACATAGGCACTACGGAGCTGCGCGCCAGCACCTTTACACCGCTCAGCAGTATCCCTCGTCACGTGCAGCAGGCAGTTTTGGCGATCGAGGACGAGCGTTTCTATCACCATTTCGGCCTCGATCTCATCGGGATCGCGAGAGCGTTCGTGCACAACGTGATGGCGTTGCGACTCGTTGAGGGTGGCAGTACCCTCACGCAACAGCTTGCGAAGAACCTCTTCCTCTCGCCGAAGAAAACCTTGTGGCGCAAACTGGCCGAGATACCGACCGCCATCAGCCTCGAACGACACCTCTCAAAGGACCAACTTCTTGAGCTCTACCTTAACGAGGTCTATCTCGGACAAGAGGGGGCTGTTGCTGTCCACGGTTTTGCTCAGGCCGCCAGCGCTTTCTTCGGTAAGCGCATTGAAGACCTCTCGGCTGATGAAGCTGCCATCTTAGCGGGGATCATAAAGGCGCCCTCGTATTACAATCCACGCAAGCACCCTGACCGAGCTCAATCCCGCCGCGATACCGTACTTGCAAAGATGCACGAGCTCGGATTCATCACCGCCGGAGACTACTCCATGGCACGAGCTCGACCCCTCAAACCGGCCGCCCAGCAGCACCACCGTAGGGTAGCTCCCTTCTTCGCAAGCGCGCTGGAGGCAGAGCTCTCGCAAAGTCTGGATCTAGAGTCTGCTCCCGTATCAGGACTTGCAGTGTACACAGGGCTCGATTTAGGGTTGCAGCGCTGTGCTGAACAGGCCTTGGAAGCAGGTTTAGCCCGCCTCGAAAAGAACCATCCGCGTCTCGCCAAGCATCAACCGCGGATCGAAGCGGCACTGGTTGCAGTTGAGCCCTATTCGGGATTGATCAAGGCGTGGGTTGGAGGACGAGATTTCTCTCAGAGTCAGTTCAACCGCGCTAATCAGGCAATCCGACAGGTCGGCTCCACTATCAAGCCTTTTTTGTACCTCACTGCACTCGATGGGACCTTAAATTCTTACAAGGTTGCCTCAACTATCAGCGTCCTTGAAGACAAACCGATGGAGATCACCGCCCGTCGGCAAGCAACCTGGATACCAGAGAACTATGACCGTGACTTCCGCGGTGATGTGACTTTGCGCTACGCGCTCGAGAACTCACTCAACATGCCAGCCGTATATGTCGCTCAGCGCGTCGGAATACCCGCTCTTGCGCGCACGATCGAGGGTTTTCAGCTTGCCCAGAAGGTGCCACGCGTGCCTGCGCTCTCCCTCGGGGCGCTCGACACAAGCTTGCTTAAAATGACCTCGGCGTACGGCGCCCTGGCGACCCTCGGTATCTACGTGCAGCCGCGGCTTTTTATTTCGGCTCTGGATGATACGGGAGATAGACTCGTCACTTCCACCATCCATGAACACCGGGTGGCAGATGAGTCCGCGAGTTTTGTGCTCACCAACATACTACAAGGTGTACTAAGTCGCGGTACGGGCAAAGCTGCACGAGCCACAGGGTTCATGCGAGAGGCTGCCGGAAAGACAGGAACCTCCGACAAGGCTCGTGATGCTTGGTTCATCGGGTACACTCCTAACCTCAGCGCTGGGATCTGGGTCGGGTACGATGACAACGACTCAACCGGGCTCACCGGTGGAAACGCGGCCGCTCCGATCTGGGGCGATTTCATGAAGTGCGGGGAGCCCTTCCTAGCCGATCTAGCATTTGTTCGACCACAAGAGGTCGTAGTTGCACGTATCGACAGGGCCAGCGGCGAGATAGCCACAAGCGAGTGCCCTGCCGACAACATCGTTGAGGAGGTCTTCGTGCGAGGCACCGAACCCTCAAGCGCCTGCTCTACCCATCTCGGCGACGTTCCACACGAAGCTCTGCCATCGGGTGACGAACCCCCTAAAACCTCACGAGAGCGCTCATTTTGGGAGGGCCTTTTCGATTGAGCTCAGCATCTAACCGATTCTCACCCTTGCCCCAGCACTCCTGACCCAGTAAATTTACGGAGTTATGCAGTCTATTTTAGGTGTAGACCTCAGTTCGACCCCCTGTGAGATAACCGTCTCGAACGTCTCGGGCACGGTCGTAGAGGTTATTGACCGTCGCACCGTCGAGCTACCACTTCTCGCCCAATCGCAAACACTCCTGCATGAGGACTGCTCACAACTCATCGGTCTGATGGGTAAGCAGAAGCCGGAATCGGAAGTGAGTCCTGAATCCGCTCAGACTACCTCAGAGGTTATCCCGCTAGACCCTGAACGGGAGTCGATGCTGCGAACTATCAACGAGACCGTAGAGGCTCTACGTCGGACTGTAGGAGAGATCAAGCAGCCCTGGACCTCGACAGCCGTTATCATACCGCCTCATGAGCACCTAGCACTGAACCTTAATCTCCCCTTCGGTGATGCGAAGAACTTAAGCAAGATAGTAGATCTCGAGGTTCAGGACGTGGTTCCCTTTGAGCTCGATGATTTCATCGTACAACACTCAGCACTCGGACCACTTGCGGCCAACATGCCCGATCTCAAAAGTCAATCTGGGAACCACGATGTTCACGTAGCTCTACTGCCGTCACTCTACGTAAGAAATATTCTTAAGGTGTGCACCCAAGCGGGCATCGACCCGGCCGTACTGACCGTCCCGTCGAGCGCTGTTGGAGCAATATTTCACATAGGGGGGGATTATTTTAAGGGAAATGCGGCGCTCCTGTACTCGACCGGGTCCGAATACTCGATCACGCTGATGATCGACGGCAAGGTCCGCGCGGAGCAGGTAGTTCATCCATCAAACCTTCTGGCGCAGACAGCCAACGGAGGCCCTGTTGAAAGTAACCCTGTGCACACGGCACTCAAGCTAATCGTGGCTGCAGCTGAGCGGCGCTACGGTGTACGGGTGGACACCGTGTACCTCCTCAACAGCCTCCCCGACCAACTGGCGCTCCATCAGGTACTGGGTCGTCCGATCGAGGTACTCTCCTTGAAGAATATCCTACGAACCAACTCCCAGGAGGTGGGCTTATCGGCTCTCGCCAGCTTCTTCGCTCAAGACGAACCCCCTGTAGAGGCTCTCTCGAACTTTCGAGCCGGGCAATTTTCTTTCAGACCACGCTTCGGTGAACTTATTCGTGCCCTCCGTGAGACGTCTGGATACATCCTTGCAGCTATCGGTGTTGTTGCCCTCGCAATCGCCGGCGTCTATGGTGTACGCGAGTACAACCTCTCACGCGCACACCAGAGCCTGATAGCGGAACTAAAAACGGTGGTACCCGATCTCCCAGCCGAGGCAACAGACATCCGTGGAGCTCTGGCAGCAGCAGAGACCAAGCTCTCTCAGGAGCTGGGAGTCCTCGGGTCGCCAGCAAAAATTACACCGCTTGATGCGCTACTTGAAACGATCCGCCTAGTGCCTGAATCTTCCGGAATTCAGATAAATTCGATCAAGGTATCCGGGACTCGCACTCAGGTCTCTGGAATCGCTCCGCAGCTCAGCATCATAGAGGACCTGGAGAGAACCCTACGTTCGAACAAGAGCCTCTTCAGCAAAACGACCCTAACGACTGGAACAGCCAGCGGTTCTCGCTTTCCCTTCAACATCGAATTAATTTTGGCCCAATAATATGGCACAATCGCTTATATCACCACAGGTCAAGAGATACCTTAGTGAGCGCACGCCGCGTGAATTGGCGATCGGAGCGGTCGCCATAGCCCTCGCCGCTCTCATGCTGGCGTATTCCTTTATCGTGGAACCAACGGCTCTTGCTTTTGAGAGGCAGGCTGCTGCCTTCAAAGACCTATCAAATACGAGATCCGTAGCTCCGAGCATCCTGGCTCGATACGCTAAACTTGCGGCCCGCCGTAAAGAGATCGAGCAGTTTTACGAAAAAGTAGACGTCCGAGCAAACCCACTCTCACACCTCGAACGGTTGCTGCGTGAGGTAGCTAACGTGGCACCGGGTGCATACAACGTTTCTCCCAGAGAAGGGGTGCAGCTCGGCGGCAAATACGCCCACAAGATCTTTATCGTCAAGTTCGAAACCGTGAGCCTCAACAACCTCGCCGAGTTCCTTAAAGCCCTGACCGCTGGAGATCAGCCAATGCTCATATCACAGATCAACTTGGAGAAGAGGGCTACCAACGATATGCTCTCGGTACAACTCGAGGTCAGCGGCTTTGAGGCGGTGTCAAAGTAGCTAGTAGCTTTAGCATGCGTAACTACCGCCGAATACTTCTAACGCTCGGTATGATTGTCGCAGCTGGAGCCTACCTGCTTTGGCCCTCGGTCGCGCGTATTCTAGTCCAAGACGCACTACGATCTGCTCAACGGCAGGGTGCACGTATCTCGTGGGAGGGCTTGTCGGTTGATGGATTATCGGTTTCCGTCGATTCTTTTGCGGCGTGGATTCCAGGACCACCCGTGAAAGGTGGATTCCGTCCGCCGATTAAAGTCGATCTCGAGAGATCAACGCTGCGAATCAAGCCCAGCAGCCTCATACTGCTCGACCCTTATGTTGAATTTTCGTTGAAGGCGTACGGTGGCACTATCGATGGATCCGTATCGAGCCCTCTCGGGAAGAGCCCACGCCTTTCCGCCGATATTAAGGATGTGAATTTATCAAGGCACGAGCAGCTACGAGCATTAGGCCTGGACTCAGCAGTGTTTTGGGGTCTGTTGAAAGACATTGAACTCACAGGGGGAAACCTCGTCAATGCCTCCTTTGACGTGTCCATCAAGAGTATTGAGATAAGTCGGTTCCCATCCCTGATTCCGATAAAGCTTGAACCACTCAAGAGCGGGATGATTCAGGTAAGGGGCTCCTTCGAGACCGAAACAGTAGATCTGTCTGAGGTCAAGCTCATCTCTTCGTACGGTTCCGCGGAGGGAACCTGCAAAGCCCTAAAAATCAATCAACCTGCCCACGTATCTGCTGATGGGAATTTCAAGGTGACGATCGGAGAGAGCCTCTTCCCGACCATCTCCCCGTTCCTTCCTATGCTCTCCAACAACGTACTGCAATCCGATACCAGGCAATTTAATGCCCGTCTCAGTGGCTCACCCTGCAGCCGGGGTCGACAGGCGTTTGGAGACCTGCCGCTGGGTGCACTGTGTATAAAGTTTATACCGACCCGTTGAGCAATGCTGGCTTGCACCAAGGACGAAAAGAGCGACATACTCAGGTCAAGTCGCCTAAAGCGGTAACCTGGGGCTAAGTCAGTCAAATGGAAACGATATTTATAGTCATCAGCACAGTGCTTTCTCTCCTAGCAGTTGCTGCTTCGGTAGTCGCCTCGAAGAAATTTGCTGGTGCTGCCGGTAAGGACCAGATCGATGCCTTACGTGAAGAGGCTGCGCAGCTGGAATCCGCTCTGAGTGGCTCCATGGCTGGCGCAGAGGGACGCTTTTCGAAGACGCAGTTGGCCCAACTAATCCAACAGACCGAGGAGTTCGTTCAAGCTCTTGATTCTCAAAAGCAGGTTATCAAGGACCTGGAGTCCAAACTTGAACAGGCGCAAAAAGAAGTTGAATCCAAGGAGGGAGAGCAGCAAGAGATGAAATCCTCAAAGGAGGAGGATGAAAAACGTCTCGTCGAGCTGACTGCAGCCTATGAAACTTTTTCTAGTCAATCAGTAGCGCTTGAGCATCAACTTGCAGCGTCGCTGAAAAATCTCGACACCATGATAGTAGAAGTCCCCATGACCCCCGACCAGAAGGCTGTCTTTCAGGAGCTCTCGAATACCATGACGAGTGCAAGCTCGCGCCTACGAGACCTCTTTGTAGATTATCAAGCGGTCCACGAGCGCCTCGAAGGCCTCAAGAGCCAACACGCCGATCTGGAAGAGGAGTATACCAAGCTCGTTGAACAACAGCTCAGTATGTAATCTGACGTTTATAACATATCCTCGAGCACCTTCCCGAGCTGCTCGAGCGAAGCTTGCCTCACTGACTCATCGACGATCTTGAACACATCTTTCATGATTGAGGAATCACGGCAGTCCCAACGCATACCGTATTTGACGAGATTCATCGTGTAATGAGCAGCACGATCACGAATCGTACACGCGATCGTGACGGTCATGCCGTTGACGTCGCCTTTGTAGCCGGTATACCCCTCCTCGCCTTCAACTTGCTTCCATTCAGTGGCTGAGGTCTCTTGGATCTGCTCCCGGACGTTAGCCATCAGCCGCTCGACCGAATCATTGAAATCACGCTTGAGACTCGTTCGATACTGCCTGAGGCTCGCCTCTACTTCGAAGTACAGCTGTTTGGCGACATCACCCTCTGCCAGCACCTGATAATTCTTATCTTGAGCCCCGCTGGAGCGATAAAACGGATCAACCAACATCTTCGGGGCCCATCCCCGCCCACGTAGTTCGATCATGTATCGCGGTGGCGCTGATTCAGCGAATGTGTATCCACCACCGAAGAAATTGCTACTGACTGGAGTTGAACAGCGCAGTACCAACACACCAGCTTTGGCGTCCGTACAATACAGGTGCTCCCAGGTCTCCTGCGGTTTTTGAAATTTCTTATTGGCATCGAGAGGCTCGCCAGCCTCCTCCCAGCGGTCCGGCGACGTCGCCGCCAGGGTTTGCTTTATTTTGTCGAGTAAGGTGAGCGCCGCGCCACGCGAAGCCCCTGCCGTCTCTCCACCCTTCGAGGGCTTTTCGTCACCTGTGCTCATACCAACTCCTTACAGCCAACTGATCTAGCCGAGACCCACCCCACGCGTTACACCCTCTCTCGCGCGCTTTCTCTCTCAGGGCCATCTGCTCTCCTTACCATTGTATTCATGCGAGCGACTAACTTCAACAGATACAACTCACCTTATAACAACCTAAGTCATTCATTCTACGATATTTTATAACTGCGCACTGATCGTTATGCCTCTGGCTCCCGAAGGGGTGAGGTAATCAATATCTCGCGCGGCCGCACCCCATCCGTTTTTCCAACTACCCCCTCACGCTCCATAGTCTCAATGATGCGAGCGGCTCGATTGTAGCCGATTCGAAAGACCCGTTGGATCATCGATGTTGACGCCGATCCCTTCTCCATGACGAGCTCTACTGCCTTGTCATAAAACGGATCAAACTCATCCTGTTCACCGTCCCCGTCGCCTGACCCTTCGCCAGCCGGTGCACCATCCTCGGTGAGCGCCTTTTCACACGCCATGATGATGTTCTCATCGTACTGCGGTTCACACTGGCTCTTCAGTGCCGCCACAACCTTTTGAACCTCTTGGTCAGAAACGAAGGCCCCATGCACTCGCTTGAGCGGAACCGCCCCCGGCAACATGAAGAGCATATCCCCCCTTCCGAGCAGTTTCTCGGCACCCATGGAATCAAGGATCGTCCGCGAATCGATCCTACTCGAGACTCGAAACGACAACCGAGCCGGAAAATTCGCTTTGATGAGTCCGGTGATTACATCAACGGACGGACGCTGTGTGGCAACGATCAGATGTATCCCAGCCGCCCGCGCCTTCTGAGCCAACCTGGTGATGAGCTCCTCTATCTCTCGACCAACGCTCAGCATCAGATCAGCTAATTCGTCTATTACGATCACAAGCTTGGGCAACGGCTTGAGCTGTTCCGGAGCAACCGGTTCTACCGAGGTTACCACTTCCTCCTCGATAGGGCTTTCCTGCACTAGCGGCAGCTCACCCTGACGGTCATCTGTCGCGCCGCCCGCCTTTGATGCCAGCGGCGTACCACCTGCCACCACCTGATTGTATCCGTCGATGTTACGGACTCCAAACTTCTGCATGTATCGATAGCGACGATCCATCTCCTTAACGGCCCAGCTGAGAACCGCTTTGGCCTGTCGTGGGTCCGTCACAACCGGAACCCGCAGGTGGGGTATCCCATCATATATGCTCAACTCAAGAACCTTTGGGTCTATGAGGATTAAGCCCAACTCAGAGGGGTGAGCCCTATAGAGAAGACTGAGTAAAAGGGCGTTGATACAAACTGATTTTCCGGTACCTGTAGCTCCTGCCATCAACAGGTGAGGCATCGTCGCGATGTCTACTACAACGCTATCCCCGTAGGTATCCTTACCAAGAGGGACACTCAAGGTCGACTCAGCACTCGCGAAGGCTTCACTCTCGAGACATTCGCGCAATCTCACCATCGCCCGATGTTTGTTCGGCACCTCGATACCAACCGTGCCTCGCTTCGGAATAGGAGCGATAATGCGGATACTGCTCGCTCTTAGGCTCATCGCCAAATCATCTTGAAGCGCCGCAATACGACCAACCTTTACACCAGGCGCCGGCTCAAATTCAAAGAGCGTGATAACCGGACCGGGATGAACCTGGGTGACCCGGCCAGCTATATTGAAGTCCCGCAGCTTTGATTCAATCTGATCAGCTTTCCGTCGAAGCTCCTCGTCATCCTCACCGATCTGGTCTATCTCTTCACATGTCAGCAAGGTGACATCTGGTGGTACATATGACTCAAAAGCGGGTGCCCCCTGAGGTGCGCCGTCCTTTTCCTTTCTTTGAGCCGAATCACTGGATGCCCGCTTCTTCTTCTGGCTCATAGCCTCAGGAGGTTTCGGTTTGACAATAATCGGGTCAGCTCGCTCGTGGACCGGCCCACCAGCTCCTTCTCGTGAAGCCAGCTGAAAGGTCTCTACGACCGGCTCAACCGTGTTCTTCCGCAACCGCGGTCGTGGGAGCGGTGTCTCAACGACCGGTGCGTGCGACCGAGAGAAGACCGCAGATCCTACCAACCTCATCCCCCTGGCTAAGCAACTGGACACCGCACGAAACACGCGAATACATAGGCCCCCACAAATGAGGGGGAGCCTGACAAAACCGTAGAGACACCCTACCTGAACGATCCAGCGCAATCCGTGAGCAACATCCCCCACTGAACGCTGGGCGAGGATCGCTGCACTAACGGCCGATACAAAAAGCACCCAGAGAAAGGCTCCCCCCAATCCAAACGTTCCAATGAGAGAGCGCGACACAGCAGAGCCGAGCGTGCCTGCCCACCGCTCGTGTGCAACAATTGCAAGAAACGAAGCCAATCCGATCACCGCCGCTACGATCGCCAACGCTGTCACTGGTCCCGAGTAGAGCCGCGGGCGCTCCTCCCCCTGCCGCTGATGCTTGCGAAAGAGCGCCAACCACAACAGGGCTCCGACCGGCACAAGGCAAGCCGCGCCGAGCGCGCCGACCAGAAGGGTCGCAAGAACATGTCCGAGTGGACCCATCACATTTGCGTCAGGCACCACAGCCCTACCCGATAGCAGCGTGTACACGTGAGAAGAGAGCGCCAGCAAGATCACGAGTGCGGAGGCTAGCAGCATGAGAGACACAACATCACGAACCCACGCTTGCGGTCTCAAAGCCCCCGAACTTGTCTGAGGTTTTCCCCTTCCAGGATTCACACTTGCTGATCTTTGGGTCTTTACCCTCGCTGATGAACGTCTCTTTTGAACTGCTGCCATGTGTTTTGACGATTCCTATCGGCCCTTTCCTTAAAGGTGAAGCTCTTTACCGAGCAACACCCCCCTGCTAGGTACGAGCAGAGGGACGCCTTGAACGCTGGTTCTTGGCCCTATAATAGTAGCATCAGGAGATAAGCCGCCCTAGAGGTGTTTTTTAATCTCGGCTCATTAGAAATCCGTCACACCTCACCCTATCTCAAGGCGAGAAATTGCTCTTCTCGACGGGCATTTAGATCGCGCAGCGCACTTGAGAAACCGGCCTCGAAGATCTCACGGCCGGACGACCATCCCCGGCCACGACTCCTCTGCCCGACGACATCGCCAAGTTGCAGCAGATTATCACTCAGGAACGTCTGGCCGTAGGCAAACGTGCCCTGCCACAACTCTAAGCCGTCTGCGGTACGTTGGAGGCTCATAATAAAAGCAACATTCGCTGGCTCTCCTCCAACCGATGACCCCCGCCGCTCGGTGAACGTTACTACGTCTGTGCGCAGAATCGCGTCTATACCCTCTCGATGAAGCGTTTCCAGGGAGGCAGCGCGGGCAAGGCCCTCAATAACACGAGCCCGCACCGGAGCCTCGCCAATCCACTTCTTCCCATGCACCCTAACGCTCAACTCTCGCTCTGCTATCGCTTCAAGAGATGCCCCTATCGCAGGTGGCAAGGGATCCGGGCGGACAGTAGCCCCCGAGAGAGCTGGAGAGAGGACCAAGATAGTTGAAATAGCCGCAAGCTGTTCCGCTTTCTCCACCCGCACTGACAAAGGAGTGTTCGTAACACTCTTGAGCTGCGCTCCGCCGATCGCCTTGACCTGCGGGATATCGCGACCCCCACTACCGGCAACACACCCTTGGATTAAAAAAAATGCCATCGTTCCGATCATCAGCGACATCGTATGACCAGGTGCGGTTCGTAAACGCATGTAGGCTCCTTTGTCTGGGATATGCCCCTTGGTAGCGCGGAAAACTTCAGTCCGCAAGAGGGTCATGGCGAGGAGCGTAGCGCGACGAGGGACAATTTGCAAAAGCCTTTTATACCCTGTCAATGTTGCGGAGACGAGAACTTTAGTATGTGCTCGGTCATGCCTACGCGAATTTGTGACCGCAAACCACTAGGACACTGTTACCTCTTGATCTTACCAGTCAAAAGGTTTTACGCTCAGGTCAACGAAGAAAGAAACTCCCGGCCTCGTTAAGCTTGATGAGGCGCGTATATACTTGGATGAATGATTATGACCACGAAGGCGACAGAGAAGATCATTGAAGCGCTCACCCAGCTTGTCGAAG
>Ga0169931_10000038_pt1 | contig 172418 bp, 142 predicted proteins | sample Kivu_15m_20L_FD_129675 | JGI IMG/M metagenome (GOLD analysis project Ga0169931, IMG submission 129675) | Freshwater microbial communities from Lake Kivu, Western Province, Rwanda to study Microbial Dark Matter (Phase II) - Kivu_15m_20L... | ecosystem: Environmental > Aquatic > Freshwater >...
CGCCCGCGGACCAAGGCGTAACCTCGCCGCCCGGCGGGGTAGCTTCGGCCACGTGCGTGTGGCGCCCGCGTCGGGGTCAGTGCCGCGAGTCGGCCAGCTGATTCTTGACCCTCGGAAATCACCGCACCTATACTCCCGCCCTTCTCGATCCACGCGACGGACGCGGCGCCTGTCCCCAACGGCCCGCGCACGCCGCGCACCAACGCATCCTCCGAACGGCTCCACGCGTCGAGACCATCCCGCGCTCCCGCAGCGCAACTCGACGCGCAGCGCTTCACACAGGCCCATCCCCACCGGCTCGGAATCTCCGAACCAAGTCCCACGGGCGCCCGAATCCGGGCCGCCTCCCAGCAGCCCCCGCCTCCACCGGAAACCTCATGAGCACCATTGGCAAGATCTTCCTGTTCGTGAACCTCGCGCTCGCGGCCGCCTTCCTCGGCTGGGCGGCGAACTCGTTCGGCAAGGCGGAAGAAGCGAAGAAGGCCCAGGTGGAAGCGCTCGCCGCGGCCACCAAGGCGCGCGAAGCTGCGGAAGAAGAAGCGGCGACGTTCCGCACCCGCGCCCAGGCCGAAGAAAGCGCCAAGGACTCGCTGCGCGCCGAGCGCGACAACCTCGACAGTCGCCTCAAGAGCACTTCTGCCGAACTCGACGGCGAGAAGCGCGCCAACGAGCAGCTGCGCGGCGACGTGGCGAAGATCAACGCCTCGATCGGCACCCTGAACCAACAGCTCCAGGCCATCGAGCAGGCCAAGGACGCCGCCGTCGCCCAGGCCCGCGAGGCCGAGCGCGAGCGCGACGCGGCCCGCGACGAAGCGCAGGACGCCGGTGAGCGCCAGCGCGCCGCCGACGAAGCCAAGAAGAACGCCGAGATGGAAATCGCGGCCCTCGAGAAGCAGGCCAAGATCGCCCGCGACGAGATCTCCTCGCTCGAAACCCGCCTCACCGTGATGATCCAGACCTACGGCGAAGTCGCCGTTGCCCAGAAGGCGATCGACGCCAAGGTTGTCCAGGTCGACTACAACCTCAAGCCCGGTTTGGTGGCCCTCAACGTCGGCAAGGACGCCGGCGTGACCCCCGGGTACACATTCGAGATCTACAACGGTTCGCAGTACAAGGCGAGCGTTCGCGTGCAGTCGGTGACCAAGGACATGTGCGCCGCGATCATCACGGTCGCCGCTCCGGGCGCCACCATCGTCGCCGGCGACAACGCCTCGACCCGCATCTGAGCTGATCCGGCCCGGCCGCACCCCCACAAGCGAGCAACATCACCATGGCCAAGAGCACCGCACGCTCCGCAAAGTCCGAGAAGAAGACCGGCGCCAGCCGCGCCTCGAAGGCGACCGCCGTCGAGGTCGTGGAAGAGGGCGGCGGTGACGGCGTGGAGACGGCGATCGCCGTCGTGACCTCGCTCGTCCTCATCGTCGCCATCTTGCTCGTCGACCACGAGCTCGGCGCGATGGGTTCGGGACTGTTCTTCAAGGGCTGATGAGCCTGACGCGATCCGCAGCGGACGGCTCTAGCCGGCCCGCGCGAGATCGGCGCAGGACCAAGTCAGCAGCACAAGCAAGCGGCCTCCGCGCGCAACCACGCGCGGAGGCCGCTCTGCATTGGTGTGAGTTGCGCCGAGAGTCGCGCACGCGAGGCGACAAGAATGCGCTTCGGCGCGAGCGCTGAGGCCGCCGCGAACATAGAATCCGCGGCGTGCCGAGCCTCTCAGCGCAGGCCGCGTACGCGAGAAGCTCGCGGCGCGTGTGTGTACTCGCGCCCGCCGCGCCTCGCTATGGGCGCGCTGAGCCGCTGAAAAACCCTGACGAAACGTCTGTTCTAGAAATCGCAAATGGGGAGCGTCTTCAAGCCGCTGGAGTGGGCCCTGGGCCGGTTCTCGGTCGACATGGGCATCGACCTGGGCACTGCCAACACCCTGGTGTGCGTGCGCGGTCGCGGGATCATCCTCAACGAGCCGAGCGTCGTGGCCGTGAAGAAGGGCACGAACGAAGTGCTCTTCGACGGGATGGCCGTCGGCAACGCGGCCAAGGCGATGCTCGGCAGAACGCCGGGTGACGTCGAGGCCATTCGTCCGCTGCGCGACGGCGTGATCGCGGACTTCGAAGTCACCGAGCGCATGCTGCGCTACTTCATCACCAAGGTGCATGAAGGGAAGACCTGGGTGAAGCCGCAGGTGGTCATCTCGGTGCCCACCGGAATCACCGCGGTCGAGCGACGCGCCGTGATCCACTCGGCCGAACGCGCCGGCGCGCGCCGCGTGTACTTGATCAACGAGCCGATGGCCGCGGGCATCGGCGTCGAACTGCCGGTGACCGAGCCGCAGGGCTCGCTGATCGTCGACATCGGCGGCGGCACGACCGAGATCGCGGTGCTCGCGCTCGGCGGCGAAGTCGTGTCGCAGTCGCTGCGCATCGCCGGCGACGAACTCGACGAAGCGATCATCAACCACCTGCGCCGGCACCACAACCTCGCCATCGGCGAGCAGTCCGCCGAGCGCATCAAGCTCACGCTCGGCTCGGCCTGGCCGATGCAGCAGGAACTCTCGATGGAGGTGCGCGGCCGCGACACGATCAGCGGCTTGCCGCGGCGCGCGGCGATCACCTCGATCGAGATTCGCGAGGCGCTCTCGGAGCCTGTGCGCCAGATCTGCGAGGCCACGCGGGCTGTGCTGGAAGAGGCGCCGCCCGAACTGTCTTCGGACATCTGCGAGAGCGGCGTGACGCTGGTCGGCGGCGGCGCGTTGCTCCTCGGCATTCAGGACGCGATGAGCGACGCCCTGGGCATTCCCGCGCGTGTGGCGCCCGATCCGCTCACTGCGGTGGCGCGCGGAACCGGCGCGTTCCTCGAGCGCCTCGACGTTTTCTCGCGTGTGCTCTCCAGCGACGACGAAGGTTGAGCGCATCGCGCGAGGTCACTTTTGCGCGCGCATCGCGCGAGGTCACTTTTGCGCGCGCATCGCGCGAGGTCACTTTTGCGCGCGCATCGCGCGAGGTCACTTTTGCGCGCGCATCGCGCGACGTGGCCCGCGGGCGTAGCTTGGTGACGCCGTGCGCCGTTCCACGACCAGGCTCCTGTTCGCGTGTGCGTTCGTCGCGAGCGTTGCGCTCAGCGTGCGCCCGAACGCGTTGGTGGAGCGCGGCGCCCGCGTGGCAGCGGCCCCGACACGCTTGCTCGCGGAACTCTGCGCGCCGCTGCGCTGGCTGCGTCTGCGATCTGCGCACGCCGCGCAGGCGCAGTTGATCGAACGCGAGGAACTCGAGCACGCCGCGCGCGTCGAACTGCGCCGTCAGCAGCGCGCCGCGGCAGAGCCGCATGCGCCCCACCTGCGCGCAGGGCGGCGTTTCGTGCACGCCGAGGTCGTCGATCGAAGCGTGGAGCGCTTCGACGCGTTGCTCGTGCGCATCGACGGGCTCACGCACGCGGGCCTCGCGCCCGGCATGCCCGTCGTGCACGGCGACAATTTCGTCGGTAGGTTGTTGGAGTTCGATCCCAAGCCGCCGGGCCACGCGCTGGTTGAACTCGTGACCGCGCGCGGCTTCGCGGTCGGAGCTCGACTCGAGCACGCCGACGCGCGCGGCGCGACGGTGCGCTGCGTGGTCGGCGGAATCGCGGCGCATTCGCTGCGCGGTCGCGCTCCGCGGTTGGCGCTCGTGGCGCCGAGCGCGCGCGAACTGCCCGCCTCGAACGTGTACGTCGACGAGGGGCTCTCCACGCTCGCGCCGTACCGCGAACAGGCGGCGGGTTTCGTGCTCGGACGCGTCGAAGCGGCGCCGTTCGGCGAGTACGTGGTCGTGCCCGGGCTCGATCTGCTGGGCGGTCCGTTCCGCGTCGCCATCGTCGCGCCGGACGGGGTGCAACGCCCGGAGGGGCTCGAGCCGTACGAGCCGCTCTCCGATCCGCTCTGGGCGCCGGCGCGCGTGCTGGCGCGCAGCGCCGGCGCACGCGAGGGCTTCACGCTGTCGGTCGGCGCGCTCGACGGCGCGCGACGCGGCGCCGCCTTCGTGGTCGGCTCGCGCTTGATCGGGCGCGTGCTGGAGGTCGACGAACTGCGCTGCTCGGTGGCGAATCTCGCCGACCGAGGTTGGCTGCTGCCCGCCGTGGCGCTGCCGCTCGACGGCGTCGGCGGCGATGTGCGCGGTGTGTTGATCGGGCTCGGGGCGGCCCCTGACGACGCGCGCGCCTTCGAGTGCGAGTGGCGCGCCGCACACGCGCGCGAACGGGCCGACGCGCAGTTCGAGGTCCAGTTCTTCACGGGCTCGGGCGCGCCGGGCGTCCCCAGCGGACTGTGGCTCGGCGCCGCGCGCGTGAACAATTCCGCCGAGCCGCAGCGTGTGCGTCTGGAGACCGGGGTCGACCTGCGCGCGACTCCGCGTGGCTTCGTGCGGCGCGAGGAGTCGAAGCCGTGAGCGCGAGCGTGGTGCTGGCGTGGTGCGCCGTCGCGCTGTGGGCGACCTGGGCGAGCGCGTTGAGCGAGGAACTCGCCGCGCGCCTCTTCGGTGTGTGGGCGCCCGACCTGGGAGTGGTGCTGCTCGTCGTCTTCGCCTCGCGCGTGCGCACGAGCTGCTTGCCGTGGCTCGCGCCGTTGCTCGCGCTGGCGCGCTGCGCCAGTTCGATCGAACCGCTGTTCGCCGAACTGGCCGCCTGTCTGGGCGCCGTCGGCGCGCTGCGCGCGCTTCGCGCCGGTCTCGACCTCACGCCGCGTCTGGCGCTGGCCTGCACGACGGGAGTCATCGCCGCCGGCTGGACGGCTTGGTTGGCGTGGATCGCGCAGCTGCGCATCGACGAACACTTCCAGCGAGCGGCGCTCGAAGCGCCCGCGCAGCTCGCGGGCTGGCGCACCACGCTCGAGTTCGCGCCGGGCGCACTCTCCAGCGCGCTGGCCGCGCTGCTCCTCGCGCCCCTCGTGCGCCGCTTGCCCGGGCTGTCGGTGCTGGAGGGCCGCCGTCCATGGCAGGTCGCCGCGTCGCTCCGCTGATCGTGGTCGTGGTCGTGGGCGTGGCCGTGTTGCTCGCGCGCCTGTACCAGATCCAGATCGCCCAACGTGAGATCTGGACTTCGGAAGCCGCCGGTCTGGTGCGCGCGGGCGCGATCCGTCCGTACACGCGCGGCGCGATCTTCGATGCGCGCGGTCGCGCGCTGCGCGAGGATCGGGCCAGCTACCAGCTGGAGTTCGTGTACCGCCAGTTTCGCCGCGCCCATCCGCTCGGGCTCGTCACGCACGCGCGCGCCGCGCTGCTGGGCCGCAACATCGCGCTGCGCGACGCGTACGGAAATCTGGAGCTGTGGTGCGACGAGTTGCTGCGCCTCGCGCCCCGTCAGTTCGACGAGTTCGCCCTCGGCGGCGGCCTGAGCAGTGGCTCGCTGCAGGTGGCGTCGACGACCACGCCGCTGCTCGAGGACCGGCGCGCGCGCCGCGCGGACGCACGCTATTACGTGCACGTGCTGCTCGCGCTCGCGCACAGCGATGACGCGAGTTTGGCGCCCAAGCAGCGCAGCGAACTGGGCAAACTCGCCGCGGCGAATCCCGACGCGAGTTGGCTCGAGCTCGCCGCAGCGCTGTGGGAACGCGACAGCGCCGCGCTGCGGGCGGACTTGGCCGCGCGGCTCGCGCGCTCACGCGCGGACCTCGAGGCGCTCGCGGTGTCCCTCGCGCGCGAAGGCGCGGGCGAGGGCGTCGCCGCGCCGACCGAGACCGAGGCGCTCGAGACGTTCTTGGCCACGCTCGACGCGCAGCGCGAGCGCGTGGCGGACGAGAGCGCCAGCGCGCTGTTCCGCGAGGCCGCGGACTTCTCCGCGCACCGCATCGAGCCTCACATCCTGGTCGAGGCGCTGGACTTGGATTGGATCGCGGCCCGGCTGGCGTGGGACCGGCCGCGCCTGTTCGCGTGGCTCGAGCGCTCGCGCGCGGAGTACCGTCGCGTTCTGCTCGACGCAGCGCCCGAGCGCGCCACCGCGCAACTCGAACTGGTCGCCCGGCGCGACGACCCGGCCGAGCAGGTGGCGGCGTGCTGGGCGGCGCAGTTCGTGCACCCCGCCGAACGCGCGGACAAGGCCACGTGGCGCGAGTGGCGCAGGCTCGGCGTGCTCGATGAATTGCCCGAACTGCTCGAAGGCCCCGACGGTCTCGAGTTGCCCGTCGAACGCGCGGCGGCGCTGCCCTTCGAGACGCTCGAGCGCGGCGCGCAGGCGGCGCCGCTCGACTGGCTCGGGCTGGCGCGTCTGGAGTTGGGCCCCAGCGCGGGAGTCGAGGAACTCGAACTCGCGGCGCAGGCTTGGCGCGCGGCGTTCGAGGGGCGCATGGACCGCCAGTGGGTGCGCCAACGCTGCGCCGACGTGTTCGTGCGCTGGGAGCAGGAACTCCAGACCGCAGTCGCCGCGGCGCTCGCCGTGGGCGCGGACGGCGGACGTTGGAGCCTGCGACCGGAACGGCTCGAGAAGGCTCTGGAGCGCGCGCGCCACGTGCTCAAGGACTACGGCAGTCGGCCGCGCACGCTGCTCGCCCGGCCGAGTTACGAGTTGGCGCACATGGTCACGCGCCACAGCGATCGTTTCGCCGGCTTCGTCGTGCAGGACACGCGCGAACGCGTGGCGCTCGCGGGCCGCGACGGACGGCCCGTGGCCGAGGCCTTGGTGGGCTCGGTCGGCGCGCCCAGCTACCAGGAGGAACTGCTCGCCGGCGAGCTGCGGGCCGAGTTCTTCAGCCTTGCGCGCAAGGGCGTGCGCGCCGCGGGCGACGTCGAGGAACTCGCCTGGCTCGCGCAGACGCTCAAGCGCCCCGATGAACTGCGCGGGCGCGGCGGCGTCGAGGCGTACTTCGACGCCGAGCTGTCGGGCCGCAACGGCTACCGCGAAGTGCGCGGCCTGCAGGATCTCGTCGAACGCTCGTTCGAGCTCGACGTCCCGCCGATCGACGGCGCGGACCTGACCTTGACGCTCGACCTCGATTTGCAGGAGGAGGCTGCGGCCGTGCTCGCCGCTCCGGAGGGTCCTCCCGATCCGCACCAGTGCGACTACGCGTGGCTCGCGCGGCCGACGGGCGCGATCGTGTTGATGCGCGTCGACGGCGACGTGCTCGCCGCGGCCTCGCACCCCGTCGTGGCGCGCGACGACCGCGGGCCGGCGGGGATCGCCGACGCGCCGTTCGAGCGCACGCTGCGCAAGCCCGGCTTCCAGCCGCCGGGCTCGAGCTTCAAGCCCTTCGTCGCGCTGTATGCGCTCGAACACATCGCGCGCACCGATCCGCAGCGCCTGCTCGAGTGCGCGATGCTGCCCGACGGGCGCGGCGCGGGCTACGTCGACGTGCGCTGCAACGTGCACGTCGGCCACGGAGCGGTCGATCTGCGCGACGCGCTCAAGCGTTCCTGCAACAGCTACTTCGCGATGCTCGGCGAGCAGTTCTCCCAGGCCGACTGGAGCGCCATGGCGGCGGAGTTCGGCTTCGGACAGCCGACGGGCGTGCGCGCGTTGGGCCCGCGTCCAGGACTTCACGAGGACGTCTTCCCGCAGCTGTTCCAACGCGAGTTGACGGGCCGCGGGCCGCGCCTGGCCGGCAACGGACTGTCGGTCGTCGAAGCGACTCCGATGCAGCTCGCACGGGCGACGGCCGCGCTCGCGACCGGAGCGTTGCCGCAGGTGCGGCTCGTGCAGCGCGTGGGAGTTCAAGAGTTTCCAGCCCAGTCGCGTCCGATCGCCATCTCGCGCGCGACGCTCGAGTTCGTGCGCGGCGCCATGATCGCCTGCTCGAACGAAGCCGGCGGCTCCGCGCGCGATGCGTTGAACGCGAACGAGCTGGGCTTCGTGCTCGCAGCCAAAACCGGCAGCGGCGACATCGGTGTGGAGCGCGTGGCGACCGCGGATGGGCAGTCGCGCGTGCGCAAGCACACCTGGCTGATCAGCTACTTCCCGGCGCACGAGCCGCGCTACGTCTTGGTCGTGTTCTGCCACGACACGCTGCAGACCGCGAGCCACAGCTCGATCTGGGTCGCGCGCCAGTTCCTGCAGCGTCCGCTGGTGCGCGAGTTCCTCGCGCGGGACGGAGGTTTGTGATGCGCGCGGGCCAATCTCCGTTCGAGCGTCGCGGTCTGCTCGCGCAGGCCTTCTCGCTGCGCCTGGACTGGTGGCGCGTCGATTGGCACTTGCTCGCGCTGGCGCTGGCCCTGCTCGCGCTGGGAATGCTCGTCGTGCACGCGATCGCGCTCTCCGACGACGCGCTCGGCCGCGACGGCGTGGTGTTCGCCAAGCACGTGAAGAAGGTCCTCGTCGCCTCGCCGATGTTGCTGGTCGGGTTGACGCTCCGGCCGCGCTGGCTGCGCCGCCACGCGTGGACGATCTACGGCGCGACCATCGTGCTGCTGCTGTTGCTGCCGTTCGTGGGCGAGGTGCGCAACAACGCGACGCGCTGGATGCAGTTGCCGTTGATCGGGTTCGATCTGCAGCCCAGCGAACTCGCCAAGTTGGGTTTGGTGATCGCTCTGGCGCGTGTGCTGTACTCCTCGCGGCTGGAGCGCTGGCGTGACTGGCGCGCGCCGCTGGGCATCACGCTGTTGCCGCTGGCGCTCGTGATGATGCAGCCGGACCTGGGCACCGCCATGTCGATGGCGCCGGTCTGCGCCGGAATGCTGTACCTCGCCGGCGCGTCCGGTCGGCGCCTCGCTGGGATCGCGCTAGGTGGGCTCGTCTTGGGCGTGCTCGCCTACAAGTTCGAGTGGCTGCGCGACTACCAACTCGAGCGCGTCGAAACCTGGCTCGAGTCCTTCGGCGCCTCCGCCTTGATCGACGGACGCACTGGTTCGGCGTTCCACAACTACCACGCGCGCGTCGCGATCGGGAACGGAGGTTGGTGGGGGCAGGGGCTGGGCAACGGCGTCGCCAACGAAGCGGGTCACTTGCCCGAGCGCGATTGCGACTCGATCGTGGCGGTGATCGCCGAGGAAGCCGGGTTCGTCGGAGTGAGCGCGGTGCTCCTGCTCTACGCGTTGATGGTCGTGTTGTTGCTCGCGAGCGCCGCTCAGATCCGCGAGCGTTTCTCACGCTTGGTGGTGGGCGGCCTGGGGCTGCACTTCGCCTCGCACCTGTTCGTCAACGTCGGCGTCAACCTCGGCCTCGTGCCGATGACCGGGTTGCCGCTGCCGCTGTTCTCCACCGGCGGTTCCGCGATGCTCGCGACCTTCGCCGCTCTGGGGCTGGCGCTAGGCCTGGCGGCCCAGCGCGAGGCCGCGCTCGACGAGGACGCCTTCCGCGATTGACGTCCGCGTGCTGTTCGTCGCACTCGGGCTCGCGTTCGGCGGCGCCTGTTCGCCCAGCGCGCGTAGCGTCGAACGTCCGGTCCCGGAGTGGACGTATCCGCTGCGCGTCAGCATCGGGAACGGCGCGCTCGACGCGGTCGACGCGGAACTCGAGCGCCGCGCTGTGCAGCCCGCCGACGAGTACTTCGCACTGTGTCTGCGCGCCGAGGTGCGCGTGAAGCTCGGGCGCTACGACGAGGCCGCAGCCGACCTGCGGCGCGCGCTCGAGCAGGAGCCGCCCGATGCGCCGTCCGCCTGGCGCGCGTGGCTGCGCTACGAGCTCGGCTTTCTCACGTTCCACTTCGTCGGGACCCCGCAGGAGGCCCTGGAGCACTACGGGGCGGCGCTCGCGCTCGATCCGCGGCACTTCAAGTCCTTCGAGCACCGCGGCTTCGTGCACGCGGAACTCGGCGACTTGGCCGCCGCGGCTGTGGATTGGCGCCGCGCGCTGGAGTTCTGGCCGGCGCAGGTCGAGCCAGCGGAGCGTGCGCGGGTCGCGGACCTGCTCGTCGCGGCGCTGCGCAGCCTGGGACGCACCGACGAGGCTCAGAGCGTCGAACGCGACGAATCCGAGCGGCGCGCGGGCGCCGGATCCGGCGGCTGACGGAGCCTTCGCTCGATTGCGCGCGTGTGGGCGTGCTCCTACACTCGCGCCCCGATCTGCGGGCTGGGCGCGGTGCTCTCGCACGGGTGCGAGGCGCGGCCCCGAAGTCAGCGATCGCACGGGGCGAGGAGCCCGACAGCGAGCTATGGAATACAACGCAATCGGCATGGTCGAGACCAAGGGTCTGATCGGTGCGATCGAAGCCGGCGACGCGATGGTCAAGGCCGCCGAGGTGGCCCTGTTCGGCAAGGTGAACATCACCGCCGGCTACAACACGATGTTCGTCAGCGGCGAAGTCGGCGCGGTCAAGGCGGCCACCGACGCCGGCGCGGCCGCCGCGCGTCGCGTGGGCGAGCTCGTCACGGTGCACGTGATCCCGCGCCCGCACGAGCAGGTCTGGAAGCTGCTGCCCGACCTCAAGCCGGTCAAGCGCGGCGCCTACAACGCCAATCCCGACTAGCGCGCCCGCGCTCGGATCGGACTGAGGGTGCTCGCGCGCGCGACGCGCGGCACGCTCGGCGGTCCAGCGCACGCGCTGCGTCAGGAACTTGCGCCAGGAGTTTCACGTGCAACAGCTCGACCCCGATCTGCGCGCGCTGCAGGAGGTGCGCGACTTCGTGTCGCGCGCCCACAAGGCGTGCGAGGCGATCCACGGTTGGTCGCAGGCGCGCGTGGACGAGGTGTGCAAGGCGCTCGCCGATGCAGCCGCGCGCTCGGCCTACGACTTGGCGAAGCTGGCCGTCGAAGAGACGGGCATCGGCCGCGTCCACTATAAGATCCTCAAGAACTTGTTCGCGGCCGAAGGCACGTGGGCCTCGATCAAGGACGAGAAGACCGTCGGCATCGTCTCGCGCGATCCGCGCAAGGGCCTGGTGGAGGTCGCGACAGCCTCGGGCGTGATCGCGGGCATCATCCCGACGACCAACCCGACCTCGACGGCGATCTTCAAGTCGCTCATCGCGCTCAAGGGCAAGAATGCGATCGTGATCAGCCCGCACCCGCGCGCGCGGCGCTGCATCGGCGAGACGGTCGAAGTGTTGCGGCGCGCGCTCGAACGCGTCGGTGCGCCGCAGGACCTGGTGCTTTCGCTCACGAACCCGACGATCGAATCGACGGGTGCGCTGATGAAGCACAAGGACGTCGCGATCATCCTCGCGACGGGCGGCACGGGCTTGGTGCGCGCTGCGTACTCGTCGGGCAAGCCGGCGTACGGCGTCGGGCCGGGCAACGTGCCGTGTTACGTCGATCGCTCCGCCGACGTCGCGCTCGCCGCGCGCTCGGTCGTGCAGAGCCAGAGCTTCGACAACGTCACGTTCTGCTGCTCGGAGCAAGCGCTCGTGCTCGACAAGGCGATCGAGGCGCAGTTCCTCGCCGAGATCAAGCGCGCCGGGGCTCACCTGTGCAACGAGGAGGAGACGCGCAAGCTCGCCGCGTTGTGCAACAAGGGCGGCCACATGAATCCCGACGTGGTCGGGCAGGATCCGTGGAAGCTCGCCGAGTGGGCCGGCTTCAAGGTGGCGCGCGAGACGACGCTGTTGCTCGCGCACCAAGGCGGTGTCGGCAAGGACTGGCCGCTGTCGATCGAGATCCTGGCGCCGGTGCTGAGCGTGCACGTCGTCGACGGCTGGCGCGAAGGCTGCGCGGTGTCGATGCAGATCCTGCGCTACGACGGACTGGGCCACACCTGCGCGGTCTGGGCGCGGGACGAACAAGTGCTCGAGTCGTGGTTCCTCGAAAAACCCGCCAGCCGCATCATCGTCAACGGCCCTTCGTCGCAAGGCGCGGTGGGCTACAGCACGAACCTCGTGCCGTCGGTCAGCCTCGGCTGCGGTCCGCACGCGGGCAACATCACCTCCGACAACATCAGCGCGCGCCACCTGATCAGCATCAAGCGCGTCGCCTATCCGCGGCAGGATTGGGAGGGCGTGCAGCAGCGCGACCACGCCCGCGCGGCGCGCATGGGCGGAGAGGAGGCGCCGCGTGGTTCGCTCCTGCCCGGCGATCCGGCGCTCGGTGGAGTCGGCGGCGCTCCGCGCTCGAGCGCGCTCGCCGCGCCCGCCGCGAGCAACTGGCAAGGCAACGCTTCGATGATGCCGCCGCGCAGCCCGGCGCCCGCGCCGACGACGGCTCCTGCGCCCGCGCCGAGCGCGACACCCGCGCCCACGTTCACGACCCAGAAGGTCATGGCCGCGAGCAAAGCGCCTGAGGGGCAGCCTTCCGGCAGTGGAACGCGCGCGAGCGCGCCGAGCGCTGCGCGCACGACCTCGGCGCCGACTTCGACTGCGCCGCGCGCCACGGGCGCGCACTTCGCCGGCGGCGCGCTCTCCGTCGACGAGATCCAAAACATGATGAGCCACGCCGGCGCCGGCTGTCCGCTCGGCCCGTGCAAAGGCTGCTCCCACCACAACGTCGCGACCGGCGCCTGCCAGGCGTGAGCGCGATCGCGACACCTTCGAACTCTCTCTTCCTTCTCCGTTTCTGCGACAACCACCATGGCAAGTGAATCCCTCACCGCGCTCGGCATGATCGAGACCAAGGGCCTCGTCGGCGCGATCGAAGCCGCCGATGCGATGTGCAAGGCCGCCAAAGTCACCCTGCTGGGCCGCTACGAAAAGTCCGGCGGCGCGCTCGTCACCGTGATGGTGCGCGGCGAAGTCGGTGCGGTGAAGGCCGCGGTCGAAGCCGGCGCCGCCGGCGCGCGCCGCGTCGGCGAGCTGGTCGGCGTGCACGTGATCCCGCGCCCGGCGATCGACCTCGAAGAGTTCCTCCCGCCGACTCCCGACGAGTCGAAGAAGAAATGACTTCACGCCCGCTGCGTCGAACACGACGCGGCGCGTGAACCCAACTCCCCGCCATGCCGGCTCGGCAATCCAGCGCTCTCGAGTTGCGCGGCGCCGTCGTCATCGACGCCATGCAGCCGCAGTTCGCCGCGACCATCGCGGCGAACTCCGACGGGTATTTCCCCGTGGTGGGCGAGAGCGCTTTCTGGCTCGAGGCGCGGCCGGGGATCGTGATCAACCGCTTGATGGACGTCGCGCTGAAGAAGTGCGACGTGCGGCCCGGCGAACTGGTGACCGAGCGTTCCTACGGCACGCTCGAGGTGCACGGCGCCGACCAGGCGCAGGTGCGCGAGGCCGGACGTTTGATCCTGCAGGCGGCGGGCGTCACGCAGGACGACCAGCTCAAGCCCAACGTGCTCACCGACGAGGTTATCCGTCAGGTCGACTCGCACCACGCGATGCTGATCAACCGCACGCGAGCGGGAATGTTGCTCCTGGCGGGCGACACGCTGTACACGCTCGAGGTCAACCCGGCCGTGCACGTGCTGCTGGCCGCGAACGAAGCGGAGAAGGCCGCGCCGATCCGCATCGTGGGTCTGGGTTGGAACGGCGCGGTGGGGCGCTTGCGCTTGGCGGGCACGGACGCGGCGATTGAAGCCGCGGTGCTCGCGGTGCAACGCGCGCTGGCGAATGTCCCCGGCCGCAGCAACACGGGGATCGACTGATGCGCGCCGCGAGCCGAGAAAGCGCCGGGGCCCCATGTTCCTAGGCCGAGTGGTGGGCGAGGTGTGGGCCACGCGCAAGATGGCCGATCTCGACGGCAAGCGCCTGCTCGTGATCGAAGCGCTCGACGAGCGCCGCGAACCAGGCGCGTCCAAGGTGACACCGGTCGTGGCCGCCGACCCGCTCGGCGCCGCGCTCGGCCAGCGCGTGATCGTCGCCTTCGGCAAAGCGGCGCGCGTGGCCTGCGGCGGCGACGGCGACTACGCCTTCGAAGCGGCGATCGTCGGCATCGTCGACGACTTCGAAATCCCGCAGGCGCCGGACTCCTGGCGCGAGAACGCGGGCGGTGAGCCGCGCGCTCAGCGCTCAGCGCCGGCGCGCGTCGAGCGCGACGCCAAACCACGCAAGCGAGGCGCGTGATGCTGGTCGGCACCGTCGTCGGACACGTGTGGTCCACCGTGAAGGACCCGAGCTTGAGCGGGCTGCGCTTCCTCGTGGTCCAACCCTACACGCTCGGCGGTGAGCCCACGGCCGAGACACTCGTCGCCGTCGACCCGCTCGGCGCAGGCATCGGCGAACGCGTGCTCGTCGTGTTCGGCCGCGCCGCGCGCCACGCCATCGGTCGCGGCCACGACATCGGGTTCCAGACCGCGGTCGCCGCGATCATCGACCGCATGGAGTTCAACGACGGCGCCTCGGTCGGCCCCACGGCCGCCCACGATCGCCCGCCCGCGCCCTGAACCGCATCCACGCCGCTCTCGCCCGCAAAGCCGCACGTTTTTCGCCCACGCCGCCCACGCCATGAACCGCAACGACTTCAATCCTGATCTGCGCGACGACGCCGCCCTCGAGCCCTGCATCGGACTGCTCGAACTGTGCTCCGTCGCGCGCGGCGTCGAAACCGCCGACGCGGTGCTCAAGGAGGCCGCCGTCGAGTTGCTCTTCGCGACCCCTGTGCACCCGGGCAAGTACTTGCTGCTGTTCACGGGTTCGGTGCAGGACGTGCGCTCGAGCGCGCGCCGCGGCGCCGAGCTCGCCGGCGCCGATCTCGTCGACCAGCTCTTCATCCCGCAGCTGCACGAGCAAGTCGTGCCGATCCTCAAGCGCAAGGGCGGTCGCATCCAAGGCCAGCTCGATGCGATCGGCGTGATCGAGACGAACACCGTGGCGAGCGCGATCGTCGCCGCCGACGTGGCGCTCAAGACCGCGACCGTCGACCTCGTCGACCTGCGCATCGCCAACGGCCTGGGCGGCAAGAGCTTCTTCGTGCTCACCGGTCCGGTCGCCGACGTGCGCTCGGCGGTGCACAGCGGCGCGTCGAACGCGCAGGCCGCTGGACACCTCGCGCGCGAGGTCGTGATCCCGCGTCCGCACCCCGAACTCGTCGTGCATCTCTAACCAGCGCACGCGCGTCACGCCGTTTCGATGTCGGGCAAGCGACTAGTCACCGAGAGCGACGTCCGCGCCCTGGCGCGCGGCGCCGAACTCGTCGTGCCGCCCGACACGCTCGTCACTCCCGCGGCCGCCGACCTCGCCTTCGAACGTGCGATCCGCATCGTGCGCCGCAAAGCCGACGCTGCCGGCGGCGGCTGCTCGTGCGGCGGTTCGTGCGGCAAGTGCGGTGCGTGGGGCAAATTGCTCGCGAGCGACGGCACATACGTCGTGGTCGTCAAGAACGGCGTCGCGAGCATCGCGCGCCTGACCGAACAGGGCCCGGTTCCGTTCTCCTGATAGCGCTCCAGCGATGGCCAAGAAGTTCATCACCACCGAAGACGTGCGGCGCGCCGGACCGGGCTCGCTCGTGGTCGACTCCGAGACCATCGTCACGCCGCAGGCGCTCGAGTACGCCGCGCAGAACGGCGTGCGCATCGTCGACGCGCGCGGCGCGGCCTGGAGCGAGCCGGCGCCGGACCGCGGTCCCGACGCGCAGCGCGCCATGCGCACGCTGCCGCATCTGCCCGAGCCGGCCAGCGACTCCGACGTGGGCAGCACCCAGATGGTCGTCGTCACCGCCGTCGGCCGCAACCGCGCGGGTGTGCTCGCCGAGATCACCGCAGCGCTCTCGAGCGCCAACTGCTCGGTGCACGACATCTCGCAGAAGATGGTGCAGGGCTTCTTCCACCTCGTGCTCACGGTGGAGGTTCCACCGGGCACGTCGTTCGCGCAGCTCAAGGCGGTCGTCGAGTGCCTCGGCGGCCAGGACGACTACGTGTGCCGCGTGATGCACGAACGCGTGTTCCGCTTCATGCACCGCCTCTGAGACCACCGGCGCCGTACCGCAGCACCTTCGATGGGCTTCACCGACCAGGAGATCCTCGAGACGATCCGGATGTTCGAGCTCGAGACGCTCGACATCCGCACCACGACGCTGGGGATCTCGCTCCTGGATTGCGCCGATCCGGACATCGAGAGCGCGTGCGAGAAGGTCTACGCGAAGATCGTGCTCCACGGTCGCAACCTGGTCGCCGTGGGCGAGTCGATCTCGACCGATTACGGCATCCGCATCGTCAACAAGCGCATCGCGACGACGCCGATCGCGTGGGTCGCAGCTGCATGCGGCGAGCGCGACCTCACGCCGTTCGCGCGCGCCATGGACGCGGCGGCGAAGGTGTGCGGCGTCGATTTCATCGGCGGTTACAGCGCCTACGTCTACAAGGGCTTCACCAACGCCGATCGCGCGCTGTTCGACTCGATTCCGCGCGCGTTGGCGCAGACGAACGCGGTGTGCGCGTCGGTTGCGCTCGGCTCGACGCGCGCGGGGCTCAACATGGATGCGATCGCGCGCTTCAGCGAACTCGTGCTCGAGACAGCGGCGCTGACGGCGGACCGCGGCGGCCTGGGCTGCGCGAAGCTCGTGTGCTTCTGCAACGCGGTCGAGGACAACCCGTTCGTCGCGGGCGCTCACTCCGGCGTGGGCGAGCCCGAGACGGTGATCAACGTCGGCGTGAGCGGCCCGGGCGTGGTGCGTTCGGCGCTCGCGCGCCTGGGGCCGGAGGCGGACCTCTTGGCCGTCGCCGAAACCGTCAAGCGCACGGCCTTCAAGATCACGCGCATGGGCGAACTCGTCGGGCGCGAGGCGGCCCGGCGCATGGGCACGACCTTCGGCATCGTCGACGTGAGCCTCGCGCCCACTCCGGCGATCGGCGATTCGGTGTCCGACATCCTCGAACTGATCGGCGTCGATCGCACCGGAGCGCCGGGCACGACGGCCGCGCTCGCGCTGCTCACCGACGCGGTGAAGAAGGGCGGCGCGATGGCGTCCTCGAGCGTCGGCGGACTTTCGGGGGCGTTCATCCCCGTCAGCGAGGACGCGGGCATGATCGAAGCGGTGCGCGTCGGCGCGCTCTCGCTCGCCAAGCTCGAGGCGATGACCAGCGTCTGCTCGGTCGGCCTGGACATGGTCGCAGTCCCGGGCGACACGCCCGCGTCGACCTTGACGGGGATCATCGCCGACGAGCTCGCGATCGGGATGGTCAACCACAAGACCACCGCCGTGCGCATCATCCCGGTCCCGGGCAAGGGGCCGGGCGACACGGTGGAGTGGGGCGGGCTCCTGGGAACGGCGATCGTGCAGGACCCGGGGCGTTTTGGTTGTCGCGTGCTGCACGGGCGCGGTGGGCGCGTGCCGGCGCCGCTGCAGAGCTACAAGAACTGAGTCCGCGCGCGGGGTTTCGATCCTGCGACGGTCGGCGAGGGAGAGCTGGGCGCCGCCTCAAGCGGATCTGCGGCCCGGTCGATGGCGCAGGGGCTCCGCCTCCGTCCCCCGACTCGTTCCCCGCGCCTCTCCCTGTGGCCGACACCCTCCTGTTCGTCGACGACACGCCCCAGGCCCTCGACGTCATCGTGCGGCTGGTCCCGCCGGGACTGAGGGTGCTCACCGCCGCCAACGCTGAGGCGGCCCTGGCGCTGCTGGCGAACGAGGGGCGCGTCGCGGTGGTGGTCAGCGACTACCACATGTCGGGGGCCAGCGGCATCGACTTGCTCGCGCGCGTGCGCGAGCGCGATCCGGACACGGTCACCATGCTGCTCACCGGAGTGGTCGAGGTCGACGTCGCGATCCAAGCTCTGCACTCCGGCCGCATCTTCCGCTTCCTCGAGAAGCCCTGCCCGCGCGAAGTGCTTCTTAACGCGCTCGACGACGCGCTCGGCGAGCATCGGCAGCGTGTCGAGCGGCGGCTCGAGTCCGACCAGTCGGGCTTCTCGCGCGAGGTGCTGACCCAGTTCAACTCGCAACTCGAGCACATGGTCCACGAGCAGACCGACCACCTGCTGCGCCTGGGGTGTTTCGCGTCCGAGCTCTCCGGCTGCGAGACGCTCGAGTCGGTTGCGGCTGCAACCGCGCGCGCCGCCAGCGAGCTGTGCGGAGGCCGGCGCGTGTGCGTCGACCTCGTCGGACGCGGACGGCGCAGCTGGCCCGATGATGCGGCGCCGCTCGACGGCGTGGGCTTCGTGATCGAATCGAGCTCCGACTCGCTGGGGATCCTGCGCATCGATGCGCACGATCGCGCCGGTCGCCCGCTCAGCAGCTTGCACCAGTGCCTCTTGCGCTCGGTCGCCGCCTCGGCCTGCGTGGCCGCGCACAACGCGCTGCGCCGCCAGGAGCGCGACGAAGCCCAGCAATCGACGATCCTCGCGCTCGCCAAGTTGGCGGAGCACCGCGACAACGAGACCGGCAAGCACCTCGACCGCGTGAGCCTGTTCTGCCGTCTGATCGCGCGCGGACTGCGCGAGGACGGCTGGTTCACGGAGTCGGTTAACGACGAATGGATCGCGGTGCTGGAGAAGTCCGCGCCGCTGCACGACATCGGCAAGGTCGGCATCCCCGACGCGATCCTGCGCAAGAGCGGCAAGCTCACGCCGGACGAGTGGCAGGTGATGAAGACCCACTCGGAGATCGGCGCGCAGACCTTGCGCAGCGTGATGGCGGTCAACGGCGCGCAGCCCTTCCTCTCGATGAGCCACGACATCGCCTGGGCGCACCACGAGAAGTGGGATGGCGGCGGTTATCCGCGCGGGCTCGTCGGCGAAGCGATTCCGCTCTGCGCGCGCATCGTCGCGCTCGCCGACGTCTACGACGCGCTGACGAGCGAACGTCCGTACAAGCGGGCCTGGCGGCACGAAGATGCGCTCGCTTGGATCATCCAGGGCTCGGGCGCACACTTCGATCCGCGTGTGGTCGACGCCTTCGTGCGGCGGGCCGCGGCCGCCGATCAGATCCGCGCGCAGTTCGCCGATGAGCCTGCGGCGAGCGACGCGCCGCCGCCTCCCGCCGCGCTGCCGAGCGCCCCGAGCGCGCAGCACGTGACGCGCTGAAGCGCGTACGTCGCGCCACGCGAGCGAGCTACGCTGTCGGGCTCGCGACATGGCTCCCTGGAAGCGCACCTTCATCGCCGTCTGGGCGGCCAACCTGATCACGTCGATCGGGATGCAGGCGTTCCTGCCGTTCTTCGCCAGCCACCTCGAGCAGCTGGGCATGCGCGAGCGCGACGACGTCGCGCTGTGGTCGGGGCTGCTGTTCGGCGCCGCGCCGTTCTCGGCGGCGCTCGCCAGCCCGCTGTGGGGCGCGCTCGGCGATCGTTTCGGACGGCGCCTGATGGTGTTGCGCGCCATGCTCGCCATCACCGTGTTCGTCGGCGCGATGGCCTTCGCACGCGATCACTGGGAGCTGCTGTGGCTGCGCATTGCGCAAGGACTGTTCTCCGGCTTCCTCGCACCCAGCCTGACGCTCGTCAGCGTGCAGGCGCCGGCGCACGCGCAGAGCCGCGCCACGGCGTGGCTCAACACTTCGATGGTGATCGGCGCGATCTGCGGGCCCGCGCTGGGCGAGTTGCTGCGCCTGGAATACTCCCTCGAAGCGGTCTACGCCGGCGTCGCGACGCTCGCGGGAGTTTCGGCGCTGCTGGTTCTGCTGCTCGCGCACGAGACGCCCGCCGCGCCCGCTCCGGGAGCGCCGCCTGCGTTGCGCGAGGTGCTGCGCGACAGCTTCGGGGACATCGCGCAACTGCGCGCCAACCCGGCGCTGCGTTCGGCGGTGGTGCTGAGCTTTTGGATCCAGTTCGGCCTGGGCGCGACCAACCCATTGCTCGAACTCCACGTGCGCGACCTCGAGGTGTTGATCGCGGGGCTCCCCGTGAGCACGAGCGCGCTGTTCAGCACCATGGCGGTCGCCAATCTGCTCGCCACGCCCTGGTGGGGCGCGGTCGGCGATCGCAACGGCGCGTACCGCGCGCTGGTGGGCAGCGCCGTGGGGTGCACCCTGGCCCTCGCCGCGCAGGCGCTGGCGACCAGCTACGAGGCCCTGCTCCTGGCGCGCATCGCGTTCGGGGCCGCGATCGCCGGTTCGGGCCCGCTGGCCTTCGGCGTCGCGGCCCAGGAGTCGAGCCTCGCCCAGCGCGGCGGCGCGATGGGGCTGGTGTTCGGCGCGCGCTGCTGGTCGGTGGCGCTCTCGTCGATGCTGGGCGGCGCGGCGGCCAGCCTGATCGGCGTGCGCGGGGTGTTCCTGGCCAACGCGCTGATCCTGGGCGGTTACCTGTGGGTGCTGCGGCGCGGCGCACGCCTCCGCGAGGTCGGCTGAGCACCCGTTATCCACCGGGCATCCACAATCCGTAGTGGGGGATTGCGGCCCGGGGCCCAATGGGTAGCCTGCGCGCCTCCAAGGAGTCCCGCATGCACAAGCCCATCCGGATCTACTTCGTCGGCGCCCATTCCACCGGCAAGACCACGCTCGCGCGCTGGGTGCGCGACCAGTACGGCCTGCCCATGATCTCGGAGGTCGCGCGCGGCGTGCTGGCCGAGATGGAGGAGCAACTCGACCGCCTGCGCTCGCGCCTGGAGGTGGTCGATCGCTACCAGACCGAGGTTTTCGCGCGGCAGATCGGCGCGGAGGCGGCCCAGCCGGGCGCGTTCGTGTCCGACCGCGCGTTCTGCAACCTCGCCTACGCCGCGCAGCACTCGACGATCCTGGGCCGCCTGGCCGCGGACCCGCGCCTGGAGCGCTACATGGAGTCGGTCCGCACGGGCCTGGTGTTCTTCATCCGCCCGCACCGCGAACTGCTCGCCAACGACGGCGTGCGCGCCGGCGTGGAGTGGGACGAGGTGGTGCGCATCGACGGCATGGTCAAGTTGATGCTCGAGCTGTTCCGCATCCCGTACATCCCCATCGACTGCCTGCCCATGCAGGAGCGCGTGCGCCTGGTCGAACGCGTCTTCGCCCTGGCCGGCGTCGAGCAGCTCGAAACTGAAACAGAGTTGGAGTGGCCGAGCTCCACCGTCGAGTTCAAGCCGCGCGGAAAACGCGAAGGAAACGGAGCTGCGCCGCGCGCCGAAAACGGCGCAAATCGCTAATCTATTCGCCCCAAAAACTCGCCGGACGCGCCGCGCAACCAGCAACTCCCCGGAGTGCGCGCGCGCCGCCGCGAGCGAGTTGCCTGAACTCCATCTCTCTCTCATTCACCGTTCCCACCATGTTCCAACCGATCGTTCCCATGGCGCTCTGGCTCGCCGCCAACGCCGCCGTCACGCCCGCCCCCACGCCGGCGGTGACGATCGCCAAGGCGCTGACCCAGGACCCCGCGGCCGCCCCCGCCGAGCCGCAGTGGACCGGCCAAGTCGGCGCTGGCGTCACCCTGACCATCGGCAACTCGGAGACGCGCCAGGCCAACGCGTCCGCGGACGCGACGCTGCAGCGCAAGAAGGACCGCATCACCCTTGGATTCCTGTGGGTGTTCGCGGACAACAAGAACAACCCGCAGAACGACTGGGTGCTCGTCGACCGCAAGACCTTCGGTCGCGCGAAGTACGACTACTTCTTCTCGGAAGGCACGTACGCCTACGGCATGACGACGGCGGAAGGCGACCTGCTCCAGGACATCTCCTTGCGCTGGACGGGCGGCGCGGGTGTCGGTCACCAGTATTACAACACCGACGAGTTCAAGTTCGGCGTCGAAGCGGGGGTCTCGTACATCGACACGGACTACGGCAACACGGCCTCGACGGACACCGACGACATCGCCATCCGCATCGCGACCAACGCGGCGTACAAGATGAGCGAGACGTGGAGCCTCGCCCACACGCTCGAAGCCTACCCCTCGGCCGAAAATGCCGACGACTTCTACGGCCGCTCGGACTTCCGCGCCGCTGCGACGCTCTCGAAGAACATGCTCCTCTCGCTGCAGTGGGTGGTCGACTACGACAACACGCCGGCTCAGCCCGAGCGCGTCGACCAGCGCTACCTGCTCTCGCTGGGCTGGAAGTTCTGAGCGCGCGACGACACCGCGAGTGTTGTTCGAACCACGCGGGCGCTGCGGAGAGCCTCTCCGCGGCGCCCGCTGTTCATTCCGGCAGCGCTAGGCTCTCGCGCAGCACCTGCGCGACGCACTTGCGCACCGTCGCCACGTCGAGCGAGCTGGGCGCGAGCGCTGCGCAGCGTTCGGCGAACAACTCGTGGTCGCGCCCGCCGAACCACACCTCGGGCGAGGGCGTGTCCGCGGCCTGCGCGCGCCAGGCGAGCGCGTCGCCGGCGGCGCAACCTTCGAGCGCGTTGAGGCGCGCGGCGAGTTCGCGCAGGTCGGGGCGCGGCGCACGTTCGCGACCGGGCAAGTCGAACCACGAGCGCGTGCTCACCACGAGCCGGTAGTGCATGCCGCCGGGCGCGGGCGCGGCGATCAAGACGCGGTCGGAGCGCGAACTACCCAGCAGCGCGTGGCGCCCGGGCGAGAAGGTCTGCGCCGAACGCGGCGCCACCCAAGTCGTCCAGTCCAGGTGTGCGACGTCGTCGCGCAGGCAGCGCTCGAGTTCGCGGCGCTCGGCCTTCGCCGCCTCGACTTCCGCGCTCCACAAGGCGCGCTGCGCAGCGAGCCCGCCGTTCAGCAACTCAGGCAGGTTCGCGAGCAGGTGCTCGGTCGCGCGCTGGTAGCGCGCGGGCGAGTCCAAACCCACTAGCTCCGCGGCGATCGGCGAGCGCTGCGCGTCGCAGCTTGCTGCGACGAACAGATCGAGCGCGAGCGCCGCTTCGCTGGGAAACTCGAAGAAGTCGCCGGCCGCGGCCGCGTCGAGCAGCGCACGTTCGTGCTGCAGCGCCAACTCCGGATAGCGCACGGCGAACAGCGCGCACACGCCGTCGGTGTCGAAGTGGTTGTTGGCGATCGCGACGCAGCCGCGCGCCAGTTCCTCGCGCCGCGCCTGCGGCAGCCGCGCGAAGTTGAGCGCCACTCCGGTCGAGAGCTCGTGCGCCAGTTCCCGCGGAGTGCGGTTGCCGGGCCAGTGGCTGAGGTTGAGCCCCGGCGCGTCCCACGCGCCGTCCACGGAGATCACGGGTTGTTCGGGACGCGTCCCGAGGATGCGCACGGGCAAATCCATCGCCTCAGCTTCCTGCTTGCGAGTTTCGTCGAACATCTCGCTCGCCTCGCCGCCCTTGGCGGCGTTGCGGCGCTTCGGCGACCTGACCAGATCGCCTGGAGCCCTCGCGCCTTGCCAGGAACGCCGACTCCAGCGACTTCTTCAACGGACTTCGGCAGCGGTACACGAGCCGCGCTCAGTTGTTCTCGTCCGACTGGTCGGGCTTCTCGCCGCGCGCCAGCTTCTCCATCAAGCGCTTGATCTTGACGGTGTTGTTCTTCGAATCGCGCTGCGCGATCTTCACCACCTCGCGCGTGTCCGGATCGAGGTCCTTGCGCGCCAGGATCTGGTCGGCGAGCACGGCTGCACGCTCGTACATCGACAGCGCCTTGTCGTAGTCGCGCTTCAAGTAGTAGTGCAGCATCACCGCGGTATCGTTCAAGTAGTTGGGATTCTCCGGTTCGAGCGCGAGCGCCTTCTCGTACGCCGCCAGCGCGCGCTTCCACAGCTCGTCGAGCTTTTCGGGCGTCGCTTCAGCCGAGCGCGCCCAACGCAGCGCGTCGCCGTGGTCGCGCACGAACAGGCCCAGGTTGTTCCAAAAGCGCGAGGTCTGCGGCTCCAGGCGCGTCAACACTTCGCTCAGGTACGCCGCGTCGAGGTTGCGCGCGCTGCCGTTGTGCTTGCCCGGATCCGCGCACCAGCCCACGAGGTGCTCGAGCGCCGGCAGCGCGTAGGACTTCTGCCCCGCGAGCGATTCGATCAGACCTTCCGGCGCCGCTTCGTCGTAGGCGCGCAGCGCCGCGAGGGCTTCTTCGCGCTTTTGCTGCGAGGCGCAGGCGCGGAACACGTAGTACCACGAGTTCGCGTAGCTCGGCCACAGCGCGACGGCGCGCCGGTAAGCGCGCTCGCATTCGGGCCACTGCGCGGCCTCGAAGTGGCCGTAGCCCAGCCACCACGACAGCGTCGCGTACAGCGCGTTGGTGTCCGAGTAGCGCTTGAGGAAACGCTTCTCGCCCTCGAGCAAACACGGCTGCGCGAGCTCGGGGCCGAGCACGTTGCGCAGCACGCCGAAGTCCACGCGGCTGGGCTCCCAGCCGATCGCCGTGGCGTAGTGCTCGGAGGCCTTGGCCTTGTCCGCCGCGAAACCCTGCAGGTGGCCGAGCTGCATGTGCCACTCCGCGAGCGCGCCGCGCTTCCACGCTTCGCTGGGTTCGCCCTCGATGCGCACCGCCGTTTCGAACGCGGTGCGCGCCGCGCTCCAGTGCGCCTGCTTCTCCGCCTCCTCGCTCGCCGCTGCGTACTGCGCCATCGCGACGCGGCCGAGCAGAGCGTGCGCGGCGCTCGAGCGCGGCTCGAGCTCTGTCGCCTTCGCCGCCGCCGCGCGCGCACCGGGCAGGTCCTGGCCGTACCAAGCGCATTCGGCGAGCGGCAGCCACGCGTCCGCGTAGTCCTTGGGGTTGTGCGCGAGCGCGCGCTTCAAGGCCGCCGCGGCGTCGAGGAACTGGCCCTGCGTGAAGGCGTTGCCGCCGCTGGCGAGCGAGGCCTTGGTGAAGCCCGCCAGTGCGTAGCCGAACAGATAGTCGACGTCGCCGCCGGGCAGCCCGAGCTTGCGCAGCTCTTCGGCCAGCGCGAGCGCGTCGTCGTGCCGTCCCAGCGCGCTGATCGCGCGGCCGATCCACATCCGCGTGAGCGGCGCGCCGCCGTCCGCGGCGGCGGCCTGTTCGAAGGCGGCGAGGGCCTCCTCGAAACGGCCCTCGGCGAGCGCCTTGTGGCCCGCGGCGAGGCTCTCTTGAGCGCTGGCCTGCGCGGCGCCGCGGGCGACCTGTTGCGCCGACGCGGGAGCGGGCGTCGACAGCGTGGGCAGAGCGAGGAGCGTGAAGGCGGCGAGGTGGTTGCGCATGGCGATGGGCAGGTTGGACAGCCGCCGCGCGTGGCGGCGCGGCGGACGAGGTCGGTGGGGGACCGGGGCGGGGTGGGGCTGCGCCGCGGCCTTCAGCGCATCACGCTCTTGAGCGCCTCTTCGCACTGGGGCAGGTACGTTTCCAGCACGATCGGCCGCGGATCGGGTCCGATCTCCAGGCTCAGTCGGAAGTGCTGCTTGGCCTTGGCCGGCTCGCGCTTGTGCTCGAGCATCAGCACGCCCATGCATTCGTGGGCGTCGCCCCAAGCCTCGAGCAAAGCGCGGCGCTCCGCTCCGACCAACTGCGGATCCTTCGAGCGCAGGTCGCCCAGGCGGATGGCTTCGGAGAGGAACTCGCGCACGATCTTGAGATCCTGGCGCAGTTCATAGACCGCGACTTCGCTCGCGTCACACAGCACGCGCACATCGTTGGGCGCGAGCTGCGCGGCGTCGACAAACGCGAGGTAGCTCGACTTGAACCACTTGGCGGAGCGCTCCTTGGCTTCGGTCGCTGCGCGCTGCAACGCCAGCGTCCACCCCAGGCCGTGGCGCGGTTTGGCGCTGATCCGCGCCCGCGAGCGTAGGTTGTCGAGGGCGACGGGATCGCTGATCCGTCCGTCGGCGGCCGAGCGCAGGTCCTTGGAGAGCAGCAGTTCCTGTTCGGCCGCGCTGCGCCACGTGCGGCCCGCGAGCACGGCCAACTCGAACGATTCGGGCGAGGCGCGGTGCAGGTCCGACCACAGCCGCGCCGCTTCGGCGAGTTCGCCGCGCAGGCGCAGGCGCCGCGCGCATTCGTCGAGTCCCGCGAGCGCCGTGGGCACGCGCGCGTCGAACTCCCAGTGGCCGGCGCCGGGCGCGAGCGCCTGCACCGAGCGGAACTCCGCCACCGCGGCGTCGACGTTGTCTTCGCTCAGCTGCGTCCAGCCCGAGGCCGCGCGCGTGCGAGCGCGCTCGCGCAGCGCGGCGTCGCGTTGCGTCGGCGCCAGCGCGCCCCAGCGTTCGAACTCGCCGTCGGCGAGCTTGAGCCACGCGATGCGCGTCGCCGCCGGCGAGCGAGCTGCGCCCTCGCGCGCGGGTTCGAGCGCGAGCTCGACGCGCGCCGCGGCGCTGGCGCGCCACAGCTCGGCGCTCTGCGGAAGCGCGGCGCGCATGCGCTCGAGCGCGCCGAGCGCGGCCGTCCAGCCGCCCAGCGCGTGCGCGGCCTGCGCGAACTGCTGGGTGAGCGCTTCGTTCGCGGGCTCGCGGCGCAGCGCGGCTTCGAGCGTGCGCAGCTGGTCTTCGCCGCGCCCCAGGCGCTGCTGCAGCTCCGCCACGCGCAGCCAGGCGCGCGAGGGCGCGTCGCTGAGCTGCGCGCTGCGTTCGAGCGCCCGCAGTGTTTCCTCGGCGAGTCCGCGCGCTTGGTCGGTGAGCGCCGCGCCGCTCTCGACGGCCAGGCCACGCCACTCCAGCCACAACCCCTCGGCCAACGTGACCTCGGGCGCTTCGCTGAGCTTGCCTTCGAGTTCCGGCGCCAGATTCCAAGCCGCCCAGCCTTCGCGCGCCAACTGCGCGGCCTCGCTCGCCCGAGCCAGCGCGCGCGCCGCGCGGCTCGCGCCGAGTCGAGCCGCGGCGCTTTGGCCTGCGCGGAGGAACGACTCCAGGGCCCGCTCGAGGTTGTTCGTGTCGCGCGAGCGCAGCCCGCTCTGCAGGCAAGCTTCGCCGTGGAGCAGCAGCGTGCGCGGCTCGCCGGGCGCCGCGCTGAGCAACGGTTCGACCGTGGCGAGCGCCTCTTCCGGGCGCTGCGCTTCGAGCAGCTGCCGCGCCTCGGCGATGGCCGGCGCGGTGAGCACGTCGTCGATCAGCGCGCGGGCGCGGGCCCACTCGCCGCGTTCGACGTGCTCGATCACGCGCCGCTGCAGTTCCGCCAGGTCGGCGGCCTGCGGCTCGCGAGGCGGGCGGGCCGGCTTCGGAACTGCCGCGGCGCCGTCGTCGGCCCTGAGCTGGGGCTGGTCGGTCCGGGGCGGCGTGGAGGCGCTCGGCGCCGTGTCGACGCCCGAGCGTGCTGCGGCGTCGAGCTGCGCCGCGCCGGAGGACGATGCCGCGGCGCTCGACTGCGCCAGCGGGTCCGACTGCGCAGCGGCGCCGCGCTGTGCGGCCGGCGCCTGCACCGGAGGCGCGGGAAGCTCCGCGCCACCGGCTCGGTCCGGAGCCGTGCAGCCCAGCGCGATGGCCAGTCCAACGCTGAACGGGGCGTGCTGCGCAGCGATGCGGAGGAACGACACTGGGGCGGGTGCGGAGGGAGCGTGCGGGCCGGGCCGGCGACAGTTCCTAGTCTACGACTGTCGGCGCGCGCTCTCCACGTCGCTATTCTCCGTGGAGCAGCCCTTGCAACACTCCTTCCAACACCGTTCTCGGGCGACGGCTCGCGGCGCAGCGTGGCGCGGCCTCGAACGCGCGCTGCGGGAAGAAGTCGCGGCTTGGGACGTCCACCCCGTCGGCGCCGCGCCGGCTGCCGCAGCCCCAGGGCGCGATCCCGGCGTCGCGCCTCCCGCCGTCGCGTTCGCCCCGTCACCGGTGCTCGCCCCGGTTCGCGCCCCGGCGCCGCAGCGAGCGGGCCATCGCATGCACACTCAACGCGCGTCCGTCGCGCTCCACGATCCCCAGCGCCGCGCCCTGGCGCACAACCCATCCCACGGCGGCGCTGCGGCGCACGCCGGCAACGAGTTCGAATGACCGATCGCATCAGGATTCCCGCGGAGCGCTCGCGCGCCTTTTGGGCGGTGGGGCTCGCGCTGTTCGCGGCCGTGGCTCTGCCCGCTTGCGACAACCCTGCGTGCGTGTTCGGCGGCACGTGCAATCCCGACGGCACGCCGGGGGGCGCCAACCCGCCGACCGCGCCGGCCAACCACGCCTGGCTGCGCGACGGCGCACCGACGCTCACGACGAGCTTTCCCACCGGCGCCGGCGCGTCGCTCCAGACCACGATCGGCTTGGTGTTCAGCGAGTCCATGGCTGCGAGCGGCTTCACGCAGGCCTTCGAACTCATCAGCGTGGGCGGTCCCGTGCCCGTTCCGGTGGTGGTCTCGGCGCTGGTCGCCGACGGCCGCATGTGGGTCGGCGCCGCGGCGGTGCCGCTGGCGGCGAGCACCCAGTACAGCCTGCGTGTCGTCGAGAACCGCACCTTGACCGACCTGCAGGGCGTGCCGCTGGTGTTGCCGGCCGATCGCATCCTGGCCACGTTCACGACGGCCGCGAGCAATCCGGCGGCGCCGCGCGTCGTCGGCAGCTTCCCCGCGGACGGCGCGACCAACGAGAGTGCGACCGGCGAGATCGTCGTGCTGTTCGACCGCCCGCTCAGTCCGCTGAGTGTCACGACGGCTTCGTTCGCCGTCACCGTCAACGGCGCCACGCCCGCGAACAACCCCGCGCCGCAGGCGCTTTCGATCGCCGGTTCCGCGAGCGACCCGCGCGTGTACCGCTACCGCAGCGTCGACGCGTCGGGCGAAGCCGTGGCCTTCGCGCCCTCGGCCACGGTGCAACTCGAACTCTCGCCGCCGCTCGCGCCGATCCTGGCGCCGACCGGCACGGGGAGCGCGACCACGCAGCTGCCGCGCACCGTGATCGATTTCCGCACCGCGGCCCTGCCCGCGCCGCGCGCGGCGTTGATCACCTCCAATCCCTCGGATGCGATCGGCGTGGCCAATCTCGACGGCACGACGCCGCTGGAGGTCTCGCTCGACCTCTCCGACGCACAGGTCGGCGACACCTTGCGCATCTACGTGTTCGGCTCGACGCGCGAAGCGCAGCCCCGTCCGTTGCTGCTCTCGCGCAGCGCTGCGCTCACCAGCACGCTGCTCGACGTCAACACGCAGGTGGCGCGGATCGGCGAGGCGCAAATCGATCTCGCCGCGGGCGCCACGAACATCACCCCGCGCATCGCGGAGGGCTCGATCCAACTCGCCTTCGCGCTGGTGCGCGGCACGTACCAGACGCCCGTGCGTCTGATGGACCTCGACGACAAGCGCGCCGGCGTCCAGGGCCCGGTGCTCGACGTCACGCCGCCGACGCTGGTCGGCTTGACCTCCACCGGAACCAACCTGACGGCCTTCGTCAGCGACCAACGCGACGTCGTCATCGTGGGCAGAGCCGACGAGGAGATCCGCGCCTGCGAGGTGACGGTCGCCGGCGGCGCGAACAACGGCGTGCAGGCGCAGACGGTCGCCTCGAACGCGCAGGGTGTGTTCATCGCGGCCCCGGTCGCGCTCGGCGTGGTCGCAGGAGCGTCGCAGCCGCTCGCCGCAGACGTCTCGATCTTCGACCGCGCGTTCAACCGCGCCGTCGCGAACACTCAGGTCGCCGTGCGCCAGGTGGGCGGCGTAGGACCGGCGGCGGCCGTGCCCGGCGCCGCGCAGGTCGAGATCGAGGTGCGCGATGCGCGCACGTTCGCTCCGCTGGCCGGCGCGCGCGTGTTCACGCACGAGGATCAGGCCGGCGTCGTCACCCAGGTGGCCTTCACCACCACCGATGCAAACGGGCGCGCGACGCTGAACCTCGGGACGCTGGGGGAGGCGTTGGTCACGGCCGAGGCGACGGGCTTCAACCTGCTCACGATCCATGGCCTGCGCGCAGCGCGCGTGAGCTTGCTGCTCGAGCCGACGACGCCCTCGGTCGCGGTCTCGACCGGCACGTTGACGAGCGCCCTCACGGCGCTGTCCTCGCTCGACTCCTTCGCCGCCGACACCCGCGTGCTCGACGGTGCTGCGGCCACGGCGGTGGTGCAGGCCTGCACGGCGGCGGGACCACAACTGGCCTGTCCCTTCGGGCCGACGCCGATCCGCGTAGGGGCGCCCGGCGCCTTGGCGGTCTTCGCCACCGACCCGCCGGCGACCGCGTTCACCTTCGCCGCCAACTCGTTCCTGCGCGGGTTCGCCACCCAGGCGCCGCTCCCGGCGACCACCGCTCAGGCCGCGGTGACAGCGGTCGAACTCAGCTCGTTCCTCGACGCCGCGACGGTCGCGATCGAGGACCGCACGCTGGCCGGCCCCTCCGCCGCGCTCGACCTCAGCGCGTTGAACGCGCTCGACGTCTCCGAACTCAACGGCGATCCGCAGGTCACGATCCAGGGCTCGATCCCCGGCGTGCCCGGGCCTTTCGTCGCTGGACTGGGGCTCGCGCTCGATCCGCTCGGGACACCACCGCTCACGTGGCAGGTGCGCAGCGCCTTCCCGGGCGCCGTGGATCCGACCGCCAACAAGTACCCCGGCGACGAACTGGGAGAACTTGTCCAGCGCGGCACGCTCGCGCCTGCGCTGTTCCTGTGCGTCGACGTGCGGGATGACTTCGGCGCGCGCACGCTCTCGCGCACGCCGCTGGCGAGCGTCGGTGGGACGATCGTTCCGCCCGAGCCGCCCGTGGTGACCGACCCGAATCTCAACATGCCCGTCGCCGGTCCGACGTACGACGTGGTATTCACCGACACGCTCAGCGGCGCCCCGGCGAACGGGCTCTACCGCGTGACGCTGGTGGGCGCTGGCGGCCGGCGCTGGACGCTGTGGCGACCCGACGGATCCGGCGACACGCGCACCGTCCGCGTCCCGGACCTCGCACCGGCGGGGCAACCGCTGCTGCCCGGCTCCGTGGGCGTGAGCGTGACGGCGTACAGCTACCCCGAACTCGACTTGGCGGAGTTTCTCTTCAGCGACCTCGACAAGCGCACGCACGTGCGCGCCGACGGGCCGCCCTTGCTGTTCACCCAGAACTAGCCGCGAAACCGTGGTTCGCGCGCGCTCGGCGGCGTAGACTCCCGCGCACGAAGTCGGCGCTGCGCATCCGCGCGCCGGAGCGCGCGCGGGGTTGCGCGTCGCACCGAAGTGATTCGCGTCCGCCCACTTCGCATTCCGCCATGCACTCGACACTCTCGGTTCGCGTCTCCCGTTTCGTTCCCGCGCTGGCCCTGTTCTGGGGGCTGTGCGCGCTGACCACGTTTTCTGCCTGCAGTTCGCCGCGCGTTCCGCTCGGTGCGGGCAACGACGGGATCAGCACCGGCCGCCTGGCCACGGTCAACCCGCTCGAAGTCGTCGTGCAACGCGTCGAGAACCAGAGCGGCGTCGCGGGCGTTCCGCTCGACGCGATCCGCGCACGTTTCCACGCGGGTCTGGTGAAGGCGCGCTACACGCCGCTCGCGCTGGAGTACGTCGATCGCAACGCTCGCGCCGTCGAAGCGGGCTACAAGCCCGGCGAACTCGGCGAGCAAGCGACGCTGCGCGTGGTGATCACGGGGTGGGATGATTCGCAGTGGCGCTCGCGCTCGCGCCTGGTCGTCGACGCGGAGGTTTACCTCCTCGACGCGAACGAGCCCGAACTGACCAAGGCGCTGTGGGGCGGACACGTCTCGCGCACCGTGGACCTCTCGCGCCAGGCGGCGGTGGCGCCCACGGCGAACGACCTGATCGACCGCGCGCTTGCGGCCTTCGTCGACGGCGTGCTCGACTCGCTGCCTCCGCGCAATCCCGAGCGTTGAGCCGCGCCGAGCCCTGACGGGGCTCGCCTGCTGGTTGGGTTGGCTCGACGGGTGGGTTGGACCGGCGCGCTGCAGACCGTTCTCTGCAGACCGTTCTCTGCAGCCCGTTCGCTGGGCGCACGCCGCTGAGCCAGCTCAGCGGCCGCCAAGTCGCGGCCCACTCGTGCCCTCGAGCGTTGCTGGGCAGTTCTTCGGCTGGCCAGTTGTTCGGGTGGCAATTCGGTTCGTGTGGCCACGCCGCGGCGGCGGTTCGTCCGGCTGGCCCGAGCGCTCGGCGCCCGTCCGCGGGGCCGGGCGTGGCGCGGTGGAGATTCAGCAACGCGCCCGCTACACTTCGGCCCACCGGACGCGCCCCGCGTCCGGTCGGCCGCTTTCCGACGCCACCCGGCGTCAGCGGCGCACCCCCGCTTGGCGTTCCTTTCGCTCGGCGGCGGGCAAGTGTTCAAAGTTCCGCAGCCCACGCTAAGGAGATTGCCATGGCAATCGCAGCGGACCGCAAGGTCGCCGTCGTTCAGAAGTTCGCCCTCCACCCCGGTGACACGGGATCTCCCGAAGTGCAGATCGCGCTGCTCACGGAGAACATCGGCAGCCTCACGGAGCACCTCAAGCTGCACCGCAAGGACTTCACCTCGCGCCGCGGCTTGCTGATGATGGTCGGCAACCGCAACAAGCTGCTGCGCTTCCTGCGCCAGCGCGAGCCCGAGCGCTACAAGGCCCTGATCGAGCGCCTCGGACTGCGCCGCTAGTCGCAGACGGATGGGGTCCACCGGCATGCGCGGATTCTCGTTGGCGTGCTCACCCGAGCTTGAAGCGTTGCGCTCTCCGCGGCGCCGCACGCAGGCTCGCGCGCAGACCGCCGCACACCGGCAGGACACCTGAATTGAACCCACGCGCGACGCGTTTCCTCGATGGAAGCGCGTCGCGCGTGTCTAGCCCCCCCGGCGACCGCTCGCCGGCCTGCGCAGCGCCGCGCCGTGGAGGCGCGCCTGCGCGCACCGCACAACCGACAGTTGACAACCAAGACAAACCAAGAGGAATTGATCGTTATGACAGTCGAACCGACACGCGTCGAACGCGTACTCACCGGCGGGCTCAAGCTGACGCTGGAAACCGGGCAGGTCGCCCGTCAGGCGCACGGCGCCGTGATCGCCACCCTGGGTGGCACCAAGTGCTTCGCCGCCGTGAGCATGGGACCTGAGAAGGAAGAGCAGGACTTCTTCCCGCTCACCGTGGACTACCGCGAGAAGACCGAAGCCGCGGGCAAGATCCCCGGCGGCTTCTTCAAGCGCGAAGGCCGTCCGACCACCAAGGAAATCCTCTCGATGCGCCTGATCGACCGCTCGATCCGGCCGCTGTTCCCCGAGGGCTTCAAGGCCGAAGTGCAGGTCATGAGCCACCCGCTGTCGTTCGACGGCGTGCTCAACCCCGACGTGGTCGCGATGATCGCGAGCTTCGCCGCGGTGCACATCAGCCCGCTGCCGTTCCACGGCGCGATGGGCGCGGTGCGCATCGGGCACCTCGACGGCCAATTGGTCGTGTTCCCGACCGAAGACCGTCGCCGCACGGAGTCGCGCCTGGATCTGGTCGTCGCGGGCCACATGGAAGGCCTGTGCATGGTCGAGGCCGGCGCGCGCGAACTGCCCGAGGCCGAGATGATCAACGCGCTCGAACTCGCGCACAAGGTGATCGTCGAGATCGCCGAACTGTGCGAAGAACTGCGCGCCAAGGCTGGCAAGCCCAAGGTCGCGTGGAAGGCGCCGCAAGTCGACGCCGAACTCTTGGCGGGGACTGCGCGTTACGCGCCTGCGCTGCGCCAAGCGATCTTCACCGAAGGCAAGCACGCGCGTCACGACGCGATCGCCAAGGTCCTCGACGAGGCCGTGGCGGCGTTGACCGCAGGCGCCGGCGATGAGAAGCAAACCGCCAAGCGCACCAAGACCGTCAAGAGCCTGATGCACGACCTGCTCGCGAAGGTCGAGCGCCAGGCGATCGTGGACGGCAAGCGCGCCGACGGCCGCGCCGCCGACGAGATCCGCCCGATCTGGATCGTGCCGAACTTCGTCGACCGCGTGCACGGCTCGGTGCTGTTCACGCGCGGCGAAACGCAGGCGCACTGCACCGTGACGCTCGGCACCTCCGACGATGAGCAGATCATCGACGGGCTCGAGGAGGAGTACCGCAAGAACTTCTACCTGCACTACAACTTCCCGCCGTACTCGGTGGGTGAGACGCGCCGCCTCGGCGGCCCGGGCCGCCGCGAAATCGGTCACGGCATGCTCGCCGAGCGCGCGCTGTTCGCCGTGCTGCCGCCCAAGGAGCGCTTCCCGTACACCGTGCGCATCGTCAGCGACATCATGGAGTCCAATGGATCCTCGTCGATGGCGAGCGTGTGCGGCGGTTGCCTCGCGATGATGCTCGCCGGCGTGCCGCTCTCGCAGCCGGTCGCGGGCATCGCGATGGGCCTGGTCGAGGAGGACGGCAAGATCGCCGTGCTCAGCGACATCCAGGGCTCGGAGGACCACAACGGCGACATGGACTTCAAGGTCGCCGGCTCGGGTCTGGGCATCACCGCGCTGCAGATGGACATCAAGATCAAGAGCGTCTCGCGCGCCACGCTCGAACGCGCTCTGGAGCAGGCCCGCACGGGCCGCCGCCAGATCTTGAAGACCATGCTCGCCTCGGTTTCGCGCCCGGCGAGCCAGGTCAGCCCGTTCGCGCCGCGCATGGAACTGGTCAAGATCCCGACCGAGAAGATCGGCTACTTGATCGGGCCCGGCGGCCGCAACATCAAGGCGATGCAGGAGGCCTACAAGGTCAAGATCGGCATCCTCGACGAGCAGGGCAACGTGCAAGTCGCAGGCGTCGATCGCGAGAAGGTCCAGGCCTGCGTCGAAGCGATCAAGGGCATGTGCGAGACGCCGCAGATTGGCACGCGCTACAACGGCACGGTCAAGTCGATCAAGGAATTCGGCGCTTTCGTGGAGATCCTCCCCGGCGTCGAAGGCCTGGTGCACGTGTCCGAGCTCGACGTCGGCTACGTCAACAAGGTCACTGACATCGTCCAGGTGGGCGACAAGGTCGACGTCGTGATCATCCACGTCGACGACCGCGGCAAGATCAAGCTCTCGCGCAAGGCGCTGCTCGAGGGCGCGCAAGGCGGCGGCGAGCGCTAGTCGCGAGCTGTCCACGTTCTAATTTTTTCGCGAGCCGGTGCACGACGCGCCGGCTCGCGGTGCTTTCGGGATTCCGATCCCGACGCGGTCCGGCCCGCTCCTGCGTCGCACGCGTCGACGCGCACTTGCGTTCCGCTGCGGAGCGCGGCGCTCACGTCTGGCTGCACGGCGACTCGGGGCGGAGGCTCGCCAGCGACCGCGGACCGCGGCGCCAGCGGGCCGGCCGGCTCGAGCTGTGGCGCGCTGCGCGCAGCGTCGCAGCCGGCCGCGAGCGTCGCGTCGGAGTCCGACGAGGCGCCGCGCGCGTTCCACCGCGTCCGTTTTCCCGCGTCCGTTTTCCCGCGTCCGTTCTTCCGTGTCCGTTCTTCCGTGTCCGACCCGCGGCGGCGACTGTCGCTCGCGGGCGCGCCACCTTACGCTCGCTCCCGGCGATGCAACGAAGGGATCGACATGCGCTGCGACGTGCCCTCGGCGCGGCCCGCGGGCGACGGGGTCGGCGCTAGATGGGGCCCGTTGGGTTCGTCGTCGCCAGCGCCGCTCTCGCGGTGCTCTCCGCGCGGCTCGCCGAGCGGCTGCTGCCGGGCGCGCGTCGTGCGGACCGCGCGCTGGCGACGACGTTGCTCTTCGTGGCCACGTGCTGCGCCGTGTTGCTCGCGCTGGGAACGGCGGGTTTTCTGCGCGCCGGGCCGCTCGCGCTCGCGAGCGTGGGAGTGCTGGCGTGCGAAGTCGCCTGGAGCGCGCGCGAGCGCCGAGCGTCGGGTCGTGTGGCGCCGACGGCGCAGCGCGTGGTCCCGCCGTCCTCGCTCGCCGATCGCGCCGGGTTGGCGCTGGTGTGCGGCGTGCTCGTGTGGTGGGCGAGTCTGACGGTGGGCGTCGGCGCGAGCTTCATCTGGGACGATCTGGCGTACCACGCGACGTTGCCGGCCTGGTGGACGCGCGCCGGTTCGCTCGAGCTGATGCAGCTCAACTACCAGGGTTACTACCCGGCGAACGCCGAGTTGTTCGCGCTGTGGTTCGTCGCGCCGTTCGCGACCGACGCGCTGGGCAACGTCGGAGTGCTGGTGTGGCTCGTGCTGCTCGCGCTGGCCTTCGTCGCGATCGCGCGTGCGCACGCACTCCCGCTGCTGCCGGTCGCGCTCGCGCTGAGCTGTTTCGTGCTCTCGCCCGAGGTCGCCTTGTTCGCGCAGAGCTACTGCGCGAACGACCTTGCGCAGACCGCCTTCGCGCTGGCGATGCTCGCCTTCGCCGCAGCCGGAGACGAACGGCACGTGGGCGCGCGCGCGACACTCTCCGGGGTCGCCGCCGGGCTCGCGCTCGGCACGAAGATCACGGTCGCGCCGCAGGTCGTCCTCGTGGCGGTCTGGTGGGGGACCCGCAGGTCCGCCGAGGCTTCGCGCGTGCAACTGCTCGTCCGTTTCGCCGTCGCAGCCGCTGTTTTCGGCGGCTTCTGGTACGCGCGCAACTGGTTCATCGCCGGCAACCCCGTCTATCCGGCGGAGTTCGGGCCCTTCGACGGGCCCTTCAGCGCCGAGGTGCAGCGCCGCACGACGCTCATCCCGACGATCCTCGAGAACTGGACGCGCCCGCAGTTCTGGCAACGCTTCGCCTTCCGGCGCCTGGACTGGCCGCTCGCGCTCGGAGTGCTCTCGTTGTGCGGCTACGCGCTCGCTCTGCTCTTCCTCGCGCGCGCCGAAGCCCCCCGACGTCGGCGCTTCTGGCTGCTGCTGGCCGTCGCGGGACTGGCTCTGCTCGCACTCTTTCCGCTGCAGCCCTTCTCGGGCACGAACAACCGGCCCGCGTCGGGGCTGCACCATCCGATCCGCTTCCTCACGCTGCAGTTCGCGCTCGGGTTGCTGCTGTTCGCCGGCGCATTCAAGGGCGCCGGCACCGCGCGTGCGCTGGCGCTGGGCGCGGGTTTGCTGCTGGCGCTGATCGTTGCGGATGGAAACCTGGCTGGTCAGGCGGCCTGGCTCGTCGGCGGCTTCGTCGCCGCACTTGTCGCGCTGCTCGTCGTCGAACGACGCCGTGCGCCGTGGCCCGCGTGGCTCGGCACGCTGGCGCTCGTCGCGCCCTGGCCTGTGCTCGCACTCGCGGCGCCGGCGCTCGAACGCGCCGCGGCCGAGCGGCTCTACGCTTTCGGAGGAGAACGTCCGATGGGCGCTCCGTGGCGCGTGTTGGAGCAGCTGCCCGAGGGTGCGCGCGTCGCCACCATCACCAACGATCCGGGCAGTCACGCGCTCTACCGCCCGCTCTTCGGGCGCAGCTTGAGACTGCAACCGGTCGCGGTCGACGCGCTGGGGCGCGCGGAACTCGCTTGGCACGAACGCGGCGCGGACGCCCGCGGTTGGTGGGACGACTTCGGGGCGCCGCCGCCGCCGAGCGCGGAGGACCTGCTGCGCAACCTCGCCCAGGCGCGCGTGGAGTTTCTGCTGCTCTCCAAGTGGCCCGCCTTCCCTTCGGACAAGCAGGGTGTTCGGGTTGCGCCGTGGCCGCCCGCGAAGCAGGCGTTCGAGCACGTCGTCGGCGCGCGCTGCCTGCACGCGGACGGTTACTCCGAGCTCTGGGATTTGCGCGGGGCCGCGGCGGAACACGTGGAAGCGCGGTGATGCGCGGCGCGTGCGGCGCGCGTTCGACCCAGGCGTGCGGGTCAACCGTCCGCGGGGCGGCGCCGCTCGCGCACGAGGCGGAGCTCGACTTCGCGTTCGACGTAGCGCCACTCCGGCGTGGTGCGCAAGCGTGCGACGAGCTGCTCGAAGCGTGGCTCGTGCTCCGGCGCGAACTCGAACCAAGTCAGGAAATCGAACGGCTCGCCGAGGTCGCGGCAGTGGTGGAGTTGGCGCGCGATCGCGGGCAGGTACTCGCTGCCGATCGCGATGTGTTGTGAGGCGTTGGCGAGGATTTCCCGGCGCGTGTCCTGCGCCAGCGCCCACCAAGCGGCGGATTTCGCGATCGGGATCAACGCCTCGCAGGTTGCGTCGGCGCGCGCCAGCGGGGCCGGTTTGACGCCGAGCGTGGCGAGTTCCGCGCGTGTGGTGTAGCGCGCGTTGCTCGTGAAGCCGCGCAGCGTCCACTTCGCACCGGGGGCCGCCTCGCCGGCGCTGAACTCCAGGCGCGGCGCCGCGGGGAGCGACTCGCCCGTCACGGCGTTCACGCTGACGATCGACCATTCGCCGCGCGCTCCCGCGGAGAAGTGGAACTGCTGCGGCAAGGCTGCGTACGCGGGGGACTGCATCGCTGGCTGAAGTGGAGACGGGTCGGTGCGTGGACGGCGGCGGCCCACGCTGGGCCTCGGCTCGCGGCGCACGAACCCTCGTGCTCGCTCCGACGCCCAGTGCGCGCTGCGTCGGTCAATTCAGTTCGGTGTAGATCGCGTTGGACCAGTTGCCGCGCGTCAGCGACGCGTCGAACACCCGCGCCTGGTACACCAGTCCGAAGATGCTCGGAGGCGAAGCGGGCAGTTGGAGCGTCGTCGCGAGCGGGAGTTGGCCGACGGCGATGCGTCGCCGCCGCAGCGCCGGATCGAAGAGCGTCGTGCCGAAGGGCGGAGCGGGCACGGCCGTCCACTGGGCGCCGACCCAGATCTCGACCGTCATGCCCGGCGTGCCGGTCGCCGTGAGTTGCAGAGCGGCGCCGGGGGCCGAGGCGCCGACGAGTTCGAGCGTGGCGTGCGAGAACTCGTACGCGCCGATGTCGACCGCGGCGACGCCGTCCAAGTCGCCGTCGAGTCGGCGTGGGAACCCGTCGGGGTCCGTCGCCCAGACCGGCAGCGCGACTGCGCTGCCTGCGTCGATCGGGGGCGAGGCCGCCGTGGGGCGCAGCACGCCGTTCGGCCCGTTCACCAACAGCGGATCGGCGCTGAGGTTGTTCGTTGCGTAGCTGAGCGCGTTGACCTCCGCGATGCTGTGCAGCTCGAAGCCGGTGACGTGCATGAGCGACACGCCGCTGGCCCAGAAGTGCGTGTTGCCGAGGACCGGCGAGTCGCTCTCGTCGATCACGCAGATCCCGCGGCCGGTGTTGAGCGCGAACACGCTGTTCAGAATCATCGGCGCGCTGCCGCCCTGCATGTGCAAGCCGTTGTCATAGTTGTCGTAGACCACCGTGTGGCGGAACGTTCCGTTCGAAGCGAACGTCGATCACGTGGCCCGAGTCCGCCGCTCCGTTGCGGAAGAACACGCAGTTTTCGACGAGCGGATTGCCGCCATTGCGGACGGCGAGCGCCGAACCGCGGCCCGCGGTGTTCGTGTTGGCGGTGAAGATCAGGTTGCGCAGCACGGGTGAGCTGCCGTCGACGAGCGCGCCGCCGCCGCTCAGGCTGACGCTGCCGCTCGCGCGTCCGTTGCGCAGCGTGAAGCCGTCGACGACGGCGCCTTGCGAACCAAAACGCATCACGCGCGTGAGGCCGCCGGCGTCGAGGATGGAAAGTCGCGCCCAAGGCCGTCGCAGTTCGACGCGAGTCGCGCCCGGCTCGAACCCGCCCAGCAGCGTGACTCCGTTCGGAACCACGAACGCACTCCCGCCGCCGAGGTACACGCCGCGCGCAACCCACAGCGAGTCGCCGGCTGTAGCCGCGGCGAGAGCGTCGTGGAAGTTCGCGTACGCGTTCGCCCAACTCGTCCCCGAGCCGCCGGGCGGCGCCGCGGCGTCGACGTACAAGGTGCTCTGCGCCGCGGCGGAGGCGGCGAGCGTGAGGAGTGAGCGGGAGAGTGCGGAAGAACAGGCGCATCGAGAGGTTTCTAGTGGGTTGATTCAAAATTTCGCCGCATATCTCAGGCGCCTCGCCGCCCCCCGCGGCGTTGCTCCGGTTCGGCGACCTATTCAGGTCGTGGTGCGGCGCGGTCGTGGACACTGCGTAGATGGCGGCTTTCCGCGCGCGTTTCGACAAAACCGAGCGGCCCGTACGGACGCCGCAGGACGTCGGCCCGCTCGGCGAGGACGCGCACGCGAGCGCTGCTCACCACGACGCTCGGGCGGCGGAGCTCGTTCGCACTCGCCGCGCGGGTGCGCGCCTGAGCTCGCGCTCGCTGCGAGGCGCCGCTCGAGGTTGGGAGCGCGCCGCGCGCTCGGGCTACCATGGCAGCGTGAGCGTTGGTGTGCGCACAGCGACCTGGTTCGTGGCTCGAAGCCTCGCTTGGAGCGCGTGTGCGCTCTCCGCGCTGGCGCAGTCTCCGCTCGCGCCGCGCGGCGCTGCGGCGGTGTGGGTCGACGCGCAGTCGCTCGTGATCGACGGCGATCCCAGCGAGTGGCGCGGTGCGGCGCAGGCGCCGGTCGAGCTGAACGCGCTCGGGCAACTGGTCGAACTCGTCGCCCGGCCCGTGGGCGAGAACTGGAGCGGCCCGAGCGATCTGTCGGTGCGCGCGTGGCTCGGTTGGAACGCCACCGATCTGCTGATCGGCGGCGAAGTGCTCGACGACGCGCCGTCGGAACACGTCGAGCCGGTGTGGTACGAGGGCGACAGTCTCGAGCTGTTCCTCGACCTGGGCGCGCGCGGTGAGGCGTGGGATTCCGCCGACTGGCAACTCATGCTTGCGCCGAACTGGCCTGAGCGTCCCTGGGGCGTGTACCCGCGCGGCGAACAAGCCGCCGGGCGCGAACGCGAGCGCGACGGCGGCTTCGGCGGCGTGGAGGTGCGCGCGCGCGAAGTGGCCGGCGGCTATCGCTTCGAAGCGCGCATTCCCTGGCGCAACTTCGGCGCCTTCACGCCGCGCGAGGGTGCTCGAGTCGGCTTCAACCTCGCGGCCTGCGATCGCGACCGCGGCGGCGTGCTCGAGAGCTACGCGACCTGGACAGGTCAGTCGCAGCTGTCGACGTTCGCCGACCGGCGCGGCGAGTTGTTGCTCGAGCCCGCACCCCGCGGCCCGAGCGTCGCTGCGGGCGCCGCGGAGGCCGACGCGCCGTCCGCGGGTCGGCCGTACCTGTTGCTCGCGCTTGCGGCGTTGTACGGCGTGGCGTTGATGACGCGGCGTCTGTGGCGGTTGCAGAACGCGCGCCGCATCGCCACCTGGACCGCGGTGAGCCTGATCGTCGCCGCGGGCAGCGCGGCGGTGGTCTCGCGTTTGCTCCAGGCGCGCGAACGCGAGCGGCGCGTGGCCGAGATCGAAGCGCACTGGGCCGAGTTCGAGTCCGTCGCGCGCTCCGGCGCGCTGGGCGTCGCGGCGCCCTCCGAGTTGCTCGCCGCGGCGCAGGCGCTCGCCGCGGGACGCTTGATCGCGCCGCCGCCGCGCCTGCGCTGGGCGCCGCTCGCGCCGGTCGAGCGCACTCTGGCGCCTGCACCGCGCCGGACCAGTGTGCGCGGTCTGCCGTTCGTGCCGTTCGTCGGCAACGCCGGGCGCCAGGAGCCCTTCACCTTGGAGTCCGGACGCGCGTTGCGCGTTCCCTTGGCGAACTCCGGCGGCGCGCTGCTCCAACTCGACGCGCTGCAGCTCGTCACGCGCGTGCGCGATCGGCGCTACCAGCGTTTCGGATCGGCCGAGGCGCCCGTGCTCGCGATCGACCTCGTGGCGCGCGGCCAGCCGCTGGGCGCGCCGCTGGAAGTGCGGCACGCACGCGAGCTGCACTTCGAGGAGGACGAGCACCGCGACTTGCCCGACCTCGAGGCGGTGTACTTCGCCGGCGTCGGCCGCAGCGAGCGCACGCACGGCGATGCTTTGCTCGTCAGCCTCACGCCGTCGCTCGCCGCCGACGAGATCGTGATCCGGCACGTCGGTCCGCCGTCGGGTTACGCCGTGGAGATCGTCGCGCTGGCCGCTGGGGTGCGCGACGTTTCGCTCGAGGCGCCGGCGCCGTTGCGTGCGACGCCGGACGGGCAGTGGGTGTGGTCCGGCCGCGACGAGGCGATCGAGATCGAGCTCGCCGCGCCGGGGCGCGCGCCGCGCCGCCTCGACGCGGGCACGCAGGTGCACTCGCTGCGCATCGCGCAGCAGCCGATCGCAACGGCCTATGTGCGCGACCTCGCGCCGGCGCCGAGTTCGGCGCTCGACATCGCGCCGCTGGCCGCGGCGGTGTTGCTCGCACCGTTTCTGGTCACGGTGTTCGCGCAGTGGCTCGCCACGCGCCAGCGCATGCGCGGCAAGCTCGCCGTCGGTTTCGCCGCGACCTCGGCGGCGCCGCTGCTGGCCCTGACGTTCCTGCTCGACGCGTCACTGCGCAGCGAGTACGAACGCAGCGAACTCGAACGCGCGCGCAGCGAACTGGTGCGCGCCGAGAACGGGCTGGGCGCCTTGGCCCAGTCGCTCGAGCGCGATGCGCAACGCTTGCTGCGCCTCGCCGCGATGCGCAAGCAGATCGACGGCGTGTACCCGCAGACGCCCGAGGAACTGCTCGCGATCTGGGGCGAGTCCGACGGCTCGGTGCGCATCCTCGAACGCACCGGGCTCGACGGGCAGCGCGTGGTCGTGGGCGTGGGGCCCAACGTGGCGCAGCTGCGCAACTACGCCGGTTTCGCCACCGGACTCGTGCGGCCCCGCGGCCAGTTGCTGGTGTGCGGCGTAGCGCAAACCACACCGGGCGCCGAACAGCCGCTCAAGGTCGTGGTGGCGCGCGCCCCGGAGTTGCCCGACTCGAGCGCAGCAGCTCAGGCGGGTGCGGTGCGCTTGATCGGTGCCGGCCGCGACCCCGCGCCGGCGGCGGAGCAGGCCTTCAGCTCCAACCCTGGCGAACTGCGCCGGCCGCTGTACGACGCGGGCGACGAACAACTGGCCGGCGTGTTGCTCGCGCGCGTGCGTGCGCGCGCCGCGCCGGTGCTGGGCGGCTTCACGCTGCTCGAGCTGCTGCTGTCGGCGGCCATCACCGCGCTGTTCACGGTGGTGCTCTTCGCCGGCATCCTCACCGGCGGCGTGGTCGGGCCGATCGAGCGCCTCGACCGTGCGCTGCGGCGCGGCGACGTGGCGCACGTCGAAGCGGAGGTCGACGACGAGATCGGACGCCTCGCCGGTGCGATCCGCGGCTACTCGGCCGAGGTCGCCGAGCGCGTCGAACAGCTCGAGATGCTGCAGCGCGCGCAGGGCGAACTCGCGCAGCGGCTCGACCCCGACCAGGCGCGCGAGGCGGTGCTCCAGTTCTTCCAACGCTCCTCGGGCGCGCGCAGCGTGTGGCTGGTGTGGCGCGGCGAGGCCGGCGAGTTGCCGCGCGTGTGGGGCGAAGGCGGTCGTTCCCTGCCGCTGCCCGAGGACGCCGGCTTGCTGCAGCGCGCGCTGTGCGCCGGCGAAGTGCTCGAGATGTTCGACCCCAGCGGCGGGGCGGCGCTCTGCGATTTCGAGCGCTTGCTCCTGGGCGTCTCGCTGAACGTGGTGTGCGTCCCGCTGGTGGCGTCAGGCGAAGTGCGCGGCGCCGTGGTGCTGGGCTACGCGCAGGAGCGGCCAGCCGGTGGCCTCGCCTTCCTGCGCGCCGCGGCGAACCAGTCCGCCAGCGTGCTCGAGAACGCGCGCCTTTACTCCCAGGCGACGCGCGACGCGCTTACCGGTTTCCTCACCGACCCCGGCTTCCGCCAGCGGCTCGGTGACGAGATCCACCGCGTCGAGCACGAATCCAGCGCCGGCGTCGTGCTGGTGCAGTTGCGCCTGACCGGCCTGCCGCGCGACGACGAACGGGCCGGCGCGCGCTTGCGGGAGGCCGCGCAACGCCTGCGGCAAGCCGTGCGTGGCATGGCGGTGTTCGGGCGCTCGGGCGCCGCCGACCTCAGCGTCGCGTTGCCCTGGAGCGGCCGCGCGCCGCAGCTCGAGGCGCTCACCCGGCGCCTGATCGACCGCGTCGGCGGAGCGCCCTGGTCCGATGGGGCGGCGGTCAGCGGCCTGTTCGTGGCCCACGCGAGCTTCCCCGAGGACGGCCCCAGCGCGCGCTACGTGCTCAGCGTGCTCGAAGACCGGCTCGCCGAGGCGCAGACCGGCGTGCCGGCGCTCGATCTGGTGCGCCTCGCTCCGCTGATCCCGACCGACTTCGTGGCGCGCAGCCCGCTCATCCTGCAGCTGCTCGACACCGTGCGGCGCCTCGCCGAGCAGGACCTCAGCGTGCTCGTCACCGGTGAGACCGGCGTGGGCAAGGACCGCATCGCGGAACTCATCCACCGGCTGAGCCGGCGCGCCTCCGGACCGCTGGTGCACGTCCACTGCCCGTCGCTCTCGAGTTCGCTGATCGAGGACGAGTTGCTCGGGCACGAGAAGGGGGCCTTCACTGGAGCGCTGTCCCGGCGCCTGGGCCCCTTCGAATTCGCCTCGGGCGGCACGCTGGTCCTGGACGAGATCGCGGGCCTTGCGCCGGGCGGTCAGGTGGCGCTCCTGCGGCTGCTCGAAACCCGCGAGGTGCTGCCCCTGGGCGCGACCCGGCCGATCCCGATCGACGTGCGCGTCGTGGCGACCAGTTCGGTGGACCTGGCGGCCGAGGTCGAGTCCGGCCGCCTGCGCAGCGACCTGTACTTCCGCCTCAACGTCGCCCAGGTCGTGGTCCCGCCGCTGCGCGCCCGACCCGGGGACGTTCCGGAGCTGGTCGCAGCCTTCCTGCGCCGCTTCAACTCCACGTCGGCGCGCCCGGTGACCGGGGTCGACCCCCGGGTGCTCGAGACCCTGGGGCAGCACAGCTGGCCCGGCAACGTGCGCGAGCTCGAGAACGTCGTGGCCCGTGCCTGCGTCCTGGCGGCCGGGGGCGAGCTCGGCCTTGAGCACCTCGAGCTCGAGCCGGTGACGGCGCGACGTGGGCCGGCGGACGCGAGCGGGCTGAGCGAGCGCCAGGAGCGCCTGCTGGCCGAGCTCGCCCCGGGCGAGCGCGTGAGTTCGGCGGAGTTTGCGGAGCGCGATGGCATCTCCGCGCGCACGGCGCTGCGCGATTTGATGGACCTCGCCGAGCGCGGCTTCCTCGAGCGCGAGGGGGCGCGGCGTGGCGCCCGCTTCCGGCGCACGGACGCGCGCTTCGAGCCCCGCCTTGGGCGTCATCCGCACGTTCCTGTCGAATAATGGCGAATAACCGGGGGCCGGCGGGGACCGCCGCCGGGGCCCTCGGGGCAGCGCCTCGGCGCGAGTTCGGATGGACGTAAGTTACTGCCATCAAGTGAATTGTGGCTGGAGCGTCAATTCGCCACGGCGTTCGGGGCCACGTGCGGAACGCCGCTTGTTTACGGCGCGTGGCCCTAACGAACCGATCATCTTCCGCCATGCCGCTCATCTCCCTCGCCGCCGCGCTCTTCGCCACCCTCGCAGGCTTCAACCCGCTCGCGAAGCCGCTCACTGTGACACTGACTGTGCCGCTGACTGTGCCGCTGACTGTGTCGCTGACTTTGTCGCAGGGCACGCAGCTCTCGGCCCAGGTCGGTGATGGCGGCTCCGGCAATGGCTGCGGCGGCCGGCTGTTGGCCGAAGTGGTTGAGCCCGAAGCGGCGCCGACCGCCCTGCCGCGCGTCGTTCTGCCGGGCCGCGACTGGAGCGCCAAGGCCGAGGACAACATCTGCGGTCTGCGCGACCTCGCCCAGGTGTCGAGCCCGGTGGTGATCGACTTCCAGGCCTGCCTCGACGCGACGCCGGAGATGAAGAAGATCAAGGCCGAGAAGATCGACCCCAAGAGCCCGGACGGCATCCGCCTGACCACCGAGGCCACCAACCGGGTGACCCAGGCGTGCGAGGCGGTTCAGAAGGCCAACGGCTACTGCAGCGTGTGGAAGGCGATCAAGCACAAGGACGGCCGGGCGGTGACCGACGTCACCAGCCAGGTGACCGCTCAGTTCTGAGCGCCCCCTCCTCGCGCCCCTCTGCTTTCTGGAACGCCCCCCTTCCGGACCGCCCCCGGGTCCGCGCTGCGCACCTGCTCCCACTCCCTTGGCCCGACCCCGGAACGCGACTTCACCCAGCCCGACCGGCAAGCGTCAGGTGGGGCTGGCCGATAGCGAGAGTGTGCCCACCGTGACTCCTCCCGGCCGCGCGACCGCGGCGCCCTGCGCAGCGGTCCCCGTGCGAGCCCACAACCGCGACCGGCTGACCGGTGCGCTGCTCCTCGCCGCTGCGTGCGTTGTAGGCGCGGCCTGCACTTCGACGAAGCCGTCGACGGACCCGCGCGGCGTCGCCGCGCGGCGCGACCTCACGGCGGACGAGCTGCGCGACCTGCTCAGCCGCGGGACCATCCGCCCGGTGGTCGAGATGGAGGGTGACGATCCGTTCGCGGCCGTCGACCCGAGCATGGATGGGCTCGCGACTCCGGCGCAGAAGGATGCACCGAAGCAGCCGGCGCCGACGCCCTCGACCTCCGTCGCGCCGCAGCCTCCGCCCAATCCGTACCTGCAGTTCGGCTCGCGCATCAAGGTCTACCCCGACGGCACGATCACCAAGCCCTACCCGTTGCGGGTCGGCACGGCGAAGAGGGTCAAGGAGCTGATCGAGGCCTACGGGAACTTCCCGCTGTGGACCGCCGAGTTGGGGCCGGGCCCCTCGACCGCCGCGACGGTGAAGCTCGATCTGCTCGAGGGCTGGGACGTCGAGCTGTACCAGGACTTGCGGAGCGCGACGACCGCCGCCGGCGCCGCGCAGCCGCTCGCCGACTGGCTCGTGGTGACCGCCGGCGCCGACCTGCTTCAAGAGGTCGAGGACTTCATCAACCTGTTCGCCGCGGGTGTGCCGCAGATCGAGATCGAGGCCAAGATCGTCGAGATCACGCTCACCGACGTGCTCGACGTGGGCGTGCGCAGCCCCGACGGCGTGCCGATGTTCGAGTTTCCGTCGAAGACCTTCGTGAAGTCCTTCGACAGCTCGATGCCCAACCTGTCGAGCGCGGCCGAAGGCGTGCTGTCCGTCGGCGGCGTCCAGGACGCGGTGACGTTCAACGCTGCGCTGGAAGCGCTGGCGATCAACGACAACGTCTCGATCATCTCGCGGCCCAAGATCGCCGTCCGCGAGGGCGGCCGCGCGGACATCAGCAACACGTCCAAGATCCCGTACCTCAACATCACGGGCATCAACAACGTGGGCGGTTTCGCCGGGGCCAACGTCGCCTACCAGGAAGTGGGCGTGAAGCTCTACGTCGTGCCGCGTGTGGTCGGCACGCAGACGGTGGCGCTCAACATCGACGTCGAACAGTCGCAGATCTCCGGCGCCGAGACGGTGTTGCTCGCCGCGGCGGACCAGCCGGTCAGCGTGCCGGTGATTTCGCAGCGCAGCGCGCGCACGGTCGTTTACCTCCAGCCCGGCCAGGCGGTGATCCTCGGCGGCCTGATCACCGAGCGCAGCGTCGAGTCGGAGCGCAAGGTTCCGGTCCTGGGCGACATCCCGCTCATCCGCCACCTGTTCCGCTCGCAGTTCACGCGCAAGGAACAGACCAACGTGCTGTTCTTCATCCGCCCGCGCATCCTGCAGGGCAGCGACTTGAACCGTCAGTTCTGAGCGGCACGGCCGGCTTCGCCGCGGCGTGGCAGCCGCGTGTTCCGAAGTCCTCCCTCGAGGTCGCCGTGCGCGAGCGCAGGCGGCGGTTGAGCCGTCTCCAGGCGGCGGAGCGAGCGAGGTGTGCGCCCGCGGGCAGCGCCGCGCTCCTGACCGGCGCTCGTGGTGCGCGATCCACCGCGGCTGCCTCCGTACACTGTTGGAAGAAGCGCCGCGCCGCGCCGTCCATCTGCGCCGCACTCGCGCCTCCCCGAAATCCGGGCCGCCGTCTTCGCGCCGCTGTTTTCGAGTCCGAGCCGCAACTTCATGCACACCCTCCGCCGTCACCACGCTCCGAGCGCTAGCCGCAGGTCTCGGCGCGGCTCGGCGCTGCTCATGGCGTTCCTGATGCTGATCGTGATCTACGCGATCGTGTTCCAGCTGTGGTTCACGACCTCCGCGGATCTGCGCGTCACGCAGAACGACGTCACCACGACGCAGCTCGACCAGGCGATCGAGTCCGCGCTGCAGGAGGTCTTCGACCGGCTGCGCACGGACGGCGAAGCCGAGACCGAGGCCGCGGGTGCGGCGGGCGCCGGCGCCACGGGCGGCGCCGGAGCTGCGGCCGCGGCTGCGGCGGCTGGCGGCGGCGAGGGTGGGGGCGAAGACTCCGGTCCGACCGACTCGCGCGAAGACTCCTGGGGTCGCGCGCAACGCACGACCATCGGCGACGTGGAGCTGCGCGTGTTCGTGCAGGACGAAGACGGCAAGCTCAACTTGCTCACGCTGCTGGCGAGCGAAGAAGAACAAGCCGAGGAGGCCTTCGAGCGGTTCGTGCGCCTGCTTGACATGATGCGCGACGGCTCGCCGGACGACCTCGACCGCGGCGATGCGATTCGGATCGCGGAGGCGATGCGCCGCCACATGCGCGAGCGCACGAACTCGCTGCTGCCCAAGCCCAAGCTGCTGTCGGACAACGAGGAAGCGCGCGACCAGGGCATGCCGCTGTCGCTGAGCGAGTTCGCGGTGCTGCAGCGCGTGGACGAGAACCTGTTCCGCGACTTTCGCGACGAGCGCGGCGAGATCGTGCACGCGCTCAGTGCGTACGTGACCGTGTGGAGTTCGCCGACGCGTGGCGCTGCCGACGGCGCTCAGGGCGCGGGTGGCGCGGCCGGGCAGGGCGGAGCAGGTCAGGGCGGCGCCAATCCAGCGGGCGCCGGCCAAGCAGGCGCCGGCCAAGCGGGCGGCAACCAGGGCGGCGGCAACGCCGGAGCTACGGGCCAGAACGCGGCCGATCAGGCCGGCGGCGGTTCGGCTGGCGGCGGCGCAGGCCAGGCCGGCGGCGCAGGCGCCGGCGGAGCTGGGCAGGCCGGCGGAGCGGGAAGCGACGAGCCCAACTGGGGCATGGTGGTCAACATCAACACCGCTCCGATCGCCGTGCTCAAGAGCCTGTTCGACGACCGGGAATTGCCGCCGCGCGTGTGGGACGGCGTGCTCGAGTACCGCAACAAGCCCGAAGAGCCCGAGGACGGTGAGCAGGCTGCGACGCAGGAGGAGCCGATGCTCGACGAGTACGGCCAGGAGATCGTCGCGCGCCAGATCTTCGATTCGCTCGAGGAACTGAGCGAGATCGACGGCTACGAGCGGCTCGAGGAGCAGACGCGCGCGCGCATGACGCAGTTGCTCACGGTGCGCAGCCACGTGTTTTCGATCTACGTCACGGCGCGGCGCAAGGGGCAGAACGAGAACGAGTTCGCCGGCGTCCTGGGCGTGCAGCAAGAAGATCCGCGCGACGAGGTGCGCGGGCGCAGCCAAGTGCGCTGTGTGCGCTGCGTGGTGTGGCGCTACGTCGACGGCGACACGGTGCGCATCGTGCCGCTCGCGCGCTGGGAAGTGCTCGACTACACGCCGCTCGAAGTGCTCGACTTCCCCGAGCGCGACCGCTGAGCGTCGAATGCCGCCCAAGGCCGCCGCTCCGCTGGCTCTCGAGGCGCACCACCACCTGCTCGTGGCGGTGGCCGAGGAAATGGGCGCGGCCCTGCAGCGCTCGGCGTTTTCGCCCAACATCAAGGAGCGGCGCGACTTCTCGTGCGCGCTGTTCGACGCCGGCGGCCGGATGATCGCGCACGCCGCGCACATTCCCGTGCATCTGGGCGCGCTGCCGCTGTCGGTCGCGGAGGTGTTGCGCTCGACGCCGCTGGCGCCCGGCGACGCGGTCCTGCTGAACGATCCCTACCGCGGCGGCACGCACCTGCCCGACTTGACGCTCGTCTCGCCGGTGTTCCTCGGGAGCTCCGCGCGTCCGGCGTTCTTGTGCGCCAATCGAGCGCACCACGCCGACATCGGCGGCGCGCACCCCGGTTCGATGGCGCCGTGCGACGACGTGCACGCCGAAGGGCTGCGCATTCCGCCGCTCAAGCTCGTCGCGCGCGGCGTCGTGCGCGAGGACGTGCTCGCGCTCGTGCTCGCCAACCAGCGCGCGCCGCGCGAGCGACGCGCCGACTTGATGGCGCAACTGGCGGCCAACCGCGTCGCCGCGACGCGGCTCGTGGCGCTCGCTCGCCAGCACGGCGCGCGCGCGCTGGCCGAACGCAGCGCCGGGCTGATCGCGTGGAGCGCGCGGCTGGCGCAGCAGGAGTTGCGCGCCTGGCCCACGCGGCGCGTGGAGTTCGAAGATCACCTCGAGCCGCTCGAGCCCGGCGGTCCGCCGCTGCGCATCGCCGTCGCGCTCGAGCGGCGCGGCGCGCGTCTGCGCGTCGACTTCTCGCGCAGCGACGACGCTGCGCTGCAGGGGCTCAACGCGACGCGCGCAGTGACCGAAGCAGCTGCGTTCTACTGCCTGCGGCTGTTCCTGCCGCCGCACACGCCGACCAACCAAGGCCTGTTCGACGCGCTCGAGATCGTGACGCGCGAGGGCTCGATCGCGCACGCGCGCTATCCGTCGCCGGTCGCCGCGGGCAACGTCGAGACCAGCCAACGCCTGGTCGACGCGGTGCTCGGCGCGCTCGCGCGTCTGCTCGGGCCGCGCGCCGCGCGCACGGCACCCGCGGCCAGCGCCGGCACGATGAGCAACCTCGCCTTCGGGCTCGAGCGCGCGCCCGGCGAGCAGGCGACCTACTACGAAACGCTCGCGGGCGGCGCGGGCGCGTCGCGGGGGCGCGAAGGCGCGAGTGCGGTGCAGACGCACATGACCAACACGCGCAACACGCCGATCGAAGCGCTCGAGCAACGCCTGCCGGTGCGCATCGAACGTTGCACGCTGCGGCGCGGATCGGGTGGAGACGGCGCCGCGCGCGGCGGCGACGGGATCGCCAAGGACTGGCTGTTCCTGACGCCGGCGCGTGTGTCGTGGATCGCGGACCGGCACGGCCGGGGTCCGTGGGGACTCGACGGCGGCGGGCGCGGAGCGAGCGGCGGCGCGCGCAGCTCGTCGCCGGGCCGCGCGGCGCGCGAACTCGCCTCGCGCGCGAGCTTCGCCCTGCCTGCCCAGGGCCGGTTGCACATCGAGACGCCCGGCGGCGGCGGCTTCGGTCGCCGCAGCACGCGACGCGGCTCGGCGGGCAAGCCGCATGCGGCTCGTTCGAACGGCGGCGAGTCCTGAGCGCGCACCGCTCGCGGCGTCCAGGCGCGCCGCGCACAGCGCGACCGCCGCGGGAGCGTCGGCCTCCGCCCGGTCCGGTGCTTCGCACGAAGGCCGCTGCGACGTGAGTTCCGCTCCGCGGCTCATCAAGACGCCGGGCTAGCGAACCGCGCGCCCGCCCGTGGTACCTTCCCGCCCGACTCCTCACGAGCTTGTTGTTGCTGGTCAGGGGCGGCGCCGAGCGCAGGTGAGCGCGGGCCGCTCCGCCGGCCCAGGCTCGCAACCCCACGGGATCTCCAAGGAAGCGATCGCGATGCCGGCTACGTGTGTGTTTGGCGCCCAGTGGGGTGACGAAGGCAAGGGCAAGATCATCGACGGGCTGGCGCGCGACGCCGACGTCGTGGTGCGTTACCAGGGCGGCGCCAACGCCGGCCACACCGTGATCGTGGGCGGCGCGAAGTACGTGCTGCACCTGATTCCTTCGGGGATCCTGCACCGCTCGAAGCTCAACGTGATCGGCAACGGTCTGGCGGTCGACCCGCTCAAGTTCATCGAAGAGGTCGAGGGCCTGCGCGCGCGCGGCGTCGCGGTCGACGGCTCGAACCTGCGGCTTTCGTCGGCCGCGCACGTGATTTTCGAGCACCACAAGCGCATCGACCACGCCTCCGAGCGCTGGCGCGGCGTCGGCCGCATCGGAACGACGGGGCGCGGCATCGGGCCGTGTTACGCGGACAAGGCCGCGCGCACCGGACTGCGCGTGGCGGACCTGCTCGAGCCCGAGCGCTGCCGGCGGCGCCTGGCGGCGGCGCTGGCGGAGAAGAACGCGCTGCTCACGCAGGTGCACGGCGAACAGCCGCTGTCGCTCGAGGAGCAACTCGAGCGCTACATGCATTTGGGCGAAGAGCTGCGGCCGTTCGTGGGCGACACGGGCGCCGAGGTGCGCGCGGCGTACCGCGCCGGCAAGCAGATCCTGTTCGAGGGCGCGCAGGGCGCGATGCTCGACATCGACCACGGCTCGTATCCGTACGTGACGAGCTCGAACACGGGCTCGGATGGCGTGGCGGCCGGCGCCGGGTTCCCGGCGCGTTGGATGGACCGCGTCGTCGGCATCGCCAAGGCCTACTGCACGCGCGTCGGCGAAGGCCCATTCCCCAGCGAAGACCACGGCGCCGACGGCGTGAAGATCCGCGAGGCGGGCAACGAGTACGGCGCGACGACCGGCCGCCCGCGGCGCTGCGGTTGGTTCGACGTGCTCGCCATGCGCTACAGCCTCGAGCTCAACGGCGCCGACGGCTGGATCATGACCAACCTCGACGTGCTCGACAGCTTCGAGGAGATCAAGGTCGCGACGGCGTACGAAGTGGGCGGCAAGCTGCACACGCAGTGGCCCGGCGCGCACGTCGACCTCGCCGACGTGAAAGTGCGCATGGAGGGCGCCAAGGGCTGGAAGACGGACATCACGGGCGTGCGGCGCTACGAGGATTTGCCCGCGCTCACGCGCAAGTACGTCGAGTGGGTCGAGAAGCTCGTCGGCGTGCCGATCGTGATGCTCTCGGTCGGCCCCGACCGCGACCAGATCATCCCGCGCGCCGGCCTCGAGGTCGCGCTCGCCCGCGCCTAAGGCCCTTCGATCGATGGCACGCGCGCGACTGAAGATCGAGCGGCCCGATTTCGGCGGCCCGTTCCCCGAACACATCGCCGTGATCATGGACGGCAACGGGCGCTGGGCGAAGGGCCGCGGAATGTTGCGGGTTTTCGGCCACAAAGAGGGCATCGGCTCGGTGCGCGAGATCACGACCGAGTGCGCGAAGATGGGCGTCAAGTCGCTCACGCTGTACGCGTTCTCGGTGGAGAACTGGAAGCGCCCGCGGCAGGAAGTGGCGTTCTTGATGGAGCTGCTCGAGCAGTTCCTCGTCGAGGAGCGGCCGACGTTGATGGACAACGGCGTGCGGCTGCGCGCGATCGGGCGCATCGACGATCTGCCGGCCGGTCCGCTCGCGCGTCTGCGCGAGACCGAGCAGCTCACGGCGAACAACGACGGGATGTTGCTGCGGCTCGCCTTGTCGTACGGCGCGCGCGCGGAGCTCGCCGACGCGCTCAAGCGCTTTGCGCGCGACGTCGCCGCCGGCGTCGTGCGCGAGAGTGAGATCGACGAAGAGACGCTGCGGCGTTATCTCTACGACCCGAACACGCCGGATCCCGATCTGTTGATCCGCACCTCCGGCGAGCTGCGCGTGTCGAACTTCCTGCTCTGGCAGATCAGCTACAGCGAGATCTACGTCGCCAAGGAGTGCTGGCCGGAGTTCCGCAAGCCGCAGTTGCTCGCGGCGCTCGAGGACTACGCCAAGCGCGTGCGCAAGTTCGGCGGGCTGGTGAGCGACACCGCTTCGAACGCCGAGGCGCGCGCGTGAGCGCGGCGGCGAGCGACGCCGCGGCCAGGCGCGCGAAGCTGCTGCGCCGCACGCGCACTGGCGCGACGATCACGCTCGGGCTCGCGGGGGTGCTGTACCTCACGACGCTGTTCCGCTCCGAGCTGCCGGTGCTCGCGGTTTGCGCGCTCCTGCTCGCAGTTTGCGTCTGGGAAGTCGACCGCATGGGCAGCCTCGCTGGCCGGCGCCTGTGGGCGCCGCTCAGCGCGGGCGCGCTGGCAGCGCTCTGGACGGCGTTGATCTTCAGCAGCACGGTGGGCGGCGGGATCCCGCAGGAGGAAATCCTCGCCGAGGATCTCGGCGAGTCCGTCGAGTGGTTGGGGCCGGCCTGGATGCTGAGCACCATCGCGGTGGCCGCGGTCTACGCGTTGGCGTGCGTGCGTTCCAAGGTCGTTCGCGCCGCGGGCGCGCTGTTGCTCGCTGCGCCGTTCTTCGCGATCGGCCCCGATCCGCTGCTTGCGCAGGCCGAGATCGTGACCGTCGTGCTCGCGCTGTTCGTGTTCCTGCGCCTCGTGGTGTTCGGCGCCGAGCGGCGTGGCGAAGCGCTCGCTCTGCTCGTGCTCGGCCCGCTCCTCGCTGTCTCGCTCGTTGGCTTGGCCCCGTTCCTGACCGACTACTCCCACCGCGGTCTCGTCGCCTTGCTCGCCATCGCGAAGCTCGGCGACACCGCCGGCTACTACGTCGGCAGCACGCTGGGCCGTCACCGTCCGTTTCCGTCGATCAGCCCGGGCAAAACGACCGAAGGATGTGTCGGTTCGTTCATCGCCGGCGCGGCGGCGGGTGCGTTGTGCGTCCAACTCGGCTGGCTGCCGGGCGGCAGTTGGCTCGGCGGACTGGTTGCCGGGGGCGCGGTGAACGTCGCGGCCCAGGCGAGCGACCTGCTCGAGAGCTGGGTCAAGCGCAAGGCGGGGGTGAAGGACTCCGGAACTTGGTTCGGGCCCTCAGGCGGCATGCTCGATCTCGTCGACAGCTTCTTCCTGGCGACGCCCGTCGCGTTGCTCGCCTGGCCGCTGCTGCTCCGGCTCGGCCAGCCTTGACAGCCTGCGCGCACGCCGACGAAGCTCTTGCGACGCAGCACGAACGATCCACCGCGCACTCAACCTCCAACTCCCACGAGCTCCGCATTGGCCGAAGTCACGATCCCGCTCAAGTCGCACGAAGAAGCGATCCTCGTGCTGGGGCCGTACGACCGACACGCCAAACTCCTGCGCCAGGAGCTCGACATCGAGATCTACACGCGCAACGGCAACTTGCGGCTCAAGGGCGGTGATCTCGCCGTTGCGGAAGCGCGGCGGCGCATCGACCACTTGCTCGGCAAGATGCGCAAGGGGCGCGACCTCGACGTGCGCCAGGCCGAATCGATCCTGCTCGAGAGCGCGGGCGCCGATGGCGCGCAGAATCCGCCGCCGGCGCCGCGCGGATTCGCGACGCCCGCGGGAGAGCGCATCGGTTCGCAGAGCGGCGTGCGCTCGGCGCGGCCGGCGACGCTCACCAACTTCCGCGTGCGGCCCTTCGAGCCGCGCGGCGAGCGTCAGCGCAAGTACATCGAGTCGATCGCCAAACGTTCGCTCACCTTCGGACTGGGCGCAGCGGGCACGGGCAAGACGTACCTCGCGGTGGCGTGCGCGCTGCGCGCACTGCGCGCCGGCGAGTGCCGCAAGCTCGTCATCTCGCGCCCGGTGGTCGAAGCCGGCGAGAAGCTCGGCTTCCTGCCTGGCGATCTGCTCGCCAAGCTCAATCCCTACATGCGTCCTGTGTACGACGCGCTCGGCGACTTGATGGAGTTCGAGGACGTCACGCGTCTGGAGGACGCCGGTGTGATCGAGGTCGCGCCGCTGGCGTACATGCGCGGCCGCACGCTCTCGAACGCTTTCGTGATCCTCGATGAAGCGCAGAACACGACCGTGCCGCAGATGAAGATGTTCCTCACCCGCTTGGGCGAGGGCTCGCGCATGGTCGTGACCGGCGATCCGACGCAAAACGACCTCGATCGCAACCAGAAGAGCGGCCTGGGCGACGCGGTGTCGCGCCTGCAGGGTTTCCACGACATCGGCGTGGTCGAGTTCACCGTCGACGACATCTGCCGCCATCCGCTGGTCGAGCAGATCGTTCGGGCGTACGAAGGACCGTTGCGCGTCGATCAAGGGCCGGGCCGGCGCCCGCGCGACGACGAGCACGCCGAGTCGTGAGCATGCGGCCGCAGGTCCGCATCGCTTGGTCCCGCGGCGTGCGCAAGCCGCGGGGTTGTACGGCGCAACTCGTGCGCGCCGTCGTCGAAGCCGCGCGTGCCGTCGGCGGTGCCGCCGCGCCGCAGGGCGCGCTCTCGATCGTTTTCGTCGGCGATGCCGAACTCGCGCAGATGCACGGCGAGTGGCTCGACGATCCCAGCGCCACCGACGTGATCACGTTCGATCTGCGCGGCGACGTGGAACTCGGCGGCCCCGAGGGCGAGCTGTACATCAGCGTCGAACGCGCCCACGCCGTGGCCGCTCGTCGCAAGCTCGATCCGCTGCGCGAGTTGCTGCTGTACGTCGTGCACGGCGTGCTGCACCTCGCCGGTCACGACGACCACGAGCCGCACGCTCGCCGGCGCATGCGCGTCGCCGAGCGCCGCGCGTTGGCGCAGCTTGCGCTGGCCGCGCCGCGTGGCCGTCGGTCTTCATAAAGACCGCTGTTGGAATAAAGAGCGAAGCGCACTGCGCGGCTCAAGCGGGCCTGGCGGGGCTCCGATAGCGCTTGCATGGGCCGCTCCACTTCACTGGTTCTTGTTCTTGCACTTGCCGTCACCGCCGCCGCCTGCCACGCGCCCTTCGAGCAGGGACGCGCCGCCTACGAGCGCGGCGACTTCGTCGCGGCCCACGAAAGCCTCGAAGCTTCGGCGCGCGCAGGCGACAGCCGCTCGCAGTACCTGCTCGGCTTGATGCGCGAGGACGGCCAGGGAGCTCCCGCCGATGCCGCCGAGGCGGCCGCCTGGTACGAGCGCGCGGCGGCGCAGGGACACCCGGCGGCGCAGAACAACCTCGGACTGCTGCACTTCCACGGCCGCGGCGTCGAGCGCTCGCTCGAGCGCGCCGAACGTTGGTTCGAACGCGCCGCGCAGCAGGGCTTCGCCGCCGCGCAGTCGAACCTGGGCCTGGTGCGCATCGCCCGCGCCGCGGACGAGCGAGCGCGCAACGAAGCGCGCGGTCTCCTCACGCAGGCCGCGGAAAGCGGCAACGCCAACGCGAAGCGCGCGCTGGCGCTCGCCATCGAGCCGCGCGGCGAAGCCGAGCTCGCCGAGTCGACGCACTGGCTCGCGGACGTGGCGCTCGAGGGCGACAGCGGAGCGCAGCTCGAGTACGCGCGCCGCCTGCTCGCGGGCGAGGGCGCGCCGTGCGACGCAGGCCGAGCGCGCGAGTGGTTCGAGCGCGCCGCCGAGCAAGGGCGCGCCGAGGCGTCGTTCGCGCTCGGCTGGATGTACGACACCGGGCGCGGAGTCGCGCTCGACGCAGGGCAAGCGGCGCACTGGCTGGGACGCGCGGCGCAAGCGGGCCACGCCGGTGCGCAGACGTACTTCGCCGAGTTGGCGCTCGACGGCCGCGGCATGGAGCGCGACGCGCAACTCGCGGCGCGTTGGCTGCTCGACGCGGCGTCCGCTGGCTTCGCGCCCGCGCAGCACAACCTCGCGCTGCTCCACCTGCGCGGCGAGGGCGTGGCGCGCGACGCGGCGCAGGCGGCGCACTGGATGCGCGAGGCGGCGCTGCGCGGCCACGCGCCGGCGCAACGCAAGCTCGGACAGATGCACGAACTCGGCCACGGCGTCGCGCGCAACGAGATCGAGGCGCAGGCCTGGTACACGCTCGCGCGCGGCGAGGACGCCCGTGCACGCGAGTTGGCCGCGGCGCTGACCGCCCGACTCTCGGTGGAGCAAAACAAGCGCGCGGGGGAACTCGCGGCGCGTCTGCGCAACCACAGCGAGCCGCAACAGGACGTGCTGAGCTCGGCGAACGTCGCCCGGCCGCGTTGAGCGCGGCGTCGCGCTCAGCGCGCGTTCAGCGCGAGCCGCCGGCCGAACTCGGCGCGGCGCCCTCGGACGTGCGGCGCTTCACCGCGACCTCGCGCCGCTCCTTGCAGCGCAGGCACACGTCGTAGAAGCGCACCTCGGCGCTGGGGCGCGCGGTGAGCACCAAACCCTCGTCGTTGGTGTTCCAACTGGTGCGCGGGTTGTCGGCGGCGGGCGACCAGGTGTGCCCCAGGATGCGGCAGAAGAAGTTCATGTTCCGTCGGGTCAGCCTTCGATGGCGCGAAGGCGCGACGGTACCGGATCGGCGCGCGCCTGGGTAGGGCCGGCCGCGCTACGTCGCTCTCCCCAGCGCGTTCGCCACCGCCGCGAGCAAGGCGCTCGGGCGAAAGGGCTTGTCGAGCACGCTCGGCGCCGGGCCGGCGAGCGGCGGCCAGCTCTCGCCCTGCGAGCGCGCGCCGCTGGCGACGATCACGGGCAGCTCCGGGCGCTGGGCGCGCAGCGCCGCGACGACGCCCAGGCCGTCCTGGTGCGGCAGCCGCCGGTCGATGATCGCGAGGTCGAAGGAGTGCGGAGCGGCCTGGAACGCGCTGAGCGCCGCGCGCGGATCCTCGAACCCGACGGGTTCGTAGCCGCCGGCTTCCAGCGCGGCCAGCACCACGTCGAGCACGAAACGCTCGTCGTCGCACACCAGCACTCGCGCGATCTTGGGGTTCATGGGGGAGCGTCCTCAGCGCTTGAAGAGCGTGTCCAACTGTTCGCGCAGCTTGCCCGCAGCGGCCGGATCGAGCAGCTCGAGTTGGCGCAGGTCGGAGCGCGCGCTCGCCGGATCGCCGATCGCGGCGCGCGCCAGCGCGAGGTTGTAGAGCGCCCCGACGTGGTTGGGCGCACATGAAAGCGCGCGTTTGTAGCTCGCGATCGCGGCCTCCAGATCGCGCAGCTCATGCTGAGCCGCAGCGAGGTTGAAGTGACCCTCGAACTCCTCCGGCGCGGCCTCGACCGCCGCGGCGAAGCGTTGTGCGGCGTCTTCGAACCGCCCTTGTCGCGCGAGCGTCGCACCCATCTCGAGCAGCACCCGCTCCGGGCCTGTCTCGCGAGCTGCGGCAAGCGCCTCGCCGGCGGCTTGCGCAGCCGGCTCCAAGCCGCGCTCGGCGTACGCCAGTTGCAGCTCCGCCAACTTCGGCGTCGCCACCGGCGCCGCATCCCAGCGGCCCGCGAAGGGCGTCGCGGCCGCGCGACGTTCGGCGACGCTCGAACGCAACCGCGCGGCGTCGGCGACCAGCGTGTCGAGGTCGACGGGACCCACGTACAGCGCCGCCAGCGCCCCGTCGTGGTCGACCAAGAAGCTCGTCGGCAAGCTCAGCGGGCCGGCGCTTGCTCGCGCGCCGCGCTGGAGCACGTCGAGCGTGTCGAGCGTGGCCGAGTTCGCGAAGGCCGCGCGTTGCTCCCACTGAACGCGTTGGAGCACGTCGAGCGCCGCGGGACGCGCCGCGAGTTCGTCGCAGGACAGCGCCAGCAACTCCAGTCCGCTGCTGCTCAGCTCCGGCGCGCGCTGAACGAGCGAGGCGAGTTCCGCGACGCACTCCTCGCACGAGCTGTTCCACAGCGTGATCAGCAGCGGGCGCGGCGTGTTGTCGCGCAGGTCGGCCGGTGTGCTGCTGTCCGGCACGAGCAGCGGCGCGGGCGGAAGCGGCGGCCGCGTGGCGAACACGCAGCGCAGGCGCTCGCTCTCGGGCGCGCTCGGCAGGGCGCCGGGCGCGAGCGTGACCGCACTGCGCTCGACCGGCGCGGCGCGTCCGGAGCCCTGCCGCAATCGATAGCGACCGGGCTCGAGGGCGCCGAAATCTTCCTGTGACGCTTCGCTTTCGCCCTGCAAGCGGAGCCAATGCACGACGACGCGCTCGACGCTCGCCGAGGGGCCGAGCGCGAAGTGCAACCAGCGACTCGACTGCGAACGCGAGCCGTCTCCGGCGCGGACGCTGGCGACGAGCGGCGCCTGTCCGGCGAGGGTGACTTCCACGCGTGCTCCCAGCGCGTCGCGCGCGCCGCGCGTGGCTTCGAGCCACAAGCTCAAGGTTGCGTTCGAAGCAACGCTTGTGTTCCGCACCAGTCGCAGGCGCGGGGCACTTCGGCCGACGATCCACAGGTCTTCGGCGCCGTCGAAGTCCCAGTCGATGCGCGCGGCGCTCGAAGAGTCGCCCGCGAAGTCGAGGCCCCCGACGGCGCCGAGCGCGAGCGCCCGTCCGTCGCGCGTGTTCAGCTCGAGCGTGTTGCGCTCGCGCGCGCCCCACGACGCGCCTTCCCGTTGCAGCCGCACGAGCGCCGCCCAACTCGCGTCGAAGCGCTCGCGCGGGGCGCGCCGCGCGTGCGCCGGCGCGTTGGCGAGCGTGTCGCGCCACAGCAGCGTGCTGAGCTCGCGCGGGTCCGCTCCGCTGAAACCGTTCAGCATCACCACGTCGAGCCAGCCGTCGCCGTCGGCGGCGGTGACCACGAGCGCGTTGGACGCGCGCGGCGCTTCGCTCTCGAAAATGGGGGCGAAGCGCCCGTCGCCCAGGTTGCGCAGCACTTCGCTGCCGCGCGCGAACTGCTCGAACTCGCCGCGCAGCTGCGCTCCGCCTCCAGCCGACACGCGCTCGTCGCGCGCCAGGCGTGCGCCGCGCGCCGAGGCGCGGCGTGCGACCACCAGGTCCATGCGACCGTCGCGGTCGAAGTCGCACCACGACAGGCCGGTGCTCGCCGACGGCGCATCCACTCCAGCGCTGTCCGCTACGTCGCGAAAGAACCCTCCGTCGTTGCGGTACAGGTTGTCGCGACCGAAGTCGTTGGCCACGTAGAGGTCGAGATCCCCGTCGCCGTCGTAGTCCTCCCACGCAGCCGCCGAGCTGAAGCGCCGGTTGTTGTGGTCCAGGCCGCTGACGAGCGTCGCGTCGACGAAGCTCCACGCGCCGTTTCGGATCGCGTTGGCGAGCAGCGTGTTCGGCGGGCCGTTGTTCGCATCGTGCAGCGGCAGCGGCGCCGCGAGCGCGCGAGAAGCGGGCGTCGACGCGCACACGTAGAGATCGACGTCGCCATCGCCGTCGCCGTCCGCCGCGCACAGGGCGCTCGTGTCACGCAGCGGCGCGCTGAAGCGCTCCTTGAAGCGCCCGCGTCCGTCGTTTTCCAGCAGCGCGAGGCGCGGGCCCAGATCGACGGCGAGATCCGGATCGCCGTCGTTGTCGAAGTCGACGAACAGCGCGGCGCGCGAGCCGTCGAGAAAATCCACGCCGGCCTCCTGCGCCGCCGCGCGCAGCGTTCCGTCCGGCTGGCGCAGCAGCAATCGGTTGGGCAGCCCGGCGGGCTGGGTCACGTACACGTCCTCGAGCCAGTCGCCATTCACATCGGCGAGCGCGAGCGAGTCGTCGCCTTCGAGTGTGAATCCCAGGGCGCGGTCGAAGCGTCGCGCCCAGAACTCGCGGCTGCCGCCGAACTGCCGCGCCGCATCCGGCGCCGCGGCGAGAACGGCCTGCGTCACGTCGTCGAAGAGCGCCTGGGGCGCGCTCGTTTCGCTGTGCGCCAGCACTTCGAGCGCGCGGATGCGCGGCGCGTCCGCTGCCTCACGAACGCTCCACACCGCGCGCCAGCGCGCCGTGATGCATCGAGCTGGGCTTGCGCCCACCGAACTCGCTGTGAGCACGAGTTCGCACGCGAACCCGTCGTCGCTTCGCTCGATGCGCACGACGTCGAGGCGCAGCGCGAGCGTGGCGTCGCCGCCGAACGCAGTGCGCCACTTGCCCAGCGCCTCTCGCGCGCCGGCGCGACCTTGATGCACGAGTTCGGACGTCGGGCTCGCCGAGCGCGCGGCTTGCAACGCCGCGTCGTTCGCGCGCAACTCGACGCTGCTGGGCCGCAGGGCGCTGGCTGCGAAGTCCTCGTCGAAGACCTGCTCGAGCAAGGCGTCGTCGAACTCGTTTGCGAGTTCGAGCGCGTTCCTCAGCCGTGTGAGCTGCGCTTCGGCGGCCTGGGCCCAGCGCTCCGCTTCCCAGTCGCTCGCGGCGTCTTCGAGCGCGGCGTAATTCGCGGCCAAGCCCTCGGGCGGCGCCGTCACGATTCCCGGGGCGCGCACGAGCGGTCGCTCGGGCGGCGCGGCCGGCGCGTTGTTCGCACTTTCGTCACTCTTCGGCGGCGCCGACGGCTCGCGCTCACACGAAGCCGCGACGACGCAGACGGCCGCGGCGGCGACGAGGTGCAGACGAGCGCTCATGGCCCCAAGTTACGTCGCTCGCGGTGCGCGCTCTACGCGCGACGCTGCGAAGTGGCGCGCCCGGAGGGATTCGAACCCACGACCAGCGGATTAGAAATCCGCTGCTCTATCCAGCTGAGCTACGGGCGCGCGCGGGGATGGGTGGTCGGGGAGATGGGACTCGAACCCACGACTCGAAGCACCCAAAGCTTCGCCTCTACCAACTGAGGTACTCCCCGGGCCTGCACGCAGACATTACGGCGCCGAGGGTCGCGCGCGCTAGCCGGACCGCGCTCGGAGCGAGTCGAGGGTGGCTCGCGGAGCGCCCGCGCACTAACCTCTCGCGCTCGAACAACCGTTTTTGGGGCGGCGCGGCGCGCGCCCGATGTCCTCTTTGAGAGCTGAGTCTGCATGAAGGTCCTGGTGGTCGGTGGCGGCGGGCGCGAACACGCGCTGGCTTGGAAGCTGGCGAGCTCGCCGCTGGTGACGGAGGTCATCTGTGCGCCGGGCAACCCGGGCACGGCGCGCGTGGCGCGCAACGTCGCGATCGCCACGACCGATTCGGCCAAGCTCGTGCACCTGTGCCGACACGAGCAGATCGAGCTGGCGGTGATCGGGCCCGAGGAGCCGCTGTGCAAAGGGCTCGGCGACGAACTGCGCGCGGCGGGCGTCAAGGTGTTCGGCCCCGGCGCCGCGGGCGCGCGCCTGGAGGGCTCCAAGCTGCACGCCAAGGAGTTCCTCACGCGCCACCGCATTCCGACGGCGGGCTATCGCCGCTTCGATCGTTCGGGCGCCGCCAAGGCGCACCTCGAGTCGTGCACGCAGTGGCCGCAGGTCGTCAAGGCCGACGGCCTGGCGGCTGGCAAGGGCGTGTTCGTGACGCAGGACGCGCGCGAGGCGTGCGCGGTCGTCGACGCGCTCATGGAGGAGAAGCGCCTGGGCGAAGCCGGCGTGTCGATCTGCGTCGAAGAACACCTGGTCGGCGAAGAGGTGAGCGTGCTCGCCATGGTCGACGGACAGACGATCTGCGTGTTCGAGCCGGTCATGGACCACAAACAGGTGGGCGACGGCGACAGCGGTCCCAACACGGGCGGGATGGGCGTGTACTCGCCGGTGCCTACGTTCACTCCGCGACTGCAACGCCAAGTCGAGCAGAACATCCTCATCCCCACGCTGCACGGACTGCGCCAGGACGAGGTCGAGTACCGCGGCATCCTGTTCGTCGGCTTGATGCTCACCGACGCCGGCCCGCGCGTGCTCGAATACAACTGCCGCTTCGGCGACCCCGAGTGCCAAGCCGCGATGCGCCGGCTCAGCAGCGATCTGGTTCCCTACTTGCTCGCGACCGCGGAAGGGCGGCTGGGCGAACTCGAACCGCCGAGCTGGGATCCGCGCGCGTGCGTCGGCGTCGTCGGCGCCGCGGAGGGTTATCCGGGCGAGGTGCGGCGCGGCGACGTGATCAGCGGCCTCGACGAAGCGGAAGCGGTTGAAGAAGTCGTGGTGTTCCAGGCCGGCGTCAAACGTTCGGGCTCGTCGCTCGTCACCGACGGCGGGCGTGTGGTGTGCGTCACGGCGCTCGGCGATGAACTCACGCAGGCGCGCACGCGCGCCTACCGCGCCTTCGAGCGCATCCGTTGGGACGGCAAGTTCGGCCGCAGCGACATCGGCGCGCGGCGCACGGCGCGCGCGCGCTGAGCGGCGCTGCACGGGGCGGCGCGGGTGAGCACGTCGACCAGGTCCCTGCCGAGCGCGGTCGTCGTGATGCCCACGCTCGACGAGCGGGCGCGGATCGATGCGCAGCTCGAGCGCCTGTTGCGCGCGCCGGCGCCGGAGGATCGCGCGGACGAGGTGCGCATCGGCGACGGCGGCAGCGTCGACGGAACCTGCGCCGCAGCCCTCGCCCTGGGTGCGGTGGTCGTACCCAGCGAGCGCGGTCGCGGGCGGCAGCTGGCCGCAGCTGCGCGCGGCGCCGCCGGCGACCTGCTGGTCTTCCTGCACGCCGACAATCGCCTGCCGCTCGGTGCGCTGGCTGCGATCCGGCGTGCGTTCGCCGATCCGCTGCTCGCGGCGGCGGCGCTCTCGCAACGCATTGACGCGCAGGGCTGGTTCTTTCGCGCGGTCGAACGCGCCGCGGACGCCCGCGCGCGGCGCGGCATGGTGTACGGCGACTCGACCCTGGTCATGCGGCGCCCGCTCTACGAACAACTGGGCGGCTTCGCGCCGCTGGAGCTGTTCGAGGACGTCGAGTTCTCGCGCCGCCTGCGCCGCGTGGCGCGCGTGCGCGTGCTCGGCGATGCGTGCGTCGTCGTCGACGCGCGCCGCTGGCGCTCGGAGGGGCGCGCGCGAGCTACACTGCGCAACTGGGGCCTGCGCGCGGCCTACGAGCTGGGTGCGCCGCCGTCCGTGCTCGCTCGCTGGTACAAGCTCCACGCGCCCGAGCGCTGGAGTTCGGCCCCGCCCGAATTACGCTGAGGCCAACGTGAAGCACGAGTCGATCCGCAAGGCCTTCGAAGAGTTCCTGCGCGCGCGCGAGCTCAAGCTCACGACGCAGCGCGAGCGCATTTTCGAGCGCGCCTTCAGCACGCACGAACACTTCAGCGCCGAGCAACTCTACGACTGGCTGCGTGAAGAGCCGGGCGCGCGCGTCTCGCGTGCGACCGTGTACCGCACGATCGGGCTGCTTGCGGAAGGCGGCTTCTTGGGCTCGCTCGACACCGGACGCGGCGAACTCGTGTACGAGCACCTGCTCGGCCACAAACACCACGACCACATGGTGTGCATGGAATGCGGCCGGATCGAGGAGTTCCGCGACGAGCGCATCGAGGCCTTGCAGCACGAGGCCTGCCAGCGCATGGGGTTCGTGCTCGTCAGCCATTCGCACCGCTTGGTCGGGCTGTGCCGCGCGTGCGCACGCAAGCGCGGCGCGACGCCAGGCGCGAGCGCGTCGAGTGCTCCGCTCGCAGGCCAAGGCCAAGCGTCCGCAGCCGTCGACGACTGAGTTCGGCGGGGCGCCTGCGCCGCGTCGGAGCGCAAACAGCCCGCGAAACAGCGCGAGGCGCCCGCGGAGCCGAACTCCACGGACGCCTCGCTGTGCACCGGCCCGCGCGAACCACATGGGCTCGCGCGAAGCACTGCGGCTCGCGCCAAGCACTGCGGCGCGCGCGTTACTTCTGCGCGTTCAGGCGGCGGATCAGGCGCTCGGAGATGATTTCGGCGAACTCGCCGTCGTTGACCGTCGCCATGTAGTTCTTCGCCGAGACCGTCATCGTCGACTGATCGACGTCGAAGGCCTGGACCTCGACGCGCACCACGCGGCCGTCGAGCTTGGCCGACGCGATGCGGGTCTGGTCGTCGAACTCGATCAGTTCCGGGCTCTCCTTGGCCAGGAAGTCCTTGACGGTGTTCCACACCACGCGCGCGTCCTGGTTGAGGTGGCTGCGGTGGGTGCGGTTGTCCATCATCTCGCTCGAGAGCACGACGCCGCCGACGGCGCCGGCCACGAGGCAACTGGAGAGCGGGAGAGCCAGGAGAGCAATCAAAAGAGCGTTACGCATCGGAGTCCTCGGAGATGGGTTGAGCTTGCGACCCCTCGCAAGCGTGAGTCGGTGGAAGCTGAAGGAAAGCGCAGCCTCAGGCGTTCACCGCGCCTGCGGCCGCGACAAGACGGCGGTAGAACTCGAGCCCCTCGCCGCTCGGGCGAGGCGCCGTGCGAGTCCACCGTGGATGGTGCCAAGGCGTGACGTTGCGTTCGGGGTGCGGCATCAACCCGAACACGCGCCCGCTCGGATCGCACAGTCCGGCGATCGCCGCTGTCGAGCCGTTGGGCAGTTCGGGATAGGAGGCCGGCGCGCCCTCGCGCGTCACGTAGCGCAGTGCGATCTGACCGCGTTCTTCGAGGCGCTTCAAGGTCGCCTCGTCCTTGAACATCAGCCGGCCCTCGCCGTGGGCGACCGGAGTGGGCCACAACGCGCCGGCGTCGAGCCAGCGGCAGGCGCTGCGTTCGTTGCGCAGCGTTACCCAGCGGCACTCGTAGTGGCCCGAGACGTTGGCGGTGAGCGCGATGGTGCGCTCCGCAGGCCGCGCCGAGACGCCCTCGAGCAGCCCGGTGTCGACGAGCACCTGGAAGCCGTTGCAGACGCCGAGCACGTAGCCGCCGCGCGCGACGAAGCCGGCCAGGGCCGAGCCCAGGAACGTGCGCAGTTCGAATCCGAGCACGCGGCCGGCGGCGATGTCGTCGCCGTAACTGAAGCCGCCGGGAAACACGAGCAGCGAGTACTCGTCCAGGCGCGACGGCGCCGAGATCACCTGCTGGAGGTGCAACAGATCGGGCTTGGCGCCGGCCTGTTCCAGCGCGAGCAACGTCTCGCGTTCGCAGTTCACTCCCGCCGCCCGCAGCACCAATGCGCGTGTCATCCCTTGAAGCCTCCCTGGTGAGCGGAGCGCAATGCTTGCAGTTGCGCGTCGACCAGCGTGGTTGCGCCGCGTGTGATCGTCAGACGGCTCGCGGAGTGCACGACGCCGATGCGGGCGAAGTCCAGTCCGGCGAGCGTGCGCTCGAATTCCGCGGCGGATTCCGGCGCCACCTCCACGAGGAAGCGTGTGCAAGACTCCGAAAACAGCGCGAGAGCGTCGCGGTCGTTGCGCGCGGCGTCGAAGGCACCGAGCGGAAGCGAAGCCACGTCGAGCGCCGCGCCCAGTTCGCCCGCGAAGGCCATTTCCGCCGCCGCAACCGCCAGTCCGCCTTCGGAAAGATCGTGGCAGGCTCGTACGAGTCCGCGTGCGATCGCGGCGTGCAGCCCGCGCAAGGTGCGCGGCGCGAGCGCCAAGTCGGGGCGCGGCGCGCGGCCGCCGCCCAGACCCAACTGCGCGAAGTACTGCGACCCGCCGAACTCGGCGTGCGTCATGCCGACGATGTAGACGAGGTCGTCGGCGCGCTTGAAGTCCATCGACACGCTGCGTGCGACGTCCGGCACGATCGCCAGCGCCGAGACGTAGAGCGTCGGCGGAATCGAGATGGTCTCGTCGCCGCTGCGGAATTCGTTGTTGAGGCTGTCCTTGCCGGAGATGAAGGGCGTCTGGTACGCGAGCGCCGCGGCCTTGCAGCCGCGCGAGGCCTCAACCAGCGCGCCGAGTTGCTCAGGCTTCTTGCAGTTGCCCCACGAGAAGTTGTCCAAGATCGCCGTGCGCGCCGGGTCGCCTCCTACCGCCACGACGTTGCGCAGCGCCTCGTCGATGACGGCACAAGCCATGGCGTACGGATCGCGCAGGCCGTAGTCGGGATTCGCGCCGCAACCGATTGCGATGCCGCGCCGCGAGTGGGGGAGCGGTTGCAGCACCGCCGCGTCGCCGGGGCCGTCGTCGTGCTCGCCGCACAGCGGCTTGAGCACGCCCATGCCCTGCACCTCGTGGTCGTACTGGCGCACGATCCACTCCTTGCTCGCGATGTTCGGCGAGCGCAGCAGCGCAAGCGTCATCGCCGTGGCGTTCGCGCAGGCGGGTACGCCGGGGTCGCTCGTGTCGATCACGGGGCGCGTTGCGCGTCGCAGCGGGCGCGGGTTGCCCTCGTGCAGGAAATGCATCTCGAGCGAGCCGACGAGTTCGCCGCGGTAGCGCAGGTCGAGCCGACCCGTGGAGGTGAAGTGTCCGATCGCCGTCGCTTCACAGCCCTCGGCTTGGAAGGTCGCCAGCAACGCCGCCAACTTCTCCTGCGGCACCGCCAGCACCATTCGTTCCTGCGCTTCGCTGATCCAGATCTCAGCAGGGGATAGCCCGGGGTACTTGAGCGGCACCAACTCCAGGTCGACCTCGGCGCCGCAGTCCGCGCCCATTTCTCCGACGGCGGACGATAGGCCTCCGGCGCCGCAGTCGGTGACCGCGCGGTACTGCCGCGCATCGCGCGCGCGCAGCAGAGCGTCGGTCACGCGTTTCTCAGTGATGGGGTCGCCGATCTGCACCGCAGAACTGGAGACGACCTGCGACTCGTCGTGGAGCTCGAGCGACGAGAACGTCGCTCCGTGGATGCCGTCGCGACCCGTGCGGCCGCCGACGACCACGATCACATCGCCGGGCTCGACGCTCTTGTTCGTGCAGTCGGCGGGCATCAGTCCGACGCAGCCCGCGTACACCAGCGGATTGCCGATGTAGCGCGGGTGGAACCACACGCCGCCGTTGACCGTCGGAATGCCCATGCGGTTGCCGTAGTCGCGCACGCCGGCTACGACGCCGCGCAAGATGCGCCGCGGATGCATGCAGCCCTTGGGCAGTTTCTCCGTCGGAAGATCGGCGGGGCCCACGAAGAATGCGTCGGTGTTGGCGATCGGTTTGGCGCCGAGCCCCACGCCGAGGATGTCACGGATCACTCCGCCCACGCCCGTTCCGGCGCCGCCGTACGGATCGATCGCACTCGGGTGGTTGTGCGTCTCGACCTTGAAGCACACGTTCCAGCCCTGCTCGAACTCGATCACGCCGGCGTTGTCGTGGAACACGCTCACGCACCAGGGCTTGTTCAGCTCAAGCGTCGCGGCCTTGATCGTTTGCTTGAGCAGGTTGTCGATGCGCTCGCCGTCGTAGTCGATCACGCCGGTGAACGTCTTGTGCTTGCAGTGCTCGCTCCAGGTCTGCGCGAGCGTCTCCAACTCCGCGAGCGTCGGTTCGGCGCCACGCGCTCGGTAGTGCGCCTGGATCGCGAGCATTTCGTCGAGCGACAAGCTCAGTTGTCCGTCGCGCGAGAGCCGCTCCAGTTCACGCTCGTCGGCGTTGCGCAGCGGCACGTGCTGCACGAGACGCGGCGCGCTCGGCGCCGGGAAGTCGAAGTGCAGCGCCTCGTCGTCGACGAAGTACTCGTCGACAACGTCGTTGGCGAACACCTCGCGCGCGGCGCGCTCGAGCGTCGCACGCTCCAGCGGCGCAGCGCCCTGCGGCTCGATCTCCCACGCGAGGAACGTCAAGACGCGGACGACCGCCGCGCCGGAGAGCGACGAACGCTGCAGCGCCTGCTCGATCGTCAGCGCAGTGGGGTCCATGACTCCGCGCCGGCGCATGACCAAGATCCGCTGTCGGCGCGCGCCGTCGCGCGCGGCGGCGGCGTCCGCACGCTCCGGCCACTGGCCGGGCGCGGTGATGCGCGCGGTTTCGAGCACGGGGTCGAGCAAGAGCTGGGACGCGACGCGTTGGAGCGCCTCGGCGCCAAGTTCGGGGCTGAGCAAGTAGCCCTGGCCGCGTCGGATGCTGCGGACTCCGGTGATGCCGACTTCGCGGAGCGCGGCGACTGCCGCCGCCCCAGCCGGGTCATCGACTTGCGGGCGGCGAAAAACCTCGACACGCCAGGCTTGCGGAGGCGCCTTGGGAGCCGCGGACGGAAGGGTGGAGATGGGGGCGGTGGGCGCCACGGAATTCGAGGCGAGAACGCAAGACTTGGGCACACTGGCGCCCTGCAACACCAGATGTAGGGCCGGGAGGCGCTCTCGAGGGTGCTCCTCGGCGTGCCCATGGTAGCGGTCGGGGGCGCCCGGTCCCAAGCCCTCTTCCGCTTCCGCCCGCGCGGTTCTACTCTGCGGCCGCTGCCGCGCCGTACTCGCGTTGCCTCTGCGTTTCCAGTTCCAGGCGCAGCTCACCTCCACGATGGCCACAACCGAACGCCCTCAAGCGCGCACTGACGCCTCGTCCCTGGCCTTCGAGCGACCGATCCGCGAGTTGGAGGCCAAGCTGGCCGAGCTCGAGGCGCTCGCCCTGCGGACCCGGCTGGACATCTCGAGCGAGATCGAAGCGCTCCGCAAGCAACACCGCGCCGCGATCGAGTCCAAGTACAAGGACCTGAGCGCGTGGGAGACCGTCAACGTCGCTCGGCACGCCGAGCGACCGGTTGCGCTGGACTACATCCAGAGCACGCTCGATGACTTCATCGAACTGTGCGGCGACAAGTACTTCGCCGACGACCGGGCGATCGTGAGCGGTTTGGCGACCATGGGCGAGCGGCGCTTCCTGCTCGTGGCGCACCGCAAGGGCAAGACCACCAAGGAGCGCATCGCCTGCAACTTCGGCTGCGCGCACCCTGAGGGGTATCGCAAGGCGCTGCGCAAGATGAAGCTCGCCGAGAAGCTCGGCCTGCCGATCGTGGCTCTGATCAACACGCCCGGCGCCTACCCGGGCATCGGCGCCGAGGAGCGTGGCCAAGCCGCCGCGATCGCTGAGAACATCCTGGCGATGATGTCGATCCGCACGCCGATCGTGTGCCTCGTCATCGGCGAAGGCGGCTCCGGCGGAGCGCTCGGCATCGGCGTGGGCGACCGCGTGCTGATGATGGAGTACTCGTACTACTCGGTGATCAGCCCCGAGGGTTGCGCGGCCATCCTGTGGAAGGACGGGGAGCGCAGCCCGGACGCGGCGGAGGCGCTCAAGCTCACCTCGCGCGACTTGGTCAAGCTGGGCCTGATCGACGGCGTGGTCCCCGAGCCCCTGGGCGGCGCCCACCGCGCCCCGACGGTGGCGATGGACGAGATGCGCCGCACGATCCTGCGCGAACTGGCGGCGCTCGACGGCATCCCGATCGACGAACTGCTCGCCGCACGGCGAAAGAAGTTCCGCCAGATGGGTGTCCTGCCGGGCCGCTTCCCCAGCGTCTGACAGCTGCGAGGAAACGCACTCCGCCGTCCGGCGCGGTCGTCCCGCTCTGGGGGGGGCTGGCGCGCGGCGACGCTTGCGCCATGAGCGCCCGCGGATTGTCGGAAACGGCGCGAAGTGGGACCATTTTCCGGCCAACACTGGTTCGGCTCAGGCGTACGCACGGACGACGAGATTCGAATCCCGCCGCGCGTCCTGCGGTTCGCCCTCGAATCCGCCCAGCCATGGCCCTCGCACAACCGATGGAGCGCTCGACGCCTGCCAACGACCCCGCCGACGAGGCCCTCGCGTCGGCGTTGCGCGCCGCGTCGCGCGCCTCGCCCGCGACGCCGCCCGACCCGAGCGAGCGCCCGCTGATCGAACGCGCACAGCGCGGCGACGCCCAGGCCTTCCGCGAGTTGGTCGAGCGCCATCAGCAGCGCGCCTTCCGGATCGCGCGCCACATGACGCCCAACGACGAGGACGCGCGCGACCTCGTCCAGGAAGCGTTCCTGCGCGTGTTCCGCAGCCTCGAGCGCTTCGACTTCCAGTACAGCTTCTCGACCTGGTTGCACCGCATCGTCACCAACCTCGCCATCGACCACCTGCGCAAGCGTCGGACTCAGGCGGCCGGCCGCGCCGTCGACGCCGAGGGCGCGGACGCCGACGTGGAGCAGTTCGACCCCGCGGACGCCCGCGGAGCGTCGCCCGCCGAGCGGATCGAGGTGCAGGAGACCGCCCGCGCGGTTCGCGAGTGCATCGCCGCGCTCGCGCCGCACTTCCAGTCCGTGCTCATGCTGCGCGAGATCGAAGGACTGCCCTGCAACGAGATCGCGAAGATCGTCGGGGCCACACACGTGACGGTCCGCTGGCGTTTGCACCGCGGCCGCAAGTTGTTCCAAGAAGAGTGGGAGAGGCGCGAGCGCGCCCTGGCGAGTGGCGCCGGCCAAAGTTCGGTCGCCGCCTCCGCCGATCCGTTGCGTCGCCCTGGAGAGTGTCAACAATGAAGCCCGCCATGGATTGCCGAGAAGCCCGAGCGCACGCGCCGCTTTTCGTCGGCGAAGACCTCGAGTCGGATGCGCTCGAAGCGGTTCGGGGGCACTTGGAAGCCTGCGCCGAGTGCGCGGCGCAGGTCGCCGCGCTCGAACGCGCGCTGCGCGCCTTCGAAGTCGAACGCACGCGCGTGGATGCGCGCGTGGACCTGTGGTCGAACATCGAACGCGAACTCGCGCAGTCGGGTCGCCTGCGACCGGCTCAAGCCGCCCCGCGGTCGCTCGGCGCCTCGGGCGCCGGTCCGATCGCCGTGCCGCCGACGACAGCTGCTCTCGCAACGCGCTCGACGGACGCTTCCGCGCTTCCCGTGCGACGCACGGTCGCAGGTGCGCGGCGCTGGTTCGCCGTCGCGGCGGCCGCCGTCGTGGGCGCCTTCGTCCTCAACGGATGGCTCGAACGTGATGCGGGCCGATCGGTCTCGCCCAGCGACGTGCAGCGCGGACCCGCGGTCGTTCGTCATGCGACGCCGACGTCCTCGGCGCCCTCTGGAGTCGCAGTGGGCGCGGAGCGGGCCTCCACGGATGCTCCGGCGGTCCTCGCTGCGGACGGGTCGAACCTGCCGAACGCTGCCAATGAGCAGGGAATCCGGCTCGCCGCCGGACCGACGGGTGCTCCAGCGGTTGCGGAGGCAGCTCTCGTTCCGGCGGTTGGCGGAACTCAGGCGGCGGGCTCGGCGCCCGCGCGGTACGAGGGACTGCGCCGTGTGAACGGCGACGAAGCGCTGCTGCGCGACAGTCTCGAGCGCTGGGGCGTCCAGGACGTTCCTGGCGGCTACTCGCTCGTCGGCTACCCCTTGGCCCGCTGAGGCGGCGGGCGCGGACCGGCGCGCAACTCGATGAGCTGGACAGCGGACGCGGGGATCGCGTCCGTCCTATTCGGAGTTACGACTGTGAATCACGTTCTCTGCATCCTGGGGCTCGCCGGAGCGGTGAGCCTGAACCCGCAAGCTGTGTCCTCGCGCTCCGCGCTGCAGCGCGTGCAGCCGCCTTCGGCGTCGACGGGCGCGCACGATCCGTTCGACGCCGACCACTGGCGCGAGCGGCTGACCACGCCCGACCTCGACGCGCGCATGTTCAGTTTCGAGCAGCTGGCGCGCATCGCCGCGGAAGATCCGCGGGCGCGACAACAAGTGCACGAGTGGTCGCAGCAGGCGGATGGATCTGAGCTCGCCTGGACGGCGCGCTTGCTCGAGCGCGAGTTGGAGCGCGCGCCCGCGCACGGCCTGCGCGGCGGCGTGTGGCGCGTTGATCCGTTCGCGCCCTTCTCCTTCGACCACTTCGGCGCCCCGCCGTTGCTCGAGGACTTCGAGCGCCGATTCGAGCCGTTCCTGCGCGGGCCGTGGGGCGCGGCGCCGCTGTGGCGCCAGCCGGGAGCTTCGACGCAGCGCTCGAATTCGAGTCAGATCGAGATCACTCCGGACGGCGTCAAGGTGCGCGTGACCGAAGACGTCGATGGAGAGCAGAGGACCGAGGAGTACAGCGCGCCGTCGCTCGAGGATCTGTACGCGGCTCATCCGCATCTGCGCGAGCGCCTCGGAGTTGACCTGCGCGGCGCCGACCCGCGCGAGTTCGGCGCCAACGGCTGGTTCTCAGCGCCCACGCCGGGCCGGTCGATTCCGGGGCTGGGTGCGCACGCTGGAGTGCGCCAGGACATCCTCGGTGTGGTCCTCGAGGAACTCAGCGTCGACGAGCGCGCCAAGCTCGGATTGACCGACGACGCCGGAATTCGCATCGGGCGCGTCGAGCCCGGCACGCTCGCCGAACGACTGGGGCTCGGGCGCGGCCAGATTCTCGTCGAACTCGACGGTGAGCGCGTGCGCACGCGCGAGGACGTCACGCGCAAGGTCCGGGCGCGCAAGCCGACGGACGAAGTGCGCGCGGTGGTCCTGAACGCAACTGGCGAGAGCACGGAACTGCGCTGGCGACCGCAGAATCTCCGCTCGATCTGACGCATCCGTGCAGCGAAAGAAGCCAGCGCGCCCGTTCGCGGTGCTTTCCGCGAACGGGCGCGCTGGCTTCTTTCGCTGCACGCTCCGCCAGCTGCGTACTGCCGCAGGCCGACAGGTCCGTCGCGCGGCGTCAGCGCGCCGCTGCGCCGCCGAGCGCGAGTTCGAATTCCGCGCGCATCTCAAGCGCGCGCTTCACATCCGGGTGTTTGGCGTCGAGGGTCGAGCGTCGCAGGAATTCTTCGATGTCGGCGCGCGCGCCCTCCAGCTGTCCCAGATCGCGCCGCAGCTGACTGCGCCGGCTGTAGATCTCGGCGCGCTGCGGTGCGAGCGCGGCGGCGGAGTCGAGTTGTTCGAGCGCCTCCTCCTTGCGGCCGAGCGTCACGAGCAGGCTCGAGGCCTGCAGGTGGGTCTCGATCATCAAGCGCTCGCCCTCGGCGAGCAGCCTGCGCATTTCACCCTCCTGCGCCGCGGAGATGTTCGGGCGGGCGAGATCGTTGCGCCAGAAATCGAGCTCCTTGCGCTCGAGCTCGAGCAGTTGGAAGGAGTACTCCAGGGCCTTGGCGTGCTCGCCCTGCAGTGCGCACACCCGCTGCAGTCCGTTGATCGCCGGCACCGTGTCGGGTTTGGTCTTCAGCGCCTGGTTGTAGCTGGCGACGCTCTCGCGCCAGAAGCGCTTGGCCTCGTCGCGCAACTCCTCGGCGCGCTTGACGCGGTCCTTGGCCGGGGTGGCGCGTTCGCCCGACTCGACGGCTGCGGCGGATTCCCAGTACAGCACGCCCTTGCGTTCGAGGGCTTCGCCCAGGCCGATCTGCGTGCGGTAGTCCTTGGCGTCGGCCAGGTCGCGGAAGATCCGCTCCGCGATCTGCACGTCGTCGGACTTGCCGCGCTTGACGTGCACCCAGCCCTTGATGAGCAGCAGTTCGGGCTCTTTCTTGTCCAGCGCGAGCCCGAGGTTCGCTTGGTGCTCCGCTTGAGCGTAGTCGCCCGTCGCGAAGAACTTGCTCGCGTACTCGCGGTGCAGCTTGACGCGCTCTTCCTCGCTGAGCGGCGACTCATCGCTGCTCGAGCACGCGGCGATTGCAAACAGGCATGCGATGGCGATCGTGCGGGGCAGCTGCATCCGAAACATCCGTGGGATGGGTGACTTGCTGGGAACGTGCGCGGGCTCAGCGCCCACCCAATAACCGCTGAAGGCGCTCGGGTTGCAGGCGCAGGGCGAGAGTCTTTCCACCCGAAAGGGTAACCAGTCCGGGCTTGGCCCCACGTGGCTTGTGGACGTCCTTCCCGCGCGCCACGTGCACGTTGGCTCGTATCGCGCCGCGCAGCGGGGAGAAATGGACCGCCAGGTGGGCGGCGTCGAGCAATTCCTCGGGGTCGGCCTCGGGTTTGCCCGCCAGGCGCAGGACCACGTGGCTGCCCGGCGCGTCGGCGGTGTGCAGCCACATGTCGTTGCCCCGACAGATGCGCGTGCTCAGCTCGTCGTTGTCCTTGGCCGTTCGTCCCACGAGGATCTCCGTCCCGCGCACGCCGTGGAACAGGTGGTAGGGCTTGCGCGGTTCGGGCGCCGCCTTGCGGCTGGGCGGCGCCTGCGGAGCGTCGAGCAGCCCGCGTTCCACCCAGTCGCGTTCCAACTCGCTCAAGTCCGCCTGCGGATCGGCCAGCGCCGCGAGAGCCGCCTCGCAGTCCGCGAGCTTGCGCTGCGCCAGTTCGATCTCGCGCGCCACGGACTCGGCGGAGCGCACGAGCTTCTTGTAGCGTTCGAAGTACTGCTCGACGTTCTCGTGCGGCGAGCGCCGCGGATCGAGGTCCAGCGTGCGTTCGCCGCCGGCTGCGTCGTACAGATCGACGAGCGTCACGCGCGACTGCCCGCGCTTAAGCTGCCCCAAGTGGGCCTTCAGCAGTTCGCCGTCCTGCAGCACCCGCTCGGCGTTTTCGACCGCCGCCGCGCGTTGGGTCAGTCCGTTCAGCAGTGCGCGGGCGCGTTCGAGCTTGCGTTCGACGCGCTCGCGCAGGTCGCGCACGTCCCGCTCGCGGGCCGCGCGTTCCACTGCCGGGCCCAAGCGCTGCTGGACGAGCCAGGAAAGTGGCGCGCGTGGATCGGGACGAGCCGAGCCGTCGGCTTCGGGCTCTGCTGCGGCGCCGAGCAGCTCGCTCAGGCTGGCGCCCGCGTCCTCGCGCGGTTTTCCGGCGGGCTCCTTCCACGCTTCGCCGAGCACCAAGCGCTGCGCGGCTTTGCTTCCCGCCGCCGGTGTGGCGAGCACTTCGAGGAGCCGTTCGTTGGGCCCCAGGAGCAACAGATTGGCGTGCCGTCCCGTGAGCTCGGCGAGCAGCACGCGTCGTTCGCCGCAGGCCGTGGCGTCGAATTCGAAGGCCACGATCCGATCGCGCGCCACTTGTGTGAGCTTGCGCAGGCGGCTGCCGACGAGGTCGGCGCTCAGGCGTCGGAAGAACGGACCGACGGGGCCGTCCGGGTGCGCCTGACGCGCGGTCTGCAGATGCAGCCGCGGGCAGTCCGCGTCGGCGGACACGCGCACGCGCGCGACGGCTTTGGCGTCCGCGCCGGGCAGGTCGCGCAGATACAGCAGCAGGTCGCGCGGCGGAAGGGCGAGCACTTCCACGACGCTGGCGCCGACGATCAGCGGGGCGAGCTCGTCGACGAGCTCGCGCACGTGCTGCGCGCCGAGAGTCGGGGGCGCGTTCATGGGAAGGTCGCGCAGCGCGCAGGTCGGAGCGCGGCGCGCGTGCGCGCGCTCCGACTCGCTCGAGGCGCGCGCTAGGCGAGCTCTTCCGCGACGTTGTAGATCCAGGGCGTCGCGACCGGCGACCAATCGAGCAGATCGCCCTTGTCGCCGAAGAACAGGCCCAATTCGCGCTGCGCGGACTCGGGGCTGTCGGAGCCGTGCACGAGGTTGTTCGAGAAGGACATGCCGAAATCGCCGCGGATCGTGCCGGGCGCCGCCTTGCGCGAGTTCGTCGCGCCCATCATGCCGCGCACCACTTCGATCGCGTCGACGCCCTCGAGCGCGAGCGCCGCGACCGGCGCCGAGGTCATGTACTTCACCAGGCCCGGGTAGAAGGGCTTGGACTTGTGCGGCTCGTAGTGGGCTTCGAACACCGACTTGTCGAACTGGCGCAGCTTCAGGCCGACGAGCTTGAGGCCCTTGGCCTCGAAGCGGGCCAGGATCGTGCCGGCGAGTCCGCGTTGGACGGCGTCGGGCTTGAGCAGAACGAGAGTGCGTTGAACAGCCATGGCGTGGTGGAAGGGGTGCGCAGTGGGGGGGGGATTGACGGAAAAAAGGCCGAACAGGATAGCCGCGCGTCGGGCCGAGCGAAAGCCCGGCGCGCTGGCCGCGGCGCTTGCGGCGCGGGGGGCGCGCGACGCGCGCTCGGGAACTTGCAGCAGACCGTTGACCGGCGCGCGTTCGTCACTACAGTCTTGCGCCCTACAAGTCGTTTTTTGCGGCGTTCACACGCCGCGAAGGACGGCTGCTCGGGATCGAGAGTCTCCTCGCCGCCTCGCGCTGTGCGATCGAGCCGCTCGGTCGACGGGTCCCATCTCCACTGTTCTCCCGGCGCGCGCCGGCCCCCGCGCGGGGTCGAGGAGCGCCAGGCGTGCAGGATCGCGAAACGAACGAAGGCAGCTCGAGCAGGCGCTCCCGCGCGGACGCCTCCGGCGGCGCGGCGTACCTCCGGCACGCTGGCGCCGGGCTGCAGTTCGCGCTCACGTTCCTGGGGTTGGGCTTGCTCGGCTGGTGGATCGATCGGCAACTGGGCAGTGAGCCCTGGCTGATGATCGCCGGCATCGTGTTGGGCGCCGCGGGTGGGATGTACTCCCTAGCGGTGCGCCTGAACGCGCTGTCGCGATCGCGGGCCGGCGACTCGAAGGACCCGGGCAAGTAAGGCGACCGGCCTCCCGGTTCGGTTGCGCTGCACCCTCTTCGCCCATGACTCGACACACCCATAGCCTGCACTACCTCGCTGCGCTGCTCGCGCTACCGGCGGCCGTCGTCGCGGCGTGGCGCGTAGGCGCCGGTTCGCTCGGCGACCCGCGCGCCGTCGGCGTGCTGCTCGGCGTGGGTTTGGCGCTCGCGGTCTCGCTCGCCGGGTGGGCCGCCCAAGAGCGTTCGATGCGCAGGGACGCGCGCAGCGCGAACGGGGTCATGACCGCGTTCGCTCTGGCGTTCCTCGTCAAGCTCTTCGTGCTCGCGCTCGGCGCCGTGGTGTTGCGACTCGAGGATTCGCTCGGCGCGTTGGCGGACTGGCGCGCGTACTTGGTCGGCTTTGCAGCCGCTGTGGCCTGGGTCCTGTTCGTGGGGGCTTTCCGGCGCTCTGGCGCCGCGCGTGCGCCGAAGGAGGCGCCTGCTTCGTGCTGAAGTACCTGCTCACCCCGCGCTTCGCGCTGATCTTGGCTGTGGTCGTCGCCGCTTGCTGGGCGTCGTACCACTTCGGCATCCACCACGTGACGCCGGACGAAGCCTTCCAGAAGGCGCCCGCGTCCGTGTTCAGCGCGCTGTTCGGACACCTCACGCCCGCCGTGCTCGCCTCCGACGCGCACCACGGCGCACAACACGTGCTCGGCGTGCCGGCGCCTTGGTTGCCGGCGCTGTTCACCAACATCGACGGCAAGGACGTCGACATGTTGGTGCTCACCAACCTGCAGCTGTTCCAGATAGCCGCGGTGCTCGTGACGCTCATCGCGTTCAGCGGCGTCGCGGGCTACTTGCGCACGGGCAGCGGCGACGTCTGGAGTCGCATGGGCGCGGGCTTCGCGCGCTACATCCGCGACGAGATGGTCATCCCAGTGATGGGCAAGGAGCACGGCTCGCACTTCCTGCCGTACTTCCTGTGCGTGTTCTTCTTCGTGTTCTTCCAGAACGCGCTCGGGCTGCTGCCGCACGGCGCCACGGCCACGGCCAGCATCGCGGTCACCGCCGCGATGGCCGGCACGACCTTCGCCGCCATGATCGGTTGCGGCATGGTGGTGCAGGGGCCGATCGCCTTTTGGAAGAACCTCGTGCCGCACGTTCCGCTGCCGCTCTGGCCGCTGATGTTCGTGGTCGAGTTGGTGGGGCTGATCGTCAAGCCCGTCGCTCTCACGATCCGCTTGTTCGCGAACATGACCGCCGGCCACTTGATCGTGCTCTCGTGTATGGGCCTGATCATGTTCTTCGGCCAGTCGAAGGCGGCCGTCGGGTTCGGCTCCGCGCCGCTCGCGGTCGGCTTCGGCGTGTTCATCATGATCATCGAGACCTTCGTCGCGCTGCTCCAGGCGTACATCTTCACGACGCTCTCGATCATCTTCGTCGGCGCAGCCATCCACCCGGAGCACTGAGCCGCGCCCTCTTCCTTCAGCTTGGTTCGCTAGCGCACCCGCGCCGTCGGCCCAGGCCAAGTTCGAAATCGTCTCTCGACCCTCAGCCATTCCCAAACCCCGGCCTGAACCCAGGCCAAAACGCGGAGAACTGAATTCCATGCTGAATCCCTCGGATGCTTTCCTGGCCGTCCAAGACACCGCCAACCTCTCGTGGGCCTACTTCGGCGCCGCCATCGGCGCTGGTGTGACCGCGATCGGCGCCGGCCTGGGCATCAGCAAGATCGGCTCGTCGGCCAACGACGGCATCGCGCGCCAGCCGGAAGCCGCCAACGACATCAAGGGCGGCTCGCTGATCCTCGCGGCGTTCATCGAAGGCGTTTCGCTGTTCGCCGTCGTCGTCGCGCTGCTGATCGCGCTGAAGTGACGTTCGAGGCGGCCGTCGGCGCGCCTGGGCGCTGCGGACGGCTGCTCGAACCATGTTCTTGTCGTACACACGTCGTCGTCTACCCATCTAGGCCCCGCGGAGAGCCCTCATGGACCTGGGAAGCGCTTTGCTGATCTCGGCACCGGCCGCAGAAGGCGGTGGGTTGAATCCGTTCAACCCCACCGGCTTCGGCGGCATCCTGTGGACCTGGATCATTTTCCTCGTCGGCTTGCCGCTGATGTGGAAGGTGGTCATGGGACCGATCACGCACGCGCTCGAGCAGCGCGATGCGCAGGCTGCGGAGGCCATCAAGGCCGCCGAGAAGGCGCGTGAAGAGACCCAGCGCGCCCGCGCGGAGGTCGAGGGCAAGGTCGCCGAGGCGCGTGCGGAATCCGCGCGTTTGATCGCGGAAGCGCGCGAGCGCGCGTCCGCGGTCGAGAAGCAGATCGTCGACGAGGCCAACCTCAAGGCGCAGCGCGCCGCTGAGGCGGCTCAGGCGGCGATCGCAGCCGAACGCGACAAGGCCATCGCGGCCATCCGCGACGAAGTCGTCGAGCTGTCGATCAGCGGCGCGCGCGCCGTGCTCGGCCGCAACGTCGGCGCCGACGACGACCGACGCTTGGTGTCCGACATGGTCGGCAAGCTCAAGGTGGTCAAGCGGTGAGTGGATCCACGGTCGTCGCGACGCGCTATGCCACGGCGCTGTTCGAACTCGCCCGCGAAAAGGGCGTGCTCGAGCGCATTGCGGCGGATGTCGAGTCGCTCGGCAAGCAGGTCGAATCCGGCGCACTCCGCGAAGTGTTCGACCAGCGGACCTCGGCCGATCGCAAGCAGGCGCTGATCGAAGCGCTGGCTGCGAAGCTCCAGCCGTTGACCTCCAACTTGGTGCGCCTGCTCGCCGCGCGACGGCGGGTCGAGGTCCTGCGCGGTCTCGCGCCCGCCTTCCGGCGCTGCGTGTTGACCGAGAAGGGCCAAGTCGAGGGCTACGTCGAAGCGGCGCGTTCACTCGGAGAAGGCGAACTTGCTGAGATCGCCGTCGCCGTCGGGTCGCTGATCGGCAAGCAAGTGTTGCTGACTTCGCGCGTGAACGCCGAGCTCATCGCCGGCGTGCGCGTGTTCGTCGACAACCGCCTGATCGACCAGTCCGCCGTGGGGCGCCTCGAGAGCTTGCGCCGCAAGCTGTCCGTCGCCCGCCTGTAGTTCGAGTTCCCGAACCGTTCCCTTTTCTCGTCCGTCCTTTCGTCCTCTCGCCGCGCCCGTGCCGGGTCCGGCGGCCTCCCTTCAAGAAGCCAAACCATGGAACTGCGTCCCGCGGAAGTGACCTCGGTCCTCAAGAAGGAGATCGAGTCGTACAAGGGCGAGACTGCGATGCAGTCGGTCGGAACCGTGCTGTCGGTCGGCGACGGCGTCGCGCGCGTGTACGGGCTCGACGACTGCATGATGAACGAACTCGTCGAGTTCCCCGGCGGGGTGCGCGGCGTGGCCCTCTCGCTCGAAGAGGACAACGTCGGTTGCGTGCTCCTGGGCGACGCCACCAAGGTCAAGGAGGGCGACATGGTGCGCACCTCGGGGCGCATCATCTCGGTGCCGACGGGCAACGCGTTGCTCGGTCGCGTCGTGAACGCGCTCGGTGACCCGCTCGACGGCAAGGGTCCGCTGGCGGTGACGCCGGCCGACTACCTGCCGATCGAACAGCCGGCGCCGAACGTCGTCGAGCGCGAGCCGGTGAAGCAGCCGCTGCAGACGGGCATCAAGGCGATCGACGCCATGATCCCGATCGGCCGCGGCCAGCGCGAACTCATCATCGGCGACCGCCAGACGGGCAAGACCGCGCTGCTGATCGACACGATCCTCAACCAGAAGCTGACCGGCGGCGGGGACCCCAAGAACCCCGAGCAGGTGATTTGCATCTACGTGGCGATGGGCCAGAAGCAGTCGACGGTGGTCGACGTCGTGCGCCGCCTCGAGAAGGCTGGCGCGATGGCGTACACGATCGTCGTCTCGGCCAGCGCCATGGACGAGGCTTCGATGCAGTACCTCGCGGCGTACGCGGGCTGCACGATGGGCGAGCGCTTCCGCGACGAAGGCCGCCACGTCGTGATCATGTACGACGACCTCTACAAGCAGGCGCTCGCCTACCGCCAGGTGATGTTGCTGCTGCGCCGTCCTCCGGGCCGCGAAGCGTTCCCCGGCGACGTGTTCAACTTGCACAGCCGTCTGCTCGAGCGCGCCGCGAAGCTCTCGAAGGACGCGCCGAAGCTCAATCCGCGCTACAAGGCGGGCGGCGGCTCGATCACCGCGCTGCCGGTCGTCGAAACGCAGGAAGGCGACGTTTCGGCGTACATCCCGACCAACGTGATCTCGATCACCGACGGCCAGATCTTCCTCGAGTCGAGCTTGTTCAACTCGGGCGTGCGCCCGGCGGTGAACGTCGGTATCTCGGTGTCGCGCGTGGGTGGCTCGGCGCAGATCGGCGCGATGAAGAAGATCGCCGGCGGCTTGCGCATCAACCTCGCCCAGTACCGCGAACTGCAGGCCTTCGCGCAGTTCGGTTCGGACCTCGACAAGGCCACGCAGGCCGCGCTCACGCGCGGTGAGAAGCTGGTCGAGATCCTCAAGCAGGGTCAGTACGTGCCGGTGCCGGTCGAGAACCAGATCATGCTGATCCACGCGGGTACGTCGGGCGCGCTCGACGACTTCCCGACCAAGCGTCTGGGCGAGTTCGAGAAGACGTTCCTCGCGCACATGGCGGACAACCACCCCGAGGTCGGCAAGGAAATCGTGACGACCAAGGCGCTCAGCGACGCTGGCAAGAAGACCCTCGACGTGGCGATCGCGACGGTCAAGAAGCGGATCACGGGCTAGGTCGATGGCCTCCCTTCGCGACTTGCGCTCACGGATCAAGTCCGTGGGCAACATCAAGCAGATCACGCGCGCCATGGAGATGGTCGCGACGACGAAGCTTCGTCGCTTCCAGGATCGCGCTGTGGCGTCGCGCCCGTACGCGCAGGAGATCGCGCAACTGCTCGGTCGTCTGAGCGCGGCGATGGGCGACAAGCTCGCGGGCGAGCCGATCTTCCGCCCCGGCCCCGGCAAGGCCGTCGCCCTGCTGGTGATCGGGTCCGACCGCGGACTGTGCGGGGCCTACAACTCCCAGTTGTTCGCCGCCTTCGAGCGCTGGCTCGCTGCGAACCCGGGTGTGGACGTGCGCTGCTTCGTCTACGGCAAGCGCGCCTACCAGTACCTGCAAAAGCGCGGCGGAGTGAAGATCGAGCGCTTCTTCGCCGACCCGCCGCTGGAGAAGCTCGACTACCGGCTCGCGAAGTTCACGGCGAAGGTGCTCACCGATGCCTTCAATTCCGGCGAGTACCGCGAGGTCAAGATCCTCTACACCGCCTTTGAATCGATGGCCAAGTACGTGCCCACGGCCATGGGATTCCTGCCGGTGCAGGCCGCGTCCACCGCCGGCGACAACTCGGCCAGCGACGTGATCCTCGAACCCAACGTCGAGGCGCTGCTGGGCAAGCTCGTCCCGCGCTACCTCGAGACGCGCATCTACAACGCGCTGCTCGAGTCGATCACCTCCGAGTACGCCAGCCGTCGCATGGCGATGAAGAACGCGACGGACGCCGCGACGGACATGCAGTCGCTGCTCAAGGGCGTCTACAACCGCCGACGCCAAGAAGGCATCACCAAGGACCTGCTCGACATCGTCGGCGGCGCGGAAGCGCTGCGCGGCAAGTAGCGGCTCCGCACACCCACTCCGCCGCGGCCGCTGTTCCGCGCGCCCCCAACGAACACTCACCGGACTCCTCTCATGACCACGACTGCGCAAGCCAACATCGGATCGGTGGCCCAGATCTTCGGGGCCGTCGTCGACGTGCGATTCCCGGCCGGCAAGCTGCCGCCGATTTACCAGGCGATCTCGGTCAAGGACGAGAAGAAGGGCATCGACCTGATGCTCGAAGTCTCGCAGCACCTGGGCAACGACGTGGCGCGCTGCGTTGCGATGGCCTCGACCGACGGTTGCCGCCGCGGCATGACCGCCGTCGACACCGGCGCGCCGATCAAGGTGCCCGTGGGCGACGCCTGCAAGGGCCGCATCTTCAACCTGCTCGGGCAGGCTCTGGACGCCAATTCACGCGGCGCCGTGAACGCGAACGAGTACTGGCCGATCCACCGCGGCGCTCCGAGCTTCGAGAAGCAAGAGGCCATCAGCCAGGTGTTCGAGACCGGCCTCAAGGTCGTCGACTTGCTCTGCCCGTTCGCCAAGGGCGGCAAGATCGGACTGTTCGGTGGTGCGGGCGTCGGTAAGACCGTGCTCATCCAGGAGCTGATCCGCATCACGGCGGTGGAGAAGGGCGGCTTCTCGGTGTTCTGCGGCGTCGGCGAGCGCACCCGCGAGGGCAACGACCTGTGGCTCGAAATGACCGAGGCCACGTACAAGACTCCGGACGGCAAGCAGCAGTCCGTGATCGACAACGCCGTGCTTGTGTTCGGGCAGATGAACGAGCCGCCGGGCGCGCGCCTGCGCGTGGCGCTCTCCGGCCTCACCATGGCTGAGTACTTCCGCGAAGTGCGCAAGAGCGACGTGCTCCTGTTCGTCGACAACATCTTCCGCTTCGTGCAAGCCGGTTCGGAAGTGTCCGCGATGCTCGGACGCATGCCGTCCGCGGTGGGTTACCAGCCGACCATGGCGAGCGAGATGGGTGCGCTGCAAGAGCGCATCACCTCGACCAAGGACGGCTCGGTCACCTCGATGCAGGCCGTGTACGTGCCCGCCGACGACATCACCGACCCCGCGCCGGTCGCCACCTTCGCGCACCTTGACTCGACCATCATCCTCGAGCGCAAGATCGCCGAGCTCGGCATCTTCCCCGCGGTCGACCCGCTCAAGTCGACCTCGCGCATGCTCGACCCGCAGGTCGTCGGCGAGGAGCACTACAAGGTCGCGCGCGCCGTCCAGCAGGTGCTGCAGCGCTACAACGACCTCAAGGACATCATCGCGATCCTCGGCATCGAAGAGCTCTCCGACGAGGACAAGCTGGTCGTGTCGCGCGCGCGCAAGATCCAGCGCTTCCTGTCGCAGCCGTTCTTCGTGGCCGAGCAGTTCACGGGCACGCCCGGTGTGTTCGTGTCGCGTGAGGACACGGTGCGCGGCTTCAAGGAGATCATCGAAGGCAAGCACGACGCGCTGCCCGAGCAGGCTTTCTACATGGTCGGCAACATCGAAGCTGCCGTGGCGCGCGCCAAGCAGCTGGGCGGCTGAGACCATGGCGAGCATGCTCACGCTGCGGGTGATCACGCCCGATCGCATCGTGCTCGACGCGCAGGCGAGCTCGGTGCGTATTCCGGGCGTCGACGGTTCGATCGGCATCCTGCCGCGTCACGCGCACATGGTGGCCGCGGTCGACGTCGGTCCGTTGCGCTACGTCGAAAACGGGCAAGAAAAGGCCCTGTTCGTCTCCGAGGGCTTCGCCGAGGTCAAGAACAACACCCTGCGTGTTGTGTGCGAAGCCGGCGAGTTGCCCGAAGAGATCGACGAAGCGCGCGCGAAGGAGTCGGAGAAGCGCGCCCGCGAACGCCTGGCCGGCAAGAAGTCGGCCGGCGAGCCGGTGGACCTGCTGCGCGCCGAACTGGCCCTGCGCCGCGCGCTGCTGCGCCAGCAGGTCACTTCCGGCTACGGCCGCCAGCGCGTCCGCAGCTGAGCCGCGCGCAGCGGAGGTCGGGCTCGACGTGCGAGTCCGGCTCCGCGCACATCCTTGCGCTCGGCCGGCGCCGCCGCCGAGCGCGACTTTTTTTGCCGCCTGTCTGGCGGCGTGACAACGATCGTGCACAACCCGCGCGCCCATCGCGTGCGGTGAAAGGCAGTCGCCACCATGCGCAAGAGCTGGCAGAGAACCCACACCTGCGGCGAGCTTCGGCGCTCGCACGTCGGCGCCCAAGTCACCCTCAACGGCTGGGTGCACGCCCGTCGCGACCACGGCGGCATCTACTTCCTCGACCTGCGCGACCGCTACGGCCTGACGCAGGTCGTCATCGGCGAACAACTCGCCGCCACGCTGAAGTTCGGCCCAGAATTCGTGCTCTCGGTGCGCGGCAAGGTCAACGCGCGCGAAGGCGCCCAGGTCAACAGCGAGCGGCCGACCGGCGCGATCGAAGTGATTGCCGAGAGCATCGAAGTGCTCTCCGCGTCTCCCGTGCCTCCGATCGACATCTCCGGCGCCACGGAAACGGCGCTCGAGACGCGCCTGAAGTACCGCTACATCGACCTGCGCCGCTCGCAGATGCAGCGCAACCTCGAACACCGCTCGCGCTTCATCAACGCCATGCGGCGCGCCTTCGAGCGCCAGCAGTTCATCGAGGTCGAGACGCCGATCTTGACCAAGGCCACGCCCGAGGGCGCGCGCGACTACCTGGTGCCCAGCCGCGTGCACCCCGGCGAGTTCTACGCGCTCCCGCAGTCGCCGCAGATCTTCAAGCAGATCCTCATGGTCGCCGGGCTCGACCGCTACTTCCAAGTCGCGCGCTGCTTCCGCGACGAAGACCTGCGCGCCGACCGGCAGCCGGAGTTCACGCAACTCGACATGGAGATGAGCTTCGTCGAAGAAGAGGACGTCTTCGCGGCGTGGGAGCAGGTGCTCGTCGAGACCTTCCGCGACGCGCTCGGCGTCGAACTCAAGACGCCCTTCCCGCGCATGCGTTGGGAAGAAGCGATGGAGCGCTACGGCGTCGACAAGCCCGACCTGCGCTTTGGTCTCGAACTCAAGGCGGTCGACGCGTGGGCGCGGACCTGTGAGTTCCAGGTGTTCCGCGGTGCGCTCGACAACGGCGGTCGTGTGATGGGCCTGGTCGTGCCGGCGCACCACGCGCTCTCGCGCAAGGACATCACGGACCTCGAGACGGTGGCCAAGGGCCTCGGCGCGAAGGGACTCGCGTGGTGGAAGGCCGGCGAGGCCGGCGGCGCTGGACCGCTGGCGAAGTTCTGCGCCACGCCGGAGTCCGCACGTTCCCTGATGCAGGCGCTCGGCGCGGCCGAGGGCGACACGTGCCTGTTCATGGCCGACCGCAAGTCGCTCGCGCGCAAGGTGCTCGGCGAATTGCGCAACCAACTCGGCCGCAAGCTCGGCCTCATCCCCAAGGAGCAGCGCTGGGCGTTCACGTGGGTGACGCACTTCCCGCTGTTCGAGTGGGACGAGGACGCTCAGCGCTACTTCTCCGCGCACCACCCGTTCACGGCCCCCGAGGACTGGAGCGTGGGCGGCGCCATGGCCGGCGGTTCGCCGGACCTGGGCGCGCTGTCCAGCCGGGCCTACGACCTGGTTCTCAACGGCTGGGAACTCGGCTCCGGTTCAGTGCGCATCCACCGCGCCGACGTGCAGCAGAAGATCTTCTCGCTGCTGGGCATCGGCCTCGAGGAGCAGAAGCGCAAGTTCGGCTTCTTCGTCGACGCCCTCGCCTTCGGCGCGCCGCCGCACGCCGGGTTCGCGCTCGGCCTGGACCGCACGAGCGCGTTGACGCTCGGCCTGGACAACATCCGCGACGTCATCGCATTCCCCAAAACGGCTTCGGCGACGGACCTGATGTGCAACGCGCCGTCGACCGTCGACCCCAGCCAACTCGCCGAGGTCCACGTGACCACGGTGGTTCCCAAGTCCTGAGCGCGCCGCCTGGCTAGCGCCGCAGCCCGCGCGACCCTATTCTCTTGCCTCGGAGCTGGTCGGAGTCGCGCGCGCGCCGCGGGACGCAGGCCGGCGCCCGCTCGTCGGTTCTTCCGCCGAGCGCACCACAGCGAGGTCGGCAGCGCGCATCGCGCATGCGCCGTTGGACCGCGCCTTCCGTTTCGAACCAACGCCTGCTTGGCCCAGGAGCTTCGTGTCCGCACGCTCATTCCGCATCAACCGCCAGATCCGCGTCCCTGAAGTCCGCCTGATCGACGACAAGGGCGAACAGGTCGGGGTCGTCTCCATTGAAGACGCCCGCCGCCGCGCGGACTCCGTTGGCCTCGACTTGGTCGAGGTCTCGCCGACGGCCGTGCCGCCGGTGTGCCGCATCCTCGACTTCGGCAAGTTCAAGTACGAGCAGCGGAAGAAGGAAAAGGGCGGTCAGAAGGGCCACGCATCGGGTCTGAAGGAACTGCGTGTGCGGCCGATGATCGACAAGCACGACCTCGAGTACCGCATCAAGCAGGGTCGTGAGTTCCTCGAAGAGGGGCACAAGGTCCAGGTGGTGTGCGTGTTCCGCGGCCGCCAGATGGACCACCCCGAACACGGCCACCGCGTGATGGCGACCGTCGCCGACACGCTGGGCGACATCAGCAAGATCGAAGCGCCGCCCAAGCTCCTCGGTCGGCGCATGACTATGTTGCTGGCGCACAAGTAGCGTCGCTTCTCCCGCCGGCTGCGCATTTGGCGGCTAGCCCACGCGTTTGGCGGCTAGCCCAAGGGGCCGCGCCCTCCCGGCGGCGTTTTCGAGCCCGCGGACCTGCTCCGGCGCGGCGCCGCCGGCCTGCGCGGCGAGACCCTCGGCGACCTCGCGACAGCCGCGCGTCCACCAGGCGAGGGCGTCGGCCGGCGTAGTTCCGTCAGGTCATTTCCGCCGAGAGCTTGCCGCCGCAGATCTGTTCGCTAACCTACTCGGCCCCAAAAAGTCCTCCCAAGGCCGCCGCCACTGTGCAGGCAGCCCATTCGAGCGTTGTCCCCATGCCCAAGCAGAAGTCCAAAGGCGCCGTCAAGAAGCGCTTCCGCATCTCCAAGAACGGCAAGGCCGTGTGCAGCCACCCTGACCGCGGGCACGGCCACGCTCCGTTCAACGGCAAGACCGGACGCCGTCTGCGCCGCCGCATGGTGCTGAACGACACCTGGTCCGAACTCATCCGCAACATGGTCGGCAAGTAGCCGACACGCACCACTGGTCGGCAAGTAGCCCACGTGGGCGGATGCACGCGGCGCGCACGCCGCGACGCCTGCCCGGCGACTGCCCGGCGACTGCCACCCGCGCTTCTATTTCCGCACACGCCCAAGCCCAGCCAATCACGAAGGATTGATCGATGGTCCGCTCAACGTACGGCGCGCCTAGCCGCCAAAAGAAGAATCGCCGCATCAAGCAAGCCAAGGGCTACTGGGGCGGACGTGGTCGCCTGTGGCGCACGGTCAGCGAATCGCTCGTGCGCGCCTGGGCCTACTCGACCGCGCACCGTCGCCTCAAGAAGCGCGAGTACCGCGGCCTGTGGATCACGCGCATCGGCGCCGCGTGCGAGATGCGGGACTACAGCTACTCGCGGTTCATCGACGGCCTGATCAAGGCGGGCATCACGCTCAACCGCAAGCAGCTCTCCGAGATCGCGATCCACGATCCGCTCGCCTTCGACAAGCTCGTCGAGCAGGCCAAGGGCGCGCGCGCCAAGGCCGCCGCGAGCGCCTGAGCGTTCCGTAGATTCCTGCTGCACTTTGCGTGCAGCGCTGCGCGCGGCCCGGTTGACCGGGCCGTTTGCATTTGGGGCCGTTCGCACTCCGCGCCACTCGCCTTCGGCGCCGTCCGCACTCTTTCGCCCTCCGTCCAGTCATGACCTACTCACCTGCCCGCGTACGAGAGTTGCTCACGCGCATCGCCGAGCCGTTGCGCGCCGCGCCCGCGTCGACAGAGTTGAGCGCGTTGCTCGCGCGTCTCGACGCGTTCCAACAGCTGCCTGACGAGCGCCTGGATGCGACAACGGCGCTCGAAGCGAGCGGCGCGCCGCTCGGCGCGATGCGCGCGATCCCCGGCCCCAGCCGCGGTCTGGTCGGCGCGACCGCGAACGAGCTCAAGAAGCTCGCCGAGGCCGAACTCGTAGCGCATGCCGAACGCGCCGCGCAGGCGGCGCTCGAGGCCGAGCGCAACGCCTCGGACTTCGACGCCACGTTGCCTGCGGCGCGCGTCGAGCGCGGCGCGCTCCACCCGATCGTCGCCGTCACGCGCGAGCTCGAGGACCTGTTCACCTCGATGGGTTGGACCGTGCTCGACGGCCCCGAGGTCGAGACCGAACACTTCAACTTCGACGCGCTGAACATCCAGCCCGACCATCCGGCGCGCGAGACGATGGACACCTTCTGGGTCGCGACGCCTCCGGGCGCGCCGCGCCTGGTGATGCGCACGCACACTTCGCCGGTGCAGGTGCGTGCGATGAAGCGCCTGAAGCCGCCGTTCCGCGCGATCGTGCCGGGCAAGGTGTTCCGCAACGAGTCCGTCGATGCGAGCCATGAGCACACCTTCCATCAGATGGAAGGTCTGGTGGTCGGCAAGAACATCAGCGTCGGACATCTCATCGGCGCGATGAAGACGCTGCTGCGCGGCATCTTCGGGCGCGAGATCGAGATCCGCCTGCGGCCGGGCTACTTCCCGTTCGTCGAGCCGGGCTTCGAGCTCGACGCTCGCTGCCCGTTCTGCAAGGACGGCTGCTCGGTGTGCAAACGCTCGACCTGGATCGAGCTGCTGCCGTGCGGAATGGTGCATCCCAACGTGTTGCGCGCCGGCGGCATCGACCCCGAACAGTGGACCGGCTTCGCCTTCGGCCTGGGCCTCTCGCGCCTGGTGATGTTGCGTTATTCGATCGACGACATTCGCCACCTGCTCGGCGGCGACGTGCGCTTCGTGTCGCAGTTTTAGAGGAGCCGCACCCGCAATGAAGATCAGCTACTCCTGGCTCACGCGCCACGTGGATCTCTCGGGCGTCAGCGCGCACGACGTCGCGCGCGAACTCACGCTCTCGACCGCCGAAGTCGAAGGCGTGCACGCGTTCCTTCCTCATCTGGGCGACGTCACGGTCGGCCACGTCGTGGAACGCGAGAAGCACCCCGACGCGGACAAGCTCTCGGTGTGCAAGGTCGACGTCGGTCAAGGCGAACTGCTGCAGATCGTGTGCGGTGCGCCCAACGTGCGCGCTGGTCTCAAGATCGCTGTCGCGACGAGCGGCGTCACGTTGCCGGGCGACTTCAAGATCAAGAAGAGCAAGATCCGCGGCGTCGAGTCGAACGGGATGATCTGCTCCGAGCGCGAGCTGGGCCTTGGCGACGAGCACAACGGCATCTGGGAATTGCCGCTCGAATTGCGCGTGGGGGACAAGGTCGCCTCCGCGCTCGGCGCACAGGACTGGGTGATCGAGATCGACAACAAGTCGCTCACGCACCGTCCTGACCTGTGGGGCCACCGCGGCATCGCGCGCGAGCTCGCCGCGATCCTGCGCCGGCCGCTCAAGCCGCTCGACGCTGCGGCGCAGCCTTCGAGCGCGAGCAAGAACGGCGAGGTCGCCGTGCGCATCGAAACGCCGAACTGCTCGCGCTACATCGCGATGGCAGTTCAAGGCGCGCGCGCTGACAAGAGCCCGCTGTGGCTCAAGCGGCTGTTGCTCGCGGTGGGGCAGCGGCCGATCGACCTGCTCGTCGATTTGTCGAACTTCGTGATGCTCGACCTCGGTCAGCCCAACCACTTGTTCGATCGCCGGCGCCTGAGCGCGGACGGCATCGCGGTGCGCATGGCGCGTGCGGGCGAGTCGATGAAGACGCTAGACGGCGCCGAGCGCAAGCTCGAGCCCAGCGACATGTTGATTTGCTCGGGCGCGGCGCCGGTGGCGCTCGCGGGCGTGATGGGCGGCGAGTCAAGCAAGGTCGAAGGCGACACCTCGCAGCTCGTGCTCGAAGTCGCGACGTTCCATCCGACCGTCGTGCGACGCACGTCGACGCGCCTGGGGCTGCGCACCGATTCGTCGGCGCGCTTCGAGAAGAACCTCGACCCCGACCTGCCGCCGCTGGCGGCCCAGCACTTCTGCGACCTGCTGCGCACCGAGCAGCCCGACGTGCGCGTCGTCGGGACGCCCACGGATGTCGGCGACTGGAAGAGCACCGCGCGTCGCGTACCAATGCGCTTCGAGCGCGTGCGCGCGATGCTCGGAGCGGACATCAGCGACGATGGAATCGTCGACATCCTGCAGCGCCTGGAGTTCGGCGTCGAAGCGCACGCGAACGGTGCGTGTGTCGTGCTCGTGCCTTCTTTCCGCGGCACGAAGGACGTCACGCTCGAGCAGGATCTCGTCGAAGAGGTCGGGCGCATCCATCGCTACGGCAACATCCCCGAGCGCGAGCTCGAAGGCGCGCTGACGCCGCCGCCGCGCGACGAAGGCTGGAAGCGTCGAATGCTCGTGCGCCGCGTCGAGGACCGCCTCGCGCTCGCCGCGCACTTCCACCAGCTCGTGAGCTACTCGTTCGTGCACGACGCACTGCTCGAGAAGCTCGGGCTCGCCGCCACGCCGCACGTCACAGTCCAGAACTCGATCGCCGAAGGGTTTTCGCGCGTGCGCCGCAGCGTAATGCCGAGCGTGCTCGCGGTGCTCGAGTCCAACCGCCGCCGCAGCGCGAGCGTTGCGCTCTTCGAAGTCGGCAAGGGTTACGTCCCCAGCGAAGGCCACGAGCCGCTCGAGGTGCACGAAGTTGCGCTCGCGCTGTGCGCCGCGCCGGCGAAGAAGGACGCGCGCTTCGACCACAACTCGCTCGCGCGCCTCAAGGGCGTGGTCGAGGACGTCGTGCGTTCGCTCGGCCTCGAAGCCGGTGCGTGGAGCAAGTGCGATACGGCGCCGAGCTGGGCCAATCCCGGCCGTTGCGCCGAACTGCGCATCGGCGACGTGCTCGTCGGCGAGCTCGCGCCCCTCGAGCCGGGCTTGGCGCGCGCGCTAGGCCTCTCCGGCGAACTCGAGAGCGACACCGCGCTCGCGCGTCTGTCGATCGACGCACTGCTCGGCGCGGCCCAGCGCTCCAAGCTCTACCAGCCGCTCCCGCAATTCCCCGACACGCTCGTCGACGTCGCGCTCGCGCTTCCTGAGGAGCGCGCCGCCGCCGACGCGACCGCGGCGATCGAGCGCTGCGGCAAGGGCCTGGTCGCCGGACTCGAGCTGTTCGACCTCTACCGCGGCCCGAACGTCGGCGAAGGCCGCAAGTCGCTCGCCTGGCACGTGGTCTTGCGCGCGAGCGATCGCACGCTGACCGATCAGGACGTGAAGAAGTTCCTCGAGCGCGTCGAGCGCGAAGCCGCGAACCTGGGCGGCGTGCTGCGGCGCGAGTAGAGTTGATGCGGACCGGCGCCGCGCGGCGGTCGAAAAGACTCCGCGCCGCCCGCATCCGCCCGTGAAGATCGTCCTCATCTCGCCGCCCAGCCCGCCCGAGTTCCGCGTCAGCCGCGGGCTGATGGGGGGCTTTGGCATGGCGGTCAACCCCGGGTTGCTCTACCCGCCGATCGAGCTGGCGCACGTGGCCAGCGTGCTCGAGGCCGAGGGCCACGAGGTCGCGCTCCACGACAGCGACGCGGCGGGCCACGGCCACGAGCAGACGGTCGCGGCCGTCGTGGCGCGCGCGCCGCAGTTTGTCGCGCTCGACAGTTCGAGCACCTCGCTCGACCGCGATCTGGCGCTGGCGCGCGAGCTGCGCGCGAAGCTGAAGATCCCCGTCGCGATCCTCGGCAGCCAGGTGACCTACACGCCCGGCGAGATTTTCACCGAGGAGAGCGTCGACTGCGTCGTGCGCGGCGAGCCCGAGTACACAGTGCGCGATCTGGCGCGGCGCGTGGCGGCGGGGGAGAGCTTTGCGGGCGTCGAAGGCATCTCCTGGAAGCGCGCGGACGGCGAGATCGTCCACGAGCCCGAGCGCGAGAAGATCAAGAACCTCGACGAGCTGCCGCTGCCCGCGCGCCATCTGCTCGACAACGCCGCCTACCGCTTCCCCGGCGTCGACGGCGCGATCACGACGCTCAAGAGCTCGCGCGGCTGCCCGCTCGACTGTTCGTTCTGCGGCTACACGCTCGCGCAGGGCCTGCGCTTCCGCTTCCGCTCGCCGGAGAACGTGCTCGCCGAGTTGATCGAGATCCGGCGCAAGTTCGGCATCGGCCACGTCGTGTTCCGCGATCCGATCTTCACCACGCGCAAGGACCGCATCCATGCGATCTGCGACGGGATGATCGCCGAGAAGCTCGAACTCCAGTGGCAGTGCGAGACCGCCGTGAAGGTGCTCGATCGCCCGTTGCTCGAGAAGATGGCCAAGGCGGGCTGCGTACACATCTCACTCGGCGTCGAGTCCGGCAACGCCGAAATCCAGAAGAAGCACTGCGGCTCCAAGCTGCTCGACAAGGCGCAGGCGATCCAGGTTTTCAAGGACGCGCGCGAGGTCGGCATCGAGACGCGCGCGTTCTGCATGATCGGTTTCCCCGAGGAAACCGAGGCGATGGCGGACGAGACGCTCGAACTCGTCGAGCGCTGCGATCCCGACCAGGTGCAGTTCTGCGCGGTGACCGCGTACCCCGGCACGCCGCTCTACAAGATGCTCAAGGGCGAGCGCGACTTCGACTACGCGACCATGACCGGCTTCCAGGCGCTCGAAGGCAACGAGCACATGAGCGCGGCGCAGATCGAAGCGAAGATCCGCGAGGCCTACCGGCGCTTCTACCGCCGCCCGCACCGCCTCGCGCGCGAACTCAAGAGCCCGCTGCGGCTGGCGGGCAAGGTCGCGCGTTACTTCACGCTGTTCCGCAAGCGGGCGTGAGCCGAACGGAGTCGTCTTTCGTGAGCGGGAGCAAGACCAAGCGGCTCCGCTGGATTGGAGTTGTGCTCGTAGGCGCCTCGGTCATCGCGCTCGCGACTCTCTATGTGTTTCGCGAGTGGATCCTCGCGCACGGTCCGGGCGGCGACGGCGTGCTCGGCCGGGTGACGACGTCCTCGGGCTGCGAAGTGGTGCTCTCGCAACGTTGGAACCTCCAACCGTTCGAGCCCTACACCGTGGCGCTGTGGTTGCGCGAGCCCGGCGAGGCTTGGGGGTGGTGCTACGTTGGCCACGAAGAGCACCGCTGGACCGAGTTCGCGCTTGAGTACGACGCTGAGCTCGAGCAAGTCCGCCTCGTGAACGATGGCGTTTTGCGCGGGCGATTGGAGTGCTAGAGCCTTCAGTTCGCCCTCTACAACGAGCGCGGGAACTTCAAGCGCTCCGTGCATGCTCCGCAGGAGCGACGCGCGCCCGACTGGCAGTGAGCCCGGCGCTTGGAAGGTCGCAACTAGAGCGCCTTCTCCACGCTCGCTAAGCGCTGGCCCGAGTGAAAAAAGGACTCGCGCACGGTACTTGTGTGTCCATGAGCACCAAGTCCGAGAGCAAGGGCACGAAGAAGTCCACGGCCGGTTACCTGCACGGTTTCACACGCGACGAGCAGGATCGGCTGTACCACCAGGCGCGCTTCCTCGAGCACCGCGTGCACGAAGGACTCCCGCTGCGGCGCGCGAAGAACCTGATCGAGATCGGCTGCGGCGTCGGCGCGCAGACCGACATCCTTCTACGACGTCACCCCGACTTGCACGTCACCGGCGTCGACGCGTCCCCGGACCAGCTCGAGCGCGCGCGCAAGCACCTGCGCAGCTTGCCCTGGGCCAAGGGCCGCGCGTTGTTCGTGCAGGGCGACGCGGGCCAGCTCAAGTTCGCCGCCGACAGCTTCGACTCGGCCTTCCTGTGCTGGATCCTCGAGCACGTGCCCGACCCGCTGCTGGTGCTCTCCGAGGCGCGCCGCGTGCTGCGCCCCGGCTCGCCGCTCGTCGTCACCGAGGTGCTCAACGCGACCTTCTTCCTCGAGCCCTACAGCCCGCACACGCTCGCTTACTGGATGGCGTTCAACGACCACCAGCTCGAACTCGGCGGCGATCCGTTCGTCGGCGCCAAGCTCGGCAATCTGCTGCAGGCGGTCGGCTACCGCGACATCGAGGTCGAGGTGAAGCCGATCCACCTCGACAACCGTTTCCCCGGCGAACGCGCCGAGTTCATCGCGTACTGGACGGATCTGCTGCTGTCGGGCGCGCCCGGTCTCGCCAAGGCGGGCAAGGTCTCGGCCGCAACCGTCGCGGGCATGAAGCGTGAACTCGAAGAGGTCGCCCACAACCCCAACGCGGTGTTCTTCTACTCGTTCGTGCAGGCGCGCGCGCAGGTGCTCTGAGCGCGCGCGACGCTCACGTCTGAGCGGCGGGAGAGCGCAGCACGCCGTACAGTGCGAGCAGCGCGCCGCCGACGGTCAGAACGCCGCCGCCGAGGATGAACACGACGAAGGGCGTCGGCCCGACGTCGAACTGCGAGGCGAGCGCGATCAGCTCGCCGGCGATCACGAGAAAGGCGCCGATGCGAATCAGGGTTGCGGGGCGGCGTGTGCTCATCAGTGCGCTCCGTCCTTGGACTCGAGCTTGGGCAACTCGAACTGCTTCTCACCGCCGTAGGCCTTGGTCACCTCGCCGGCTTCGACTCCGTGCGCGGGCTTGTGGCACTCCAGGCACGAGACCTTGTCAGCGCGGAACGACTCGAGTTCGTCGCCGTGTCCGATCGCTTCATCGAACGAAGCCGCACCCTCGTGGCAGTGCAAGCACTCGCGGTTGCTGTACGGGTCGTAGGTCTTGATCGGGTCGGTGATCCCGCCGCGGTAGTGCACAAGCAGATGCTGCAGGCCCTTCAGCTTGGCCGACATCCCGCCGTACATCGTGTACTCGGTGTGGCAGGTGTAGCAGGCCTGCTCGCGCGGCACGTAGCGATTGGCGAAGTGCTTGCCCGCCAAGGTCTCGGCGTTGAGCAGCGTCGCACCGTGCGGGTGCATCTCGTGGCACGAGAGGCAGAACTCGGTCTTCTTCGACATGCCGATGTGCCGCTCGGCACCGACGGTGAGCACCAGGCCCGGCACGGCGATGAAGGCGATCGCGGCGACCAGCGGCCCGGCGCCCTGTTTGGCGCGGCCGGGGCGGAAGAGGAAGTCGGCCGCCAGCAGCACTCCGATGAGCGTCGCGACGATCGCGATGAGGGAGCCGGGGATGAGTTCCAGCATGGGGCCAGTCCGAGCGCACGGGGGGGCGGCTCAGCCTGGCGGCTGGCCGAGAGGCGGCGATGGGGCCCGTTCTACGCGGCCGCGCGCAGATCCCCGATGCGCTCTCCTGCGTAGGAGCGCGGCGACAAGTTGCGCGTGCGCCGCGTGCAACGGCCCGGCGCGGCCGGTGAAACGCTGCGCCTGTCGCCGGTGGGACGGGCTCCGTAACCTAGCGCCATGTCGCAGATCGAAAACGTCCTCCACGAGAACCGGCGCTTCCCGCCCAGCCCCGAATTCCGCGCGAAGGCGCGCCTGGCGAACGAGATCACGTTCCAGCGCATGTACCGCGAGTCGATCGACGACCCGGCGACCTTCTGGGGCCGCGTCGCCGCCGAACTGCCCTGGATGTGCCCCTGGTCGCAGGTGCTCGACTGGTCACACGCGCCCTTCGCGCGTTGGTTCGTGGGGGGCAAGCTCAACGCCTCGGTCGTGGCGCTCGACCAGCACATCGAGGCCGGCCGCGGCGGCAAACGCGCCCTGGTGTGGGAGGGCGAGCCGGGCGACGCGCGCACGCTCACGTATTCGGAGCTGCTCGACGAAGTGTGCCGCTTCGCGAACGCGCTCAAGGCCCAGGGCGTCAAGCGCGGCGACCGCGTTGCGATCTACATGCCGATGATCGTCGAGGCCGTTGTGGCGATGCTCGCCTGCGCGCGCATCGGCGCCGCGCACTCCGTGGTGTTCGGCGGCTTCAGCTCGACGGCGCTGCGCGAACGTGTGCTCGACGGCGATTGCTCGGCGGTGATCACTGCGGATGCGAGTTGGCGGCGCGGCGCCGTGCTCGAGCTCAAGAAGCAGGTCGATGAAGCGCTGCGCGACGTGCCGCAGGTCCGCACGGTCGTCGTGGTGCACCGCGTCGGCGGACGCGCCGAGATGCAGGCCGGCCGCGACGTGTGGTACCACGAGATCTGCCGCGATCAGTCGAGCGTGTGCGCGCCCGAGGCGATGGACAGCGAGGACTTGCTGTTCCTGCTCTACACCTCGGGCTCGACCGGCAAGCCCAAGGGCATCATGCACACGACCGGCGGCTACATGGTCGGCACGTACCTCTCGACGCGCTACGTGTTCGACCTGCGCGACGACGACGTTTATTGGTGCACGGCCGACGTCGGCTGGGTCACGGGGCACAGCTACATCGTGTACGGGCCGCTCGCCAACGGCGCGACGATCGTGATGTACGAAGGCGCGCCGAACACGCCGCACCTGGGGCGCTTCTGGGAGATCGTCGAGAAGCACAAAGTCACGGTCTTCTACACGGCGCCGACGGCGATTCGCACCTTCATGCGCTGGGGCGACGAGCATCCCGCGCGCTTCGATCTGTCGAGTCTGCGCCTGCTCGGCACGGTGGGCGAGCCGATCAATCCCGAGGCCTGGATGTGGTACCAGCGCGTGATCGGCGGCGAGCGCTGCCCGATCGTCGACACCTGGTGGCAGACCGAAACCGGCGCGATCATGATCACTCCGCTCCCGGGCGTGCAGGTCACCAAGCCCGGCTCGTGCACGCGCCCGTTCTTCGGCGTCGACGCCGCGATCGTCGACGAAGAGGGCAACGAACTCGGCGCCAACCAGGGCGGCTACTTGGTGCTCCAGAAGCCCTGGCCGTCGATGTTGCGCGGCATCTGGAAGGATCCCGAGCGCTTCAAGAGCGCGTACTGGTCGAAGTTCCCGGGCCGCTACCTCGCCGGCGACGGCGCGCGGCGCGACGAGGACGGCTGTTACTGGGTGATGGGGCGCATCGACGACGTGCTCAACGTCAGCGGCCACCGGCTGTCGACGATGGAGGTCGAGAGTGCGCTCGTGAGCCACGACAAGGTCGTCGAGGCGGCGGTCGTGGGCCGGCCCGACGAAGTCACGGGCCAAGCGATCGTCGCCTTCGTCACGGTCGGCGCGAAGCACACGCCCGGCTCGGAGCTCAAGGCCGAACTCGCCGAGCACGTCTCGCGCGAGATCGGCAAGCTCGCGCGCCCCGCGGAGATTCGCTTCACCGAAGCGCTGCCCAAGACACGCAGCGGCAAGATCATGCGGCGCCTGCTGCGCGACATCGCCGCGGGCGTCGAGAGCAAGGGCGACACGAGCACGATCGAGGACTACGGCGTGCTCGCCAAGCTGCGCAACTACGACGACTGAGCCGAACCCGACTCGTCGCAGCACTCCGCTTCCGTGCCGGACGATCAGACCTGGGGGGCGAGGCCGTCCGGCTCGGATCGAAGGCTCTGCGCGATGAGCCTGCACCACTCATCGGGTTGGGCTACGAGCGCTGGGTAGACGGCGGCGAAGCCGTCCCAGTGAAGTGCGCGGAGTTCGGGGGGGATGGACTTGAGCGCGCGCGCCTTGCTCGATGCGGGTTCGTCGCCTCGCGAGATGTTGCACTCCATGCACGCTGCTACGAGGTTTTCCTCGGTGTTCTGCCCGCCGTCAGTTACTGGCACGAAGTGGTCCGCGCTGGCCCAGCCCATTTGGAGCAGACGGAGCATGGCGCCGTCCCGCCCGTTGCGGTGGTAGTAGCCGTGCGCGGGCGCGCGACGTTCGAGCTCGCGCAGAGTTGGAGCGAAGAAGAGCGGACGCAGGCAATAGCGGCAGTGCCACGAGTCACGGCTCCACACGCGGAACTGAAGTGCCTTCGGAATGGTGCGCCGCTCCGCGCCTGAAGACACGGCGCGGGCTTCAGGTGCCGAAAACGCACCGTCGTCCGCCGTCGGAGGCGGCGCCGAACACGAATCGGTTCGATTCTTGGCCGAGTCATCGGCCTGCGGGGCGTGTGACGGGGCGTGTCGCTCAGGGCCTTCGATCACCGCGAGGCACTTCACCCAGATCCAAACCGGCCGCTCGATGGAGGTCGCACTGTCATCTGGCTCGACGAGCCAGTGCGTCGTGTGACCATCGGGGCCGGACTTCCAATTAACGCGTCGGCCAGTGCGGCCGATCAGCTCAGCATTCGGTAGTGGGTAGCGCTCGAGGTTTTTCGTGATCCTGACGCGGTCGCCGATCAGATCATCATTGCGTGTCATGCTTCGCCGCCGCTTCGCAATGCACAGGCACATTCGCTATTTCGACTCGTCGCGCCACCAGTCGCCCTGCGCGACTTGGGCGATGCCCTCGGCGTAGGTGCGCGGTTGCCAGCCGAGCTCCGACACCGCGTTGGAGATGTCGTGCTCGTGGTGCAGGTTGAAGTACGCGCTCGCGCGGCGGTCGGCGGTGTTGTCGACGAACAGGCCCTTCAAGAAGATCGCGCGGTCGGCCCACTTCTTCGAGATGTTGCGGCGCTTGATGCCGCCGCCCGTGGCCCCGATCGTCAAGTCGACGAACTCGTTGTAGGCGATGCCTCCGGGGCCGGCGAGCTCGTAGCAGCAGTCGATCCCGCGCTCGAAGGTGAAGTAGCGCAGCACGGCGTCGATCACGTCGTCGACGTGCACGGGATTGATCTTCGAGAGCCCGTCGTGCGGGACCCAGAACGTCCCGCCCTTGCGCGCGCACTTGCGCAGGAACGGCGCGGTGTGACGGTAGTCGCCGACGCCGTACACGAGCGTGGGCCGGAACGAAGCCCACTCGATTCCCGAGCCGCGGATCAGCTTCTCCTGCACGCGCTTGGAGTCGCGGTAGTAGCTGTAGACCGGCGCGCCGATCACCGCGGACGACACGACCCAGATCTGGAAGTCCTTGGAGGCTTCGCGTTTGGCCGCGTCGAGCAGGTTGGTCGTGCCCTGCACGTTGACCTTCTGCATCTCCTCGTCGCCGAGGTGGTCGTGCGCGCTGGCGAGGTGCACGAGCAGGTCGACGCCGGCGAGGAAACCCTTCAGGGAGTCCGCGCGCGTCAGGTCGCCCGAGTGGACCTCGAGCGCGCCGCTGACGCCCTTGCCGGCGTCGAGCACGAGTTGTTCGCGCCCGGGGCGCGCCAGGCCGCGCACGCGGTGGCCGGCGCGCATGAGGCCGCGCACCATGTAGCCCCCGATGAAGCCGGTCGCGCCGGTGACGGCGATCGACAGCGATTTTTCTTTGAGCAGCGGCACGGGGTGATGAGGGGGGAAAAGGTTCTACCTGTCCGTGGCCGCGCGTCCAAGGGGCCCGCGCTCGACCAGGGCTCGGCCGTACGCTTCGGCGGCCGCACTGCGGCCGGCGGGAAGCGTGTCGAGGAAGCGCTCGAGCGCGGCCCGCACGTCGCGGGCGTGTGGTTGCGCCGCCTCAGGTAGGCGTGCGACCACTTCAGGGCGCGCCGACCAGCGCAGCACGTCGACGCTGTAGCCCGCGAGGAAGCTGTGCGGCGCGCGGAACTCCAGCAGCGGATGGGCGTCGCGCATCGGGCGCGCCGCGGCGCACCAGGCGCGCAGCTCGCGGTCGTCGGCCACGTCGAGCGCCGCGAGTTCGTGCGCGCCGAGCACGCCGACTTCGCGCAGACGCTCGGCGAGCGTCGGCGTGAGCGCAGCGCGCTCCAACCCGCCGCGCAGGGGCTCGTTCGAGCCGATCAACGCGAGGTCGTAGGCCGTGAGGTACGCAGCGACGTGCTCGAAAGCCGCGCACCAGGTCGCGACGAGCACCTGCAGGTCCTCGGTCGAGAGCTCGTACAAGCTCAGCCACTGCGACGCCATGCCGCCCGGCGCCAGGCGCGAGGACATCGAGCGGAAGTACTCGAGCGTGTACAGGTCGCTCGAACCGCGCGTCCAGATGTGCACCGGGTCGGAGGTGACGAGATCGAAGCGCCGCTGCTCGCGCGCCAGCGCGTGGCGCCCGTCGACGAACGTGATGCGCACGCGCGGATCGTCGACGACACCTGCGTTCCACGGCGCGAACAGGCGCGCGGCATCGGCGACGCGTGGTTCGAGTTCGAACACTTGGACGCTCTCGATCGTCGGCAGGTCGAGCAGCGCACCGGCCGTCGTGCCCGCGCCGAGCCCGATGACGGCAGCCGAACGCACTTCGCCGTGCAGCAGGCCCGGGATGTAGGCGAGCAGGCGCTGCAGGCGCATGTCGACGGGCGCGGTGCTCGCCTCGACTTTGCCGTTGATGCGGATGGCGCGCACGCGCACGCCGTCGGACTCGAGGTTGTCCTCGACCGCGACGTTCTCGCAGCGGCCGTTCGCGCTGTAGAGCACGGTGCGTCCTGCCGGCGGCTCGCCAGGGCGCACGGCGAGCGCGAGCGGCGCGAGGGCTGCGACGCGCAGCCACGCGCCGCGACGCAGCGTCCACTGCGCTTGCACGCAGATCCACGCGAGCGGTGCGAGAGCGGCGAGGAACGCGCCGCGCGCGCCGAGGGTTTCGAGCAGCACGAAGCCCGCGGCGAGTGCTCCGAGCAGCGCGCCGAGCGTGTTGGCGAGGTACACGCCTCCGAGCACGCGCTCGGCGGCGACGCCGGGCGCGCGTTGCGCTGCGTAGGCCGCGCAGGCCGGCAACGCTGCACCGAACGCGACCGCTGGCCCGAACAGCGCGAGCGCCGCGACGACGGCGTGCGAGGCCCACAGTGCGAGCGGCGAAGCGTCGGGGACGAGGCGGTTGTCGAGTCCGGCGAACAGGTCGTTCTCGCCCAGTTGCCAGCGCAGGGCGAGCGCGCCGAGTGCGGAGGCGAGCAGTGCGCCGAGCGCGCAACGTTCGACCACCACGAGCGGGTTCGCGGCGCGCGCGAGCCAGTCGCGCGCTTGCAGGCTGCCGAGCGCGAGGCCGCCGAGGAACACGGCGAGCACGAGCGCGAAGGCGTAGACCGACGCGCCGGTGACCGAGATCAACACGCGTGTCATCACGACCTCGAGCGCGAGTCCAGCGGCGCCGAAGCACAGCGCGAAGGCTTGCGAGCTGAGCTCAAGCGCTGGGCTCGGGCCCGCGGCGGGCGCCGCGTGGCTCGGCGGTGCGCTGAGCGTGGCGCCGAGCCCGCCGGCGACGAGCGACACGAGCGCGGCGGCCCACAACGCGCCGTGCAGGCCGAACGCCGGCATGAACACGGCCACGGCGAGCAGTGCGCCGACGCACGCGCCGAGCGTGTTGACGCCGTAGAACTGCGCGGCGTCCGCGCCGAGGCGGCTGCGCTCGGCGACCACTAGGCGCGTCATCAGCGGAACGGTCGCGCCCATGGCGAGCGTCGGCGGCAGCAGGAAGGCGGCGGCGATGGCGACGCGCGGCAACCAGCCGTCGACGGGCTCTAGCCAGCTGGCTGCGAAGGGCACGGCGCTGGCCCAGGCGGCGATGAAGACCTCGAGTGCGGCGTAGCGGCGGGCGGGGGACGGGGTCCGGCTCGCGCCGGACGCGAAGCACCAAGCGCCCAAACCTAAACCCAGCATGAAGACGGCGAGCACGACCGCCGTGCCCTGCGCGTGGCTGCCGAGGATGCGGGCCAGCAGGCGCGCCCACACGGATTCGTAGACGAGCGCCGCCGCGCCGCTGAGGAAGAACACCAGGTCCGTGCGCCGCATCGTTGGGAAGTCACAATAGCGGGCGTGAGCGCGGAGGGTTCAGGGTCGAGGTCGGACGCGGCGGCGGTCGGAGTGCTGTGCGCGTTGCGCGAGGAACTCGGGGTGCTCGCCGAGGCGCCGGGCGAGCGGCGGCGCCACCTGGGGCTCGAGGTGCGCGAGTTCGAGCTCCACGGCCAGCGTGTGCTCGCGTGCGTGGGCGGGGTGGGCAAGGTCAACGCCGCGCGGGCTGCCAGCGCGCTCGTCTCGCTCGGCGCGACGCGCGCGCTGCTGGTGGTGGGCGTGTGCGGCGGGCTGCGCCGCCACCTCGGCCCGGGCACGTTCGTGCACTGCGCCCAGGCGGTCCAGACCGACGTCGTGCGCGTCGAGGGGCGCTCCAGCGAATCCGACCGCGCCCTGCGGGAGCACTGGCGCGCCGCGGCGCCCGGCGCCGAGGGCTGGTTCCTGACCGCCGACCGGCCGGTGCTCTCCTGGTGGCGTCGGGCGCGCCTGGCGCGGGCTTTCGTGGGCGACTGCGTCGCGGACATGGAGACCGCGGCGGCCGCCGCCGTGGCCAGCACGGCCGGGGTACCGTGGGCGGCCCTGCGGGCCGTGACCGACCGCGCCGACGGACTGGGGCTGGTGAGCTTCAAGCTGCACTTCCCAAGCCAGGCGGGTCGCGCTGCCGATACCGTGCCTTCCCTGCTTGCGCGCCTGGGGCGCGGAGGCCTCCCCTGAGTAACGAGCCCTTCATTCTCCGCCGCGCGTTGCACGCGCTACGCTGGCCCTACCGAGGGGACGGTGCGTCGGCGCGGGTCGTGGGGTCACGGCAGCGCGGGCGCCGCACCTCGTTGCGTGCTGCCGTGGTGAATTTGGCGCTGAATCGGTCGGAGCCGCGTGCGTCGACATGCCGCGGGGTTGCGCGAGCATGACGCTCGCCGGCAACTACGTGCGGCGGCACTTCGAGCCGCTGATGCTCTCGATCCAGGTGCTGATCGACCTGGGCGTCGTGTGGCTGGCCTGTTATCTGGGCTGGGTCACGCGCGAGTGGCTGGCGTACAGCGTCGGGCCGAGCTTCGACGACCACCGCGAGGTGTTCCTGCTGACCTCGGCGGTGACGCTGGTGTGCTTCCACACCTACGGCATGTACAGCCCGCTGAAGAGCCTGCTCAACATCGAGGAGTTCAAGGCCATCGCCAAGAGCACGGCGGCTTCATTCCTCGTCGTGCACGCGCTGTTCACGATCCTGCGCACGGCCACGTTGCCCTCCAAGGGCATCTACCAGCTGATCCTCCCGCTGCACCGCTTCGTCGACCTGCACATGGTCGCCGAGACCGGCGAGTGGTTGTTCTCGCGCCTGTCGGTGCTGCTCGCGTTCGGCTTCATCCTGGTGCTCACCACGGTCAGCCGCTTCTGCTCGTTCAAGGTGATCCAGTGGCTGCACCGCCGCGGCATCGGCAACCGCAACGTGCTGATCTTCGGCACAGGCGACACGGCGCGGCGTCTGCAGAAGAAGTTCGTGCTCGTGCCGACGCTGGGCCTGAACCTGATCGGCTTCGTCTCGACCTCGAACGACGATGTCGGCCGGCGCATCGATCGCGCCGACGTGCTCGGGTCGGGCGACGAACTCGACTTCTTGATCCGCCGTTACAAGGTCAGCGAGGTCTTCGTCGCCGTGCCCGAAGCGAGCGAAGAAGACCTGATGACGATCGTCGAGCGCCTCGAGCGCGCGGGCGTCGTCTACCACGTCGTGCCGCGCTTCTACCACCTGTTCTCGCACAAGGTGCGCATCGAGACGCTCGACTCGATCCCGTTGATTACGCGGCCCGACCGCGAGCCGGGGCTCCTGCAGAGCGCGGCCAAACGCGCGCTCGACCTCGTCGTGGCGGGCCTGGTCGTGGTGCTCGGCGCGCCGCTGTTCGTGTTCGCGGCGCTGCTCATCAAGCGCGAATCGCCCGGGCCTGTGTTCTTCCGCCAGATGCGCGTGGGCAAGGACGGCAAGCCCTTCGAGATGATCAAGTTCCGCACGATGCACGTGCACCTGTCCGGCGACGCGCTCAAGCCCAAATCGCCGCACGATCCGCGCCTCACGCACATCGGTCGCTGGCTGCGACGCTACAGCCTCGACGAGCTGCCCCAGGTGTTCAACGTGCTGCGTGGCGAGATGTCCATCGTGGGGCCGCGGCCCGAGATGTCGTTCATCGTCGAGCGCTACGGACCGATCGAGCGCGAGCGCCTGCGCGCCAAGCCGGGCCTGACCGGGCTGTGGCAGATCTCCTACGCCCGCGGCGAGGCGATCCACGAGAACATGGAGTACGACATCTACTACATCGAGCACCAGTCGTTCCTGCTCGACGTGGTGATCATCGCCCTCACCGGGTTCGCTGTGGTGAAGGGCACCGGCGCCTACTAACCTGCGCTGGAGCGTGCGCGTCCTGCAGCTCATCGAAGCCACCATCGGCGGCGCGCGGCGCCACGTGGTGGACGTTTGCCGCGGGCTGGCCGCGCGCGGCGTGCGGACGACGCTCGTCGCGTCCGCTCTGCGCGAGCCCGCGGTGCGCCGCGACTTCGAGGCGCTCGCCCGTCTCGGTGTCGAGGTGCGCGAATTGCCGATGGTGCGCGCCATCAACCCGCGCACGGACTTCGCACACACGCTGGCCGTGCGCTCGCTGCTGCGCGAGTTGAAGCCGGACGTCGTGCACACGCACTCGAGCAAGGCGGGCGTGCTCGGGCGCGTCGCCGCGACCTGGACTGGGATCGGAGCGCGCGTGCACACGCCGCACACCTTTGCGTTCCTGTTCGACGCGATGTTCTCGTCGCGCTCCCGCGCCTTGTTCCGCGGCGTGGAGCGCACGCTCGCCGCACGCACCGAGCGGTTCATCGCCGTGTCGTCCGATGAAGCCCAGACCTTCGCGCGCACAGGCTTCATCCCGGCGGACAAGGTGCGGGTCGTGACCAACGGCGTGGACGTGCAGCGTTTCGCTTCCGCCGAGCCGCTCGCGCGCACGGATCTCGGCGTGCCGTCAGGTGCGCCGTGCGCTGCGGTCGTCGGGCTGCTCAACGTCGCGAAAGGGCAGGACCTCGCGATCCGCGCGCTCGCCGAGCCGGGGCTCGAGAACGCACATCTGCTCGTGGTAGGTCACGGCGAGCTGGCGGATTCGTACGCGCAGACAGCGCAGGAGTGCGGCGTCGCCGCGCGCGTCCACTTCCTCGGCTGGCGCGACGACGCGGCGCGCATCCTGCGTTCGGTCGACGTGCTGGTGTTGCCCTCGCGCTGGGAGGGCATGCCTTACATCGTGCTCGAAGCGATGGCCGCGGGCCTGCCGATCGTCGCTACGCGCGTCGACGGCGCGCGTTCGCTGCTCGAGCTCTCGCGTTGCGGCGAGTTGTGCGAGATCGGTTCCGCGCCGTCCATCGCCGCCGGACTCGCGCGCGTGTTCGCGCTCAGCGCTGCGCAGCGCCGCGAAGTCGGCGCGCTAGGCCGGCGCACGGTCGAAGCGCGCTTCACGCTCGAGCACATGGTCGACGGGTTGGTCGAGGTCTATCGCGAACTCGCATGAGGATCGTGCACATCATCACCACGCTCGACGTGGGCGGCGCCGAGATGCACCTGCTCGCGCAGGTGCGCGGCCAGTCCGCGCGTGGACACGAGGTGCGCGTCGCGTACCTCAAGGGGCACGGAACGCTCGAGGCGGACTTCCGCGCCGCGGGCGCGCAAGTTGTGCAGCGCGTCGGGTCTGGGCCGGGGCTGTTCGTGAGGCTGTGGCCGCACCTGCGCTGGGCGCAGATCGTGCACACGCACCTGCTCAAGGCCGACATGGCGGGAGCGCTGGCCGCCGCGCTCGCGGGGCGTCGTGCGGGCCTGATCGCGAGCAAGCACAACGACGAGCAGGTGCTCAAGCGCGCGCTCGTCTCGCGCGTGCACGGCGTGCTCGGCGCCTTGCCGCAGCGCACGATTTGCCTCTCGGACCACGTCGCGCGCTTCGTCGAACAGCACGGCCGCGTGCGCCGCGAGAAGCTGGTGCGCATCTACTACGGCCTCGATCCCGCGCCCTTCGAGCGCGCGGCGGCGGACCCGCTCGCGCGGCGCGAGGCGCGTGCGGAGTTGGGCATCGCTGCGGACGAAGTCGTGTTTATTTGCGTTGCCCGCTTTGCGCCGCAGAAGGCGCACGACGTGCTGCTGCGCGCGCACGCCGAGTTGCTGCGCGCCGCGCCGCGCGCACGTCTGCTGCTCGTCGGCGACGACCCGTTCGGCGACGGGCGGCGCCGCGCGGAGCAACTCGCGCGCGACCTGGCGCTGGGCGAACGTGTGCTGTTCGCCGGCATTCGGCGCGACGTTCCGCGCCTGCTCGCCGCCTCCGACGTGTTCGTCATGTGCTCGCTGTGGGAGGGGCTGGGGCTGGTGTTCCTCGAAGCGATGTCGGCCGGGTTGCCTGTTGTGGCGACGCGCGTCTCCGCCACGCCGGAGGTGGTCGAAGAGGGCGCGACGGGCGAGCTAGTGCCCGCGCGCGACGCATCCGCGCTGGCGAGCGCCATGGCTCGCCTGGCCGGCGACCCCCAGCGCCGCAGCGCCCTGGGCGGCCGCGGCCGCGAGCGGGTCCGAAAGATCTTCGGGCTCGAGCGCATGGTGGACGAGACGCTGGCGGTCTACGCCGACGTCCTGGCTCGGACGGGAGTCGCCGCGTCCGAGATTGTTGAGGACCGGCGCTCGCCCGGTCGATAGGCGACGATCCGAGCCAGTGGCGTGAGCGAGTCGAGCCCCCAACCCCCCCCGTCCCCCGAGGCTGCGCTACCCGATCCGAACGCCTCGGCGGCGGGCGGCGGAGGCGATGGGCGCTCCAAGGCCTACCGCGGCCGCGACCGACGCTCGCGGCCTACGCCGCGCTTCTCGCGCTACACGTTCTTCGGCGGTCGGCGCCGCAAGGCGCGGCGCGAGCACGAGAACGAGAACTCCTTCGTCGACCAGTACAGCCCGCGCCTGCTCGCGGTCATGTTCTGGATCGCGCTGATGAACCTGGGCGACAGCTTCTTCACGCTGCACCACATCCAGAACGGAGCGATCGAACTCAATCCGGTCGCGGCCTGGATGCTCGCCACGGGCCGCACGGGCTTCGTCGTGCTCAAGGCCAGCGTGATCTTGATCCCGTTGCTCGTGCTCACGCTGCACAAGAACTTCTCGCTGGCGCGCGTGGGCATCTGGACTGCAGCGGGCGCCTACACGCTGCTGCTCGCGTACCACATCGCCTTGCTTTGAGCGCTTCAGCTAGGCTGAGCGTGGAATGCACACGGCCGGAGCAGCACGCAGTTCGTGGAACTCGCGTGCTGGCCTCGTTGTGCTGGTGTGTCTGCTGTCGGCGTGCAGCGCGCGAGAGTTGCCGTCCGATTGCGCGTCGTTGGCGCTGCTCGCGGAGGGGCAGCTTGCGATGGGGGATTGGGACGAGGCGCGCGGCACGGCGACGAAGCTGCGCGAGGTTTGTTCGAGCGCCTGCCGCGACGTGCAGCTCGAAGCGCGGCACACCTCGCTGGCCGCTTTCCAGCTGGCGCGCTGTGCGATCTGCGCTGCGCCGAACGACGAGCGCACCTTCTCCGAACTTCGGCTGCTGCTGCTCGCGGAACGTGAGGACGGGACCAGCGAGTTGTCGGCCTTGTCTCGCGCAGACCTGTCCGTCCTGCAAGCGGCCGCGCGGTACCGAGGGCTGTACCGCGTCGAAGTTTGGCTTCTCGAGCAGGCTGTGTACGCCTCGGAACGCGAGCGCCGCGACGCTGCGGTCACCGCCGAACTCCGAGGACGCTTGCGCACGCTCTCGCCGTGGGCGCCGGCGGCCGTCGCCTGGCTCGAGGGCATCGGCGGTTGCTTCGAGAGCGAGGCGTGCGGGCCGTGCGATCGCTGAGCGCCGACTTGCCGTAGTCACGCGCAGATGGAGGATCGCGACAGGTGCGTCCAGTACGCTGTCGGGCCCCATGCGCATCGCCCGAGTCCTGACTCGCATGAACCTCGGCGGACCGGCCCGCCAGGTGCTCGCCAGCGACCCGCTGCTCATGCGCCGCGGCTACGAAATCCGCGTCTTCACCGGCTCTCCCGAAGCGGGCGAGGGCGACCTGTTCGACGAGGCCAAGCGGCGCGGCATCGACGTCGTACGCGTGCCGGGCCTCGCGCGCGGCTGGTCGCTCGCCGGGGACCTCCGCGCCCGCGCCTTCCTCAAGCAGCAGTTTCGCGCGTTCGCGCCGCAGCTGGTGCACTCGCACGCCTCGAAGGCCGGCGCGTTGGCGCGTTCGGCGGCCCGCGGCCTCGACGCCGCGCGTGTGCACACCTTCCACGGCCACGTGCTCGAGGGCTACTTCCCCGCGCCGCTCTCGCGCGGCTTGATCGCGATCGAACGCAAACTCGCGCGCGAGACGGACCGCATCGTCGCCGTGTCGCATGCGACGGCCGACGACTTGGTGCGGCTGGGCATCGCGCCCGAGGAGCGCATCGTGGTCGTGCCGCCCGGCGTCGATCTCGCGCGTCTGCTCGACCTCGAGCGCGGCAGCGGCGAGTTGCAACGTCGGCTCGGCGCACCGCGCGAGGCGCTGCTGGTCGGCGTCGTCGGCCGTCTCGCGCCGGTCAAAGCCCCCGAACGCGCGGTGGAGGTGCTCGAGCTGCTCGGCGAGCGCTATCCGTTGCTGCAACTGGTGTTCATCGGCGACGGCGAGTTGCGCGGCGCGCTCGAGCGGCGCATCCGGGCGCTGCCGGCGGCGCTGCGCGAGCGTGCGCACATGCTCGGCGCGGTCGAGGACATCACGCCGCTGTACGCCGATCTGTTCGCCCTGCTGCTGACCTCGTTGTCGGAAGGTCTGCCGGTGGCGTTGATCGAAGCGGCGGCCGCGGCGCTGCCGGTGGTCACGACGCGCGTCGGCGGCTGCGAGGAGATCGTGGCCGAGGAGCGCACGGGTTACCTCGGTACGACGGTGGACGAGCTCGGGTACGGGCTCGCGCGGCTGCTCGACGACCCGGCCGCCGCGAGTGCGATGGGGCAGCGCGCGCGTTTGCGCGTCGCGGCGCGGCACAGCGCGGAGAGCCTCGCGACACGCTTGGACCAGCTCTACCAAGCCGTGGCCCAGGAGCGGGCATGCGCCTCTTGATGCTCAGCGGAGACCGGCAGGTCTCGATCGGCGAGCGCGGGCCGTTCTACGCGATGCAGCGCGAGTTCTCGCGGCACTTCGAGCGCATCGACGTGCTCTGCCCGCGGCCGGACAAGCCCGTGAGCGTGCGCACGATCTTCGATTCGGTGCACTTCCACCCGGCGCCTTGCGGCCGTGCGGGGATGGTCGGATACCTGCGTGCGAAGGGCCGCGAGTTGATCGCGCAACATGCACCCGCGTTGATGGTGAGCCACGACTACGGCTGGTTCTACAACGGCCGCGCCGCCGCGAGCCTCGCGCGCGAATGCGGCGTGCCGTACCTCTCCGAAATCCACCACGTGCCCGGCTACCCCGTAGCCGCCGACTTCAAGGAACGTGTCGACCGAGTCGTCGCACGCACCTACATCCGCTGGGCGCGTGCGCACGCCAAGGCCTTTCGTGTCGTCAATTCCGTCGAGATGCCGGAGTTGCTCGAACGCTGGGGCGTGTCCCGCGAGCAGATCGTCGTGCTGCCATCGCTGTACATCGACCTCGAGGTGTTCGCGCCGCCGGCGACGGCGCCCGAGCACGAGCAGGACATCACCTACGTCGGCCGCATGGTGAATAACAAGGGGCTCGACCGCATCGTCGACGCGGCTGCGCTGCTCGCTTCGCGCGGCAAGCCGGCGCGTTTGCTGATGGTGGGCAAGGGGCCGCTGCTGGAAGCGACGCGCGCGCGTGTGCAGACGCGCGGACTTTCCGCGACGACGCGTTTCGTCGAGTGGGTCGCGCGGCCCGAGGACTTGGCCGCGATCTACCGCCGTTCGCGCGTGGTCGTGTGCGCGTCGACATGCGAAGGCGGGCCGCGCTTCACGGTCGAAGCCATGGCCTGCGGCACGCCGGTGGTGAGCACTCCGGTCGGGATGATGAAGGAACTGGTGGTCGACGGACGCAATGGCGCGTTGTGCGGCTTCGACGTCGAGAGTCTCGCGGGTGCGCTCGAGCGCGTGCTCGGCGACGAGACCGCGCGTCGCCGCCTCGGCGCCAACGCGCGCGAAGCGACTCTGCGCTTCGAATACGCCAAGGTGATCCGCGGCTACGCCGACGGTCTGAAGCGGCTCGCTGGAGAGCGCGCGTGAAGCTGCTGTTCCTCACGCAGGTGCTCGACCGCAACGACGCGGTGCTGGGTTTCGTGCCGCGTTGGATCGAAGGCCTGGCCGCGCACTGCGAACGCGTTCGCGTGGTGGCGCTCGAAGTGGGCGACGCCAGCGGACTGAGGCCGAACGTGGACTGGCGCGAGGTCGGCCGCAAGGGCTACCTGCGGCGCTACCTGCGCAACCGCGCGTTTCTGCGCGAAGCGCTCGTCGACGAGCGTTTCGACGCGGTGCTCTCGCACATGGTGCCGCGCTACACGCTGCTTTCGGCGCGTGCGGCGCGTTCGGCGGGCGCGCGGCAGTACCTGTGGTACACGCACGGAGCGGTCGACGAACGTCTGCGCAAGGCCGAGCGGCACGTGGCCAAGATCTTCACCGCCAGCGAGGAGTCGCTGCGCTTGGAGACGGTCAAACGCGTCGTCACGGGCCACGGCATCGACACGCGACGCTTCGCGCCGGGCGGCGTCGAACCGGTGCGCCCGATCCGCTTGCTCACCGTTGGACGGCTGACGCCCGCCAAGGATCAGCTCACGTTGCTCGCCGCGCTCGGCATCTTGGTTTCGCGCGGCTTCGACGTGCACCTCGACATCGTCGGCGACGTGCTCGCCAGCGGCGACGAGCAGTACCGTCGGCGCGTCGAGGAGCAGATCGAGGTCGGCGCGTTGCGCGAGCGCGTCGTGTTGCACGGCGCCGTGCCGTACAAGGACATCGCGCCCTACTACCAGCGTTGCACGCTGCTGGTCAGCGCGAGCCGAACGGGCAGCATCGACAAGGTCGTGCTCGAGGCGATGGCCTGCGCGCGGCCGGTGCTGACCTGCAACGACGCGTTTCCGCGCCTTTTTCGCACGCTCGGCGCGGACGCGGCGCGGCTGGTCTTCGAGCCGCAGAGCGCGACCTCGCTCGTCGAGCGCATCGAGGCGTTGCTGCGGCTGCGCCAGCCTGAGCGCGCCGCACTGGGCGAGCGTCTGCGCGATCTGGTGGTGCGCGAGCACGAGGTCGACACGTTGATGGCGCGGTTGGTGCGCGAGATGGAGCCCGGACCGTGAACGCGCCGCGCATCCGCGAGGAACTGCTCGAACCGCTGCGGCGAGCGCTCGGCTGGCTGCTCACGCTGCGCGATGCGCGCGGCGCGATCCTGTGCCCCGAACACAAGCTCGAACACACCGGCAAGAGTGCAGGAGCAGCGGTGCTCGCCGCGCGCCTCGCCAAGCTCGACCGGCCCGAGTTCCGCGCGGGGCACCTGGCGGCGGCGATCGAGCAGGGCCGGCGCATGGTTGCGAACGTGCACCGCGAGGGGACCAGCGAGTGCCACACGTTCTGGCCCGGGCGGCACGACAAGTTCAACAGCTCCAACGCGGTGATCGACGGGGGAGCGTGCAGTGACGCGCTCGCGGAGTTGGTCGAGACGCTCGGCGACGAGCTCGGCGAGGACGACCGCCGCGCCTTCGCGCACGCGAGCACGCTCCACGCGCGCACGTACCTGCGCTACGCGGTGCTCGACAAGGGCGTTCCGGCGCAGCGCGCCTGGGGACTCACGGGGCTCGCGTCGGCGTGGCGACTTGCGCGCGAAAAGGAACTCGAAGCTGCGGCGATCGAAGCGTTCGGCGCGCTCGAGGGCGTGCAGAACGCCGACGGCAGTTTCCCGTACCACCCGCTCGAGTGGGGTGCGCCGCACGCCGGCGCCGGCGATGCCAGCAGCTTCTACCACTCGCGCGTGCCGGCCTTCATGCTCTTCGCGCTGGAGCAACTCGAGCGCGATCCGCGCGATCCGCTGTTCGCGCGCTCGCTCTACGCGGCGCTCGATTTCGCCGAAGGTCTGCACGGGCCCGACGGGATCAAGTGCGGCCTCGTCGAAGCCAAGCCCTGGTACTGGGGTGCGGAGTACGAAGTCGCCAGCCACGTGTTCGACGTGTACGCGCTCGCACGCGCCGGCGAGTTGTTCCGCGAGCGCCGCTTCAGCGCCGCGGCGGTGCGCGCGTACCGCACCTGGATCGAGCATCTGAAACCGAGCGGCGAGCCCCGCAGTCACATGCCGGGTCCGGGGCGCACCAAGAGCTACCAGTGCCCGGTGTTCTGGGCCTGCCACGCCGAGTGGATCGCGCGCGCGCTGCCGCTGCTCGAGGAACACTGGGACCGCGTGCCGCGCTTCGAGCGCGCGGGTTCGGGCGGCGGCATCGATCTGCGGATCCGCGCTTGGGGCGCGGTCGACCTCGTGCGTCTGGAGGACGACGCGGTCGTGGCCTGGGTGCGTGGTTCGCGGCCCGGCTACAACGTCCACCACGGCAGTCCGCACGGCGCCGGCTTGTTGCGCGTCGTGCGCAAGAGCGACGGCGCGGAGTTGCTGGCGCGTCGGCGCCTCGAGTGCGCTCAAGAGGGCGAGTGGAGCGCGCGGCATGCGCACCTCGCGCCGGGGCGCGGCTGGGCGCACAACTCCGCGGAGCTGCGTTTTTCGCTGTGGCTGACGCGCAACCACGCACGCGGCGGGCGCTGGCTGTCCGCCGTCGCGGCGCCGTTCGACGTCGCGCGCCGCGGAGTGCTCGCCTTCGCCTCGAGCGAGGTTTCGAGCAGCTTCGCGGTCCAGACGCGGACGCACATCGACGGCGAAGGAGTGACCCTCGAGAGCGCGCTCGCGCACCGCGGCGGCGATGTGGCGCCGGGGAGCCGCCTGGTGCGCCGCTTCGAACTCGACGGCCGCGGGCTCGTGGTCCACGAGCGGCTCGAAGCGGCCGGCGACGCGCGGGGAGCGGCCTTTCACTTCCCGCGCCAGGCCCGCGAGCGCCAGGAAACCAGCGGCGCTTCGCACGAAGTGCGCTATCGCTTAGCGTGAAGGACTCGATGGCATCTGAGAACTCGTCACAGTCCGGCGGTGTGGGCGTCACGCTGAGGGCCGCGCTCAACGTGGGTTTGGGAGTCGGCGCGCTGGTCGGCCTGATCGACGCGGCGATCGCGAGCACGCTGACTCCGGTCGAAGGCCTGGGAACGCTGCTCGCCTGCGCCGCCGCCGCGGCCGTCGTCTACGGCGCGGCCTACTCCGGAGTGATCTTGGGCGCGGCGCTGCTCCTGCATCCCTGGCTGCGCACTCGCACGCTCGGCCAACGCTTCGCGGCGCTCTTCACGCTGGCGCTCGGTGGCGGATTGTTCCTCGAGCTGTTTTGGTGGTCGCGGCCGTGGGTGCTGTACGGAGTGCCGATCAGCGATCCGCGTCGGCTCGCCGCTGGCGCGGCGATGGCGCTCGCCTGCTTTGCGTTCGCCGCCTTCGCGACGCGCCGCATGGCGCGCCTGTCGAACGCGGTGAAGTGGAGCGCGGCGGCCGCCGTCGCGGCGTTGTGGCTCGTCGGCGCGCCGTTCCTGCTCCTCAGCGCGCGCGACGTCGAGCAACTCGGCCGCTTGAACGAGCGCAACCGCGATCTGCCCAACGTGCTGTTCGTGGTGCACGACGCCATGCGCGCCGACGTGCTCGGTTGCTACGGCAACACGCGCGTCAAGACCCCGGTGTTTGATGCGCTCGCCGCGCGTGGCGTGCTGTTCGAGAACGCTTTCGTGCAGGCGCCGTTCACGGGTTCGAGCTTCGGCAGCTACTTCACGGGCAAGTACCCGCGCCGGCACGGGTTCGTGAAGATGGTTCCGGGCATGCGCATGGAGCCGAGCGTGACGATCGCGTCGCACCTCGACAGCGCTACGCGCACGCCGAGTGGTCCCAAGCTCGAGCGGACGGACTACCACTCGGTCACGTTCATGACCGGCGCGCTGAGCCAGTCGTCGGGACTGATGCGCGGCTTCGACTCGTACTTCGAAGCGATGATGGGGCACGACCTGGTCGACGTCGACAACCCCTGGAGCGTGCTGCGCTCCGAGCTCGTGCTCTACGTGCTGAAGTCGAAGCTCGAGCAACGTTTCTTCGGCGAACCCGTCAAGCGCGCCGCGATCGATTGGTTCGAGCGCAACGGCCGCAAGCGCTTCTTCGCCATGGCCCACTTCTACGCGACGCACACGCCGTACGACCCGCCGGAGGACGTGCGCGCGCTGTACTGCGACCCCGCGTACGACGGCCCAGTGAAGGCGTTCTACGCGCACCACCGCGAGCTGATCGAGAGCGGCAAGGCGACGCCGACCGAGGCCGACAAGCGCCAGATCCAGAACCTGTACTACGCCGGAGTCACGCACGGCGACCGCATGACGGGCGAGTTGCTCGACGCGCTCGAACGCGCCGGCGTGCTCGACAACACGATCGTCGTGATCACCGCGGACCACGGCGAAGAGCTCGACGACCACGGACTGTGGGAGCACAACCACATGTTCAACACCAACCTGCGCGTGCCGCTGATCGTGGTCGCGCCAGGTCGCCTGCCGGCCGGCGTGCGGGTGAAGTCGCTGGTGGACTCGATCGATCTGCTGCCGAGCCTGTGCGAGCTGATCGGCTTGAACGTCCCGCACGAAGAGCGACTCGACGACAAGCAGCGCAACTACGGGCTCGTCGACGGCGCGAGCTTCGTGGGCCTCGCGCACGGCCGCGCGGATCGAATCCGCGAGTTCAGCTTCGCCGAGAACGGGCTCGAGATGTCGGCCCAGGATCTGGAGTGGAAGCTCATCGTGCGGGCGGCCGAACTCGAGAGGGAGTCTCTCGATTCGATCGAACGCCACGAGGTCTATCCGGCGCGGCTGTACCACCTCGCCGCCGATCCCGACGAACATCGCAACGTGCTCGCCGAGCACCGCGACCAAGCGCAGCGCCTGTTCGATGCACTGCGCACCTGGGACCTGGCGATGCCGATCCCGCGGCACTCGATCGCGCAGTCCGAGCGCGACCGCGAGCAAGACGCACGACGCTTGGCCGCGCTCGGTTACGGCGACGGCGTCGGCCAAGATGTGACGCCGTCGCAGAAGAACACCGGTGGCAAGCCCGACCCGGTCCAGCCGAGCGAGCAAGAACGTTAGCCGTGAGCACGCCCCAGCGCCTGTGGCTGATCGCCAACGCGCGACTGCCCTCCGAGCGTGCACAGTCCCTCCAAGTGCTGCACACCGCGTCCGCGTTCGCGCGGGCCGGGCTCGACGCGACGCTGGTGTACGCGCGCCGCCGCAAGGCGCCGAAGCTCCCGCCCGGGCTGACGCTCTACGAGCACTACCAGGTCCCGCCGGGCGCGCGTCCCGCGCTGCGCGAGACACGTTGCATCGACTGGATCGACTCGGTTCCGATCGCGCTGCAGTACATCCCCGCGCGCGTGCAGGAGCTGACCTTCTCGCGCAACGCCGCCGCGGCGCTCGAACGCGAGGGCGAGGACGTGATCGCGTACTCGCGGGAGATCGAGTGCGCGCTGCGCCTCTTGCGCCGCGGCCGCCGCCGCGTGTTCCTCGAACTGCACCGCATCCCAGGCGGCGACCTGCGGCGCAAATGGCTGCGCGAGGCGCTGCCGCTGTGCAGCGGCGTCGTGGCGATCTCCGGCGGCGTGCGCGACGACCTCGTCGAATGCGGCGCGCGTCCCGACCAGGTCACCGTCGAACACGACGGCTTCGACGCCGCGCGCTTCGCGTCGCTTCCGTCGCGCGCCGCCGCCCGCGAGCAGCTCGGCTTGCCGCTCGAGCAGCCGATCGCCGTGTACACCGGCGGGCTGCTCGCCTGGAAGGGCGCCGACTTGATCGTCGAGGCGGCGCGGCTGGTTCCGCAGGTCCAGTTCGTGATCGCCGGCGGCCAAGCCGCCGACGTGGCGAAGCTGCGCGAGCGCGCCGGCACGCTGGAGAACCTGCGCATCGACGGCTTCCAGCCGCCCGAACGTGTGGCGCTGTACCTCGCCGCGGCCGATCTGGGGCTCGCGCCCAATCGTTCGCAACCGGCGATCAGCTCCAAGTACACCTCGCCGCTCAAGGTCTTCGAAGCCATGGCGGCGGGCCTGCCGCTCGTCGCCAGCGACCTGCCCTCGCTGCGCGACATCTTGACCCACGATCGCGACGCCTGGCTGGTGGCGCCCGACGACGCCCGCGCGCTCGCCGAGGGAGTGCGGCGGCTGGTCGCGGATCCGGACCTGCGGCGTCGGCTGGGCAGCACTCTGGCGCGGCGTTCTGCCGATCACACCTGGGACGCACGCGCCGCGCGGCTCGTCGCCTGGATGAGCGCGCGCGGCTGAGCGGCGTTCCTCTGCGCGCCGCAAGCGCTACGATCCGCCGCTTCGGCCCCCTCCATGCGCGTCCTGTACCTCACCGACTCGCTCTCGGACTTGGACGGCGTGGGGCGCTACGCGGTGCGCCTGATCCGCGCGTTGGAGGAGGAGCGCCCGCAACTCGAGGCGCGCATTCTCCTCGCGCGCAAGCACCGGCCCACGTCGCGCGACGTCGATCCGCGCTGGCCGGTGCAGGTCGCGTTGCCGCCCGACTATTTTTTTCACATGTCGGCGCCGAAGTTCTGGGCGAGCCTCGCCGCGGCTTCCTGGCGCGTGTTCGCCGCGGCGCGCGGGTGCGACCTCGTGCACGCGATCAAGGACTATCCGCACAGCCTCGCCGGGTTGATCGGCGCGCGCATGGCGGGCGTCCCGTGCATCGCCACGGGGCACGGAACCTACACCGTGCAGCCGCTCGTCGACCCGCGCCACGCTGAGCGCGCGCGCTGGTGCTACCGGCGCTTCGCGAGCCTGATCGCGGTCAGCCGCTACACGGCGCGGCGCGTGACCGAGATCGTGGGGGACGGTGACGAGATCGCGCGCAAGCTCGCGGTCGTGCCCAACGCCGTGGACGCCGCGCACTTCGCGCAGCGCGTCGAGCTCGGCCGCAAGCCCTGGCACGAACATTCGTTCACGCTCGCGATCGGCGAACTCAAGGAGCGCAAGGGCCACCATCTGTCGCTTGCGGCTTGGCTGCGCTGCGCTGCGACTCGGCCGCAGCTGCACCACTACGTGATCGGCAAGGGCAGCGACGATGCGTACCACCGCTCGCTCGTCGAGCTCGTGCGCGCCAGCGGCTTGCAAGCGCGAGTGCACTTCCTCGGCAACGTCGACGAGCGTGAAAAGCTCGACTTGTTGCAGCGCGCGCAGGCGTTCGTGCACACGCCGGTACGCTCGAGCGACGGCGGCTTCGAGGGCTTCGGACTGGTGTACCTCGAAGCGTCGGCCGCGGGCGTGCCTTGCATCGGCACGCTCGGCTGCGGCGCGGAGGACGCGATCGAGCACGAACGCACGGGACTGCTCGTCGAGCCGCAGCCCGCCGCCGTCGAGCAAGCGCTCGCGCGACTGCTCGACTCGGCCGAGCTGCGCGCGCGACTGGGCGCGGGCGGACGGGTCCACGCCCAAGCCTCGAGCTGGCGCGCCAACGCGCGCGCCGTGCTCGCGTTGTACGACGCTGCGCGCGCAGCCGCGGGGAAGAGCTGATGCGCGCGAAGATCCGCTCCGCGCTCAAGCGCAAGTTCGTCGCCGACACGCTGACGCTCCAGCTCAGCGGCTTCCTGACGCAGGCCAGCGGCTTCGTGTCGTCGGCGTTGCTCGCGTTCGCGCTCGGCGCGCACGGCCAAGGTTTGTACGTCATGGCGGTGACGCTGCAGGCGCTGCTGTTCAACCTCGTCAGCGTCGGCGTGATCCAGGCCACGGTGAGCCAGATCGCCTCGGCCACCGCGCGCGGGCTCGACGCCAAGGTCACCGCGTGGCTCGCGTTCCTGGTCAAGACCTACGTCGTGACCGGCACGCTGATGATCGGCATCGGCTACTTCGCGCTGCCGGAATTGTGCGAGCGCGTGTACGGCGACGATTTGCCGGCCGAAGAAGCCCGCAGCTTGGGCGTGTGGGCTTGGTGGCTGGCGTGGTGGATCCTGATCGACACGCCGCGCGCGGCGACGCACGTCGCGTTCCACGCCACGCGACGCATGAAGTCCTCGGCGCAGCTCGACGCCGCGCACGAGCTCGTGCGCCTGTTCCTCACCGTCGCGGGCGTGGTGATCACGAACTCACCGGCGGGCGCGGTGATCGGCGAGGTCGCCAGCCGTGTCGCGGCCTCGTTCCTCGCGCTGCAGATGTACGCGGCCGCGCGCCGCGACGGAGGGACGCACTTGCCGCGCTGGCGCGAGATCCTCGCCGTCGCGCCGGGCATCCCCTTGCTCAAGGGACTGCGCATGGGCCTGCGCCTGGGGCTGCTCAAGAACGCGACCACGTTCTTCATCAACGTGCTTCCGCGCCTGCTGCTCTCGGGCACCAGCTTCGCCTGGGTCGCGTACTTCAACATCGCGCAGAAGATGATGGGGCTGGCGACGACCGCCATGCAGGGCGTTTCGCGCAACGTGCTCCCGGCGCTGGCGGAAAAGCGCGGCAAAAACGACTTCGAGGGCTTCCGCAAGCTGTACTGGCGGGCCTCGCTGATCGGTGGCGGCGCGATCGCCGTCGCGATCGGACTGGGCTTGTTGATCGCGCGCCCGCTGATCGTGCGCTTCTATCCCGACGACTACGCCGAGCCGGTGTTCCTGTGCTGCTGCATCCTCGCCCTGGGCATGATCCCCACGGGTTTTGGCATCGCGCTCGATCCGTTCTACATCTTGACCAACAAGCTCAAGGCGAACCTCACGCTCGCCTTGATCGGCGCGATCGTCACGATTCCGATCAACGTCTACTGGACGCTGCTGTGGCCCGAGACCGGACCGGTGTGGGGCCAAGCGCTGTACTTGTCGTGGTCGCTCGTGCACTTCATCTACATCGGCCTGTGGCTGCGCGAGAAGCGGCACGCCACCGAATGGGTTCACTAGCGTGGGTTCACTAGGCTGGATTCCGTAGCGGCCATGCGCATCCTGTTCCTCAACGACCTGAGCGATCCGCGCATCGGCTCGTCGATCCGGCTCATGTACCAGCTCGGCCGCCGGCTGCGTGAGCTGGGCCACGAGACGGCGCTGGTCACTGCGGTGCAGGACGCTGCGCTCGCGACGCCGACCGAGATCGAGGGCATGCGCGTGTTCCGCGTGTTTTCGAGCTACAACCCGCGCTTTCGGGCGTGGGTGAGCCTCGACAACCGGCGCGTGCGCGCCGGCGTGCGCGCGGCGCTCGCGGAGTTCCGCCCCGACGTCGTCCACAGCCACCTGATCCACACGCACCTCTCGTACGCCTCGCTGCGCGCCGCGCGCGAGGCCGGCGCGGCGGTGGTCTTCACCGCGCACGACGTGATGACGTTCTGCTACCAGAAGCTCACCTGCTTCCACGGCGGACCCGAGCACGGCGGCGAACTGCGCGACTATCGCGCGTACTGGCAGAAGTGCGTTCCCTGTCAGCGGCTGCGCTACCGCCCGGGGCGCAACGCGGCGATCCGAGAGTTGCTCGCGCGCGAGGTGCAGCGTTTCACGGCCGTCAGCCACGAGCTCGCGAAAGCGCTCGAGGCGAACGACCTGCGCGTGGATCGCGTCGTGCACAACGCGATCGAGCTGGGCCGCGCTCTGCCCAACGCCGAAGCGGTGCAGAGTTTCCGCGCCAAGCACAAGCTGACCAAGGCGCGCATCGTGACCATCGCGGGCCGGCTCCACGAACAAAAGGGCGTGCTGCAGTTGTTCCGCGCGCTCGAGCTGCTCGCGCGCCGTTTCCCCGAGGTGCGCCTGATGGTGATGGGGCACCGCAAGGTCTTCGACGAGGAGTTCGCCGACGCCGCGGCGCGCCTGGGAGTCGCGGCCCTGGTCGCGCCCGTCGGCTGGCTCGACGGCGAGGAACTCGCCTGCGCTTACGCCGCGACCGACGTGTTCGTCACGCCCTCGATCTGCTTCGACACCTTCGGGCTGGTCAACCTCGAGGCCATGGAGCACGGCCGGCCGGTGGTTGCGACGAGCTTCGGCGGCTCGCCGGAGGTCGTCGAGGACGGAGTGAGCGGATGGGTGGTGAACCCCTTCGACACTCCGGCGCTGGCCGAGCGTATTGGGCGTTTGCTGGCCGACGGCGAGCTCAGCCGCCGCATGGGGGCCGCTGGGCGGGCGCGCCTGCTCGAGCGCTTCGGCATCGAGCGCGCCGCGGACGAGTACCTCGAGGAGTACCAGGCGGCCCTGGCGGCCACGGCGGGGCCGCGGGTGGCGGCCCAGAATGCTACTTCCTGATCGCCCCCAAGGCCGGGGTCCCGCCGCGCCGAAACAGGACCTGGTGCGCGGGTGGGGGAGCGTCGATCAAGCCTCGATCAACCCGCGTTCCCGCGCTTGTCCGAATCTGACGTGCGCGGTAGGTTTTGTCGGTCGGCCGAATTGACGCCGGCCGGAATCGCCGGCCTGCCGCTCCCGGGCCGAACGCGCCCTCCTCTGCCAGCCACACCGCGATGCGCAAGACACTCCTGACCTACGTCAAGCCTCACGTCCAGGAAGACCCCCTGGCGATGATCCTGGGCATCACCTACCTCGGCGCGTGCCTGGAGAAGGAGAAGATCCCGGTCGAGCTGGTCGACGAGCGCGTGGTCAACGACCAGTACATGCGCGAGGTGATCGAGCGCAACGACGTGATCGGTTTCGGCGCGCTGACGCCGAACATCCGCCGCGCGATCGCCTGGGCCAAGTACGCCAAGGAGAAGGGCAAGATCACGGTGATGGGCGGGCCGCACGCGTCCGTCGACCAGGGGATCTTCCTCTCCAGCGGGCACTTCGACTACGTGCTCAAGGGCGAGGCCGAGGAGACGTTGCCGCAGTTCCTCAAGGCCCTCGAGGGCAACGATGACAAGGCGCTGTCGGAGGTCGCGGGACTGGCCGGCGTGCGCGATGGCCAGGTGTGGGTCGACAACTCCGCGCCGCCGCTGATCAAGAAGCTCGACGAGCTGCCGCTGCCGGCGCGCCACCTGCTTCCGATGGAGAGCTACTTCAAGCTCAACCCCGAGAAGCTGACCTACATCTTCACCACGCGCGGCTGCCCGTTTAAGTGCATCTTCTGCCAGAAGGAGCTGACGGGCCGCGGGTTCCGAGTGCGCTCGACGCAGATGATCGTCGACGAACTCGAGCACATCGTCAAAACCTACAACCCCGGCGTGATCCTGTTCGTCGACGAGATCCTCACGCTGCGTCGCAAGCGCATCCACGAGATGTGCGACGAGATCCTGCGCCGCGGCCTGAAGTTCGAGTGGATCGCGAACACGCGCGCGGACTGCGTCGACTATCCGCTGCTCAAGCACATGCACCGCGCGGGTTGCCGGCGCATCTACTACGGTTGGGAGTCGGGCTCGCAGAAGATGCTCGACGTGCTCAAGAAGGACCTCACGCCCGAAGCGATCGTCGAAGCCGCGCGCATGACGCGCCGCGCGGGCATCTGGGCCAAGGTCTACCTGATCGTCGGCAGCCCGGGCGAGACGCCCGAGGACATCGTCGAGACCGAGAAGGTGCTGCGCATGGCCGGCCCCGACCTCGTGCGCGTCAGCGTGTTCAACCCGCTGATCGGCACCGAGTCCTGGGACAACTACCAAGCCAACATCGACGTCACCGACCTGCGCGAGAACTACGTCTCGTCGAACCGCTCGGCCTACGTGCACGAGCACTTCAACCAGGTCGAGCTCGAAGAGCTGCGCAAGAACATGGTCCGCTCCTACGAGCGCTGGTACTACGGCTACTCGCAGCGCGCCAAGCGCTTCATGGAGCGCACGATGTACTACCTCGAGAATCCGCAGTTTGGCCGCAAGCGTCTGGGCCGTGCGATGGGCATCGTCCCGCCGCCGCGCAGCGAAAGCGTCGCGAGCCGCGTGATGGACGAGGCGCGCGAAGCAGCTTCGGCCAAGAAGTAAGTCGAGCAGCGACTCCACGAGCAGGCGCCGCGAGGCGCCTGCTGCGTTTCTGGATTGGCGCGGGCGAGCCTTGAACCTGATGGCGTCGCGGTAGCATCGCGCGGGACATGGCTCCGCGCCCGCCTCGGCTCGCAGTGATCGCTGGTCCCAACGGTGCTGGGAAGTCCACTGCCGCGCCGGCGCTGATGCGCGATTTGCTGCGCATCGAGCAGTTCGTGAACGCCGACGCGATCGCTCAGGGCATGTCGGGCTTCGATCCCGACGCTGCTGCGATCGCGGCGGGGCGCGCGATGCTGGCGCGCTTGCACGAGCTGGCGGCGGCGCGCCGCGACTTCGCCTTCGAGACCACACTCGCGAGCCGCTCCTTCGCGCCTTGGATCGCCGAGCTGCGCGAGTCGGGCTATCAGTTCGCGCTGGTGTTCCTGTGGCTGCCGAGTCCCGAGATCGCGATCGCGCGCGTGGCGCAGCGCGTCGCCAGCGGTGGTCACCATGTTCAATCGAGCACGATCCGGCGTCGGTTCGACCGGGGACTGGCGAACTTCTTCCGCCTCTACCGGCCGCTGGCCGATAGTTGGCGCGTGTACGATGGATCACAAGCCGCCAAGCTCCGGCCGATCGCCGACGGCGGCTTGGGCCTCGCCACTCGCGTCCTCGATGAAGAAACCTGGAACTCGCTCGAAAGGCGCTACGGCGCGTAGCCGCCCTCGCGCCGGCGCCATGCCGTTCGCGGAAACCGAATCGGTCACGCGCGCGCTCAACCAAGCCGTGCGCGAAGCCGTGCTGCGGCACAAGGCGCTCGGGCAGTCGATCTACGAATGGCGCGACGGGCGCGTGGTCGAGATCCCGGCCAGCAAGATTCGCGTGCCGCGCGCGCCAGCTACTCGCATCCCGCGCCGAACCAAGTAGACGACGGCGAACCGACATCCTGAGCGAGCGGCGACGTTCGTCCGCGGCGAGCGCACGCCGCCGCGCTCTGGCGACTTGTTCGCCCTTCGAGTGCTCCCCATGATCGTTGCGTGACCGACGCCGCACCGCAGCCCGCCGACACTTCGCGCACGGGGACGCTCGTCGCGTGCGGGCCCGAGCAGCGCGCTGAGCAGGCGCGACTTTATGCGGCCTGCTTCAAGAAGCCGCTCGCCGAGCGTGGGCTCGAGTGGCGCTACGACGAGGTTCCGCACGGACCGTCGGTCAGCTTCGTCACACGCGAGACGGGCGGCGCGACGGTGTCTGGCTACGCCTGCAATCCGCGCCTTGTGATCTCGCGCGGCGACGAGTCGACCGAGGCGATCGTCGGCGAGACCGGCGACGTCATGACGCATCCCGATTGGCGCAAGCGCGGCTACTTCTCCGCACTCGACCGCGCGGCGATGGCGGCGGCGAAGGAGCGCGGCTGGGCGTTCGCGTTCGGACTTCCCAACCGCAAGTCGGCGCACATCTTCCTGGAGCTTGGCTGGCGCAGGATCGGAACCGTGCGCCCGTGGACCTTCGTGCTGCGCGCCGACGCAGCAGCGCGAGCGTGGAGGCGGCGCGAAGGGCTGCTGCCCGCGCTCGGCGTAGGCTTGCTCGCTAGGCGAGGCCGCTCGCGCCGCGCAGAACTCGCGCGTGCGCTCGTCGCCCTGCGCGTCGACGCACTGGACGAGTTTCCGCGCGACGTCGAAACGCTCGCTCGCTCGGTCGAAGCACGCTTCGACTTCATGCTGCGTCGCTCGAAGTCGTACTTGGATTGGCGCTTCTGCCGCGCCCCGTCGCGGTTGCACCGAGCCTTCGCCCTGCGCAGCGCGGCTGGCGAGTTGCGTGGCTACGTAGTCGTCCAACTCCCTCGGCCCGGACAGCCGGTTGGTTATCTGGTGGACGTGCTCGGCGCGGACGACGTCCTGGCGGGCGCCGCGCTCGAAGTCGGACTCGCGCAGCTCGAGCGCGCGGGCGCGAGCGTCGTCGAAGCGACGGCCATCGACGGCTCCTGGTGGCGCGCGTTGCTCGAACGCGCTGGATTCGGCCCGCCCCGCGACGACAACCACCTGATCGTGATCCAGCAGCCTTTGCAGCCCGAGCATCCGCTGACACGTGCGGCCGCCGACGCAGCGCGATGGTACTTCACCGACGGCGACCGCGACGACGAGACGGTGGGGTAGATTCGGGGTTCACGATGGCGTTCAAGCACAAGCTCAAAGGCGCTCTGCGCGAGGGGTACGCACGGCTGTTGTTCCACACCGGCCTGTGCGCGCTCGTCGACAAGGTGATGCCGCCGCGCCTGACGATTCTGGCCGGCCACTGCGTGCGGCCCACAGGCGGCGAGTGGCCCGCCGGCGAGCACTTGCCGTCCGACATGAGCATTTCCGAGCGCAAACTCGACGAGTTCCTGCGCTGGTTCGGTCCGCGCTTCGAACTCGTCAGCGTCGGCGCGGGCGTCGAGCGGCTCGACCGCGGGCTCTCGGGCAAGAGCCTCGTCGCGCTCTCGATGGACGACGGCTACCGCGACAACGCACGGGTGCTCACGCCGCTGCTCGCGCGCCACAAGGCCAGCGGAACGGTGTACCTCGAGTCGCGTCCGCTCGACGAGCGCAAGGTGAACTGGGCGCACAAGTACTTCTGGATCCTCGCGCGTTCGACGCCCGAGGACTTCGTGCAGCGTTTCGGCGAGCTGACCAGCGACAAGGACGCGTTCCACGCGCTCAACCAGCACGTGTGCGAGGGCCGCGTTGATCTGCGCTACCACCTGAAGCTCGTGCTCAAGTACGACGCACAACCCGCGGAGCGCGACCGCGTGCTCGACCAAGTGTTCGCCGAACTGGGCGGCGACGAGCGCGCCCTGTGCGACGCGCTGTACATGGACTGGGACGAGGCGCGCGCCATGCAGCGCGCTGGGATCGAACTGGGCGGCCACACGGTGAACCACCCGATCCTCGCCAAGCTCGCGCCGGCGGAGCAGTCACGCGAGATCGAAGACGGCGCGCGCTCCATCGAACGCGAGCTCGGGCAGCGCGCGCGCTCGTTCGCGTACCCGTGGGGGCGGCGCTGGGACTTCAACGAGCACAGCTCGCGCGCCGCGCGCGACAGCGGCTTTGGTTGCGCCGTGACGATGCACGCGGGCGTCAACACACCCAAGTCCGAGCGCTACACGCTCAAGCGGCTGGCGATCGACGACGGAGCGCAGCTCCATCTGCTCGCAGCGGAAGCCTGCGGCGGTTTCGAGTTGTTGCGCCGCGTCGGCGTCAACTTGTCGGAGTGACGTTCGTGCCCGGGCCGCGCGCCGCGGCCTCAGAACGCGTGGTGCATGCAGTAGAACGGCGAACTGTCCTCGACGCCCAGGAACGCGAGCGCGAGGACGATCACGCCGGCGACGATGACCGGTGCAGCGAACCAGACCCAGTTCTCCCTGATGAACTCCTTCATGGGGTGAGTTCCTTCAAGGCCTAATTCCTTCAAGGCGCTCGCCGCGCGGCTGCGCGATCAGAAGATCGGGTAGCTGAACGGCGAACCGTCGCCGCCGCCCAAGAACACGAGTGCGAGAACCAGCAGGGCGGCGACGACGAACGGCGCGGCGAACCAGACCCAGTTCTCCTTGATGAATTCCTTCATGGGGTGAATTCCTTCATGGCGATCGGTGCGGGGCCGCGGCTCAGAACAAGGTGTAGATGAAGGGGGCGATCAGCGGCGAACTGGCCGCGACCACGAGCAGGCTCCCGATGCTCAAAAGTACCACGAGCAGCGGCATCAGGTACCAGTGGCCGCGCTGGATGAAGCTGGCGAGCAGTTCGGCGATGGTGGCGAGGCGTCGGCCGAGCTTGTAGGCCACGAAACCCAGCACCACGACCAGGAACGCGCCCAGCGCCCAACCCGACCACTCGGCCGGCATGAGCGCCATCAATTCGCGGCCGCCGAGGAAGATCGCGAACACCAGCGCGAGCATCCCGGCGACCTTGAACGGGGCGAGTCCGCGCGGCTCGTCGGGGTAGGTGCCGATGAAGATCGTGCTGAGCACGAGCCACAGCCCCGCGAACAAAGCGCCGACGAAGGTCCAGTTCGTGCCCTCGCGCTCCGCGCCGAACCACGCCGGCGCAGCGGAGGCGCTGCTAGGCGCCGGGCCGCCGGCGGCGAGTTCCGGCCGCGCGCTGAGCGAGCCGTGGAGGAAGTTCGCCAGGGCCAGATTGCCGTTGTCGTTGAGGTGCCACTCGCGCGCCCCTTCGAAGTACAGCTTGCGCTCCGCTCCGTCGCGCCGCAGCGCCTCGCGCGGATCGAGCGTTTCGATTCCTTGGCGCTTCGCCGCGCTCAAGAAGAGCTCCACCGGTCGATCGGGCGACCAGGCCGTGTCGGGCAGATCCTTGAGGCCGGCCGACCAGGTCCGGAAGAACTCGCGCTCGTCGGCGTGGATCGCGCTCTTGCTCGGAATGGGGACGAGCACTAGCGGTACGCGCAGCGCGCTGCAGTAGCGCGCTAGAGCGACGAGCGCGCTTTCCATCCGCGCTTCGGCGGTGGCTTCGAAGGCCGGCGGCGTGTGGAGCAGCGGTGCGAATTCACCGGGCAGCCGACGTCCCTCGACTTCGAATTCCCCCGGCAACTCCGCCGGCTTGATCGCGTTGAGCACAAAGCCGAGGAACTTGCCGAGCGCCAGGCGCTGCAGCGGCGGCGTCGGGCCCGGGTCGGCGAGCTGGCGTCGTTCGACTTCGCCGTTGCCGCCGAAGCGCGGCTTGTCGTAGCGCTGGTAACGCTCCTCGCCGCACCAGTAGATGTCGTTCTCGTACGCGAACAGCACCACGAGGTCCGGCGCATACTCGCGGCCGCGTTCGACGAACCACACCACGGACTGGTCGATCGACCAACCTTCGACGCCGGCGTTGACGACGTCGATCGCGCGGCCCTCGGAGCGCCAGCGTTGTTCGAGCTGCTCGACGAAGGTGCGTTGCTGCTCGACGGTGTAGCCGAGCACGAAGGAGTCGCCCAGCGCGAGCACGCGCGCCGTGCCGGGCTTGCGCTGCGGACCGACGGACTCGTCCTCGCGCAGCCCGTGGCTGTTGATCGCGAACTCGATGCGGCGGCCGGCGACGTCGCGTTCGACCTTCTGGCCGGGCCGTTTGGACCAGCCGGTGCTGGGATCGAACTGGTTGAGCGTCGGCTGCGGACGGAAGGCCGGCAGCAAGCGCAGGCCGCCTTCGAAGACGGCGAAGGCGAGGAACACGCTGATGAGCAGCGCGAGCAGGACGTTGAGCGCGCGCATGGTCAGCTCACCATCTCCGTCACGCTGTCGCCCTCATGGCGCAGCACGAAGCGCGTGTCCGCGATCTTCTTCTTGGCTTCCTTGCGCACGACGAAGTTGTTGAGGAACAGGTAGTCCATGCCGGACAGGCTGAACGTGTTGAAGGCGTGGCTGGGATCTTCGACGATCGGCTCGCCCTTCAAGTTGAAGCTGGTGTTCATGATCACCGGCACGCCGGTGAGCTCGCCGAAGCGTTTGATGATCGCGTGGTAGGCGGGGGAGACGTCCGCGAAAACGGTTTGCAGGCGACCCGAACCGTCCTCGTGAGTGATGCCGGGAAGCACGCTGCGCTTCTCCGGTCGCACCGGCGCGACGTACAGCATGAAGCGCGCGGGGTAGTGCCGCGCGGCCTGCGGAATGTCGAAGAACTCGCTCGCGGCTTCGACGGTTACGCTCGGCGCGAAGGGGCGGAAAGCCTCGCGGAACTTGATCGTCGCGTTGAGCTTGTCTTTCATTTCCGCCTTGCGCGGATCGGCGATGATCGAACGTGCGCCGAGCGCGCGCGGGCCCCACTCGAAGCGGCCGCGGAACCAGCCGCACACGCCGCCGTCGACCAGCGTGCGTGCGACGAAGTCGTAGAACTTCGCGTCGTCGGCGATGTGCTCGAAGGGGATGTCGTACTTGCGCAGGAAGGCCTCGACCTCCTGGTCGGTGTAGCTCGAGCCCAAGTAGGGGCTCGTGAGCACCGGACCGCGCGGCTGCTTGAGCAGATGGTTGTAGGCCCAGTACGCGGCGCCCACCGCGCCGCCGTCGTCGCCGGGCGCGGGGTGCACGTAGATGTCGTCGAAGGGGCCTTCGCGCAGCAGCTTGTAGTTGGCGACCGAGTTGAGCGCGACGCCGCCCGCGAGGCACAGATTCTTGAGCCCCGTGATCTTGTGCAGGTGCGTGATCATCTTCATCAGCACCTGCTCGGTGACGACCTGGATTGAGGCCGCCATGTCGCAGTAGTACGGATCGAGCGACTTGTCGCCTTCCTTGGGATCGCGCGGCGGCTTGCCGAAGTGGCGCCCGAACTCCTCGGCGAGCGTGTTGTCGCGCGAGTAGTGGTAGGCGAAGAACTTCATGTCGTGCCACAGCGAGCCGTCCTCGGCGACGTGGATCAGCTTGTAGATCTCGTCGACGAAACGCGGCTTGCCGTAGGGGTGCATCCCCATCAGCTTGTACTCGCCCTCGTTGATCTCGAACCCGCAGTAGGCGGTGAAGGCCGAGTACAAGAGGCCGAGCGAGTGGGGGAAGCGCAGCTCCTTGAGGATCTCGATCTGGTTGCCGCGTCCGACGCCGAGCGTCGCGGTGCTCCACTCGCCCGCGCCGTCGACGGTGAGGATCGCGCTCTCCTGGAAGTGCGAGGTGAAGTAGCTCGACGCCGCGTGCGACATGTGGTGGTCGGCGAACAAGAGCTTGGAGCTCGGCACGTCGAGCTCGCGCTGCATCATCGACTTGATCCACAGCTTGTCGCTGACCCAGCGCTGCATCGACTCGCGGAACACCGCCGCCGAGTGCGGGAAGGTGCTCATCGCCGTGAGCAGCATGCGCTCGAACTTCACGAACGGCTTCTCGTAGAAGACGATGAAGTCGACGTCGTTGAGCGTGAGCCCCGCGGTCTTCAGGCAGAACTCGATCGCCAGCCCCGGGAAGCCCGAGTCGTGCTTGCGGCGGCTGAAGCGCTCCTCCTCTGCGGCGGCGACGAGCACGCCGTTCACGACCAGCGCCGCCGAGGAGTCGTGGTAGTAGAACGACAGTCCCAGGACGTTCATCAGCCCTGTCTCCGCGCGGCGCCGAGCGTCTCGTTGGCGCGCCGCCATTCGACCCAGTTCGAGCTGCGGCGCTTGATGTGCAGCGGGTCGGCGAACAGGCGGTAAAGCAAGGCGAAGGGCCCGAGGAGGCCGAAGTACAGCACGGTCAGCAGCACGCGGGAGAGCATGCTGCCGAAACGCTCGGAGAAGTGCAGGAAGGCTTGCATGGGGCGGTCGGGCCGGGACGGAGGCGCGGGCGCGCGCTCCCGGGGGGGGCTCGCAGCGGCGTCGGAAACCTTCCGTGCACGCTGCGGGCAAGACCGCAGTGTATCGGCCGCCGGCGCACTCCAAGCGTCGGCGTCGCGACGGAAAAAGTTTCCTTGGAGGGCCCGTGAGGGGGGGCGGCCGCTCAGCGCAGCACGAGCACTCCGCGCAGCACCTCGGTGCGCAGGTCGATGCGCTGGTCGCCGTTTTCGTCGCGAAGCACGTCGATCTCCATCTCCGCGCGCGGCGGCAGCGCGCTGAGCAGGTCGGCGAATTCCATCTGCGTCCGCGGACGGATCGAGGCGCGCTGCCCACTGATGCGCATGGCGTCGATCACGTCTCCCCCGCGGAGGCCGAGCACCTGCGCCGGACCTTCCTTCGCGACGTCGCTGATGCGCAGGTACACGTCCCAGCCCGAGTTGACTTGGCTCACGCCCATGCCAAGTCGCGCGAAGATCGTTCCGCGAGCGCGGTCCCAGCCGGCGACGACGTACTCGCGGTCGCCCTTGGGGCCGGCCAACGTGAAGGTCGCGGTCTGGTTCGGCGCCAGAGGCAGACGGTGCAGGCGGTAGTCCTCGCCGTCCTTGATGCGCGTGCCGTTGATCGCGAGCAACCGGTAGCCCAGTTCCATGCCCGCAAGCGCCGCCGGACTGTCGGCCACGAGTTCGTTGACGCACAACGTCGACTTGTCGTCGACCTCGAAGCCGAACCAGGCGCGCGAGGCCGAGGGCGACAGCAGGTCGCGCAGCACCACCTCGACGCGGTCGACAGGGATGGCGAAGCCCATGTTCTCCGCGCCTTCGCGGATCGCGGTGTTGATCCCGATCATCTGGCCTTCGATGTTCAGCAGCGGGCCGCCCGAGTTGCCCGGATTGATCGCCGCGTCGGTTTGGATCAAGCCCTTGAACTTGAGCGGCGGCTGCGCGAGCGGCACGTCGAGGTCGCGGTTGAGGCCGGAGATGATTCCGGCGCTGACGGTCTTGGTCTGTCCCAGTGGGTTGCCGATGGCGACCACGGTTTCGCCCAGCATGAGGTCGCTCGAAGTGCCGCGCAGGATGACGGCGAGCTCGTGTTCGGGCTCGATCTTCAGCAGCACCAAGTCGTCCAGAGGCGCGCTCGAAATCAGACTGGCCGGATAACGCCTCGGCGCCGCGCCCTCTTCGAACAGCGTGACGAACAGTTTGCGCGCCTGATCGGTCACGTGGTGGTTCGTCACGATGTAACCCGACTTGTCGACCACCACGCCCGAGCCGCCGACGGTTTCCCACCGCGAACTACGTCCGAACACGTCGAAAACCGCCTTGGGTCGCTCGGCTTCGATGTAGACCACGGCCGGGGCAGCCTTGCGCGCGACGAGCACGATCGGCGTGACGCGCGGATTGTCGAAGCGCGGCGTGTCTTGGGGCAGCGCGGTCAGTGCTAGCAGCAAGCTGAGCATCGAGAGGACCAGTGGGGGGCGGAGTTGGCTAGGTGCGTCGGCGGTGCGATCCATCGACACAGGGAGCTACAAAGCTACGTCGTGCGCCCGCACTGCGTGAGCGCCGATGCGCCCCGAGTTGGCGCAGTGAGATGTGTCCCCGACGCGGCAGGGTCAGCCCTCCGGCGCGGCCCGCACTCGCCCTGGGCAGGAGGGCGACAGGGAGCGCGGCGACGGCGCCGAAGGGACGTTGCGCGAGGCGACTCCAGCTCCTCGAACTGCTGCGCGGCGTCGGCCGGTTGGCGCTGTGCGCGACGATCGGAGCGTGACGTTTGCAGCGAACCGGGCCGGAATTTCGGCCGCGGAGGGGCGCATCCCACGCGCTGCGGAGCCGAGCTGGTGGGCCAAACAGGACTCGAACCTGTGACCTCTACCATGTCAAGGTAGCGCTCTAGCCAACTGAGCTATTGGCCCAGCTCCGCTCCCGCGACGGCCAGCCTCCGAAGAGGTCCGATCCGTCAAGGGGGCGCAGAGCTTAGGAGCGGTTGCGCGCGGCGCCAAGCGCTTTCTTGCCGACCTGCGCCCAGTGGCGCGCGGTCGCACGGTCTCGGCCCAGCGGTCGCGCTGCTACACTCCGCCGCTTCATTTCGCCCCCCTCTATCGACGGAGAGCGCCCCCGCAGCGAGACACTCGCGCGACGCGCGGCCGCCGAGCACCCCGTCCCCAAGTCATTCGCCTCGAGGAAGGCCTGTCATGCGCGTTGGCGTTATTCGCGAGATCAAAGCCCAGGAAAACCGTGTTGCCCTGACTCCGGCCGGCGCCGAGCGCCTCGTTGCGGCCGGCAACGAAGTGTGGGTCGAGACCCAGGCCGGCGTCGGCAGCCTGCTTGCGGACGAAGCCTACGTACGGGCCGGTGCGCGCATCGCGCCGAGCGCCGCCGACGTCTGGAAGAACTGCGAGATGATCCTGAAGGTCAAGGAGCCGCTCGCCTCGGAGTGGCCCCACATCCGCGCCGGCCAGACTCTGTTCACGTACTTCCACCTCGCCGCCGACCGCGCGCTCACCGAGGCGATGGTGAAGACCAAGGCGCACTGCTTCGCCTACGAGACGTTGGAAGTGGGCCGCACCCTCCCGCTGCTCACTCCCATGAGCGAGGTGGCCGGCCGCATGGCGATCCAAGCCGGCGCCCAGTGGCTCGAGCGCTCGCGCGGCGGCTCGGGCATCCTGCTCGGCGGCGTCCCCGGCGTGGACCGTGCGCACGTGCTCGTGCTCGGCGGCGGCGTGGTCGGCACGCAAGCGGCTCGCATGGCCTGCGGCCTCGGCGCCGACGTCACGATCATGGACGTCAACCTCGACCGGCTGCGCTACCTGGATGAGGTGATGCCCAAGAACTGCCGGCTGCTCTATTCGACGCCCTTCGCGCTGCGCGAGTTGCTCCCTTGGGCCGACCTCGTGATCGGCGCGGTGCTGATCCCCGGCGCCGCGGCGCCCAGGCTGATCCGCCGCGAGGACCTCAAGCTGATGAAGAGCGGCAGCGTGATCGTCGACGTCGCCGTCGACCAGGGCGGCTGCATCGAAACCTGCAAGCCGACCACGCACGCCGAGCCGACCTTCGTGATCGACGGCGTGATCCACTACTGCGTCGCCAACATGCCGGGCGCAGTGCCGCGCACGAGCACGTTCGCGCTCAACAACGCGACCTTGCCGTATTCGCTCGAACTGGCGCGCCTGGGCGCCGCGCGCGCGATCAAGGAGAACGCTCCGCTGCGCACCGCGGCGAACGTGATCGCTGGCGAGATCACGTACTCGGCCGTGGCCGAGACGTTTGGCCTCAAGTACACGCCGGCGCTCGACGTCGCTGCGCGTCTGAGCTGAGCGGCGACAGGGCTGAGCGAGGGGCACGCGGCCGATGGAGTGGTGGCAGGCGCTGATCCTGGGGCTCGTCGAGGGCCTCACCGAGTACCTGCCCGTCAGCTCCACCGGACATCTGATCCTGGCCGAGCGCGCGCTCGGCCTGGACGCGAGCGCTTCGGCGCACGCCTTCGCGATTTGCATCCAGGCCGGCGCCGTCGTCGCGGTGCTCGGCCTGTACGCAGAGCGCGTGCGGGCCATGCTGCGCGGTCTGGTCGGCGCGGACGGACGCGGTCTGCGGCTTGCACTGTGCGTGCTCACCGCCTTTGCGCCCGCCGCTGTCGTCGGCGTGCTGTTCGACGAGAAAATCGAGCAGCACCTGTTCGGGTTGTGGCCCGTCGTGGCGGCTTGGTTCGTCGGCGGCGCCGCGATTTTGGTGGTGGCGCGCCTGCGGCCGGCGCGTGAGCGCGGTGCCGGCGCCGAGCTCGACCAGCTGAACTGGCGCCTCGCCCTGGTGATCGGGTTGTGCCAGTGCCTGGCGCTCTGGCCCGGCACGAGCCGCAGCTTGGCGACGATCGTGGGCGGCGTGCTGGTCGGGCTGCGCCTGGGCGCGGCCGTCGAGTTCAGCTTCCTCTTGGGGCTGCTCACGCTGAGCGCCGCGACCGGCTACAAGGGCTTGAGCCACGGCGCCGAGTTGGTGAGCGACTACGGTTGGGGCGCGCTGGGAATCGGTTTCGCCACGGCCTTCGTGTCCGCCTGGGCGAGCGTGCGCTGGATGGTCGGTTATCTCGAACGCCGCGGCCTGGAATTGTTCGGCTACTGGCGCGTCGGATTGGCAGCGATCGTGGCTGCGCTGCTCGCGCTCGACGTGCTGCAACCCTGAAGGCCCAACTCACATCCAGCCATGGCGCGCCGAGCGTTGATCACCGGAGTCACCGGGCAGGACGGCAGCTACCTCGCCGAGCTCTTGCTCGAACAGGGCTACGAGGTGTTCGGCCTCGTGCGGCGTTCGTCGAGCTCGACCCTCGAGCGCATCGACCACTTGAGCGGGCAGCTGCAGCTTGTGCGCGGCGATCTGCTCGATTCCTCGAGCCTGCTGCGCGCGGTTGAGACCGCTCGCCCCGACGAGGTGTACAACCTCGCCGCTCAGTCCTTCGTCCCGACGTCCTACCAGGAGCCGGTGCTCACGGCAGAGTTCACGGCGCTGGGCGTCACGCGCTTGCTCGAGGCGCTGCGCCAGGCGGCGCCTCACGCGCGCTTCTACCAAGCGTCGAGCTCCGAGCTCTTCGGGCAGACGCGCACCACGCCGCAGCGCGAAGACACTCCGTTCTGTCCGCGCAGTCCGTACGGCGTCGCCAAGCTCTACGGCCACTGGATCACGGTCAATTACCGCGAGTCGTACGGCCTGTACGCGTGCTGCGGCATCCTCTTCAACCACGAGTCGCCGCGTCGCGGCGCCGAGTTCGTCACGCGCAAGGTCTCGCTGGCGGCCGCGCGCATCAAGCTCGGGCTCGAGCGCGAGTTGCGCCTGGGGAACCTCGACGCGCAGCGCGACTGGGGCTTCGCCGGCGACTATGTGCGTGCGATGTGGCTGATGTTGCAGCGCGACACGCCGAGCGATTACGTGATCGCCACCGGCGTCCAGCACTCCGTTCGCGAGCTAGTGCAGATCGCGTTCGACGAAGTCGGGCTCGACTGGGAGCAGCACGTGCGCACCGATCCGCAGTTCTTGCGTCCGGCGGAGATCGACCGGCTGGTGGGGGATGCGAGCAAGGCGCGCAGCGAGCTGGGCTGGGCGCCGCAGGTCGACTTCGAGGGGCTGGTGCGGATGATGGTGCGCGCCGACCTCGCGCGGCTCGCGCGCTGAAACGCCGAGACATGCCGCGCGAAGCGCACGCGGCGCAGCAGGGCGCTTGGGCGCTCGCAGCCGCGGGCGCCTGAAGCAGGCTAGCGGTGCCTCTCGATCCACTTGGTGAGCGCGTCGCCCGGGCAGCTGGTCGTGTTCAGCTCGCGGTGCGCGTACAGCCGGTTCGCGCGGATCTTGTAGCGCTGGCGCAGGTCGTCGATCAGCAGCTCGAGCGACTTGAGCGCCGCTGCGGTGGGCGCGCGACGCTCGAGGTCGCCGAGCAGGCACACGCCGATGTTCTGCGCGTTGTTCGCGCCGCCTGCGTGCGCGCCCTGCCAACGCAATTCGCGGCCTTCGAAGATGCGGCCGGCCGCGTCGATCAGGTAGTGGTACCCGACGTCGCCCCAGCCGTTGGATTCCATGTGGTAGCGCTGGATCGCGCGCAGGGCCGTCGCCGACTCGTCTTGCGAACCTCCGGTCGGATCGGTCGACGTCTCGGCGGAGTGGTGGACCGTGATCTTGCTCCACTGCCCCTTGAGCGGCGTGAGGTTGGCGACGCTCGCGTTGCGCGCGCCCCACTGCTTGCGCGTCAGGATCGCGAGCTTCTGCCCGACCGGCGCGACGAGCAACGCCTGCGAAGCGCGCAGTCCGATTTCGGCGCGCCGCTTCTGCCCGGCGGAGGCGCGCGGGTCGTCCTTCACCGCGGCGAAGCCCTCGCGGGCGTTCTCGATGCGCAGGCGCAGCGTGTCGGCGGGCGTCGTGGCGCGGTCGCGCTGCGAGAACTGCAGGCGGCCTTCGTTGAGCACCAGGCGGCCCTCGATGACCAGCGAGGGCTCGTGGCGCGCGGCGTCGTGCTCGAGCCACTTCTCGAGGGTCTCGAGCTTGGACCAGGACAGCGGCTGGTCGACCCAGGTCGGAGCGCGCGTCTCGACGACCGGCGGCTCGACCACGTCCACCTTCTTGGGCGGCTGGCGACACCCGCCGATCAGGGCGCCGAAGACCAGGGCCAGGCACGCGAGTGACGTGGCGGCGCGAACAGAGACGTGACGCGGCGCTCCGACGCGGGCGCACCGCGCCGTCCGTTCCCAAGAACGCGCCAGCAAACGCTTCATGGTGGCTGGAGATACAGTAGCCGCGGTCGAAGAGCAATCGCGTGGGGCGCAATCGCAGGCGTTCGCACGCTTGTCTTGCCCGCCCGCTTCGAACTTGGATCTGCCCTGCGCGCGCGCCTTTGCGGCGTTCGCCGCCACCCTCGACACCTTGCTCCATGACCGGCGATCGGATGCTGCCCTGCGCGCGTGTTCTGGTTCTGTCGACGCTGCTCGTGGGCGGCCTCGCGACTGTTGGGAAGGCCGCCGTGGCGACGGCGCGCCAAGCCGCCGCCGTCGACCAGGAAGCCCTCGACGAGCGTGAGCTCGAACTCGCACGCGCCGACGCCGATCGCCTGCGGCGGCGCGGCGATCCACGCGCCGAGAGCGCGTTGCGCCGCTTGCTCTCCGACGCGGAGGACGACTACCGCACCCGCACGCTGTACGCGCGTTGGTTGGCGGACCAGTCGCGTTGGGACGACGCGCTGCGCCAGGGGCGGGCGGCGCTCGACGCCGCGCCCGGTGAGGACAAGGAGGCGCGCGCTGCGATCGGCCGCACGTTGCTCGAAGTCCGGCTGGCGCGGGCGCAGTGGCGGGAGGCGGTGCTGCTGCGCCAGGAACTCGGCGACGCACTGGCGCCGGCGCGTGATGCGCGCGACGCGTTCTGGTGCGCCCAGGTGGCGCTCGCCGAGGGCGACCGCGACGGCTCGCGCGCGCTGTTCAGCGCCGGCGCCAAGGCCTCGGGCGCAAGTTGGGAGCAGCTGTGGGCCCAGGCGCGCTGCCTGCGCGCGCTGGGCGACTTGGGCGCCGCGTCCCGTGCGCTGGTCGAAGCGGACCGCCTCGCGGTCGCCGCGGGCGGCGCCGAACCCGACGTGCTCGCCGAGCTCGCCTCGATCTACTTCGAGGCCGACGGCGAGATCGACCACGCGCAGGCGAACGCACGCTCGCCAGGTCAGCTCTACCGCGCCGCGCTCGAACTGCACAAGTCGCACGAAGCGACGCTGCTGGGCCTGTTCGAGCTGGGACGCTTCAACTGGAATCGCCAGCGCACGCCGCCTCACGAGTACCTCGAGCGCGCGCTGACGGCCGCGCCCAATTCGGTGCGCGCGCTGTTGCTCGCCGGGTGGAACGACCTCGCCGACGGCAAGTTGCCGGCGGTGCGCGAGTGCGTCGCGACGCTCGCCGAATTGGCGCCGCAGGCGCGCGGCTTGCGCGCCTTGCGGGCCGCGCTGGCCTGGGTGGAGCACCGGCGCGAAGAGTGCCGCAAACTGCTCGCGGAACTCGCCGCCGAGGACGCGGCCGACAGCGCGCCGGAGCGCGAGGTGGGGCGTTCGCTCAACGAGCTGTACCGCTTCGCCGAGGCGGTCGAGTTCCTGCGCGCCGCCGTGGCGCGCGACAGCACAGATCAACTGGCTTGGATGGAGCTGGGTGAAGCGCTGTCGAACTCAGGCGACGAGAAGGGCGGACTGGAGGCCTTGCAGCGTTCGGAGCTCGAGGCGCGCGGACGTCAGAACGCGTGGCGCAACAACACGCGCATCGTGCTGGAGCGGATGCAGTCGAAGTTCGTCGTCGAACAAGGCGGCGGGGACTTGCGCTACACCTGGAATCCGGCGGGCGCCGACGTGTTGCGCGCCTATTGGCTGCCGTTCTACGAGAGCGCGCGTGCGGAACTGGCGAAGCGCTACGCCTTCACTCCGGGCCCGACGATGATCGAAGTGTTCGAGCGCGTGGGCGATTTCTCGGTGCGCTCCACGGGTTTCGAGGGCTTCCCCGCGCTCGGCGTGTGCTTCGGGCCGGTTGTCACGGCGGTCGCGCCGCACTCGGAGTTCCGCGGCCGTTTCTCGTGGGCGCGCACGGCGTTCCACGAGTTCACGCACGTGATCCACCTGGGGCTCTCGCACAACCGCTGCCCGCGCTGGATCACCGAAGGGCTCGCGACGTGGGAAGAGGAGAACAAGAACCCCGCGTGGACGCGCAACCTGCGCCGCGATCTGCTCGACGCGCTGCACAACGACGACTTGATCGCGGTGCGCGAGCTCAACCGCGCCTTCCGCTCCTCGCGCATCATCTTCGGCTACTACCAGAGCGGCCTGTTGTGCCGCATGTGGATCGAAACGCGCGGCTTTCCGCCGATGATCGCGCTGCTCGAGGCCTTCGACCGCGGGGCGGATCTCGACGAGGCGCTGCGCGAGGTGTTCAAGGTCACGCCCGAGGAGACCGACCGCGAGTTCCGTGCGTGGGTGGCCAAACGCGTCGAGGTCCTCGCGCTCGAACCGCGCTGGACGCCGCAGGTGATCGTGCGCAAACGTGTGGCGCTCAAGGATGCGCCGCCCGAGGGCGCAGACGCGCGCCAGCGCTGGGCGGAGGACTGGACCACCGTGGCCTGGGGCTACCACCAACAGGAGCGCCGCGTCGACGCCGAGCAGGCGCTGCGCCGGCTCGACGCACTCGGGCTCGAGCCGCCGCGCGCGGCGTTCCTGCGCGGCGAGATGTCCCTCGCACGTGGAGAGCAATCCGCGGCTCGCGAGCACTTCGAGCGCGGACTGCGCGCGGGCGGAGAGAACTTCTACGCGCGCATGGTGCTGGGCAAAGTCGCGCAGCGCGAGCGTGAGCTCGAGCGCGCGCTCGAGCACTTCACCGCCGCCGAAAAGGCCTTCCCCGGCTACGACGATCCCGCCCTGTCCGCCGAGCTGCACTTGGCCGCGGTCTACAAGGCGCTCGAACGCGACGAGGAGTATTTCCAAGCGCTCGAGCGGCGTCTCGCGTGGACGGCGGACGACATGCCGAACACCTTGGTTGTCGCGCGCTGGCACGCCGCCGAGGGACGTCACGAGCGCGCCGCCGTGTGGTTCGAGCGCGCGAACGACGTCGACCCGTTCCGGCGCCAGTTGCACGCGGACTGGGGACGTTCGCTGCTCGAACTGGCGCGCTTCGCCGACGCGCTGCGCGAGTTTCGAGTGGCCTTGCAAGTGCCGCCGACGCTCGACCCCGACAGTCCGGACGCCCCCGACGAAGAGGAGCAGGCGCAACTGCTCGGCGGCCAGGCTCAGGCGCTGGTGGGGCTGGAGCGCTTCGACGAGGCGCGTGAGTGCGTCGAGCAGGCCCTGGCGCTCGACGAGGACTGCGAAGACGCTCGCCGCGCGCAGGACGAGTTGGCGCGACGCAAGCCCTGAGCGGCGCGCGACGCGCACGCTTCGCCCTTGCGCCGCGCCTCCCGGCGTAGCTAGAACGCAACCGACCGATGTCCTCGCACGCCGCTCTCGCCACTCCGTTGTTCGTCGTGCTCGAGGGCGTCGACGGCTGCGGCAAAAGCACGCAGGCCGCGCGCCTGGTGCAACGACTCGAGCGCGAGAGCGGACGGCGTGTGCTCCACGTGCGCGAGCCGGGCAGCACCGCGCTGGGCGAGTCGATCCGCGCGCTGCTGCTCTCGCGCGAGCACGACCTCGACAGCGGAGTCGAGTTGCTGCTGTTCGCCGCGGCGCGCCGCCAGATGCTGCGCGAGCGAGCAGGGCCGGCTCTGGCGCGAGGCGAGCACGTCGTGTGCGAGCGTTTTCACGGTTCGACCTTCGCGTATCAGTCGGCCGCGGGCGGGCTCGACGAGCGCGAGGTGCTGGCGGTGCTCGAACGTTGGGCCGGCGAACCCAAGCCGACGCACACGCTGCTGATCGAGACTGCACCCGAAGAGGCGGCGCAGCGCCGCGGTCGGCCCAGCGATCGCATCGAAGACAAGGGGCTCGAGTTTCAGCGGCGCGTGGCGGCCGGGTTTCGGCGCTACGCCGAGCTGGTGAGCGGCGTGCGGCGTGTCGACGGCGTCGGCGGCGCCGAGGACGTCGAAGCACGCGTGTGGAGGGCGCTCCATGGCGACTGAGCGACGCGCGCGCGCCGCGGCGGAGCAGGACTTCGCGTTGACGGCGCCGCTGGGGCACGACGTGTTGCTCGCCGGATTGTGCGCCTCCGTGCGCGCCGGCCGGCTCGCGCACGCGCTCGAGTTCGTCGGCCCCGCGGGCGTCGGAAAGTTCCTCGTCGCGCGTTGGTTCGCTGCGGCGCTGCTGTGCGACCGCGGGCCCGCGCGCGGCGGGTTGCACGACGGACCGTGTTTGGAGTGCGGCGCGTGCAAGCGTTTCCAGGCCGGCTCGCACGCCGATGTGTTCGTCGTCGACGTACGCCAGGAAGCCGAGAAGGATCGTTCCGAGCAACTGCGCATCGGGCGCTTCGTGCCGCGCGAGGACGCGCGCACCACGTACTGGGGCGGCGCGACGGTGGAGGACTTCCTCGGTCTGCGCGCCGCGAGCGGACTGTGGCGCATCGTGATCGTGCGCGAGGCCGAGCGCATGAACTCCGAGGCGCAGAACGCGATGCTCAAGTCGCTCGAGGAACCCGCGCCGAACGTGCTGTGGATCCTCGAAACCAGCGAGCCGCACGAGCTCCTGCCCACGATCCACAGCCGCGCGATCGCGGTGCGCTTCGAGGCGCTCGGACTCGAACTCGCGGCGGAGATTCTCGCGCGCGCTGAGCTTCCGTTTGCGGCGGCGCTCGAACTTGCGCGTTGGGCCGGCGGCGCGCCTGGCGTGGCGCTCGAACTCGCGGTGCAAGCGGCGCTTGATTTGCGCACGGTGACGCTCGCGGTGCTCGTGGGGGAGGCGCCTTCGACCACAGCGGCCGCGGCGGTGTGGGCCGTGGAAGGTGAGTTCGTCGGCAAGACGGAGCGCGCGCAACAACGCACGCGCGTGCGGCGCGTGCTCGACACGGCGCTCGAACTCGTGCGCGACCGCGAACGGCTGCGCGCGGGCCTCGCTCCCGCGGAACTGCCGCACGGCGGCGTCGCGGCGGAACTGGCGCGCGCAGCTGCGCTCGCGACGCGCGGCGAGTCGCGCCGAGCACTGCACACCTTGCTCGGCTGTCGTTCGGACCTGGAGTCCAACGTCGATCCGCAGACCGTGCTCGAGCGCGCGCTGCTGGCGTTCGCGCCGCCCCCGGCCGCTGTGCGGGCGCGTGGCTGAGCGCCGCCGGAGTTTTCCCGCCCAGTCTCGGGCCTTCGGGGGCGGACACCCGGCCGTTACCATTCCGCGGCGGCGCCTGTAGCCGCGCCGCATGACCGACACGAAGGAACGCCTGCGCCAGATCGCCCGCGCCGATGGCCGCTACTCGCCGGAGGCGTTCTACTTCCTGTTCGAGGCCCTCGAGGTCGCGGTCAAGCTCGCGGGCAAGGACACGCTGCAAGGCGCCGCGCGCCATGTGACCGGACGCGAGGTGGTCGCTGGCATGCGCGAGCACGCGCTGAGCGTGTTCGGGCCGCTCGCCGCCTACGTGTGGCGCGCCTGGGGCGTGCACGAGACCTTCGACTGGGGACAGATCGTGTTCCTGCTCGTCGACCACGGGCTGCTCAAGCGCCAGGACAGTGATTCGATCGAGGAGTTCCGCGACGTGTACGACTTCGACGAGGCCTTCGTCGGCGCCTACGACGAGCGCCTGCGCGAGGCGCTCGCGGCCCGCATGGGCCCGGCCAAGGAGACGTGATGCTCAGCGGTCTGACGGTCAATCGCCGCAACTGGCTGCTCGCGGGCCTGTTTGTCCTGGTGCTGTGGTTCGCCTGGACGGTGCGCTCAGCGCTGAATCCGCTGCTGGTCGGGTTGCTGCTCGCCTACATCCTGCACCCGATGGTGCTCAAGCTCGAGCGCCGCGGTTGGTCGCGCAAAGCGGCGGTCAACTTCATCTTCTGCAGCTTCGCCGTCGCGCTCACGTTGCTCGTCGTGCTCGTGTTCATGCAGGCGCGCGCATTGGTGCTGGAGTTCGGGTCGGAGCAAACCACCCAGGCGCAACTTGCCGATCGTTTTCAGGCAGCAGTCGAGTGGATCCTCGCCCACATCGAAAGTTTGGGCGTCGACCTCGATTTCGTCGGCATCAAGGACCGCGCGCAGGCCGGCCGCTCGTTGCGCGAGACGTTCTTCGACAAGGCGGGCGCCTGGTTCACCTCCAGTCAGGCTGCGGAGGGCGCGCTCAACGCCGCCGGCGGAATGTGGGCCTTCGTGCAGTCGTTCTTCGGCTCGGTGTTCGCGGCCTTCGGCTTCCTGCTGCTCGTGCCGATCTACACCTGGTTCCTGCTGTTCGAACTCGAGCGCGTCTCGTCCTTCGTCAGCCGCTACATCCCCAAGGACCACCGCGAGCAGTGGACGCGCATCGGCGCCGCGATGGCCGAGATGCTGGGCGGCTTCTTCCGCGGCCGGTTGCTCGTGTGCGCGCTCAAGGGCGCTGCGGTGTGGCTGACTCTGCTGGCGATCGGCGTGCCGTACGCGCTGCTGCTCGGCCTGCTCGGCGGCGTGCTCTCGCTGCTGCCCGTGATCGGGCCGGGCATCGGCCACGCGCTCGCGTTCGCCGTGGCGCTGATGTCCTTCGATCCGTTCGGCGCGCTGTGGCGCACGGCGCTCGTGTTCGCCGTGGCCGAGGCGCTCGAGGGCTACGTGCTGGTGCCCAAGATCCTCGGCGACAGCCTGGGACTGCACACCGTGGTGGTGTTCGCCGCGCTGACGATCTTCGGTTCGGCGCTGGGAATGTTCGGCCTCTTGATCGCGCTGCCGCTCTCGGCCGCGATCGTGATCCTCGCGCGCGAGCTGCTCTTGCCGGCGCTGCGCGAGTTCGCGGACGGAACTCCGAACAAGAAGTCCTGAGCGTTCTCGACCGGATCCAAGAGCAGCGGGCCGTCGCAACCAGTTCGGTCGCAACGGCCCGCTGCGTTCGCTTGCGCGCGCTCGTTCGTCAGTTGTCGAGCGAACCCTTGAGCATGTCGACCAGCTGCGAGAGCGTCGATTCGGGGAGCTTGCGGTCCGCGCGCAGCGCCTGGTTCAACTCGTCCAGCGCGCCGCGCAGCTTGTCCTTGTCGTTGGTCGCGAGGTTGAGCCGCGGGCTGAGGTCCGGCTCGATCGTCGCGCGGTAGTCGTCGATGTTCTCGGGCTTCTCGCCGAGCTTGCCGAGCACGTGCCGAATCGCCGCCTGCAACTGGCGGTCCTCGACGAAGTCGCCCTGCGGGAACTCTTGGCCACGCGCGTCCTGGATGCGGCGGCGGATTTCGGCGCGCAGCAGCTGACGCACGTCGTCGGGCGGCAGCGGCGTGCGCAGCGACTGGTAGAAGTTCTCGAAATCCGGGTACAGCGTCGTGTCGCGGCGGTCGTTGTCGGCGATCTGTGAGAAGCGTTCGCGGTGCTCAGCGAAGTGCTTGTCGACATAGTCGCGCGGCGCGCGGCGGTCGAGCACGCGCCGCATCTGCTCCACGCGCCAGGCGTCGATGCGCGTGGCTTCCACCTTCTCCTCGGGAACCACGCCGCCGATGTTGAGCACGTTGCCTTCGGCGTCGACCTCGCGATGGATCGAGCGGCCGGTGGGGAGCAAGTAACGGGCGATGGTGAGCTTGACGCGCGGCGCGAAGTCGAACTCGCCGTTGCCGTTGAAGTCCTTGGTGATCTTCTCCCAGTTGTCCCAGCGGCGGTTCTTGTTCTCGTCGAGGTACTCGTCGTCCTCCATGCCGGGCATGGTGATCAGGTTCTGCACCGAGCCCTTGCCGAAGCTGCGCTCGCCGAGCACCAGCGCGCGCTTTTCGTCCTGCAGCGCGCCGGAGACGATCTCGGCCGCCGAAGCGGTGAAGCGGTTGACCAGCACCACCATCGGCATGTCCGGCGGGATAATCGGGTCGCGGCGCGTGTAGAGCTTTTCCGTCGGGCGGATGCGGCTCTCGGTCGAGACGACGAGCGTTTTCTTCGGGAGGAACAGCTCGGCGACGCCGACCGCCTCGTCGAGCAGTCCGCCGCTGTTGTTGCGCAGGTCCAGGATCAAACCGCGCATGCCGCCGTCGAGCATCGCGAGGATCGGCTTGCGCAGTTCGCCCGAGGCCACTTGGCTGAACTCGTTGAGCGTGATCAATCCGATCTTGCCCGGCAGCATCTGGTGCTGTTCGGCGGGGATCGTGATCGCCTGGCGCGTGATGGTGATCGCCATCTCTTCGCTCGGCCGGTCGATCAACGTCGCGTCCATGCCGCGGCGCCACACGTAGAGCTTGACCTGCGTGTTCGGCTTGCCTTTGAGGCGCTTGATGATGTCGTCGACCGGCTTGCCGATGGTCGGCCAATCGTCGATGCGCACGATCTTGTCGTCGCTCATCAGTCCGGCCTTGTAGGCGGGGCCCGAGTAGATCGGACGAGTGATGGTGAACAGGCCGTCCTGGCGATCTTCGCCGACGTACGCGCCGATCCCGCCGTAGTTCGCCGCCAACTCCTGCTCGAAGCGCGCGAAGCCCTTGGGGCTCATGTAGGTCGAGTGCTCGTCGAGGCTGCTCAGGATGCCCTGCATCGCCGCCTCGAGCAGTTCGTCGCGCTTGAAGCGTTCACCTTCGAGGTGCCAGCGTTCGACCAGTTCGACGAGGTTGGTCAGCTCTTGCCACTTGCCGCCCTTCGGCGCGCTGTCGGCTTCGGCGCCTTCAGCGGCCGCCGCGCGCTTTTGTCCCTCGAAGGAGTCGCTCAGGTTCTTGAGCTTGCGTTCGCCCAGCTCGCGCACGCGCTCGCGCTCGAGGTAACTCGCCGCGAGGCGGCCGTTCTCGCTGGGCAGCACGGCCAGTCGACGCAACTCGTCGAACAGTTGGCCCTGCAACTCGGCGCCGCTGCGCGCCATCGCCAGCGCGCCGCTCGCGCGCAACTCGGCGTCGCCGGAGGCCAGGAATTCCTGCATGACCGCGCGTGCGCGGCGGATGTCGTCGCCGCCGCCCAGCCGCGTGGCCGAGAAGGCCGCTTCGAGCCGCAGCGCCGGGGCACGCTGCGCATCCGCGGCGCATTTGAGCAGGCGGCGCACCACATCGCGGCGTTCCTCGGTTTCGAGCGCGCGGAAGTTCGCGTCCGAGAGCAGGGTCGCGGCGCTGATGGCGCGTTCGTCGGCGCGCGCGCCCGCGGGCGCATCGAGCAGGTCGATCAGCGGCGTGGCGAGCTTGCCGGCCTCCACCGCAGCGCCCTGGATGCGCGCGGCGGCGAGCATCAGCACGGCGCCAGAGTCGAGGCCCGGCTTGCTGAGCGCTGCGTCGATCGCTGCGTCGAGCCCTTCCAAGTTCAGCTCGCGAGCGGCGTCGCGCAGGGCGCTCGCGCGGCGCCAGAGCTCGTCGCGCGGCGCCTCCGCGAGTTCGGCGCTCTGGAGTGCGATCAACTCGGAAAGCGCCGCGCCGGCGTCCTGCTGGGCGTTGGCCGCGGCGGGCTGCCCCGCGAACGGCGACCCCGCCGTGGACGATGACACCGTCAGAGTTGCTGACAGAGCCGGGCCGAGCGTCAGCGTCGGCAGGAGAGCAAGGAGCGCGACACGGTGGAGTTGGTGCATCGTGGGTCCAGTCGGAGGCGGGCGCACGGCCCGCCGGTTCATCGAACGGCGACGCCCGCTGGCCCAAGTCGGATCCGCGGACGAGTGCAAGGGAGACTCTAAGCTCGCCTTCCGGGCGCTCGCGCCTGCGGAACCGAAAACATACCCTGCGACCCATGCCGCACCGACGCCTTCGGAGTTCGCTGTGAAGCCGCGCCCGCGACGCGCGGACGCAGGCCTGAGTCACGTCGAGCGGAGCGGTGGCGCGGCCCGCGCTCGCATGGTCGACGTCGGCGCCAAGGAAGCGACAGCGCGCGTCGCCGTTGCGCGCGCGACGGTGCTGTTCCCGCCGCGCCTTCTGGCGCGCGTGCTCTCCGAAGGTGGTCCGAAGGGGCCCGTGGTGGAAGTTGCACGGGTGGCCGGCATCCTCGCCGCCAAACGCACGCCCGAGTGGATTCCGATGTGCCACACGCTGGCGCTCGACGAAGTCGCGATCGAAGTGCGACCGCGCGGCGCCCGCCGTCTCGAGATTCGCTGCCGCGCCGCCTGCCACGGGCGCACGGGAGTCGAGATGGAGGCGCTGGTGGGAGCCAGCGCGTGCGCGCTCGTGATCTACGACATGACCAAGGCGCTGTCGCACGAGATCGCGATCGAGCGCGTCGAACTGCTCGAGAAGTCCGGCGGCAAGTCGGGGCGCTGGGTGCGGGGCCGCGCTGGAGCGCGCCGTCCCGCGCGCCGCGGCTCGGCCGGGGCCTAACTGCCCCGCCCACGCACCGCGCTGCGGCCCAGGCCCGCTGCGCCCCTCCAGGCGAGCGCCTCGCCGTCATTCTGCGCCTGGGGCGCGCGAGCGACCGTCCGCGGGGCGTTCGCCGTGCTGGAAGAGCGCGCTCCGCTCCCTAAGATGCCGCGCCCGTCTCTCGGCCCTCAGCCGGCGACGCTCGCGTCACCCGACCGATCCCCACACGACCATGGACTTCAAACTGATCCAGCGCTTGGCGCACCTGATGCAGCAGGCCGAGCTCACCGAACTCGAGCTCGACGACCCCAAGTCCGGGGCCCGGCTGAGGCTGGAGCGCGGCTCGAAGGCGGCGTCGATGGCGGCGCCCGTCGTGCACCTCAGCCACGCCGGAATGCCGGCTCCGCTCGCGGCGCCCGCACCTGCGGCGGCGGCCCCTGAAGCTGCGCCCGCGGCGCCGAGCGGTCCGCCGCCGGGCACCAAGCCGATCGCGAGCCCGATGGTCGGGACTTTCTATCGCTCTCCGTCGCCGGAGGCCGAGGCCTTCGTGCAGGTGGGCAAGGCGGTCAAGCCCGACACGGTGGTGTGCATCATCGAGGCGATGAAGGTGCTCAACGAGATCCGCGCCGAGACCTCGGGCGTGATCGTCGACATCCTGGTCGAGAACGGCCAGCCGGTCGAATTCGGTCAACCGCTATTCCTCATCAAGCCGGCCTGAGACCGGCTTGCGAGCGTCAGCGGCGCCAGACCGCGCGCGAGTTCGACGAGCTTTTTTCGAGGCCCCCCGAGCACCCACCTGCATGTTCCGGCGCATTCTGATCGCCAACCGCGGAGAGATCGCCCAGCGCGTGATCCGCACCTGTCGTGAGATGGGCATCGAGACCGTTGCGGTCTACTCCGAGGCCGACGCCGACGCGCTGTACCTGCGCCAGGCCGACGAGACCATCTGCATCGGCCCCGGCCCCAGTTCGAAGAGCTACCTGCACATCCCTTCGATCATCAGCGCGGCGGAGATCGCGGACGTCGACGCGATCCACCCCGGCTACGGCTTCCTCTCCGAGAACGAGCACTTCGCCGAGGTGTGCTCGTCGTGCAACATCACGTTCATCGGGCCGCACCCCAAGGCGATCGCCGCAGTGGGCAACAAGGCGCGTGCGAGAGAGATCGCGATGCTCGCCAAGGCGCCGGTGGTGCCCGGTTCTGACGGCGCCGTCGAGGACGAGCCGACGGCGCTCGCGGTCGCGCAGCGCCTGGGTTATCCGGTGATGATCAAGGCGGCGTCGGGCGGCGGCGGGCGCGGCATGCGCATCGCGCGCAACGACGTCAGCCTCGTGTCGGGCTTTCACGCCGCGCGCGCTGAGGCCGATGCCGCCTTCGGCGACGCGACGGTGTACCTCGAGAAGTTCATCGAGAACCCGCGCCACGTCGAGATCCAGTTGCTCGGCGACATGCACGGCAACATGGTGCACCTGGGCGAGCGCGACTGTTCGATCCAGCGCCGCCACCAGAAGCTGATCGAGGAGTCGCCTTCGCCCTTGCTGACGCCCGAGCGGCGCAAGCAGATGGGGGAAGCGGCGATTCGCATCGCCAAGGCTGCCGACTACTACAACGCGGGCACCGCGGAGTTCCTGCTCGACCGCCAGGGCAACTTCTACTTCATCGAGGTCAACTCGCGCATCCAGGTCGAGCACTCGGTGACCGAGCTCGTCACGGGCATCGACTTGATCCGCCAGCAGATCCTGATCGCGGCCGGCGAGAAGCTGGCCTTTCGCCAGGAAGACATTCGCTTCAGCGGCCACGCGATCGAGTGCCGCATCAACGCCGAGGACCCCGATCGCGACTTCCAGCCGTCGCCGGGCCTGATCTCGGTCTTCGTCCCGCCGGGGGGGCCGGGGGTGCGCGTCGACAGCCACGGCTTCAGCGGGTACCGCATTCCGCCGAACTACGACTCGATGATCGGCAAGTTGATGGCGCACCGCCCCACGCGCGAGGCGGCCGTGCGCACCATGCTGCGCGCCCTCGACGAGTTCGTGATCCAAGGTCCCAAGACCACGATCCCGCTGCTCAAGAAGGTGCTCGGTCACCCCGACTTCCTGGCCAGCAACCACGACACGGGTTTCGTCGAGCGCTACTTCGGCGCGCGTCCGTCGATCACGACCGGCGTGAGCGCCTCGGGAGCGAGCCCGGTGGGTGACAAGCCGTGAACTTCGTCGCGCTGACCCGCTCGGCCTCGGTCGGCGCCCTGCTCGCGGCAGCGCTGTGCGCAAGCTGCGTCTGGACCGGCGTGCAGCGTTGGCCCGGACCGATGCGTGCGACGAACGATCCGCTTCCGCCCGGGGACACGGCTGTGCACCGACCTGGTCCGGAGGAGGTGACCGTCGTGCGCCACGCTGACCCGGTGCAGATCCGGCCCGCGGGCGCGCTCTCCGGGCGTCCGATGGAGTTCTTCGACAAGCGCGCGCAGCTCAACGCCGGCGGCGCCGTGATCGTCTCCCCCGGCGGTCGCGCGGAAGTCCTGTGGCCTTCGGGCGCCTCGGCCGTGGTGCTCGGCGAGAGCGTCGCCTGGGTGGGCTCGCCGTCGCGCGGCGAACCGATCCTCGAATTCGACGAGCTCGAGCGCGCGCGACTGGAGCTGCGCGAGGGCGACAGCGTGCGCCTCCTCGGCGGTTCGTTGCTCAGCGGCGCCGGCGGACCGTTCACGCTCGAGCACCTGGGTGACGAGGTGGTGACCGTGTCCAACCAGGGCAAGGAAGCGGCGACGATCTCGTTCCGCGAAGAGCGCTTCGAACTCGCGCCCAACCAAGCCGTACGAGTGCCGCTGCTCTCATCCGGCGGATCGCCGTTCGTCGACGACGTCAGCCTGCGCCGCTTCGACGGGACTGGATTCAGCGTGCGCGTCGGCGGCGAACTCGCGTGCGAAGAAGTCGGTCCGTCCATCGTCGTGCGCGCGCCCGAAGGCCTGGCCGGCGAGGCGCGGGCACTGGGCTTGCGCGCCAAGCTCGCGTCCGGCGAAAGTGTGCGTTTCCAACCGCTGCCGGTGCGCGTCGGGACGTCGCGCCAACCGGCGGTGTCCGACCCGTCCGAGACTGCGTCTCCCGTCCCCTCGAGCGGCTCCGCCGCACCACTGCGCTGACTCCGCACCGGGGCGCGCGAGATCCAACATGAGTCAACAACTTCAGCGCGTGGTCATCACGGGCGGCGCCGGGTTCCTCGGCAGCCATCTGTGCGACCGGTTCCTGGCCGAGGGCTGGGAAGTCATCTGCATGGACAACCTCGTCACCGGGGACCTGCGCAACATCGGGCACCTGGTCGGCGAGAGCCGCTTCCACTTCTTCCACCAGGACGTGACCGAGTTCATCCACGTCCCCGGCAAGGTCGACGCCGTGCTGCACTTCGCCTCGCCGGCGAGCCCGCTCGACTATCTGGAGCTGCCGATCCAAACGCTCAAGGTCGGCGCGCTGGGCACGCACAAGGCGCTCGGACTAGCGCGTGAGAAGGGCGCGCGGTTCCTGCTCGCTTCGACCTCGGAGTGTTACGGCGACCCGCTCGTGCACCCGCAGCGCGAGGACTACTGGGGCAACGTCAACCCGGTCGGTCCGCGCGGCGTGTATGACGAAGCCAAGCGCTTCGCCGAGGCCATGACGATGGCCTACCACCGCTACCACAAGGTGCGCACGCGCATCGTGCGCATCTTCAACACGTACGGACCGCGCATGCGCCTGAACGACGGCCGCGCGCTGCCGGCCTTCATGAGCCAGGCCTTGCGCGGCGAGCCGATCACCGTCTTCGGCGACGGCTCGCAGACGCGCTCGTTCTGCTATGTGGACGATCTGATCGACGGCATCTACCGCCTGCTGCACTCCGACGAGGTCTACCCGGTCAACATCGGCAACCCCAACGAGATGACGATCAAGGAGTTCGCCGAGCGCATCGCGCGCCTGGTCGGGACCACCTCGCCGATCATCTACAAGGACCTGCCGGTCGACGATCCCAAGCAGCGCCGCCCGGACATTTCGAAGGCGCGCCGCGTGTTGGGTTGGGAGCCGAAGTACGACCTCGACACGGGGCTGGCGAAGACCCTGGCGTACTTCCGCGAACGGCTCGACGCGCCGCTCGCCAAGGGCCCGCGGGGCTGACGCAATGTGCGGCATTGTCGGCGCGGTTTCGCGCTCGGGCGCGGTGTTGCGCGGCCTGGTCGAAGGCCTGCGCGTGCTCGAGTACCGCGGCTATGACAGTTGCGGCATCGCCGTCGTCGAAGGCGGCGAGATCGCGATCCGGCGCAAGGTTGGCCGGCTCGGCGAACTCGAGAGGCTGCTCTGTGACGGCGCGCTCGACCGCGCCATGGCTGGCGTCGGGCACACACGCTGGGCCACGCACGGCAAGCCCTCCGACGAGAACGCGCACCCGCACTCGGACGGTTCGGGGCGGCTCGCGCTGGTCCACAACGGGATCGTCGAGAACTACCTGGAGTTGCGCCGCGAGTTGCAGGCGCAGGGCCGCGTGTTCACCAGCGAGACCGACACCGAGGTGCTCTCGCATCTCGTCGGCCGCGAACTCGAACTCGGACGCTCGCTCGCCGACGCGGTGCGCGCCGCGCTGCGGCGCGTCAGCGGCTACTACGCGATCGCGGTGATCTCGAGCGGAGAGCGCCCGAGCCTGGTGTGCGCGCGCCAGGGACCGCCGCTGGTGTGCGCGGTGACCGCCGACGGCGCGTATCTGGGCTCCGACGTGCTCGCGTTGCTCCCGTACACGCGCGACGTGGTGTACCTCGAAGACGGCGACGTGGCCGAGCTCGCGCCGGGTTCGTTGAGCCTCACGAACGTAGCGGGCGAGCCGCTCGAGCGTCCGGTGCGCCGCATCGACTGGAACGCGGAGCAGGCTTCGAAGGGCGGCTTCGAGCACCACATGCTCAAGGAGATCCACGAGCAGCCCGACGTGCTGGCGCGAACGGCCTTCGACCGCATCCAGTCCACGCGCGGCGACGTGGCGTTCGAGCACGGCGACTGGACGGACGCGCGCCTGCGTGCTCTGCAGCGTGTGCAGGTCGTGGCCTGCGGAACGGCGCTGCACGCCGGATACGTGGCGCGCTACATGATCGAGTCGATCGCGCGACTGCCGGTGGACATCGACTTCGCGAGCGAGTTCCGCTACCGCGATCCGCAACTCGCGCCGGGAACGATGGCGCTTGCGATCTCGCAGTCGGGTGAGACCGCGGACACGCTGGCGGCCCTGCGTCTCGCGCGCCAACTCGGCGCGTGGCCGGCGTCGATCTGCAACGTCATCGGCTCGACGGTGGTGCGCGAGAGCGAAGCCACGATCCTCACGCACGCCGGTCCGGAGATCGGCGTGGCGAGCACGAAGGCGTTCAGCGCGCAGGTCGTCGCCAGCTTTCTGTTGGCTGTGCGCCTGGGGCGCGCGCGCGGAGTGCTCGACGCAGCTGCAGGCGCTGCGCTGCTCGACGAATTGCGCCGCCTGCGCCCGCGCATGGAGGCGCTGCTCACCCCCGAAGCGATCGAGCGGGTCGGCAGAACCGCGCGCGGCCACAAGGACGCCTCGGGCTTCTTCTTTCTGGGGCGCGGGATGAACTTTCCGATCGCGCTCGAGGGCGCGCTCAAGCTCAAGGAGATCAGCTACGTCCACGCCGAGGGCTACGCCGCTGGCGAGATGAAACACGGTCCGATCGCGCTCATCAGCAAGGGCATGCCGATCGTCGTCGTCAACGCGCCGGGCCGCGTCGACGAGAAGGTGCGCTCCAACATCGAGCAGGTGAAAGCGCGCGGCGGCCACGTGATCGGAGTCGGCGCGGACCTCGCGAGTCTGGAGCTGTCCGACGAGCGCCTGCCGACGCCCTCGACGATCGAGGCGCTCTCGCCCGTGCTCAACGTCATCCCGCTGCAGTTGTTCGCCTACCACCACGCGCTCGCGCGCGGTTGCGACATCGACAAGCCGCGCAACCTCGCCAAGAGCGTCACCGTCGAGTAGACGCCGCCGAATTCAAGGAACGCACGCGATGCAGAGGATCCTCGTCACCGGCGGCGCCGGCTTCATCGGATCGCACACCGTCGAGCGCTTGCTCGCGCGCGGCGATCAGCCCGTCGTGCTGGACAACTTCAACGACTTCTACGACCCGGCGATCAAGCGCGCGAACGTCGCACGTTTTCCGAGCGTCTCGGTGGTGGTGGGAGATATCCGCGACAAGGCGCTGGTCGATTCGCTGTTCGCGGAGCAGCGCTTCGACGGCGTGATCCACCTCGCTGCGATGGCGGGCGTGCGGCCGTCGGTGCAGGACCCGCTGCTGTACGAAGACGTCAACGTGCGCGGCACGATGGTGCTGCTCGAGGCCGCGCGCCGACAGCCGGGACTGCGCTTCGTCTTCGCCTCGTCGTCGAGCGTCTACGGCGCGCGCGACCGCTCGCCGTTCCGCGAGGACGACGACATTCCGCGGCCCGTGTCGCCCTACGCGGCGACCAAACGCGCCGGCGAGTTGATCGCCTACACCTACCACCACCTGTTCGCCGTGCCGGTCGCGTGCCTGCGCTTCTTCACGGTCTACGGTCCGCGCCAGCGGCCCGAGATGGCGATCGCAAAGTTCAGCGCCGCCATCGAGCGCGGCGAGCCGATCCCGTTCTACGGCGACGGCTCGACGCGCCGCGACTACACCTACATCGACGACATCGTGGACGGGGTGGTGGCGGCCTACGACCGCTGCCAGGGCTACGAGATCTTCAACCTGGGCGAAAGCGCGACGACCAGCCTCAGTGATCTGGTCGACGGGCTCGCACGCGCTCTGGGGCGCGAGGCGCGCCTGGACCGTCAGCCGTTGCAGCCCGGCGACGTTCCGCTGACGTGCGCGGACGTTTCCAAGGCCGTGCGCGTCTTGGGCTACGCTCCGAAGGTCGGCGTGGACGAAGGCTTGCGGCGCTACGTCGCCTGGCGGCGGACGCTGAATTGATCGTCCTGCATCTGCCGATTACAGTCTCTCGCTTGCGTTCGCGCCCTGGGACCGCCTTTCGAGCCCATCCGTCGCGGCACCATGCGTTCTCCATCCAGCCCCAGATCTCTAGCCACAGGCTCAGCATCGACCCATGAAGGGCGTCATCCTCGCGGGAGGCCTTGGTACGCGGCTTTTCCCGCTGACCAAGATCACCAACAAGCACCTGCTGCCGGTCTACGACCGCCCGATGATCTACTACCCGATCCAGGCGCTCGTGAACGCCGGCATCCGGGACATCATGATCGTCACCGGCGGCCGCAAGTCGGGCGACTTCCTCTCGCTCCTGGGCAACGGCTCGGAGTTCGGGCTCAAGCACCTGAACTACACCTACCAGGAAGGCGAAGGCGGCATCGCCGAGGCGCTCGGCCTCGCGGCTCACTGGGCCGGCAACGACAAGGTCGCGGTCGTCCTGGGCGACAACATCATCCAGTACAACATCGCCAAGGCCGTGCGCGCCTTCGAGCGCCAGGACAAGGGCGCGAAGATCATGCTCAAGGAAGTGCATGATCCCGAGCGCTTCGGCGTGGCCGAGCTCCAGGGCGAGCGCGTGGTCAACATCATCGAGAAGCCCAAGCAGCCCAAGAGCAATCTGGCTGTGATCGGCATCTACATGTACGACGCGCGCGTGTTCGAGATCATCAAGACCTTGAAGCCCTCCGATCGCGGCGAGTTCGAGATCACCGACGTGAACAACTGGTTCATCCGCGACGGCTCGATGACCTACGAGGTCCTGCCAGGCTGGTGGACCGACGCGGGCACCTTCGAGTCGCTGCACCGCGCCAGCTGTCTGGTCGCCGAGGGCGGCGCCAACTTGATGGACGAACCGGCGCGCGAGGAAAAGGCGCTGCGGTGAGCGGCGCGTTCGCGGGCCGCGTCCTCGTGACAGGTGCGGCGGGCATGCTGGGCAGCGAGTTGCTGCTGCGCGTGCCCGCCGAGTGCATCGGCGTCGGCACGGATCTGATCGCTGGCCCGGGCGTCACGGCGCCAGGCGTCGATCTCTCGGACCGCGCGCAGGTCGAGCGTGTTTTCGAAAGCCACGGACCGTTCGTCGGTGCGATCCACTGCGCCGCCTACACGGCCGTCGACAAGGCGGAAGAGCAGCCGGAGCTGTGCGCCAAGGTGAACGTCGAGGCCAGCCGCGTGCTCGCCCAGGTGTGCCAAGCGCGCGGCGCCCAGCTGGTCGCGGTGAGCACCGACTTCGTCTTCGACGGACATGGGCGCCGCCCGTACGTCGAGACCGACGAGCCGCGTCCGCTCAGTGTCTACGGCCGCACGAAGCTCGAAGGCGAACGCGCGACGCTCGCTGCCTGCCCAGGCGCGGCGATCGTGCGCACGCAGTGGCTGTACGGACCGCGCGGCAAGCACTTTCCGCGCACGATCGTCGGGTACGCACGTTCGACCGGGAAGCTGAAGGTCGTCGACGATCAGTGGGGTGCGCCGACCAGCACGCTCGAACTCGCGCCCGCGCTCTGGGATGTGTTGCTCGCCCGCGCGAGCGGGGTGTTCCACGGCGCGTGCGAAGGCTCGTGCAGCTGGCACGGGTTCACGGCGGAGATCTTGCGCCAGTGTTCGCTGTCCTCGGTCGAACTCACCCCGTGCACGACCGACGCGTTCCCGCGGCCGGCGCAACGGCCGACGTACAGCGTGCTCGACGCTTCGAAACTCGCGGCCTTGCGCGGTCGCCGCTTCGCCGATTGGCGCACCGCGCTTTCGAACTATCTGGCCGTCGAGCCGCTCTGAAGTTTCTCCTCCCGCGCAGCACACTCGGCGCGCGCCCCTCGGCCCCAGCGCGCGCTCGAAATCGCCCGCCCACGTCCGCACGATCTCGGTTCCACCTCTTCGCTCCAGGCCACCCGCCCCGCACCCATGAAGCGCACTGTCCTCGTCACCGGCGGCGCCGGATTCATCGGCTCCAACTTCGTCTTGATGCTCGCGGCGCAGCGCCCGGACTGGAACATCGTCAACCTTGACGCGCTGACCTACGCGGGCAACCTCGAGAACTTGAAGAGCCTGGAGGGTCGCCCGAGCCACGTCTTCGTGCACGGCGACATCACGCGGCCCGAGGATGTCAACCGGGCCTTCGAAGCCGCGAAGCGCTTCGGCGGAGCGGTCAGCGTCGTGCACTTCGCGGCCGAGAGCCACGTCGACCGCTCGATCCTCTCAGGCCTGCCTTTCGTGCAGACCAACGTCGTGGGCACGCAGATCCTGCTCGATGCTTCGCGCGCCGTCGGCGTCGAGCGCTTCGTGCACGTCTCGACGGACGAGGTCTACGGCTCGCTCGGTGCGACGGGCTTCTTCACCGAGGAGACGCCGATCCAGTCGAACTCACCTTACTCGTCGAGCAAAGCGGCCAGTGACCTGCTCGTGCGCGCGGCGATCCACACGCACCATTTCCCTGCCTGCATCACGCGCTGCTCGAACAACTACGGTCCATACCAGTTCCCCGAGAAGCTGATCCCGTTGATGATCGCCAACGCGAGCGAGGACAAGCCGCTGCCGGTCTACGGCGACGGGATGAACGTGCGCGACTGGCTGTACGTGGTCGATCACTGCGAGGCGATCCTGGCGGTGCTCGAGAAGGGGCGCCTGGGCGAGGTCTACAACATCGGCGGCCACAACGAGCACCCGAACATCTTCATCGTCAAGCGCATCCTGGCCGGGCTCGGCAAGCCAGAGAGCCTGATCCACTACGTGAAGGACCGACCTGGTCACGACCGGCGCTACGCCATCGACGCGGGCAAGATCGAACGCGAGCTGGGCTGGCGTCCGCGTTACTCGTTCGAGCAGGCGCTGCCGCTCACGATCCGCTGGTACCAAGAAAATTCTGACTGGTTGGCGCGCGTGCGCAACGGCGCCTACCGCGCGTACTACGCCAGTCAGTACGCGGCGCGCTGACACGCCAGCCGCCGTTCACGCAGCGCGAGCAGCGTGGAAGGTGGAGCCAGGCGCAGAGTGCGTGGTTCGCCGCGGCCGGCGAGCTCCAGCGCTGGCGCAACGGGGCCATTTCCGCCGTGGGGGGCGCCGCGCTACCAAAAGCTTGGGCGCCGCGGTGTCGATCTCTAGGATCCAGCGACGCCTAGGAATGGCGTCCGCCCGATGCACCGCCCCGTCCGATCGCCGCACGCTTCGCTGCTCCAACTCCTCTGCGCGTTGCTCGTGCTCGCCTGCGCTTCGTGCGCCAGCACCAGTCCGGACAAGCGGCTGCTGCAGTACCTCAACGACAAAGGGTTCGGCAATCGATACACGGGCAACTCCGAGGACCAGAACTACATCACGATCGGGGACACGCTCTCGATCTCGGATGCGTTCCATCCCGAACTGGGCACGACCGCGCGCGTCGACATCGATGGCACCGTCGTGTTGGCCGAGGTCGGCGCCGTGCACGTGGCAGGTCAGACGCGCTCCGAGCTCAAGACTTTCCTCACGCAGAAGTACGCCAACTACTACGAGCAGGTCGACATCGACGTGCGCCTGCAGACCGCGAGCAAGTTCTACTTCGTGTTCGGTGAGGTCGCGGCCGAGGGCGCCAAGACGTTCCCTGGTGATCTGACCGTGTTCCAGGCCGTGATGGCGGCTGGCCCTGACAAGAACACCGCCAACCTCGGGCGCGTGCGAGTGATCCGCGCCGACCCCCGCGACCCGATCGTCATTCCGGTCAATCTGCTGGCGATGTTCCGCGGCGACTCGACGGACAACGTGCTCATCCAGGAGCGCGACATCATCTACGTCCCGCCGACGATGATCGCCGAGCTGGGTTACTTCATCGCCGACCTGTTGTTCCCGATCACGAACGTGGTGCGGCAGGTGGCCGGCGCGATTCTGCTCCTCAACGGCGGCGTCGGTCAGGGACGCTTCCAGAACCAGAACGCATTCTTCTAGAACTCCGCGCCCATGGCCGCCCGCGACAACAATCCGCTGCAGGAGGTCGTACAGATCCTCCGTCGCCGCGCATTGCAGATCGTGCTGCCGGCGCTCGTGACGCTTTCGATCGGCTGGTTCCTCGGCCAGCTCTGGCCGCGCACGTACCTCGCGCAGACCAGCGTCGAAGTGCGCGAAATCAACGTTCCGATCGCCACCGGATCGGCCGACGTGCGCGCGATCCAGCGCGACATCGCCAACGCGGGCTGGCAGATCAGGCAGTTCGAGCGCATCGCGCGGGTTCTCGAGAAGCTGGAATGGCGCGAGTACAGCGAAACCACCGATCCGGTCGAGCGCGCCGAGTTCGTGCGCGAGGTTTCGGCACGCATCCGCACCAACGTTTCCGGCGGCGGCAAGCAGGTGCAGGGTTCGATCCTGTTCACCGTCGCGTACGAGGACCACGACCCGCAGCGTGCGGAGCAGTTCCTCAACCAGCTGCGCCAGATGTACATCGCCGAGACGCTGGAGCGTCACCGCTCGGAAGCTCGGCGCACGTTGGAGCTGTTGCTCAACCAGAAGACGCTCGCACAACGCCTGGCCACGGAGGCCGGCGCCGCGGCGTCGACGCTCAAGAGAGAGTCGGGAGTCTCCGCGACGCAGCAGGCGCCGGGCGGAGGCCGTCAGCGCGACGAGGATCCGGTGTTCCGCCGCAAGAGCGACGCAGAACAAGCGCTGTTCGTCGCGGACGCGGAACTAGCGGTCAGCTTGGCGGAGGTCGAGCAGATCAAGAAGCGCTACGAGGCGGAGTCCGCCGAGATTCCGCAGACGCGCGAGCGCGGCGGACTGGCCTTCGACGACGAAGTCGCTGCCATCGAACGCGCCAAGTCGGAACAGCGCGAACGCCAGCAAGGCTTGCGCCCGGACAACTCGGTCTACAAGAACGCGGAGTTCAAAATCCGCCAGTTGGACGCAAAGCTCGAGCAGCTTCTTGGGGCGGCGCGGGCGCCGGAGAACGAAACGCGCATGGCGCCCAACCCCGCGCGCGAGCAACTGGCCGCGCGGTTGAGCGACGCGGAATTGGCGCTGGCGCGCGCGCGCGCGCGTAAGGCTCGCCTCGAAGCAGACGTTCAGGCGCTGACGATCGAGTGCAATCAACTGGCCGACGTGTACCGTCGCTTGGAGGACCTCGACAGCCAAGCCCGGATCGCTGCCCAAGCACTTGAGCGCGCCGCCGAGGCCTATGACAAGCAGAAGGCGGCCGTGGACTTCGTGAACAGCCCCTTCGCCGATCCCTTTGTGCTTGCCGAGGCCGCTCGAACTCCCAAGGACCCGATCTCCCCCAATGGGGCCTTGTTCGTGATCGGAGGCCTGGTGATTGGCCTCGCGTTCGGTCTGGGCACGAGCTTGGCGGCCGAGTTTGGCCGCAACGGCGTGCGCAACGCCGCCGAGGCCGAACGCATCGCCGGCGCACCCGTGCTGGGCGTAGTCAACCGCATCCGCACGCGCCGCGAGCGCCGCGAATTGCTCGGTCGACGCGTCGTGGTCGTGCTCTCCACGCTCGCCATCGCGGCGAGCATCCTGTGGACGACCTGGGCGTACCAGAACGAGCCGCAGGCGCTGGGCGTCTCGCTGCGCACCGCGCTCGACCGCTTCCGCGAGGCTCTGCAGTGACGTCGGATGCGCGCGCATCCAGGCTCGCTCGCGAGCGCTGAGGCGCGTTCCATCAGCGGAGGTGCGACGTGCGCGACCTGATCTTCACTCTGATGATCGCCGTGCTCGTGCCGGTGAGCTTCCGCCGCCCGCTGATCGGGTTGCTGACGTTCTCCTGGCTCGCGTACATGCGTACGCAGGACCTGTGCTGGGGGTTCGCACGCTACCAACGCTGGTCGTTCCTGGTGGCGATGGTCACCTTCGCCGGCTTCTTCGCTCGTCCATTCGAGAAACTATGGGCCCCGTTCTGGCGCTGCTACGCCATGATCGCGCTGGCCATCTGGGTCGCACTGAGCGTCGCGGTGAGTGAGCTGAAGTCCTTCGACGCCGTACCCGCGATCATCGAGTTCGCCAAGGTTGTCTACATCGCGCTCTTCACAACAGCCGTCGTGCTCCGCAAGGAACACCTGCGGATGGTCGTGTGGATCATCGCGCTCTCGCTCGGATTCTACGGCGTCAAGGTCGGACTCTCCGGCGTGCTCAGCGGCGGAAGCATCACCGTGAAGCAGGGTCCGGGCGGCATGCTGGAGGACAACAACAACTTCGGGCTCGCGCTCGTGATGGCGCTGCCGTTCCTGATTCAGATCACGCAGGCCGAACGCAATCCCGTTCTGAAGCGCGGTTTCGCGGCGATTGTTCCGCTCACAGTGGTCGCTGTGATGGCGACCCACTCGCGCGGCGCGTTCCTGTCGTTGGCCGCGGCGATCGGCGTGCTGGTGTGGCGTTCGAAGAACCGCTTCGTGGGGTTCGCCCTCGCTGGAGTTCTGGCGCTCTCGGCTTTCCTGCTCGTTCCCGACTCGTACAAGAACCGCATCAGCACGATCCAGGACTACGAGCAGGACGGCTCAGCGATGGGGCGTTTGGCCGCATGGCAGACAGCCATCAACATGACCAAGGCCAACCCTGTGTTCGGGGTGGGCTTCGAAAACTTCCAGGCCAACTACTGGCGTTACGCGTCCGGCGCCCAGTCGGAAGGCAAGCGTGTGGCCCACAACGCGTATTTCCAGATCATGGCCGAGTGCGGCCTCCCGGCGTACGGGCTCTACATGTTCCTGATCATCGCGACGATGCTCGCGTTGTGGCGCGTGCGCAAACGAGCCGAGGAGCTCTACGCGCAGAGCTGGATCCGCGACTACGCCGTGATGTTCGAGGCGACGATGGTGGCCTTCATCGTCGGCAGCACGTTCTTGAACCGCGCGCAGTTCGACCTCTTCTACCACGTCGTGGCGATAGTGATTGCGTTCGAAGTCATCGCCGAGCGCGAGTTCTCCGGTCAGGGAGAGGTCGACGGTCCAGTCGAACTGCACGGGGGGGAACTGCGGCCCGTGCGGCGGCGCGGCTTCCGCGGCGTGATTCCGGCCTTCCAGCGCGGCCCCTAGAGTTCCGCGCACTCCACGAGCCGAAAAATCCACCATGTGCGGACTGTGCGGTGTCAGCTTCGACGACCTCTCACGCGCCCCGGACGGCGCGCGTGTACTGGCCATGGCGCGCACCATCGCGCACCGCGGGCCCGACGACGAGGGCCTGTGGACACGAGGTTCCTCGGCGCTGGGGTTCCGGCGGCTTTCGATCATCGACCTCGCCGGGGGCCATCAGCCGATCGAGAACGAGAGCGGCGAGATCGCGATCGCGATCAACTGCGAGATCTACAACTTCGTCGAGCTGCGCGACGAACTCGAGCGCAAGGGTCACCGCTTCAAGACGCGCTCGGACTCGGAGGTCGTGCTGCACCTGTACGAAGAGCACGGCGAGCGCTGCGCCGAGCGCCTGGTCGGCATGTACGCCTTCGCCATCGTCGACGTACGGGACAAGGCGCGCCCGCGCGTGCTGCTCGGCCGCGATCGACTGGGCATCAAGCCGATGTACTTCGCGCGCACCGCCGAGGGCTTGGTGTGGGGCAGCGAGCCCAAGACGATCCTCGAGTGGGGTTCGACCGCGCGCGAACTGCGGCCCGAGAAGTTACTCGACTACCTCGTGCAGGGTTACGTCGGCGGCGAGGACAGCGCGTGGGCCGGGATCCAACGCCTGCCGCCGGCGAGCACGCTCTCGTGGCGCCCCGGCGAGGCTTCGCAGATCCGCCGCTATTGGGATCTGCCCACGGATCGACTGCGCGAGCCTGCGTCCGCCGAGGAGATCCTCGAACAGCTCGACCGCGTCGTGTCCGAACACATGGTCGCGGACGTGCCGCTCGGCGCGTTCCTCTCCGGCGGCATCGACAGCACCGCCGTCGTGACGTCAATGGCGGCGCACTCGCGTTCGGCGCTGATCGCTTGTTCGGTCGGTTTCCGCGAGAAGGACTTCGACGAACTCGATCTGGCGCGCGCGACCGCGTCGCGTCTGGGCGCCGTTCACCACACCGAAGTGCTCGACCCGGATCCAACGCTCGCGACCGAAGTGTTGCCGTGGATCTACGACGAGCCGCTCGCCGATCCGTCGACGGTGCCGAGTTACCTCGTGTCGAAGATGGCGCGCGAGCACGTCACGGTCGCGCTGTCGGGCGACGGCGGCGATGAGATCTTTGCGGGCTATCGGCGCTACGTGCACGACCTCGCCGAAAACCGCTTGCGCGGACGACTGGGGCGCGCGGGCGTGAACGCGGCCGCAGCGGTGGGGGCGCACTATCCCAAGCTCGACTGGGCGCCGCGCTTCCTGCGCGCGAAGACGTTCCTCTCCAACCTTGGACGCACTCCGGCTCAGGCCTACTGGCGCAGCGTGACGCAGCTCGACCGCGAGAGCGCGCTCGAGCTGCTCGCGCCCGACGTCGCGCGCCAACTCGCGAGCCACGATCCGTTCGAGCACTTCGAGCGCTTCTACGCGCGGCCGAGCGTCGACGACCCTCTGTACCGCGCGCAGTACGCGGACTTTCACACCTACCTGCCCGACCAGATCCTCGCCAAGGCCGACCGCGCCTCGATGGGCGTGTCCCTCGAAGTGCGGCCGCCGCTGCTCGACCACCGGTTCGTCGAGCGTTTTGCTCCGTTGCCGGCGCGTGAGAAGGTGCGTGGAGCGCGCGGCAAACACGCCTTTCGCGAGGCGCTGCGCTCGCGTGTGCCCGCGGAAGTCCTCGACGGCCGCAAGCGCGGTTTCGACACGCCGCTCAAGCGCTGGATCGCGGGTCCGTTGCGCGGCGCCGTGGCCGACGCGCTCGAGACGCTTCCCGAGGCTTGGTTCCGCCGCGACGTACTCCGCGCACGCCTCGCCGAACACGCTGCGGGCGCGCGCGACCACGGGCGTTTGCTGTGGAGCTTGCTCGCGCTCGAACACTGGCGCCGCCGCCACGCCGTGCGCGGCTTGAGCGCATGAGGATCGCAGTGGTGACGTCGCTGTTCCCCAGCGCTGTGAAGCCGCACGAAGGCATCTTCGCGCTGCGGCGCTGGGCTGGCATGCGTCGGCGCGGCCACGACGTGCGCGTCGTGCAACCCTTGCCGTGGGCGCCGCCCGTGGGGCGCGCGCAGTGGCGCCTGATGCGCGCGATCGCGGCGCATGAGACGCTGGAAGGCGTGAGCGTTCGTCGCCCGCGTTACTTGCACCTGCCCGGTCGCGCGCTCGGCAATGCGCGTCGCTTCGCTCGCTGCGCCGAGCGCGAACTGGTCGAGGGCGGGCCATTCGACGTGCTTGTCGCGGACTACGCGTGGCCCGCGGCGATGCTCGCTCAACTCTGCGCTCGCCGTGGTTGGCCGTTCGTCGTGAACGGTCGCGGAAGCGATGTGTTGCAAGTCGCACAGATCCCTGAACTGCGCGCGGAACTAGCGGCGGCGCTGCGGCTCTCGAAGGGTTGGTGCGCCGTGTCCGAGCACTTGGTGCGCGCCATGGACGAACTCGCGGGCGAGGCGCGCGGCGTGCTCGTCGCCAACGGCGTCGATGCCCAGCTGTTCGCACCGCGCGAGCGGCGCGCTGCTCGCGCGGCGCTGGGACCGAGCGGCGAATTCGCTGCGGATGCTCCGCTGGTGCTCGTGGTCGGCCACTTGATCGAGCGCAAGGACCCGCTGCTCGCGCTCGAGGTCGTTGCGCACCTGCGTGCGAGCTCTGCGCCGAATGCGCGGCTGGTGTACGTAGGGCGCGGCGCCCTCGAGAGTGAACTGCGCGCCGCCGTTGCGTCGCGCGGGTTCGAGGCTTGGGTGAGTCTGGCCGGCGAAGCTGCGCCGGATGTGCTCGCGCGCTGGTACAACGCGGCTGACGCGCTGCTGCTCACCTCGCGCCGCGAAGGTCGCCCCAACGTCGTGCTCGAAGCTCTCTCCAGCGGTTTGCCGGTGCTCGCGACCGACGCCGGAGGCACGGCGGAGTTGTTCGCCGGCGACGCGCGCATGCTCGCGCGCTCGCGCGAGCCGCAGGAGATTGCTGCGCAGCTTGCGTGTCTGCTCGCGGCGCCGCGTGATTCGCAGGCGCTGCGCGCCCTGGCCCAACGCTGGCGCTGGGATTTCGCCTTCGTCGCGCTCGAAACACTGCTCGAGCGCGCGCGCGCCGCCGCCGGAGCGACAAGGTGAAGATCCTCTACCACCATCGCACGCAGGCCGAAGATGGCCAGGCGGTGCACATCCGTTCGCTGCAGCGCGCGTTCGAACAGCTCGGCCACGAAGTGTTCGAAGTGAGCCTGGTGCAGCGGGCGGCGCCTTCGAGCGCGGCGAGTGCGCCGGCGCGTCCGCCGGCCTGGAGAGCGCTCACGCGGCTGCCGCGGTTCGCGCGCGAACTCGCCGAGTACGCGTACACGTCGATTGGGCGACCGAAGATCGTGGCCGCGGCGGCGCGGCACAAGGTCGACTTCATCTACGAGCGCTACGCCTTCGGCAACGCCGCGGGCGTGCTCGCCGCGCGCCGCCTCGGCCTGCCGCTGATCCTCGAGGTCAACTCGCCGATGGTGCTCGAACTGTCCAAGACACGCGGCTTGTCGTTCCCGCGCACCGCGGCGCGGCTCGAGAACTGGATCTTCGCGAGCGCCGACCGCGTGTGCGTGGTCACCGAGGCGCTGGGCGAAATCCTCGTCGGCTTGGGCGTGTCGCGCGATCGTTTGCTCGTCACGCAGAACGGCGTCGACCTCGCGCGTTACGACTACTCCGACCGCGCCGCGGTGCGCACGGCGGCTCGAGCGGACCTGGGACTGGGGCCCGAGCGCTCTGGCGAAGTCGTGCTCGGCTTCGTGGGCTACTACCGCGACTGGCACCGCCTGGACCTCGTGCTCGACGCGCTCGCGACGCGCGAACTCGGCGCCGCGCGTCTGGCGATCGTCGGGGACGGTCCAGCCCACGAAGCTCTGCTCGCGCAGTGCGCGCGCCTGGGCCTCGCGGAACGCGTGCAGTTCTGCGGCCCGCGCAAACACTCGAACATTCCTGCGCTGCTGCCTGCCTTCGACGTCGCGCTCGTACCCGCCATCAATCCGTACGCCTCGCCGCTCAAGCTGTTCGAGTACATGGCGGCCGGGCTCGCGGCGGTGGCGCCGGACCAGCCCAACTTGCGCGAGGTCTTGCGCGACGACGTCGACGCCTTGCTCGTGAAGCCAGGCGACGGCGCCAGCTTGCAGCGCGCGTTGGCGCGACTGGTGGGCGATGCGCACCTGCGCGAGCGTCTGGGCGCCAGGGCGCGCGTGACGCTGCTCGAGCGCGACTACACCTGGATCGGCAACGCGCGACGCGTGGTCGAGGCCGCGCGTGAGCTGGCTAGCCAGAAATCTGGCGCGAGCGCGCGCGCTCGGCCTGGGGCATGATGGGGGACGCGCGATGCCCTGGGGAAAAACCAACTACCAACGCTTCTTTCCGAGCCTGACCTGGCAGGTCCGGCCGCAGGTCGAGGCGCTCGTCGCGGCCCAGCCGCGCGGCGCGCGCATCGTCGATCTGGGCGCCGGCGGTCGCAAGCTGCGCGACGACGTCGTGTGCGTGGACTTCGTGCTCTTCCCGGGCGCCAACGTCGTCGGCGACGTGCAGCGCCTGCCGTTCCGCGATGGCTCGCTCGACTTGATCGTCGGCACGGGCCTGATCGAGCATGTCGAGGACGAGCGCGCCTTGCTCGCCGAAGTCGAGCGCGTGCTCAAGCCCGGCGGCGTGGCGCACATGGAGGTTCCGTTCCTCCAGCAGTACCACGACGATCCGATCGACTGTCGCCGCGTCACGGTGGACGGCCTGGCGCGCTTGATGCGCCGCTCTGGCCTCGACCCCGTGCGCCAAGGCGTGCACATCGGTCCGACCGTGACGTTGATCACGCTGTGGTCGTACTACGCGGCGCTGTGGTTCGAAGGCCGCAACATCCTCGCGCGCGTCGCGAACACGCTCGTGTTCCTGTTCTTCTCGGTGCTGCTGTGGCCGGCCAAGTTCCTCGACGTGTTTCTGGTGAACAAACGCAGCGCGCACCGCCTCGCGTTCGGCGTCTACTGCACCGCGCGCAAGACCGGAGGCGCACGTTGAGCACGCGCAAACTGCACTCGCTCTCGTTCGACGTCGAGGAGTACTTCCAGGTCGCCAACCTCCGCGGCCACTTCGCACGCACGGACTGGGAGCGCGTCGCGCCGCGCATCGACGTCGGCATGGACGCGATACTGGGCGCGCTCGAGCGCCACGGCGCGCGCGCCACGTTCTTCTTCCTGGGCTGGATCGCCGAGCGCCATCCGCACCTCGTGCGGCGCTGCCTGGAGGGCGGGCACGAAATCGCCAGCCACGGTTACGAGCACCTGTTCCTGCAGGACCTCGAGCCCGCGAGCTTGCACCGCGACCTCGAGCGCACCGAGCAGGCCTTGATGGCCGCCGGCGCTCCGCGCCCGGTTGGTTTTCGCGCTTCGACGTTCACGCTCACACGCTCGACGTGGTGGGCCTTCGATGTGCTGGTCCAGCGTGGTTATCGCTACGACTCCAGCGTTCATCCGGTCCGTCATCCCGTGTACGGCGTGCCGGGTTTCGAACCAGGTCTGTCGCGCGTCGCCGCCGCCGGCGGGAGCATCGTCGAGTTCCCGGTCTCGACCTATCCGCTGCTTGGCCGCAACTGGCCGTTTGGCGGCGGCGGGTACTTCCGGCTCCTGCCTGGCGCCGTGACGCGCGCGCTCGCCGCGGGGCTGGAACGCCGCGGCCGGCCGATGGCCTTCTACCTGCACCCGTGGGAGTTCGATCCCGGCCAGCCGCGTTGCCCCGCGCCGGCCTTCAAGCGTTTTCGGCACTACCTCAACCTCGAGCGCACGCTCCCGCGTCTGGAAGCGCTGCTCCAGCGCTTTCGCTTCGGGACCATGGCTGAGGTTGTCGCGGCCGAGGGCTTCGATGCGCAGCGCGGAGCGGGCTCGGCGGCAGCAGCGGGCGCCGCGGCTTCAGCGTCGGTCCCGCAACGTGGCGGCAAGGCTGCGGAGCGCGGCTAGCTCGCTGGCCGCAAGCGGATCCTTCACGCGCGGCGCGATCTGCGCGAAGACCTCGATCGCGAGCGCCGCATCTCCGGCGGCCGACCTGCGGCAAAGGCCCGCGCCGTAGCAGGTCCCGATCTCGAGCATCTCGGCTTCGCGCGCCTTGGGATCGCGGCTGGCCCACAACTGGGCGAGCAGCACGAGGCCCTCGCCGAGCCGCGCGCGGTCGGCCCGCAGCAACGAGCGCGCGCGTGCGAGCAGCACGTGGCGGTCGTTGCCGCCGAGATTGCCCAGCACCGCGGCGCGTTCGATCTGCGCCTGCACCGCGTCCGGCGCGCCGTTGCGGCGCGCGCAGACGGCGACCAGGTTTTGGGCGGCGAGCGCGGTGGGCGAGATGCCCAGGGAAACCTCGAAACTCTCGGTGGCCTCGTCGAAACGGCCCAACTGCGCGGCCAACTCGCCGTGCGCGGACCACAACGCCGCGGAGTGCGGAGCGTGCTCGAGCTCGAGTTCGAGCAGTTGCAGCGCTCGCCTCGGATCGAGCCGCGCGTAGTACTCGGCCCAGCGCACGGCCGCGCCCGGTTGTTCGGACTCGACGCCGTGCGGCAGACGGCGGCGCAGGTTCTCGAGTTCGCTGAGCGCGTGTTCGCCGGTCCAGCGGTCCTGCGCGGAATCGAGCGGATAAGCGAAGCGCAGCGCTTCGATGCGCACCCATGGGTCGTCAGGGCGCGTGCTGGTGAGCGCGTCGAATTGCGCGCGCACGAGCCCGTCGAGCGCCGCGCCCTGAGCTTGGCGCGCACGCGCGAGCAAGTCCACGAACTCGCGCACCTGGCGCGGCGTGGCGCGCTCGCCGGCGAGGTCGAGCGCCTTGCGGGCGGAGTCGATCGCCGTCGACCACGCTCCGCGGGCGACCGCGACGCGCTCGCGCTCGCGCAGCACCTTGAGGTCGTAGGGCGCGAGGGCGAAGGCTGCGTCGATGGAGCGCTGCGCCGCGTCGAGCGACTTTGCGGCGCGCGCCAGACGCGCGTCGACAAGATGACCGCTCAGCGGGTCGCTGGCGCCGAGCGCGGCTTTGCGCTCCCGCGCGACCTGCAGGCGCTGCGGCGCGTCTTCGTCGCTGGCCTGCGCAGCGACGACCTGCTCGAGCACGTCCCAACCGGGCGCAAACTTCGGCGCGAGCTTGGTGAGCTTGCGGGCCAACGCCTCGGCGACGTCGTACGACGTCAGCCACGCCGCGCCGCGCGAAGCGAGGTACGCGGGCCACAGGCCTCCCTTGCTGCGCTCGTTCTCGGCGGTTTGCGCCTGGCGCGCGAGGTCGGCGACGGCCCAGGCGGTCCACTCGGGATCGTCGAGGGCGGCGAGCCGCGCGAGCAAGGCGCGCGGGTCGCGCTGCACGGCGCCCGCGGGCAGCGGACCGAACCCGTGCTCGGCGCTGAGCGGATCGAGGCTCGGCGTGGAGTTTTCGGACAACGTGCTCACGCACGACGTCACCAGCGCTTCGAGGGCCGTCGCCGGCGTGTCGGCGGCGAGCGACTCCTCCGCGCGACGTTCCACGCCGTACGCCTGCAGCACCAGGCGCGCGTCGCCGAGGCGTTCACCGAGGGCGGCCAGCGCTGCGAACTGCAGGCCGGTCGCTTGGAACTCGCTCTTGAGCAACGTTTCGTGCAGGTCCGCGCAGTCGCCCCAGCGGCGCTCTTGGACCGCCGTGATGAGCAGGCCCAGCTCGGCGCTGCCGTGCTCGTCGTAGGCGAGCGCCCGCTCGAGCGACTCGCGCGCCAGGGTGAAGTCGTTGGCCAGCAGCGCGAGCTGCGCCAGGCGCAGATGCAGGCGCGGCGAACGCCAGCGCGCGCGCGAGTCGAGCAGCTCGCACGCTTCCGCGGCGACGTCGTACAGCCCGCGGACCATGAGTTCATCGAGCGCGTCGATGAACGCATCCACGTCGAGGTCGACCTTGAGCTTGAGCAGCCGCAGGATGCGCCGCACGTGCTCCGCGTCGCGTTGCCGCGCCGCGAGGGTGATCATCAGCGGAGCGGCCCTTGCCAAGAGCGCGGCGTCCGCGGTCAAGCGGGCCAGTTGCGTCTGCGCGGCCACGAGCTGACCTTGTTCGGCGTAGAGTTCGGCCAGCAGCAGGTGGTCGGCGTCGGAGCGCCGCTCGGGCGCTACGCGCTCCAGGCTCTGGATCGCGGCTGCGAGTTCGCCGCGTTCGCGCAACTCATGGGCCGCCCAGCGCCGTCCGATGCCGCCCGGGTCCAGGCGCACCAGCGCGAGCTTCGAGCCCGGCGCCTGCACTTCTTCGGGAAGGCTCGCGAGCGCTTCCACGAGCTCGGGCTTGGGGCCTTGCGCCGCGATCCGCTCGCGCAGGTGGCGCGCCGCCTGGCTCCACGATTGGCCTGCGAGCGCGGCGTCGCTCGCCAGGCGCAGCGCGGGCAGCAGTCGCGGGTGCTGCTCGAGCGCGAGCCCGGCGAGGGCGAGCGCCGAGGCGTGTTGTCCCGCGGCGAACTGCACCTCGCCCAGCCGCACGCACTCGAACGCCACGCGGCGCTCCTGCGGCGCGAGTTGGTTCGCGTTGGTGAGCGCCTGAGCTTCGAGTTCGAAGTCCACGCGCCGCGACTTGGAGAAGCGCTCTCCGATTTCGCGCCAACGCGGCTCGATCTGCGCAGCTTCCTGCGGCGCGAGCTCCAGCGCGCGCGTGATCGCGTCCATGGTGCGCCCCAGGTGGGGCGGCTCGGCCTCGAGCTCGATTTCGACCAGCCTCAGCCACCCGGCGTGCTGGTTGGGCAGGTTCGTGCTCGCAGCGGCGAGGCCGCGGCGCAGGAAATCCGCTTCCGTGGCCGTGTCGGGCGTGGGCTGCGCGCGCAGCGCTTCGGCCATCGAGATCCACGCCAGCGCAAACGCGTCGGGGAAGGGCTCGCGGGTGTAGGAGCGCAAATACTTCGAGAGCAGCGGCACGGACTCCGTCGAGACCTTGCGCTTGGCGAAGCTCAGCCCGATGTAGAAGTCGCCCAGCGCGCGTACGTCGGGGTCCGGTGAACGGCGCATCTGGTTGCCGCTCGAAGCCAGTTCAGCCCAGCGCTCGAGCGCCAGCATTTGCGCCGCGTGTTCGGCGTAGAACTCGGTTTCGAGCGCGACGCGCCGCATCACGTCGGGCGTGACCAACTCTGGAAGCGCAGCTTGTCGACCGGCTTCGGGCAGCACCCGCAGCAACAGCCGGAGCAGCGCCGGCTGCGACGCGTAGGGAGGGAACGACAACGCCGCCTGCCCCAAGTTGGCCGCGGCGTCCTGTTGACCCGCGTCGACCAGGGCCTGGATGTACGCGATCAACGCGCTCGGCCGCAGCCCCGCCTTGAGCGACTGCATCAGCGCCTCGGGCGCCTGGGAGAGCAGCGCGCTGGCGTCGTCGAGCCGCGACTGGATCTCGCGCGCGAGTTCCTTCTCCGAGCCGGGGTAGCGCTCGTAGAGCTCCTGCGAGAGCCGCAGTCGCGTCGCGTCGTCGACCGGACGCGCGGCGATGCGGCGCATCAACGCCTCGGTGTCCTTCAAGCCGAACTCGGCCGTCAGCACGCCGCTGCGGCGCACGCAGTCGTCGATCACGCGCTGCGCCAGCGCGAGCACGGCCTCGGCGCGCACTCCCCAGGCTTCGGTCTGGTTGCGGTCCTTCGCCAGCACGCGGTCCGCGCGCGCCAGCGCTTCCTCGAGCTCGCCGCTCTCGAGCAGCACGCCCGCGAGCATGGCCTCGATCGCGGGCGATCCGGGCCGGTGGTGGTTGAGCACCGTCTCGAGATCGGCCTTCGCCCGCACCCAGGCGCGCGTCTGGCGCGCCAGGCGTGAACGTTGAATCAGAATCTCCTCGACCAGCGGTCGGTCGAGGTCGCGCTCGGCGGCTGCCAGCGCCGCGTCGAGGTCGTGCCCGGCCTGAATCAGGTCGAGCTTGGGGCCGCTCATCAGGACGCGCGCCTGTTCGAGCAGGGCGCGCGGGTCCGCGCTCTCGGCGCGGCGCACGTGCAGGAACAGGAAGGCGCACAGGGCGCAGGCCGCGAGCGCGTAGAGCCAGTAGAGGAAGCGCATGGAGGCCGGGGGGACCGTAGCGTGTCGGTTGCTGCGCGCCGTGTCCAGACGGCTTCAGGCGGCCGAGTTGCGCGGTCCGCGTGCGGGGCGCGGCCACCCGCTCAGTCCGTAACGGCGCATCTTGTTGAACAAGGTCGTGCGGTTGATGCCCAGGCGGCGCGCGGCTTCCTGGCGCCGACCGCCGCTGGCCGCCAGCGCCTCCTCGATGAGCCGGCGCTCGGGGGCCGCGAGCGCAGCCTTGAGGTCGCCGGCGGCGTCCGCGGGCTCGCTCGGCGCCGCGGGCGCGAGCTGGGCGAGTTCCTCGCCGAGGTCGAGCGCGCCGATATGCGCCCCGCGCGCCAGCAGCACCGCGCGTTCGACCACGTGTTCGAGCTCGCGCACGTTGCCCGGCCAGCGGTAGGCGCACAGCGCGGCGAGCGCTTCCGGCGTGAACTCACTGGTCGCTCGGCGGTGCTCCGCAGCGAAGCGTTCGGCGAAGGCGCGCGCTAGGCCGGGCACATCGCCCGCGCGTTCGCGCAGCGCGGGCAGCGCGATGCTGACCACGTTCAGACGCCAGTACAGATCCTCGCGGAAGCGGCCTGCTCGCGCCTCGGCTTCCAGATCGCGGTGCGTGGCCGAGATCCAGCGCACGTCGACGGTGCGGGTGCGCGTGTCGCCGACGCGTTCGAAGGCGCGTTCTTGAACGACGCGCAGGAGCCGCGCCTGCAGCTCCAGCGGCGCGTTGCCGACCTCGTCGAGGAACAGCGTGCCGCCGTCGGCGGCTTCGATCATGCCCGGTTTGTCGCGGTTCGCGCCGGTGAACGCGCCGCGTGCGTGGCCGAACAAGGTGCTCTCGAGCAAGGTCGCGGGGATGGCGCCGCAGTCGACCACCACGAACGGTTTGGCGGCGCGCGACGAGCGCTCGTGGATCGCGCGCGCGAGCGAGCTCTTGCCGACGCCGCTCTCGCCGCGCAGCAGCACGCTCGCGCGCGTGTCGGCGATCTGCGCCACGATCTCGCTGACGCGGCGCATGCGCGCGTCCTTAGAACTCAGCGCGCCGAGGTCGACGCGCTGCTCGAGCGAGCGGCGCAGCACGCTGTTCTCGCGGCGCAGGGCGCGCTGTGCGAGCGCGCGCTCGACGGCGAAGGCGACGTGTTCGGCGCGCACGGGTCGCAGCAGGAAATCCGAGGCGCCGGCGCGCACCGCGGCGACCGCGTCTTCGACGGTGCCGAAGCTCGACAGGACGATCACGTCGGGCCGCACGCTGAGGGCGGCCGACTCGCGCAGCTCGTCCACGCTGGCGCGTTGCCCGTCGACGAGCGCCACGTCCGCGTCGGAGCACGCGGCGAGCCCGTTGGCGCCGGCGCCGTCGGCTGGGTCGAGGCTGGTCGTGGACCACCCGCGCGCGGCGCACACGCGTTCCAGTTCGTCGCGCTCGCGCCCGGCGTTCAGGAGCAGCGTTACCAGGGCGCCGCGGCTGTCGAGGGACGTGGACATGTCGCGACTTGTCGACATGCCGCGCTCCGAGCCGGAGTCGGCGGCGAGCGTGCGGCCAGCGCGGCCCGCGCGGCGGAAGAACTTTCGCGTCGAACGAAGCTTCTCGCGGCGTCGTGCGAGTGGAGCGCGCCGGGCGGCGCTTCGCCCCAAGCCCACGGTTCGCGGCAAGCTCGTTCCGCGGCGAGCTCACGCCCCGGCGAGCTCACGCCCCGGCGAACTCACGCCCCGGCGAGCTCACGCCCCGGCGAGCTCACGCCCCGGCGAGCTCACGCCGCGGCGAGCTCACGCCCCGGCGAGCTCACGCCCCGGCGAACGCGGCGCTCAGGCGCACGCAGCGCTCAGGCGAACGCAGCGCTCAGGCGAACGGGTCTTCCGCGCGGGCGCGTGGACCCCGAGCCGGGCGCGCGGGCGCACTCTCGGGCACGCTGCTGCGCTCGACGGGCAGGCGCATCCGGATGGCGAGCTGGCCCTCGGCCGGCGTGGCCACCTCGAGCGTGCCTCCCTGGCTGCTCACGATCGCGCTCGCGGCCGCGAGTTCATTGGGCCCTAGGTCGGGCAAACGCTCGCGAAGCACGTTCACGTCGAGCACGTTCTCGGCGGCCACGCCTTGCAGCGGGCCGGCCGGGAATTCGATGCCGATGGACACCGCGCTGCCGTTGATCGGCGTGTAGGCGACCTTGACCGTGTCGCCGCCGCTCGAGCACAGGCGCGCGACGCCGAGCACGGTTTCGAACGCGAGCGTCAGCGCCGAACGGTCGGCCCGCACGATGAATTCGACCGCCGGGCGGCCACCGGCGCTGGCCGCGGGTTGGAAGCGCGGTCCCTTGCGGCCGCGCAACGTGAGCGTGGTGAGCAGCTCCTCGATCACGCCCGAGACATCGAACTCCTCGACGCCGCGCGGCGGGGGAGCGGCGAGGCAGGCGAGGCTGCGCGTGAAGCGCAGCAGGCGCCGCAGCTCGATCTGCGGGCCCTCGAGGTCCTCGTCGGCGGCGCGACCGCTTTCGCGCAACGCCAGGAAGGCCAGCTCGAGGCGCTGGGAGATGTCCGCCAGCACCGCCACCTGGTCGCGCCCGATCGACATGCCGCTGGCATGCGCCGCAGGCGCGCGGCGGGGGGCCGGCGTCAGTTCGGCTTGGGCGAGGGCGGAGGTGGGAGCACTCGTCGGGGCGTGGGCCGCGGGGCTCGACACGGAGTCGGCCGGCGCCGGGCGCTGCCCGAACGCGCGCGCCGCCGAGGGGGCCTCTTCCGCCTCGCCGGCATGGGCCTTCTCCGCGACGCCGCTCGCCGCACCGGCAGGCGCCTCGGTGCCTGCCAGCCACGCACGCAGCTCGTCCAGGTCGGGCGGCCAGGACGCGAAGCGGGAGCCCGGCAAGCGCCGCACGGCGCGCGCCAGGGCGTTGGCGGCGTCCGTTCCCAGCCCGACCACCGCCTCCAGGGCCCCGGCTGCGACCCGGTTGCGGATCCAGCCGATGTCCTCGAGCGAACCATGATCGCAGTCGAGCAGCAGGAGCGGGGGGCGGGCCCCCGGCGCGGGGAGTTCGTACAGCTGCGCGAGGGCGCTGCAGCTGCCCGGGCGCAGCGCGCTCAGGACTGCGTGCAACTCGGCTTGGCGCGGTCCGGGCGCGAGCAGCAGCCTCGGTCCAGCGGACGCACCCCGGGCCCCGGGCGAAAACCCGCGCACTCCCGACGGAGACGGTCCTCCCGCCTCCGGCGCATTTTGGCCGCCGTTCACATTCCCCTCGCGAACGCTGGGGATCCTAGCGCGCTTGCGCAGGCTGGCAAGCGCACGGCTGGGATCGGCGTGCTGCGCACCGCGCCGTTTTCTCCCTCGGACCGCGGCCCGCTGTCGGTACGTTCCTAGGCTCTCCCCGCGCCATGCGTTCCGCGCCCCAGCTCTCCGTCGTCGTTCCCGTCTTCAACGAAGAGGACAGCGTGCCGATCCTCTACGAAGAGGTCCGCGCGGCCTTGGACGGCGCCGGGCACTCATTCGAGCTGATCCTGGTCGACGACCATTCGACGGACACGAGCCTCGCCAAGATGCTCGAACTGCGTCAGCGCGACCGCCGCGTCAAGGTGCTCCATTTTCGGCG